>Ga0307512_10006041_pt1 | contig 12403 bp, 9 predicted proteins | sample 14_EM_MG_FD_200267 | JGI IMG/M metagenome (GOLD analysis project Ga0307512, IMG submission 200267) | Populus trichocarpa ectomycorrhiza microbial communities from riparian zone in the Pacific Northwest, United States - 14_EM | ecosystem: Host-associated > Plants > Roots > Unclassified | place... | reverse complement strand
GCTCTTCCGATCTTTTTGAATAGCCGTCTATCTGTCGTTTTACATAATACTGTCATGTGGAGATATTTAAAGTCGTGCGATGGAAAAATGCAAACGATGCCCAGCCTCGATGTATAAGCATAGTACAACATATAACATCAGTTACAATCCTAGTCCCTATCAGGAATCATCTTTATCCTCCCGCATAACAACGCTTAGTCGAAGTTAAAACACTGTTAAAATCTTGTCACCCGTGATACATAAAAACAGACATTTGTTATAAGGTGGTGCACGGTAGTGTAACCGTGTTGCTATAAGTCCTAGAATGAGGTCTAGAGAGGTCTCTCGGAGTTTATAATACACGCCTACACATGATATCACACTCTTGCAGTGGTATCAACGGTTTGAACTGATCACTGTTCGGTGAGTTAGCCAATTCGAACTGTAAACTGGCTGTTCAGGGCCGATATCGATCAGTTGTAGCCAAGCCCTGTCGGCACTAAACAAATGTGCTGTTACGCCCATGCCATGGTGGAATTGTACCTTTTGCTATGCTTTATCCACATTGTACTGATAGGAGGAGATTATGCTTGAATAACGCGGGCAGTTTCAACCAACTAAATCGGTAAGTGAATTTATGAGATTAAGCGCCCAGTAAATCTGGTCATTCAATATCACTCGAGGCTGATTCGAATCGATTTGTTGCATAAATAGATCTGACCGTTGGCGGAGCTGTGTTGACACGAGAAGATGATGGAGAAGAAGAGAAGATGATGAATTGTCTGTCGATCCAAAGAGAAGGAAAACTATGGACTTATATATGAAAGAGAGAGAAGGAAAACCCAATGCCGACTGCCAAAGCCGGAGCCCAATGCAGAGTACCAGTGCCGAACCCTCCTCCTCGCCATGGGGGCAGGCGAGGCCAATGGGGGCCGTTAGCCACCGGCCTCATGCCCGAGCCCGCCAGCACCAAACACTAGGGAAGCCACTGGGCCAAATCCCTAGTCAACACTCCCCGTTTGGCCCAAGGCTTTCCAGATGAAATGAAACAAAATCAAAGAAACAAACAAAAGTCTGAGATCCTCCTCCGAGTTCCAAATCCCATTATATCCAAATCCAAAGGAAATCCAAACATACAGTTTTAGTCCAAGCAGAATCCAAATAAACAGTGCAAATCCAAATACACAATCTGAAACAAAGGAAGTCCAAAAGATCCAAATCCTGCCCGTGATCCTATCCGAGTCCAGTGTCCTCCCCAAATTCGCTGAGTTGAACTCCCCCAAGGGCCTTAGAGAGACCGTCTGCCAGCATCTCAATACCTACCACGTGCTTGATCTCGACCTCGCCTTTGGCAATGGCTTCATGAAACGAGTGGTACTGGTGTCATGAGTGGCAGCAATCAGATTGGAAGTTGCCCGAGTTGAGAGGTGTAATGCAGTTTTGGCCGTCATTGAGAATACGCATGGTGATGCCTCTGCCAATTCCGATCTCAGAGATGAGGTCTCACAGCCAGTCGATCTGCACTGTGCCATACGCTGTGGCAATCATCTCTGTTTGCATTGTTGAATGGGTTACTACGCTCTGCTTCTTTGACTTGCAAATGACAAGGGTTCTGTTGGCGTAGACGACGATTCCCGAGGTAGACTTGCTGGTGCCTGCTTCTGCCCCCAAGCCTGGATTGGTGTAGAACAAGATTGACTGAGAGTCATGTCCGAGGCTTGGGTCATAGATCGTTAATTTGTAGTCGGATGCGCCTTGGAGATATCCAAGTAGCTGCTTCACTGCTTCCCAATTCAGAGTCAAGGATTGGGCGGCATATCTGCGTAAAACTGCCGTGGCATGGGTGATATCTGGGTCAGTACCACAAGCGGCATAAAGAATCGAACCAATGCCTATCTGTTATGTTCCAGAGTCGAAGGGCTTCTCTCCAAAATCAGGCTGTATGACATGTGGCTTGTAGCAGATCTGCATGGGAGTTGAGTGCTTCCGGCAGTGCGTCATCTCACACAGGTCAAGTACTCGGTTGATGTAACCGTTTTGATGGATGGCAATGGATTGTTTGCCATGGTGCCTAGTGACCATCATGCCGAGATATTGGAAGGTGTCAGGCACAGGAACATGGCCAGCAGCATTGAATCACACGTACAATCGAGATGCAATCGATGCAACAACACCCAATTTGGCGATGATCATGATAGTATCCATGTAGACGAAGATTAAGACGCGATTTGTTTCGCCGAGATTGCCACCAACGAAGTGACCGGGAGATGCAATTGAGGCTTGGAAATTGAGATCATGAACCATGAAATCAAAGACTTCTTCATAGTACTCCCGATTTGCTTGCATGATGCCATAGAGTCTTATTCATCATGACAAGGGGTCAGGCCCGGCCATATGGATCAGGCCATTTACCATTGCGGAGGAGCAAAGAGAGAGTCTCATGCAGAGGGCAACCGAGGAAAACAGTGGGGATGTCGAGGATGGCGATCTCAAGCTTGTGCTTGGCTGCCTGGCCGAGAGCAAGTCGAAATGAGGCAGAATCAATCACTGGAGAGGTGATGTAATTGTAGTCGCTAGGCTTTTGGAGATCACCGCGGCCGACTAGTCGAACTTTCCATTTGTCAATTGTCCATTGGCCATTAGCTTTCTTCCCATAACCCAACGGCTTTTGATCATACTAGCACCTTCTGGGACTTTCTCAATGAAGGTGAAAACCTCATGGCATTCCATCAATGCCACTACCTTTCAAATAGCATCTATCCATTGCTCAGCGTTCTCTGCATGCAATGCTCCGCGTTATCTCTTTGGTCCTTGCTCGATCATCATGCGTATGCTGATATGGGCTGCACTTCATCCGCTCCTTCCAGGCTTTGGAGGCGGTGTCTGTGGAGGCGGTGTAAGATCATCATCCGAGTCGTCAATTGGATTGATCGCACCAGGCAATGCAGCTGCTTTCGGAGGCTGTACCGTAGCTTTTGGCAGCTTGGGAGGCTATTCAATTTCCGAATCCTTATCCTGTTCGGCCGGTTCGAATGTGATCTTTGTAGGCTTAGTCTTTAGTAGCTGGTGATATAGGGTGGACTCATCAAATCTGACATCTGAAGCGATGAAAACTCGGCACGAATTGACGTCCATGACTCAGCACCGTGTCGATGTCTCTGTCGAGTAGCCGAGGAGTACACACTTGTAGGCATGGTTATAATGCTTCTTGCTGTGATTGCCATGGATCCATGCAAATGCTAAACAGCAAAAAGTTCGAAGATGAGAGATATCTCGCTTCTTCGGTCTCCATCTTGCGAAAGGTGTCGAATTGGGGACAGCTCGGGATGGTAGTCGATTAATGATGGAGACTGCTATGGATACAGCTCCGGCGCAGAGTTTGTTCAGCATCCCAACATGCTTCAGCATAGACCACTCTGGGTCCAGCACTGTGCGATTGCATCTCTCCGAAAAGCCATTCTGCTGGTGGGAGTCAGGTGCTGATACTTCCTTAATGCTGCCTTCCTCTGCCAAGTACTCACGAAACTTCTCATGACTAGCATACTAGCATCCACCATCAACTCTAATTCGGCACACCTTCGGCTGTGGGTGCTACATGTCCACTTTCACCACACACTCCTCGAAATTTCGCAGAGACTCTGATTTCTCTTTTATAGAGTAGACCTCAGTGTACCTCGAGTTGTCGTGTGTAAACATAATAATATATCGGTAGCCGTGCATCGTCTGAGTCTTCATTGGCCCGATCACATCAGAGTGAATCAACTCAACAAGTCGAGAGTTTGCTGCATTCTCCGCGGGCTGGATAGGCTTTCTGACAATTTTGCGCATGATCCATGCCTCACAAGTGCATGTCAATGGGCTCTTAGCATGCAATTGGATACCTTTGACTCTATTCGGGAGCCATTTGATACCTGGCAAAGAGAGAACGCTGAGGCGAGCATGCCAAACTGGGATATTCATATCATCAACCACGTGCCGAATGTTGGAATAGGCCCCGGAGATTTCGCGAGTGGAGCTCGCAGTGGAGCTCGGTGGATGGTCAATTGGCACAGAGGCTTTCGATACTGAAGCCGAGGTTGTAGAAGCTCTGATGGCGAACCGACTGTTGATGAGTGTTGCTTCATATACAGGGACTGATCCACAGCTCGCCGTAGCTCCATCCAGTTTGAAATCCATGTAGACTCCCTTCCACATTAACTGTATGATAGTGAGGAGGTACTTTGTGCCACAGGATAGCACATACAGAGCATGATGCAGGACGATCTTCGCAGGCTTCGCATTTGGCCTGTCGACGTAATACGTACTGGTTCCAGATCCTTCGGCATCGACAAAGCTGTTGTTGGCCGTCTTGACCTGATACTCCCCCTTCAGCATGGGTTGAAAGGTCACAAAGAGGGGACAATTGCCGGTGACGTGATTTGTCGCACAGGTGTCAAGAATCTAATGATCGGCAGATCGATTCACCGATGCCAGATTAACCGTTATGAAGGAGTCTGGCATAGAGTCCGAATGTATGACCGAGAAAAGAAATGACTCCTATTCGGCAACGGAGTTTGATGCGGTTGAAGCCAGGTTAGCATCACTGTTAGATTTCTCATATGAGCCCGACTTATGCTTGCTCCTGCACTTCGCATTCATATGGCACTTTACCCCACATCCATGGCATATGATCTGGCTCCACCTCTCATCCCCCTTCCTAACGTCGCCCTTCCTATCATTGCCCTTTTCACTTTTCAAGTGTTGTCATCGACCTGTCTTCACTATAAATAATGCACCAGCTGGAGCAAGACCGGGGGCCCTGTGGAGGCGGGCTTCAAAGGACAGGAGTTGGGTGACGATACTCGCCACTTTGGCCGCCTTCTTAGTGAGCTCAAGTGTGGGTGCAAAGGTTCTCCATTCCTCTGTATTCGGGAGGTTGGACATGATGTAGAATTTCCTCCAAGAGTCTTCGATTCTGATGTCGCATACGGCAAGGTCATGGATTATCATGTCCTGGGCTGAGATCCATTCGGTGACTGAGGGATATGACTCGAGTTGACATGATGTGAGCTTTACCATCTTGTATCGACCATCGAGCTTGATGACCTTCTCAAAGTCGTCTTTGATCGGATCCAAAGTAGTTTTGGCTCAATGATCTCTCTGTAACGTATCTGGATTGTTGATTCCATCAGGGAGGTGAGTTTGCTGCATGCTTTATTGTTGTTCAACTGCCAGCGTTCCCACTCGCGGCGGATGTGGTAGAACTGATTAAGGTAGGATGTGTCGTTCCATTCCGGCAGGAAGTCTTAATCGGGATCTCGAGGGTCACGAGCTGTGGGAGTAGTTGAGGCGTCACTGGTTGCTACAATCGGAGGCCTGGGAACACACATTTTGCTGATACGTCTTTCCAGAGGCCTTGCGCACGAAGTAGGGTTTTCGCTTCTATGGCCCATTGTCGATAGTTGCGCTCATTGAGTTGTGTAGCGATTGTCGACATGCCAGAGGTTGACACAGGGTTGCGAGACACTAAACAGGGCAAACGTTAAGAAACAATAGAGAGGCGGAGGTTGAGTTTGAGAAAACGAGAAAGGCACTACTACTAGGCGCCGATTCAGTCCAATGCAACACAAGGCAGAGGAGAAACGATAAACAAAGACTAAGAGATGTTGGCTCGATCCACTGGAACAGGGCAGAGGAGAGGCAGTGATAAATACTACTAGTAGGCGTCGATTTGAACTCAGCGCCGGGCTCATCACCTGCTGACACGAGAAGATGATGGAGAAGAAGAGAAGATGATGAATTGTCTGTCGATCTAAAGAGAAGGAAAACTATGGACTTATATATGAAAGCGAGAGAAGGAAAACCCAATGCCGAGTACCAGTGCCGAGCCCTCCTCCTCACCATTGCGGCAGGCAAGGCCGATGGGGGCAGGCGAGTCTGGTGGGGGCAGGCGAGGCTGGTGGGGGCAGGCGAGGCCAATGGGGGCCGTTAGCCACCGGCCTCATGCCTGAGCCCGCCAGCAACAAACACTAGGGAAGCCACCGGGCCAAATCCCAAGTCCACAAGCTGGCTGTAAGGCGTAGGGCACAAGGCACACCCCTTTCTTGTACTATACATTGCTAGTCTTTCTTCTCTCTCTCTTTACACTCTGTACCTAAGTCTATTCACACGGTTCTCCCCTTCCATATTTCAACACGATTTGTTACGATATGGAAGTTGGGGAGAACCGTGTGCGTATATTCTATGGTACAGAGAAAAGAGAGAAGGAAAAAGACTCGAGATATATACAGGAGGCATCAGCCCCTGCAGCAGTCACCGTGTATCAGATCTGTAACATGTCTCCGGCACATGTACACCAGTAACACGATTTGTTGAAATACTGATTGCTAGAGAAGCTTGTGTATTCCAAACTACGGGAGATTGTGTGACCTTATATTCGGTGTTCGGGGTGTGCCTTGTACTCATGCATGCGTACTCAGCTAGCATCTCCAGCTGAGTCTAGAACGACCATCATCATGAGATCATGATCCGTATCAACCCAGCTGAAGCCCATAAGCCGTACAGTGGAGGCGATTCATATATGCAACACGATTTGTTGCGATATGGAAGGGGAGAACTGTACAGATTCTTGGCATAGAGAAAGAGAGAAGGAGAAAGAGTCGGCATATATACAGAGAACTCGGCTACAGGGTTCGCAACTGTCCGTCTCGTCCGGGCAGTGCTATGCCCGATCCCGGACTGCAAATTTTCCGGGCTGAGGATTCACGCTTGCTTCAGCCCTAGGACTTCGAGTTTCAGGACTACAACCCCACAGATCCTTACAGCCTTGTAAAAACCGAGCTTCAAGCTGGATGGTCTCGGGGCGATGTGAAAAACAAGCCACTTCTATTCACCCATGGATGCGAAGTGGAACAACAGTGTGGGAAGTGCTGATCAGATCAGAGGATGCCGAACTATCCCCTGCTAGTCAGACTGAATTTTCGCTAGCCAGGCGGACTTCGTTCTTGCCAGCCGCAATCATTCACACCCCAGCACCGGCAACATCCACCGGGGCCCTTCAGTCACCGTAAGAGGCCCTAGGGATTTTAGCCTCAGCACGGGAGGCCCAAGGCCAAACACAAGGTAAACGGCGGGGCCGGGCCCCGAAAGACGCCTGTCCGGACGGACGGTTGACGCCAAAGAGCAACGAAACAAAGTCACCATAGCATAGTGTTGACATCAGTGTTCCTAAGCGGCGGCTTTTAAATGAGGGCCGGGCCTGCAGGCTTTTCCGGCCGGGCCTGCAGGCTTTTTCTTGGCGGCCGGGTGGCTTTTCTTGGCGGACTAAGCCTAAACAGAATATTTTGTTCGAAAGATTCTCTGCTGCCTTTACTAAGAAAGTCTCAAAAGTACGAAACATAAACCATATCCAACTCAATCATCGTAGCCCTGCCATTGCCGTATTCCATCCATCAACCAGACCAAGGCTTATGCAGGGCGATGCAGGCTTTTTAAATCACGTGCAGGCCGGCTTCTGACCCAGGCCGGGCCGGGCCGCCCTTAGCGCAGGCTTTCAGAATGGAGGCCGGGCCGGGCCGCTTAGGAACACTGGTTGACATAGTGGAGGACTATTGCCCGAGATTATGTGATTGGTTACTATATCTACTCGTTTCTCCGTTTCTCTTTCTCTCTGATCTCTGTACATATACGCAAGACAATCGACGAGCTTCAAACGCTATGCATCTGTGTCAACATATAGCGTCACTTGCCACTGCCGGAGGTCGAGATCCACTCTGACTGACCCACGATGCCCTACCGCGGCCACCCCCAAGCCGACGATATGAGGCACCAATTCGGGAGCATCTTACTACATGTGCAACGATCGTGGCAACTTGAAATCTTTCCAAAAACTACGTCGCACAATGCTCATGAAACTCGGAGATGACAACACGGTAGCTGTAGCTTGTCATGGACTTGCTGACATGTCCCAGGGCTACCTAATGGATGCCCTATATTCACCTATCTATCAACTATCCTCCTCTCCATCAACCAATTAGATTCGTCCGGGTATATTGCGACATTTAGGAACAGCAAATGCTCTATACTACCACTTACGTCCATCACTCTCACTAGAAATCGCGTCTATGATCGATCCAGGCATCTCAATAGTCCGTCCCGTCCGGGCAACACTCTACCCGAGACTGGACACTGATTTTCGGAGCAGAGAATTCTGGACCGTTTGAGACTAGGGCAATTGATTCTCGGACTAAATACCTACAGAGGCCCTGTAGTCACTATGATGTCATGACACACAAAGCCAACAATGGGAAGCGGTGAAAATCATGTTACTTTATACCACTTTTTCGTACTCACGCCCTCCACCGGCATTGCGGCACCCAAACCGCTCGTTTTAAAGCACACTGCAACTAGTTTCACAGCATTACAGCACTCCCGCAGCTAATTTCAACGCCCGCATTTGGCATAAACACCTGCACCACCACCGAATGCCTACTTCCGATAGCCGCCAGTCCCCTATAGGTACCTGTATGGGGCGCTAGGGCAACCGACACCTGCCCCGGACGGACCAGTCCACCGAAATTAGGACCGGGACGGGATGGCAATGCCGGGCCCCGAAAGACTATAGTTGCCCCGGACCGTTGAGATCCCTGGATCCATTGCATTATATCTCCAGCCACTAGCACACTTACAGTACCAACCTTGGATGAACTTCCACGCACAATTTAGGATACACCTTCAAGTGTACGTATGCTTACAACCTCACCCCTAATCACCAAGGAAGAGGAAACGGGAAAGCGCACCCACCGTATAGTGCTGTATGAAGATATGGTTTGCATGTTGATATGGATTACTAGCCCTGGGGGCGGCGAAGCCGCCACCAGGGCTATAGGGGGATGGTGTGGTTGATGAAATCTTCCACCAAACATTCTACCATCAAGCATCCGTGAAAGCACAAATCGGCTCTAGACTGCGCTAAGTGCACATGAGGACACATCCAGCTGATAACAAGTTTGCTGTGGACCCATGCGTAACGGGCACCATATAGTAATCTATTGTCGATTCACAGAGATCTGCATGTGGGCCTATACAACTACATAGGGCTGGTGGCGGGAGATGAACCTTTACCTGTCTTTAATGCCTGAAGTCTTCACTGCTATACTGGTACAGTACACTATCACAGAAAGTCTGCTTGAGAGCCTGCTTGAAAGCCTCTTTGAGAGCCTGCTTGAGAGCCATGTTGCAAAAACCCCAAATCGGGAGGTGTCGGGTGTTCCATGCAAAGCTTTCCGCGGATGGAACAATGTAAGTCTTTGAAAGATTTGGCTAATTGAAGGCACAAAATTTGTGGAAGCTTTGATGATAACATTAACATAGCCAACCTACTTGTCTAAGTGCTTCAGGTACTATGATCACTAGCACCGACATCATCACAATTGCCATCACCACTATTGCCATCAACACCATCACTTTGATCATCATCACCATAGTCACAATCCCCAACGTCACCATCAACATCTCAATCACAAGCCTCAGACTGAATGGGAACTCAAATGCCTACAATTTGTCAAAAGCAAGCAGCGGATGCTGCTGCTAAATCTGAGTATGAGATCTGCTCTCTCAAATATCCAATTGTCTACCTTTCCAGCAGAATCTGAGCTTCCAATTGTAAACACCATGGCCATAAGGCAATGTGAAATCTGGGCACTGTGGCCACGCTGAAGCATCAGTTCAGACTATAATCTCGACCGACATCAAGATTTTGGCCACTCTATACCACCAGCCACCCACTGCCCACCATCGATCACCCACTACCTTTCTCATGCCTCCCGGTGTCTGGCACCTACCACTCAGCAAGTCGCTGGATTGAATACACTGGAGCATACATGCGAGCTTATAGTCATGTAAGATTGCGAGAGTCTTACCTCTTGAGATTGTATCTGGGAGTGTAGAGCCAAGCAATGATTCCACCACTCCGGATGATCCTGGTTTGCAGTAGGGCTCCGTCCTTTCCAGTCTCATGGGCAAGTCAAACTGGACCAATCTACAGACTGGGAGTCTTGAACTGGACAGGCTTGGTCTGGACCAATCCATTTATTCATACAATGTTGACCTTCCTTGTTAGCCAAGTAATACTGAAACCATCACTCATCCTCACTATTAGTCACATCTTATTCCCCAATACCCACTCTGATCGAAAATATACCTCTTCTGTCTATATATTTTGCTCCCTGGAGATACATTTTCCCCATGAAAAGAGCAATACCCCGGAAAATATCCCCTGACCCTGGACACCATGAAGGATTAATCCAGACTGACTCCAGTCAAGTTGGACGGCATCTGGGATCGGTCCAATCCTATACTTAATATTTCTTGGACTTGACCCAAATTGGACTGGGCAGTTCCGATCTGGACTGATCCATTGCTGGCCTGGCAGAATCATTGGAGCCAAATAGGCTCTAAGTATACCTTCAAGTGCAACTGGGAGTGTACATGAGGGTGTTCTGGGGGTTCACTTGATAGTGACTCAGTAGTGTGTGTGGGTGGGTATTCGGCAGTGTTCATTGGATTGACTTGAGAGTAGACTTTGGAGATTATAGTCAAGAAGGCTAGCAGTAACATTGAGTGCGATCTGAAGTGCACTTGAATTCGTGCTGGGAAGTGCCCTTGAGAGCTGCTTGAGAACATACTTGAGAGCATACAATCCAGCAGGATGGGATTGTGCCACTGAGTGATATTGGAAGTGTCCTTCAGAGCATGTGTGGGAGTGTACTTGAGAATGTACCCAGAGGTGTACTTGGAATTGTACTCAGAGTACACTTGGGAGCATGTTAAAAGGGTACTTGGGAGTATAAGTTATGCTCGCTAGAAGTATACCATTGAGAGAAAGTGGGATCATATTGACAGGCAAGCTGGGAATGTGCAATCGAGTGCAATTTGGAGTGTAAAATAAGGCAAGCGGGGAGTGTGCAATGGAGTGCAATCCGGGGATTACTCCAGTCCCTTGATTGGTGCCTGAAATCAAGTGCACCTGGCAGCTTGCTGTCATATTACATGCAGTGTGAAGTGTTGTATCCAGTAAACATAGTGGCATGCATATCATAGTAATCTAGTCGACACCAAGGTACATAGGACCTCAATGTGCCACCCATCAAATATTCTATGAATTACAATCCCAAAAACTGGTTCCCTGTGAGTTGCATGTTACATAAGGTCATTTTTCCAAGTATAACTTTGAACTGTAACTGGGTGAACGATTGATAATCCATTCTAAGGCTCACCAGCAAAGTCTATCTGTACCCACTAACCTAGTGGGTCTGCTTGTTGCACTCCCCAACCCCTGATACATCTTGAACTGCACTTTTCAATGTAAAAACTCAAGGTAAATCTTGCAAACTGAGTCAAAAAATATGCAACTCGGAGTGTAAATATGATTTCACAGTGAGGTATATATGAATTGTGTAAAATTCGTCGCTGTTGCACCTCCATATCTCTGATTTACCATATCCTCAAAATTGATTGCATGGCTTTAGAAAAACACTCGAAAACTGTTAAAAAATACCAAAAATTCACATTTTTCCACAACTGTATTGTCAATTTTGAAGATATGCTAAATTTGAGACTGAGAGGTGAAAGAGCATAGAATTGTGAACCTTTTATGTATACATTACCTTATGATTGGAGTTGAACTCAAATACTTAATTGGGAGTGGATATTTGAGGATATTTGATGGGGTATGCCAAGCCATCAAAAAGCTTGAAGCTGTGGGTTGTCAGCCAATAAAAATCCTTCTTAGAGGTACATACCACAAGTCAACCAATGAGAATGCTTTGAGCTGAAAAACCATGTGTATATATATTAGATACTAGCACCGGTGACGGCCTTGCCGCCCCGAGGGTTCGAACTGGCGACCTATATGAGTGCGGCTTGAAGTGTGGCTGGAAGTGTGGCTGGAAGTGTGGCTAAACGATTTAAAGTCGAGTTTTCTAACCGGTTTCGGTATGTTACACAAAAATAATGGGTTCCAAAGATTGGCCGGCCAATGAGGTATCAGTAGCTGGCCTCAGCAGTTCGTGATATCCTCATTGTCAATCATGAAGTATGAACTTGACTCAGATGTAGCATAAATCAGCATAGACACTAACCACTGCACCATCTGGGCCGGCTGAAAATATGGGCAGAATTTGGCATGATGTATCTTCTTCAAGGCAAAGTTGGCAAATCTCAACATGATGTATTCGATCAGGTCAAGCTGGAAAATTATGTAACTAACTATCTAGACAGTAAAAGTTCCTGATAGACTACATTCCTGGTTGTTCCTGTCTCGTTTTCCTCCTCCATGAGTTTCTTACACGCGTTTCTGTGCCTGACGCGTGATACGCTGCAGTAGAGTTGACCATGTGTGAAAACACTAGTTCGGAGGTCCAGCACAACTTTATCAAGTGTCAGA
>Ga0307512_10006040_pt1 | contig 12405 bp, 17 predicted proteins | sample 14_EM_MG_FD_200267 | JGI IMG/M metagenome (GOLD analysis project Ga0307512, IMG submission 200267) | Populus trichocarpa ectomycorrhiza microbial communities from riparian zone in the Pacific Northwest, United States - 14_EM | ecosystem: Host-associated > Plants > Roots > Unclassified | place... | reverse complement strand
ACCCCGCCGGTACCACCATCCGCACGTCCGCGACCGGGGACCCGAGGACCCGAGCCGCCTCGTCGCTCACTCGCCGCAAGGTGGCCACTACGGCATCCTGTACCGGGATCTCGCTGCCAGCCACCGTGACCGTGTCCATGCCGAGGCGAAGCGGCGATAGTACGAACCGGTCCGGGTCGTGTCCGGCCAGGTCCCACGCTTGCAGGCCCGCGACCAGGTCCCCATCAACCGGGAGGTACGCCGCGGACGGCAGCACGGTGGAGCCATCAAAAGTCAGTGTGTGCCAGCGACCGTCCGGCCAGGCAAGAACGGCCACCGTCGTGGACGCTCCACAATCGATCGCAATCCGCACACCATGGTCTGCCTGCATACATCAAATAAAGCACAGAAGATCAGCGATACGTCACCCAATAACTACCAAAGAGCAGCGCCCGGTCGAGGGTCAACGCAGACCTAACGCATCAGAGAGCGGTGCCCGACGTAGTCCAGGAGCACTGCTCTGCCGAGATACGCCACCAGCTCTCCGTGCGGGATGACTCGAACGGCATCGGTCACGGTTGACCGCCTGCCCGTGAAGTCAGACAGGCCATGTTGGCGATTGGCTGGAGGCTCTGCGGCGGGGCCGAGGTCGGCCTCGGACGTCACGCTGGCGGGCGCGATCGCCATTCTCCAAGGCCGGCTGAGCAGGTGACCATGATCGCGGGGTCTTCGCCGACTATCGGCGAAGCACGAGTTGATCCATGGTGGGAGCCTCGTCCGTGTGTTGCGCGATTCCGATCTTTTCCCACCCCCAATGTGCATATATTTGACGTGCTGGAGCCTCCGGATCGGCGGTGAGAATCGCGAACCTCTCAGTTCGGTCCCTCAACAGGTCATTGAGCAGATCTCGCCCGATTCCTCGCCCGCGCCACTGATCATCGACTATCAACTCGATGATAGCGAACTTGCGCGATTGCAGAATGTCCGCAGGTGGTGACGAGGCATCTCCCTTCCACCACTTGCCGGCTTCAAACGGAAGTCCAAAGGAATATCCGATTAGATCCCCCTGCTGCGAACTTGCCCAGGAAATAGCGAAGTCGTCATTGTCTGTCTGGCGACGCGTTCGGGCTAGGAAGGCGTCTCGTTGGTACAGTGGCCCAGAATTATAGGGTGGCTCCGCGTAGACCTTTACATACAGTTTAGTCATCTCGTCGAGAATCTTGCGGGCAGCCGTGCCGCTTCCCCTGTCAATGTGGTATTCGCCATTCTCCATGCAAACCTCCAAGGCAAATATCAGTCAGTCTGACGATTCGAGAGTAGATAGGTAGGCTCGGAAGTCGCGTGCTTCTGGGCGACTAGCTTCCGATGGAGGGATGGCTGAGGCGATGTGGCCAGCGACCGCGAGGACGAATCTCCCGCGCCGACCTGGAGTCAAACTTTCCAGTTCGGAGGTGGCATGCCTGATCCCGACTGCTACATCCCCACCTCGAACGAGAGACAAGGAGCGATGCATCTCTATTTGACAACGACTTACCGAGCGCGTTGATGGATAGAGCTTCAGGGAGAGATCCTGTGCACGGGCGGCATCCCGAGTTGATCCAACCACAGAATGTACGAATGACTCGGTGTGCCGAAGTCGGTGTTCTGGCCAGCGATAGACCGAATCAACGTCGGCGATAACTGGGTCGGGCAAGCTATCGAACGCTTGATTCAGCTCCCCCAGCGTAGTTAACGCCTCGGACCTACGGCCCTGCAGGGCATAGGTTTCAGCCTGGGCTGCAAGCAAGTCGGCCGTGCCCGAACTGCTCGGGTCGACGGCTGACTTGAGACTGTTTACTGTGAGGCGTTCAATTATGGAAAGAGGGCGACCGGAATAGATTCCGAGGAGCGCCTCCTGGCCGCGCACCCATAGCTGAACGTCCGCATTCTCGCTAGCATCGCTTAGCCGCCGGGCGAGGAGCCATGCGTGACGTGCCTCCAGCCCGTAGCCGAGGTCGGTGCAGGCCATCGCAAGCAAAGCGGAGATGCGTGCGCCGGCTTCATGGAGCGCCAGCTTGGTCGTCTCTGACATTGCGCGGGGCGGGGTAAGCTCCAGAATCGCAAGATCCATGGCCAGGTCACGCATGGTCTGCTGCCGCGGGCTTGTCAAGTAGCTGTGCCCGTACTCCGAAGCGACCGACCGCCAATGGTCCGCTAGAGAGGTCCCGGGATCGACAAGGGCAGACCCGGCCACAAGCTGAGCCAGGCTCGCGCGGTCGACTATCTGTCCCGCAGCGAGGCCAGCGAGAAGTACAACAACGGCGCGACGCTGCACCGGCTCAGTGTCATGCACAGGCGGATGGATGTCGAGTTTGGCCGTAGGGCTTAGCGTGTTGCGGCCCGGGGCTCGACGCTTGCGGTCCGGGCGGAAGCCCAGTTCAGCGTCCGTGGCTACCCGAAGTACGGTACGAAACGCACGCCGGTAGTGCGGGGAGGGCCACCAAAATCGGCCTGCTTCGTAGGCCGACACGAAACGATGGTCGAGGACCGTCGGCTTCGGCGACATTCTTCCCTTGCGGTACTCCTCCCAGAGGTACGCATTCATGCCGTCGGCGACCTCCTGGGTGGACATCGGCTCGCCGCTGCCCGAGGGGGACATGAGCCGAAGCCTGGCCGCAATGAGCTTCATATTGCTGGCTTTGCGGTCACCAGGCGCGGTTGCCATGTCTGTCTGACCCCTTCTGCCTGTGGAGGTCCCGGCCTGTGGCCGGTGCTCGGACGAGGAAGACCAACATCCCATCGGTCGTCTGACCGGCCCAAGCATGCCAGCGCGACAGCACGCCTACAAGGCGCCGTTATGGGGACACGTCGGCGCGCGTGGCCTCAACACGGGGCGACGATGAAACAAGGATCTTCGCAGGTATGCGCGTGTACCTCGCCGCCCGATTGCGAACGAAGGGCAGGCCATTTTCTGGGGCCAGTATTCGCTAAATCACCACCCGTGCGACGAAAGTGCAGCTCCTGGGCTCGGGCGAGGCTAAGTCACCACCGTAAGTCCGCACCTAGTTCGGACTTACGGGCTCGGTGTTGTTTGCGTGAGTGTGGAAGGACTACACGTTGTGCCGTGTCGACCTCCAGCTCACAAACTGCAGCGGTCACGCTACCGATCAACGGACGTTCCGGGGAGTGCTGTGCGGCGTGCCTGGTTTGCCCGACAACGAGTACCAAGATCTTCCGGGTCGGTATTCGGCTCGGCGGACATGGCCGTGGATACATCGATTGACGGGAGTTATCGCTATGCGAGCGACATACGAACCCGAGGCGGTGCTGCTAGCGGCAGTCCGTTCATCGGGCGGGTTCCAGCATCGAGCCGTGCCTCCAATTGACCTCGCCGGCTCGGGGTGGTCTGCGGACGTGCGCCCCGTGGCGTCCGGCCATGACCGTGCGCTGCAGTTCCTTTGCGCGGCACTCGCGGAGGTGTGTGTCGATCGCCGCGTGTCTGCCCAGCTCTTTCGCCTGGCAAACCCGCTGATCCTGTCCAAGCGGCGTGCGGACCTGGCCGGCCACGATGCTTGGGTAGTTGGGATGGAGGCAGGTCAGCGTGTCTGAACTAGAAGCCGTACCCCCATGCCGATTCGTTACCGTCTCCATTGTCTGTCCCACATTCGGCGGCCGTGAGCCGGTCGCCTCGATTCGGCCGGGCGAGCCGGTGCGCATCCGCACTGCGGACCGCTTCGGTGAGGCGTCCGACATCGTCGATGATCTACCAGGCGCGCTGCGCCAGACGCGCGCCGATCCCGTCGTTGGCCCCTTGTTTGTGGTGGGGGCCCATCCCGGTGACACTCTCGCAGTACATCTGGCCGATCTCACCCCGGCTGCCCGCGAGGGGCCAACCGCCGCGGCGTCGGCGTTCGGGCCGATCGTCGAGACGGCAGTCGGTGTGCCGGACTCGCCGTGGCGAGCCGGGCGCTACGCCATCGATCGTCGGCAGCGCGCAGTCCGTTCCGGGGCCCGAGCCAGCCGGTACCAGGTGGACCTTTCGCTGGCGCCGATGCTAGGCACGGTTGGTGTCGCGCCAGCAGCCGGGCAAGTCCTGGCGACAAACGTCGCAGGCATGCACGGCGGGAACCTCGACCTCGGGTTTCTGAGGGCCGGAGCCACGCTGTTTCTGCAGTCGAACGTGGAGGGTGCGCTGCTTGCAGTCGGCGCCGGACGGGCCCGGCGCGGTGATCGCGGGATCGTACAAGTGCCGATGGAGGTCCTGCTGCTTGTTGATGTCATCGCCACCCAGACGCCGTGGCCGCGGTTGGAGACTGACACAGATCTGATGTCGATCGGTGTCGCGGACTCGCTCGAGAGTGCCTACCACGTCGGCAGCGACGATCTAGTCCGCCATGTTGGTGAACTGACCGGGTTGCGCCTGCTGGACGCTGGCCGGCTGGTGTCCCGGACGGCCGGCGTGCACGTCGGGAACCCCGGTGGCGGCAATCATTCGGTGGTTGTCGGCATCGACAAGTCGGTGCTCGGCACAGCCGTGGCCTACAACGGCGCACACACCCGGCTCCGCGCCATCGCCCAGGCCGGCACACGGTGACTGTCGGGTCAGGCGATTGTGTCGGGAACTGGCCGCGGCGACGACGGCCGGTCACCCGCTTATGACCGAGGAGAAGTCGAACGGAGCGGCTCGACGCCGTTGCCGCGGACGGTGGGCTCTCGAGCTCCACCGAGACCATGTTAAGAGAATTTGGAGGTTCCTCTCGTGACCACTGATCAGGCAACCCCGCTGTTGGCCATTGCCGAGGCCACGGCGGATCTTCTGATTTGCTCCGGTTGTACGCCTTCGCTCGATGACGACCAGGTGGAGGCCTTGGCGGAGGCCTTGTTGGAGTTTCTGAAGGCGGCCGGCGTACCGGTCGACTTGGTCGCTGACGCTGCGCATTCCGATGGGATACGCGATCGGGACCGAGTGTTTGATGCCTTGGCGAAGGATGCCCCATTCTTCGACGACGGCTTGTGCTAGGTCTGGCACGCCTGGTGGTCGTCTGGCTGCGCTGTGTTGCAGCTGGCGGGGGCTCGGCCTGCGTGAATCTGAGATCGTGTGCTCCTTCTAGTCGCAAGACGACTAGTCGCTGAGCTAGCATGCCACGATGGATGCCAGTTCTGAGACCGCTTCGACCGAGGTGGTCGGTACGCATGAGATCCACGTTCGGCTTGGGCCGATCAGCCGGCAGCGGACCCACCAGATCGTGAACCGTCCGGATTTTCCTCAACCGATCGCGGAGCTTGGTCAGGGCAGAGTTTGGCTTGCCTCCGATGTGGAGGAATGGATCGAGAAGCATCGACCGCGAAGGGTCGCAGCACGCTGATATCCCTCTTCCTGGTGTCTGGGCCTCCCGGCCCAGGTGGCACGGCCGAAACCTGATCGCAGCAGAGACCAGGATTGGGTGGTGTTCTTGCGCAACTGGGGTGGCTGTGCGGTCGGCGTGGCGCTGGATCGATGAGTGACGTTTAGCGGGCGCGGTTGCGGCGTCGGACGATGACGGCTAGGCCGATCAGGAAGGCGACTGCGCCCGCGATCGCAGCGACAGCTGGCCCTGTGCGTGAGCTTGATGCATCGGAGTTCAGCGGTGGCGCGGCACCGCCGTCGGGTCGTGCGGATGTACTCGCGGTGGCTTGGATAGGTACGTTGGCGGTGAGTGCCGCGATGAGGTTCAGGCGTCCGTAGCCGTAGGTGTCGTCGCGTCCGGCTGGGCCGGCGTCGGTAGCTGTCGCGGTGAGCCGGTGCATGACCTCGGCGGCGCTCAGCTGCGGATATTTGGCGCGGATCAGCGCTGCCGCGCCGCTGACCACAGCGGTGGCTTCGCTGGTGCCGCTACCTAAGGAGTAGCCGGAGCTGTTGGTACCGGTGGTGGCGATGTCAACCCCCGGAGCGACGAGGTCGACCTGCGGACCTCGCACCGACAGGGTTGCGACGTTGCCGTTCTGGTCGTCGGCGCCGACGGTGAGGACCTCGGGATATTTGCCGGGATAGTTGTCGCCGGCGGCGCCGCGGTTGCCTGCGGCCGCGACGAGGACCACGTCGGCGGCCTGCGCCTCGCGGATGGCGTCGTGTAGGTAGGTGTCGTCGCTGCCGCCGAAGGACATGTTGATCACGCTGGCGTGGTGGGCGACGGCGTAGTTGATCGCCTTGGCGATGGTGTCGGAGTTTCCAAAGCCGCTGTTGATCGCTCGCACGGGCAGGATCGTCGCGGCGGGGGCCAGACCGAGGATACCGTCTGTGTTGCCGTGTCCGCGGGCGGCGATGATGCCGGCCATATGGGTGCCATGCCCGAGTAGGTCATAACGGCCGCTGCCGTCGCCTTCCGGGTACTCATACAGGTCCTCGCCAGCCAGGACCGCCCCGGCCAGGTCGCGGTGCCCGGCGTCCACCCCGGTGTCGATCAGCGCGACGGTGACACCGTCCCCGCGGGTCACCCGGTGCGCCTCCGCGACGTCAAGCGCGCTCAGATACCACTGCCTGTTACGAGTCGCATCGGCGACGGCGGGGCCGCCCGTCGCCGCGAGCACGGCCAGGGCTGAAGCCCCAGCGAACACCGCCCGGAACAAGCTCAACCGGGATCTCACTCGTCGTACCCGATGACACCGGGACCGGGGTGATGATCCACCGCAGTCATGTCCGGAGAGATGACCGGTGGGACCCCTTCCCGGACGCCCCACCGCACGTCCGCCTCGCCGCCGGCCAGCTCGTCGCCGGAGTCGCTCGATCCGCTGCCACGCCCGGCGCTCTGCCCACCGGCCGGCTGCCGGCCCACGCCGCCGCGGCCACCGATGGCGCCGCTCCCTGGCTCGGTGGCACCGATGGTTGCCCCTGACGGCAGGCCACGACGCACCGGGACAGCCTGACGGCCGGTGGCAAGCCCTGAACGCGGCGACGGCAGCCCCGTCCTGGCCACCCCGCCCCGCCCGAACCCCAGCGCGCCGCCACCGCCGATTACCAGACCCGAGGTGCCACCGGCCGGGAGGCCGCCGCCTGCAGGGACATTGCCAGGTAGCAGTGAGCCCAGGCCCGGTGCGGCTATCGAAGTTCCGGCGCCCGGCGCCGCCGGGGCAATGATGGGTGCAACACCCGCGAGTCCCGGCCCGACCCCAGTTCCTGTAGAGGAGCCGCTGCCGGATGACCCGCCCGAGGTGAGGTCCGGCGGGTTGTGCGGGATCGGCACCGGCACGGGCGCCGCCTGCAACGAGTCCCGGTCTGGTCCAGACGAGCCGTTGCTGGTCGTTGAATCGCCGGGCAGATCCGTGTCGGTGGTGCCCTTGGGCGGACTCAGCTGGTACAGCGGCGGCGCCTGGATCTGGGAGCCGTGGTCGCGGATCGCCGCCTCGGCCTCGCGCATTGCCTGCTGGGCTGCCACGTCAAAGTCGTCCTCGGCGTGGTCGATGAACCGGGGGATGAGGTCGCCGCTGGCCGCCTGTCGTGCCTCGACCAGCGGTGAGAGCGTGCTCTGTGCCGTACCGATCGCTTCCATGATGCCCCGCAGCCCGACGCGGGTGTCCTCCGCATTGCTCAGCGTGCGGTCCAGGCTAGTTACTAACTGCGCGATCTGCTCCAAGAACACTCGCGCCGACGCGTTGGTCTCCGGAGGCCAGACCGAAGCGAGGGCGTCGCGCGCCTGATGCAGGCGTCGTTGCTGCTCGCGGCCGTCCTGGGCCAGCGAATCCCACGACAACACCCGGTCCGCGCCGTCGCACACGTTTTCGTGTTTGATCATCTCCCAGATCGCCGGCAGGTTGTACGAGCCCCAGTTCGCGTCCGCCATCAGGCCCACCCTCCGCCCACGCTGTCATCGGGCCCGCCCATGGCGGCGTTCGCCCGGGTGATCGCGCCCTGCATCAGCTGCTCGACCCGGCGCTGCGCGTCCGCAGAGGACAGATCAGCCGCCGTGAAGTCCCGGGCGATCCCTTCGGCGACCTCGGCGAAAATCACCGCCGCCCGCTGGTACGCCCGCAGGTTCGCATCCGTGGCCTCCAACGCCTGCGCATACCGTGTCTTGGCGTCCAGCACCGTCGCGCCCGGGATCGACGCCCCGAACACCACCCCATGCCGATGCAAATCCGTGCCCCGGTCCGCCGCGGACGCGAGACCGCTGTCTGCCTGGGTACGCATCCGCTTCCCGAAATCACGCACCTGATCGGCATCGATCTGGACACCGTCCGGCATGCCGCCTCCCCGCCGCCGCAGCCCGAAACCCTGAGCATATCGACAAACTCAACCGTCTTCTCGAACCCGTCCGTATCGAACACGTCGCCGAAGCGCTGCCGGTTCGAGATCACATCGGCCACCCTGCACGACGAGCGCTCGAACACCTGGCCGGTGAACCGTAGGCCGACGAACGGACCAGGCCGTGACCCCGCCCGGCGACCGATGCCCCGCGCCGACAAGACGGTTCCTGCGGCCGACCTGCGCGGGCTGCCGTTCGGGGACGCCTCGCTGGCGGGGGTGGTGTGCTGGTTTTCGTTGATCTACCTTGCGCCGGACGCACGGGGCACGCGCGTTCGCCGAGCTCGCCCGAGTTGTAAAGCCGGGCGGATACCTGGTGACGGCCTTCAAGCACGGCGACGGGACCTTGCACCGTAACGGTCCTGGTAGCCGGGTCGGCAGTCTCGGCATCGACTTCTATCAGTACTGGCTCTCGTCCCGGGAGCCGGAGGACCGTTTCGCCGCCACCGGTTTTATCCTGGTCTTCCACGGCAGCACCCCACCCGAAGAAGCGGAGCCCCCAATACGGGTACATGCTGGTCCGCAAGATCGGCTCCAGGAGCGAACAGCGCAGGGCATCGCGTGCCGGCCCTTGGTCATCAGCCGGGCGACCGCCACCACTCGTGAATGAACGGCGGCGGGAGTCGGCCAGGGTTCCCGGGGCGGCGCTGATGAGCGGGACCACACGTCTCGCGCGGTGCGGATAACATCGACCTGTATCGGCGGGTTGGGGGTAGATCATGGGGGCGCTTCTCGAACGGCTTGAGGGCCTGTCCGTGGAGGCGCGGTCGCCTGACGGCCGCATCGGGGCCGAGGCGCGGGGGAAGTATCAGGTCGCGGTCTGGTTCGCGGCCGGCGCCTATCGCTCATACACCGAAGTGGATCTTGCTCGTCAGCTCGAGCAGCTCGCCTCGGTCGTCTGGGCCCGGTATCGCCGTGAGTACACCGAGATCATGGCGGCGTTCATGAACGAGCCACCACCCGAATTGGACACTGACGATCATCTGTTCCAGCAGCGGTTGGAAGAGATGACGGTGACCGGCCGTTCCGCCGATCGGTGGATCACTGTCTCCAGCCGGGCGCTTGTGCGCTGGGAGTTCCTGATCTCCGGCGGTGCCCTGCGTGCGCTGGACGAGGCGGGGTTCCTCACCGAGTTGAATTCCGCCGTGACTGCTGTCCTGCGTGACTACCAGTCCCAGCTGATACTGCTGACGGATCAGATCTACGACATCGGTTTGCCGCGGTCGGCCCGGCGGAGTGCCGACGGCCAGCGCCAGGCCGGTTGACAGGAGCGAATCGAGTCATGGCGCAAGTCGAACCGGCCCGCGACGGACTGCGTTTGCCGGTACGCCGGTGGGTGCTGATCGGTGTCGCGGTCGTGCTGAGCGCCGTGGCCGCCTGCAGCCGGGACACGCCGTCCAGCACACTGCCGGCCACGACCGCGCCGTCACCGCAGTCGTCTGGCCCGCAGTGCTTGCCCACGGTGATCGAGTCCGGCTACACCAATGTCGGCGGGCGGATCAGCCTCGGCTTGATCGCCGAAAATCCGTGCCCGCAAGCGGTTATCAACACCGTCATCACGGTCAAAGCCGAAGATAGCGACGGCACTTCCATCGACAGTAGCGGCGACGACCCGCCCGCCTTGCCGGTGCTGCTGCCGGGACAGCGCCTCGGTGCGGGCGGGACGATCTCGGTGGCTAAGTCGGCCAAGGTCGCCCGGGTCGTGGTGGCGTTCACCCACGTCGAGGCGGCCCCGGTCGAGGCGTTCGCGGCCTGGCCGAAGACGGTGACGGTGAACGGTGTGACCCACGGCAGGCCCGACGACCGGGGCTTCGTCACCGTGAGCGGCAAGATCCGCACCGACCCGAACGGGGCGACGTTGTGCGAGCCGCAGGTGAATCTCATCGTCCGGGACAACACGGGAAAGATCATCTACGGCGAGGTCGGCACACCGGACGGTGTCGGCGTCAGGTTCGAATCGGTCTTCCCGGCCGGCTCCGACTTCGACCGCAGCGAGATCTACGTTGCGCAAGGCCGTCCGGCCGTGAGCCTGCGACCAGCCGCGTTCGCGTCCTGCAGCATCGACTGATACGAGGAGACCATGGCACTCAGCGGATATCAGCTCGCCGCCGACCTGTCCGAGCTGATGGCCATCGGCAAGGTTGACCTGCCCGCGTTGGGCGCCACGTACGCGGGTCTGAACCACGCGGTGAATACCACAACCGACCATGACACAGCCGCGTTCTCGATGCCGGGCGGCGCCGGGATGAGCGCCGCCTACCAAAGCTGGTCCGACTTGCGCTACGAGTTGCGCAACATCTTCGGCACAACCGCCAACAACATGCAGACCGCGGCCACCGTGATGATCCACGTGGTGGAAGCGTACGCAGCCTCGGACCAGGGCGCTGCGGACAGTCTGCACGCCGCCTGGAAAGACGGTCCTCCCGTCAACGCGGTCGACAAGGACGAGAAGATACCTCCGGGCGACGCCCCGGAAGTCGTGGCCGGGAACTGGTAGGCGCCGGCCATGGGATACACGTACCGCAGCATCGACGACCTGCAAAAGCTCGGCGAACGCGTCCGCGACGCCGCCGTGAAGATGACGATGAAGCAGGAAGAGTCATACGCGGCAGCCCAGGTCGAGGCGAACAATGACGCGACCCGCTCGCAAACCGGCCAGCTGACGCAAGTCCCCGGTTACGAGGCCCCCGCCTCAGGGCGCCCCGACGACGACGGAAACCTGCGCGGCTACGTCGAGCAGTCCTACGCGGGTGTGCCGGCCATGTTCACCGCCTTCTCCGTGCCCAACCCCGACGACTGCATCCCCATGGCGAACACGTTTTACTCCGCCGCGGTGACGATCGAACCCAGCCTCGAAGTCACCCACCAAGGCGACAAATTCTCCGCGCCGCTGCTCACCCCCGGTGCGAACGGCGCGACACCGGTCGGCGAAATGTTCGGCTTCATGTCTCTGCACATGAAGAACTGGGACGGCGACGCGGCGAAGGCCTTCGAGCGGTACCTGACCAAGCTCGGGCTCGCGGCGAAGCTCCAACGCGAATTCGCCACCTCGATGGGCGTCACCCTCGATGCGCAACTCGAGATCCGCCGCCGGATGCTCACCGACGTCTGGGAGATCGGCGAAAAGACCATCAAGGTGCTGGAATCGCTCGACGGCTGGTGCACTTCCAAACAGTCGGCGCAGACCACCCTGACCGTCGCCGGCGCCATCGCCGCCGTGGTGTTCGTCTTCGCCACCGAAGGCGCGGGAATCGCCGTGGCCGTCGAGGGCATCCAAAGCGCCGCCACGATCCTCGGCGCCGGCGGCCAAGAGAAGACCGAAGCGGAAATCAGCGGCGCCACCGTGCCACCAGTGATCACCTCGATGGTCAACGCGCTCACCAAACTGCGCAAGACGATCGACGCACAGGAACAGGAACTGGTCAGCTGCATCCAACAACTCGCCGCCACGCTGCGAGTCAACTTCGACCGCGTCTTGGTCGAAGCGCCATCCGACTTCGTCAACGCCGGCACAGCGAGCGTCGACACCCTCGACAAGGGCAGACAGTTCTACGACCGCTGAACTGTCCAGGCCAATGGGACGCCGTCACCGGCGAAAGCGCCGGCGAGCAGCTCCCGACGGACGGCGATCTCGTGCCGCTGAAGCCAGCCGGCGAGCAGCAGGAAATCATTATCGATCCGGCCACGGGCGACTTCATCGGCGAACGCACCCGCCTCGCCGCCGACCGCGACGGCATCCCTGCCAGCACCGTCGTGGGCTCCAGCACGGTTACCTATGGCATCGCCAAGAAGGCAGGCGAACCCCCAATCAAATGACCTATGGGGCCAGGGACTGCGCGGCGGCAGCCGACGAGGGTGCGTTGGCGGCACAGCGAGCTACCCCAGGACTGGTCAAGGCCCAGGTCGCTCCGTCCCGCTGTCCGCGACAACACAGTACGGGTGACGTGACGTGCTCGGGCCGACATCATGAACGCCATGGAATGGACGCGGTAGCCGTTCGCCGATGAGCAGGCGTTCTGGAACTGGGCATGGACCCGGACGCCGAGTTCGACGAGCGGTGCTGCATGGCCGCGGGCCGCGCGGGCAACCCACGGGAAGCAGCCGCACGCCCGCAGGCGGGCCGCGTGCGTCGCGCGGCTGCACGGCAACCCGCAGCCGCGCGGGCCCGT
>Ga0307512_10006039_pt1 | contig 12406 bp, 11 predicted proteins | sample 14_EM_MG_FD_200267 | JGI IMG/M metagenome (GOLD analysis project Ga0307512, IMG submission 200267) | Populus trichocarpa ectomycorrhiza microbial communities from riparian zone in the Pacific Northwest, United States - 14_EM | ecosystem: Host-associated > Plants > Roots > Unclassified | place... | reverse complement strand
GTCGTTGACCGCGGACAGGGGGTAGGTCGTGGTGTGCAGCCGCACTTTTCCCTGTGCGGCAAGGGTCATCAGCTCGGCGAGGTCGTTGTGGGAGCCGACCAGGTTGCCGATCACGTTGATCTCGGTGGAGATGATGTCGATCGTGGGGATGTCGACGTGCCCGCCGTAGCCGATCACGAAGTACGACCCCGCGCGGCGCAGCATCGACACGCCTTCGGCCTCGGTCCCCTTCTCGCCGACGAAGTCGAACACGATGTGCGCGCCGCCGCCGGTGAGGTCGAGCACGGCGTCGACGTGCGACCCATCGGCAACCACGGTGTGCGCGGCGCTCGTCGCGAGCTCCAGTGCGGCCGCAGACCGGTCGACCACGATCACCTCGGCCGGCGTCATCGCGGCGAGGCACTGCACGCCGATGTGGCCGAGCCCGCCCGCGCCGATCACCACGACCTGTGTGCCCGGGTACAGCATCGGCACGGCCTTGCGCACGGCGTGGTAGGCCGTGAGCCCGGCGTCGGCGAGCGCGGCGACGTCCGCGGGCTGGAGCGACGGGTCGAGCTTGAGCACCGAACGCGCGGTGGTGAGCAGCAGCTCCGCCATGCCGCCGTCGGAGTCGATGCCAGGGAACCGCGAGTCGGCGCAGTGCACGTCGTCGCCCGCGCGACAGGCCCGGCACAGCCCGCACGTGACAAGCGGGTGCAGGATCACCGTGTCGCCAGGCTCCACAGTGGACACCGCAGAGCCGACCGCCCGGACCCAGCCCGCGTTCTCGTGTCCGATCGTGTACGGCAGGGTCACGCCGGACTTCTCGGCCCACTGCCCCTCGACGATGTGCAGGTCGGTCCGGCACAGCCCGGCGCCGCCGATCTCGACCAGCACGTCGAACGGGCCGCCGACCGCCGGCTCCGGCACCTCCTCGACGACCGGACGCTTGTCGTACTCGTGCAGCCGTACGGCTTTCATCGGCCACTCCCTTCGGCGCCTTCGATGGTCGAACCGGGGCTGGAGCAGGGCAACGCGCCAGATTTCACCCAGGCGGAATAGGGGGTGTATTTCACGGGGCGGCAAAACGGCCGCGGGGATGACAAGATCGAACCTGTGAGCACGTGGAAAGAGGTACGCGCACACCTGCGCACCCACCGGTACGAGCTGGCGACGGAGTTCCCGGCCGGCCTCGCCGGCACGCCGCTGCTCACCCGGCCATCGTGGGTGCCACCCGCGCCGATTCCCCTGCGAGCGTTGGACATCGCGTGGCAGCAGGCCCCTGCCTGGGCGCTGCCGCCTGCCTCCGGCGACCCGGCGTACCCGAGCTACTCGGCCGCGATGGCCGCCCTCGACGCGCCCACCGTGTTCGAGAACCGGCCGACGTGGCGGCTGCTCGACGCCGACCTGGCCGGATCCGCACCGAGGCTGGTGTTCGGCGACGGGAGGTACTTCGACAGCATCGACACCGGCGAGGCGGCCGCGCACGAGTACGCGGCGGCCACGCTCGACGGTTCCGCCACGCCACTGCGTGACGCGATCGGCGACCCGACTGACCTGCGCACACGGCCCGCGAACCTGGCGATCAGCGCGCTCACGGCCACCCGCGACCAGTTCCTGCTGCACTGGCGTGACCCCGCGAAGGTGGGGCACGCCGGCGGCCTCTACCAGGTCGTGCCGGTCGGCGTGTTCCAGTCGTCCGGACCTGGGGACTTCGACCTGTGGCGCTTCCTGCTCCGCGAGTACGCCGAGGAGCTGCTCGGCGAACCGGAGGTCGAGGCGCCGGACTACGAGACCTGGCCGTTCGCCGCGGCCATGACCGCCGCGCTCGACGCCGGCGACATCGAGGCGCACGTGCTCGGCCTCGGTGTCGACCCGTTGACGTTCGCGACCGACCTGCTCGTGCGGGTTCGCGTTGACGGACCGGTGTTCGACGAGTTGTTCGGCGGCCGGGTGGCGGTCAACGACGAGGGCGCGGTCACCATGCGCCCGTTCACGCCGGCCACGATCAGTGGACTTCCGATGCAGGCAGCGGGTGCGGCGCTGGTTCGGCTGGCACTGGACGCCGAGCCAGCACGGTGATCGGCAGCACCGCCAGCACACCGCCGACGACGGCCACCAGCGAGTAACCGCCCAGCGCGAACAGCATGCCGGCGCCGAGGGTCGCGAACGCCGAGCAGCCCCACACCACGGCGTCCACCGCCCCCTGCAGCTGGAGGCGTTGCTCCGCCGGCAGTTCGCGGCTCAGGATGGCGGACCCGCCGACGAACACGAGGTTCCAGCCGTACCCGAGCAGGAACAGGGCGAACGAGAGCCCCGCCACCTGCCCGGCGCCGAACGCCGCGACCGTGGCCAGGACGAGGCACCCGACACCGAGGTAGATCGTGGCGCGGCCGCCGAAGCGGTCGGCGAGCCTGCCGGACAGCGGGGCCAGCGCGAACATGCCCACCATGTGCGCCGACAGCACGAAACCGACCACCTTGAGCTCGTGCGTCGCCATGTGTACCGGGGTCATGGTCATGACCGCGACCATGGTGAGCTGCGCGCACACCATCGACACCAGGGGCGCCAGCACGACCGGGGTCCGCAACGCGGCGAACGACGTGCGCCTGGCGGGCGGGGTCGGCGTGCGACGGAGCAGGGAGGACGCGAGCAACGCGACGGCCGTCATCGCCACGGCCACCAGCACCGGCCCGGCCAGCGCGGGAAAGCCCATCGTGGTGACGAGCCCGGCGCCCGGCGCCATCAGCGTGGGCCCGACGACGGCGCCGACCGTGCCGGCCCAGACGATCATCGACAACGCGAAGCCCTTGCGGTGCGCGGGAACCAGCTCCGCGGCGAGGTAGCGGGACAGCTGCGCGGCGCCGTTTCCCAGTCCCAGCAGGAACATGCCGAGCAACAACACGACGAGGGTCGTGCTCACGGCGGCGGCGAACGCGACGATCGCGCCGACCAGCGCCACACCGTACAGGCCGCGCAGCACGGTTTTGCTGCCGTACCGGGCAATCAGGTGTCCCGCGGTCAACGTGCCCACCGCGGTCCCCAACACGCCGGCGGCCCCCGGGACGCCGCTCCAGCCAGCGCCCTCGGCCTTGTCCGCGATCAGCGTCGCCGCGGTGCTGGCCCCCGCCATTGCCGTGTTCATCGCCGCCACCGCGGCGAACAGGGATCTCATTGCTATGACGGTAGGCGGGGATCGTCCCTGGTTGAACGGCTTTCGGCAGGCATACTGGCTGTTCGACCAGCACTACGAAAGGAATGTGGGCGCGATGACCTTTCGTTCGGAAAAGCCCCTGGACGCGGTCGACTGGCGGCTGCTGGCCGAGCTGCAGTCCGACGGGCGGCTGTCGTTCAAGGAGTTGGGACGGCGGGTCAACCTGTCCGCGCCGGCGGTCGCCGAGCGGGTGCGGCGGTTGGAGGAAGCCGGGGTGATCACCGGTTACCGCGCGGACGTCGACGCGCGGCAGGCCGGGTTCCCGGTGGCGGCGTTCGTGCAGATGCAGTGCAGTCTTGGGAACTGCCTGCTGAAGACGTCAACGTCCGGCGACTATCCGGAGATCGTGGAGGTTCACAAGCTCAGCGGGGACCACTGCTCGATGCTCAAGGTCCGGGCGGCTTCGCTCGCCCATCTCGAGGGGCTCTTCGAGCGGCTGGGCAAGCACGGGGAGATGCGGTCGTCGGTGGTGCTGTCCACCCAGTACGAGGGGCGGCCCGTCGAGCCGCCGGTCGAGGACTTCCTGCATGCCACTCGGGCCGAGGGTTGGGCCCGCTGACCTGCCGTTTGTTGTCTGGCCCGATGGACGCCACCGGAGGGCTGGTCGCGGTTGATCGCCTGGCTCACCGTCCGGTCGGGCCAGCTGGTGCGGGTCGAGAAGCGGCGCAACCCCAGCAAGGCGCAGAAGGCCAAGGGAATCATCGACGGCTGGTATGTCGACACACCACCCCGACGGGCGGCGGCCTGAGCCTCACCGGCTCGGGGTGTACATCGCGCTCAGGAACTCGACCAGCAGGCGCTCGCGCAGTGCGGGGGGCGCGGCTGCCAGCATGGCGTTGATGTTGGCCATGCGTTTTGGCGCCGCGACCTCCGCCATGCCGACCGTCGTCAGTAGTTCCGCGAAACGTTCTGGGGTCAGGTCCGCGGGGGCCAGGCCCGCGATGACCGCCGACAGCTCGGCCGGGACCGACACCGGGCCGCTGCGGCGGGCTGCCGCCACCGCGGCGGTCAGGTCCGTCAGCAACGTGTCCTCGGTGCCGTGGTTTGCCGCGGCCACCGTCAGGTGCAGGTTGGGTGGGGACGACTCGAAGCCGAACTGTGGCTGCAGGTACCAGCCTCGCTCGGTCATCTCGTCGGCCACGGTGAACACGTCGAAGTCGTCCGCCGCGGCCACCGAGAGCACAGTGGACAGTGGGTCGCCCAGCACGCGCAGGCCGTCGATCTCGGCAATGCCCTGTCGTACCGTGCGGACGGCCGACAGCACGCGGGCCGCCAGTGCGCGGTAGCCGTCATCGCCGATGTGGTTCAACACCGCCCACGCCGCCGCCAGTGGGCCGCCCGATCTGGTCGACTGGAGTGTCGAGTTCAGCATCGTGTAGCCCGGCCACGCGGCGCTCGCGAAGAACTGCGGCTTCCGCAGAGCGGCGTCCGCGTGCAGTAACACCGACGTCCCTTTGGGACAGTAGGCGTACTTGTGCAGGTCCACCGACAGGCTGGTGACGCCTGGCACCGACAGGTCGAAGTCCGGGACCGGGACGCCCAGCGCGCGGAAGTACGGCAGCACCCAGCCACCGATGCATGCGTCCACATGGCATCGGACGCCCCGTGCCGCGGCCGCGGCGGCCACCTCGGTCACCGGGTCGACCACCCCGTGCGCGTACGACGGCGCGCTCGCCACCACCAGCACGGTCCGGTCGTCGATCGCCTCGGCCATCGCCGTGGGGTCCGCGGTGAAAGCGCCGGGCACCACCGGCACCGTGACCGCCTCGACCTCGAAGTAGTGCGCTGCCTTGTGGAACGCGGCGTGCGCCGTCGACGGCAGCACGATGCGTGGCCGATCGAGGTCAGGCCGCGCCGCGCGTGCCGCATGCACTGCCAGCATGCAGCTCTCGGTTCCGCCGGACGTCACGCTGCCGGTCGCCAGCGGACCGCCGCGCAGCAGGGCGATCGCCGCGCCGACGATGTCGTTCTCCATGCGTAGCAGGCTGGGGAACGCCGTCGGGTCCAGGCCGTTCGCCGAGCTCGCCAGCGCGTGCGCGCCCGAGGCCAGCGCGTCCAGGTCGGCCAGTCCGCTGTCGTACACGTACGCGAGTGTGCGGCCGCCGTGAGTTGGCAGGTCTCCGGACCGCATGACCCTTAGCTCGTCGAGAATCTGCTCCGCAGGTAACCCGATGGTGGGAAGGCTCAAATCAACAACTCCTTGCGCCGCAACAACGGCAGCGCCGCGAGCGCGAACAGGGCGGGCACCAGTGCCACACCGATGATCACGGCGGTGACCGCGCTCGCCGGCTGGACGACTGTCTCGCCGGACGATGACACGTACCCGCCGATGGCGAGAATCAAGCCGTACAAACCAGGTCCGAGCGCCAGACCCAGCGTCTCCCCCGCCGTCCACACGCCGGCGAACACGCCTGCGCGGACCTGGCCGGTGCGGCCCTCCTCCGCGCTGATCACGTCCGGCAGCAACGACAGCGGGAACACCTGCAAGCCCGCGTACCCGACGCCGGCCACCGCGACGAACAGCACGATCACGACCGGCGGCAGGACTCGCGCGAACAGCACCCCGCACATCCCGGCGGCGAACACGAACGTCGAGACCACGTAGCCGAAACGCTTGCCGCGACGGGCCGCGACTCGTTGCCACAGCGGCATCACCAGCAGCGCGGGCGCCACGAACGCGGCGAACAGCACCGGCTGCCACGCCTTGTCCTCCAGCGCGACCCGCGCGAGGTAGTCAACGCCGGCGAGCAGTGTGCCGAGGCCGACGGCCTGGATGACGAACGCGCTCACCAGGATTCGGAACGGCGGACAGTCCCGCACGGCTTCGACGGTCTGCCGCCAGGTCGCCACCGACGGCAGCGGCGGCGCGACCCTGGCCCGTGCGGTGCCGATGAACACCGCGATGGCGCCGAACAGGATCAGCACACCGACGGCGATGCCCATGACTCGGTAGCCGGCGAGGCCACCGATCGCGTCCCGCAGCGCCGGCGCGCCCGCGCCGCAGATCAGGATCGAGATCGAGAGCAGCGCGATGCGCCACGCCGTGAGGCTCGTGCGCTCGGTCGGGCTGGTGGTCAGCTCGGCGGGCAGCGCGTTGTACGGCACCTGGAACATCGCGAACGCGGTGGCGCACAACAGGAACACCACCGCCACATACAGGGCGTCGACCGCCGAGGAGCCGGTGTCCGGGCCGGCGAACAACGCGGCGAAGCAGATCGAGAGCGCGATGCCGCCGTAGATGAGGTACGGCCGGCGGGCGCCCAGCCGGCCGGTGGTGCGGTCGCTGATCCGTCCGGCGACCGGGTTGAACACAACGTCCCACGCCTTCGGCAGCAGCACGAGCAGGCCGGCGACCGACGCGGGCACGGCGAGCGTGTCCGTCAGGTACGGCAGCAGCAGAAGTCCAGGCACGGTGCCGAACGCGCCGGTCGACAACGACCCGAGCGCGTAGCCGAACCGCGTGCGGCCGTCCAGCCGGTCCGCGACTGGAATGTGAGAGGTTTTCGTCATTGCACGCAGCACCCTACGGTTGAGATCGAACGGAGTCCAGAGCGGACTTACCAAGACAGGACTAGCCGGCATTCGCCTTTGTCGAGCACGAACTCGCCGCCGGGAAAGGCCGAACCGGACGGATACGCGTCGATCCGCAGGCCGGTGGTGCCGGGGCGGCCCGCGGCGTCCCAGGCCAGGACGTGCGCGAGCAGGTCGCCCGCGACCGCCTCGTTGCCGTAGCCCAGCACCGTCAGCTCACCATTGGTCCTGCTGAGCAGCGCCACGCCGTCGTCGCCGAGGATCCCGGCGGTCATGACGGTCTCCGGTGCGGTGAGTGGCGGGTTGGGCAGCACCGGCGTGTCCGCACCGGCCTCTTCGGACAGGGCGCACCAGCGCGGCTCGCGCACCGCGAGCCACAGGCTGAGCCCGTCGAACAGCTGGCCGGGGGTCGGGTCGGTGCCCGTGCCGGCCGCGACCGGCACGCCGGTGAGCACCTCGGCGAGTGCGCCAGGGTCGACGGCACGGTCCCGCGGCAGGCTGAGGGTGACGGTGTTGCCCAGCCGGTAGTTCTTCTCCGGCCCGGCGAACGGACCACGCATGCGCATGAAGCCGCACGGCCGGGCGGAGCGACTGGTCCAGTGGTCGCCGTCGCGTACGAAGGCGACCGTGCGCTGCACGCCGCCCAGGTCGAGCGGCACCACGAGCCTGCCCTTCGGCTTGAGCTGGTCGAGCCACGCGGGGGCCAGGTCCCACACGCCGACCGTCGCGATGATCCGGTGGTACGGCGCGTTGTCCGGGTAGCCGAGCGAGCCGTCGCCCGTCACCACGACGACGTCCTGACAGCCGGCCGCGTCGAGGTTCTCGCGGGCGCGCTCGACCGTGTCGGCGTCGAGGTCGACGCTCGTGACACGGCCCTGCTCGCCGACGATGTGGGCGAGCAGGGCCGCGTTGAACCCGGTGCCTGCGCCGATCTCCAGCACCCGCTGACCGCTGTGGACGGCCAGCTGGTCGAGCATGATCGTCATGATCGACGGCTGGGAGGACGAGCTGATCGGCCGGCCGTCCGCGTCGCGTTTGGTCACGATCGCGTCGTCCCGGTACGCCTCCTCCGGCGGCAGATCGGGCAGGAACAGGTGTCTCGGCACCGTCCGCAACGCGTCCACGACGAGTGGGTCAGTGGCGGCTCCCTGCTCGAGCACCTGGTCGAGCAGGCGCTGCCGCAACGAGTTCAGCTCAACGGGCACAGACCAATGTTGCCAGGGTCACAGCGATCGCTGGTAGGACCGGAACGCCCGCGTCGCGACGAACCCGGCGACGACCGCGACGGCGAACAGCCCGCCGAGCCGGATGAACACCGCGGACCAGTCCGGATCCGCCGACAGCGCCTCCCGCGACGCGACGACCGCCCAGTCGACCGGGTTCCACGGGGACACGTTCTGGATCCACTCCGGCGCCGCGTCGCGGGCCATCATCGCCGAGGACAGGAACGACAGCGGCAGCGTCAGCATCGTGGAGAACCCGATCAGCGCCTCCTCGGTGCGCACGACCAGCGCCATCCCGTTGGACAGGGAGGCGAACGAGCCGCCCAGCAGCGTCGCGGCGAGGAGCATGACCAGCACGCCGGGAATCCCGCCGGAGAACTCCGCCCCCAGCACCAGCCCGACGATGATCACGACGACGCTCTGCACGACGATCGTGACCGCCTGGTTGAGCGCCGAGGCGAGCATCATCGCGCCACGGCTGACCGGCGAGGACAGCATGCGGTCCATGACCCCGCGGTCCATGTCCTGGATGAACGTCATGCCTGCCCAGCCGCTGCTGAACAGCACGGTCATGATGACGACACCTGGCGTGAGGAAGTCGATGTAGGACCCGGTCGCGAAGCCGGGCAGCTCGACGACCCGTTTGAACAGCTGGCCGAACAGCAGGAGCCAGATCATCGGTTGGACCAGCGTGATCACGATGTACGCCGGCTGGCGCAGCGTGGCCGTGAGCAGCCGGTTGGTGAGGTAGCCGGTGTGCGGCGCGAGGGTGGTCACAGCACCGCCACCTCCTCGGCGGCCGCGAACGTGCGGCCTGTGTGCTGGAGGTAGACGTCGTCCAGCGCAGGCCTCGCCACGGTCACCGCCGCGACCTCGACCGCCGACCGCTCCAGCGCGGCGAGTGCCGCTGGCACCGCGCTCGCGCCGTGGTCGACGCGGGTGCGGATGGCGCGGCCGGACACCGTGATCTCCCGCGCGCCGGCCAACCCCTCGATGGCCGTGCGAGCGGCGTCGACCGACGCGTCCGGGGACAGGTCGATCACCACCGCGTCGCCGCGCAGCTCGCTCTTCAGCTCCTCCGGGCTGCCCTGGGCGACCAGGTGGCCGCGGTCGACGATGACGAGGTGGTCGGCCAGGTGGTCGGCCTCTTCCAGGTAGTGCGTGGTGAGCAGGATCGTCAGCCGCTCGTGGCGGGCGAGCCGCGCGATCTCCGCCCACATCTCGCTGCGTGCCTGCGGGTCGAGGCCGGTGGTCGGCTCGTCGAGGAACAGCACCGTCGGCCCGTGCACCAGGCCCATGGCGACGTCGAGCTTGCGCTGCATGCCGCCGGAGTACTGCTTGACCACCCGGTTCGCGGCCTCGGTCAGGCCGAACAGCGCGAGGAGCTCGTCGACCCTGGTCTTGGCGGCCCGGCCGCGCATGCCGTGGATGTGGGCGACGAGCAGCAGGTTCTCCCGGCCGGTGGCCTGCGGGTCGGTGCCGGACTTCTGCGTGACGACGCCGATCGCGCGCCGCACGTCGTTCGGCCTGGCCAACACGTCGATGCCGGCCACGGTCGCTTTCCCGCTCGTCGGCGTGGACAGCGTGGTGAGGATCTTGATGGTGGTGGACTTGCCGGCGCCGTTCGGGCCGAGCAGCCCGAAGACGGTGCCCGCGGGGACCGAGAAGCTCAGCCTGTCGAGGGCGGTGACCTCTCCGTACTTCTTGACCAACTCGACGGCCTCGATGGCCGTCTCTCGTGCATGCGTCATCGACGCGTCCTCCTGGTCGGGTTGACCAGGCCGGTCCGCACACACGGCTATTCTGGAGTTGCGCCTAGCGCCGGTGTACGAGCCGAGCCTGGGTTTCTGGTCACTGGCCGGGTGTTGCCGCACCCGGCCAGTGTTGTGTCTACGGATCTTCCCCTTCGTATATCCGAGGTCGAGTATGGGGTGACGCCATCATGACGTCAAGGGTGATGTCACTGTTGCAGCCATTTGACGCCGCCGCCCGGCATCTCGCGAAACGCCTGCTCCCACTCGGCCTCGCCGGGCACCCCGTCAGCCTGCTCGTGCGCACGCCGCCAGGCCACGATCTCGGGCAGCTCCGCCTTCTTCAGCCGCTCGATCGTGCTGACCACGAACTCACGCTCGGCCCGCCGCAGCGTCTGCGCGTAGTCGCCCTCGATCACCCACAGGTACGGCATGCCGCGTTCGGCCATCTCGGCGAAGATGCCGTCGTTGGCGGCGATCTCCGCGTCGAGCCGTGTGCAGCGGATCTCCAGCAGGCGCACCACCTCGTCCGGGGAGAGCACCGGCATCAGCGACAGCGCCGCCTCGAACTGGGGATACTCCTTGACCGGCACGGCGATCAGCTCGGACAGCCAGTCGACCAGCTCGATCCGGCCGGGATCGGTGATCGCGTAGACCGTGCGTTCCGGGCGACGGCCATCGCGGACGGTCTCCTGCACCTCGATCAGGTCGCGCCGCACCAGCGAGTCGACGACCGAGTACAACGAGCCGTAGTTGAGCTTGATGCTCTGCTCCTTGGCCCGTTCCCGCAGCGTGCTCGACATCTCGTAGGGATGCATCGCCTTCTCGGCGAGCAAGGCGAGCACCGCGAGCGCGAGCGGGTTGGAGACCTTCCGCTTGCCCATGCGAGCCATGGTAGCCCAAATATTCGAAGTCGAGTATTTACGCCGGCGCCCGTGTTCAATGGACCGCGTGACCAATCCACCCGAGTACCGACAGCACCGTTTCACCCTGCCACCAGGAGCGACCGAGATCCTGCTGGTCCGACACGGCGAGTCCGCGCCAGCACGGGAGGACCGGCCGTTCCCGCTCGTCGACGGGCAGGGCGATCCCCCGCTCGCGGAGTTCGGTGAGCAGCAGGCTCTGCAGGTCGCGGACCGGCTGGCGCACGAGGAGTTCGACGGCATCTACGTCACGTCACTGCGCCGCACCCACCAGACCGCCGCGCCGCTGGCCGCCCGCCTCGGCATCACGCCGGTCGTGGAGCCGGGCCTGCGCGAGATCATGCTCGGCGAGTGGGAGGGCGGGCTGTTCCGCATCCGCGTCGCCGAGCGGGACCCGATCGCGATCCGGATGTACGAGACGGAACGCTGGGACGCGATCCCGGGCGCGGAGTCGACCGAGGCGTTCGAAGCACGCATCCGCGAGCCCATCGAGCGCCTGGCCGCCAAGCACGTGGACCGGCGGATCGTCGTCTTCACCCACGGCGGGGTGATCGGCCAGATCGTCGCCATGGCCACCGGCTCCCGCCCGTTCGCCTTCGTCGACGCCGACAACGCGTCGATCACCCAGCTCGTCGTGTGGGGCGAACGCTGGCTGATCCGGCGCTTCAACGACACCGCACACCTGGACCCACGTTTCACAATGCGGTCGGAGCCACTGGAGTAGCGGGCTGTCGGAAAATGCCAAGCACGCATTTTTCCGAAAGTTACACCGCTCGCCCGATCAGGTAATCCTGCAATTTGCACGCGGGTCGAAGTTGCGGCCGCGTGGCAATTCCCGCAGTCTTGGCGACGCACCAGCCCGGTCTCCGACCCGCACTCCCGCGGACCGGGCACATCCGGCGGGCGGTGCGTCGTCGAGCGGTCCTCCCCTTTCGCGCTCCGGCGTGCCGCCCGCCTCCCGAAGACGTTGAGGAGCAACGGGATGACGCCTGAGCACGAGCGGCTCCTGTCGCTGGTGGCGCCGCTGCGCGCCATCGGCTGGGTGTTCCTCCCGACCACCCTCGCCGCACCGACGAGCCGGGGCGTCGTCGACGCGCTTTTCGGCATGCGCACCCACGGCGACATCGAGGACAACATGCAGGCGTGGGAACAATGGGCGACCGCGTCGCGCCTCCGAAAAACGGCCGGCCACGAAATCCAGGCGTGGCACAGCTCTGGCCGGACGACGCAAATAGTGAAAGAAATACTGGCCCTACCCGAATAGCAGAGTCCCCGCAAAGTCGTGTAGGCGCTGCTCGAGGCCTGCCTCGAAAGGCGCTTTCGGGACGTTCAACCTGGAGCCACCGATGCTCTTCCCCCGGCGTTTGCCGCCCGCAGGGGGGCCCGGCGGGCGAAGCACCCCTCGCGGGCGAAGCCCGCTTCGCCCGCAGGGCGCGCAGCGCTCGCCCGGCGAGGGGCGCTCGGCGGGCGAGGGGCGCTCGGCGGGCGAGGGGCGTTTTCGGGACCTGGCTTGATGTCTTGAGGGTGCCCTTCAAGGCGTTGAGCCTGAATCCACCGATGATCTTCCCGGGTCTGCTCGCCCGCAAGGTCCGGCGGGCAAGGCCCGCTTTGCGGGCTGGGCGCGCTTTGCGGGCGGGGCGGGCTGTGTGTGGCTCGTGAGGGGCGCTTTCGGGACCTGGCTTGATGTCTTGAGGGTGCCCTTCAGGGCGTTGAGCGTCCTATGGGTGCCCCTCAGGACATCGCCGCTGTCCCCCAAGCGCCCCTCACGGCGTGCCACCCGCAGGG
>Ga0307512_10006038_pt1 | contig 12407 bp, 12 predicted proteins | sample 14_EM_MG_FD_200267 | JGI IMG/M metagenome (GOLD analysis project Ga0307512, IMG submission 200267) | Populus trichocarpa ectomycorrhiza microbial communities from riparian zone in the Pacific Northwest, United States - 14_EM | ecosystem: Host-associated > Plants > Roots > Unclassified | place... | reverse complement strand
GACCGCATCGGCTATAGCAACTACCGTCGGGCCGACGGCTCGTCGTTCTTCCCGCCCGACCGCTACCGGGTCAGTGTGATCACCGACCGGAAGAAGGTCGGCGAGGCCACCGGCCCGGAGATCGCCGCCGTGGTCGGCATAGACATCGACGATCTGGCGCTGCTGCACGGCGCCGCCGAGCTGCTGCACCGTACCGTCGGCGTGGACACGATCGTCGCCATCTCCGAGCGGCTGCTGCTGCCCGCCGCCCGGCTGCGTGATTCGCTCGGCGTGCCCGGCCTCGACGAGCGGCACACCCTGCTGGTACGCAACAAACTGCGGATGAAGGAGCACCTGGCCGCCAACGGCATCCGGGTGCCGGAATTCGCCCCGTACACTCCGCAGAACGCGGCCGATCTGCTCGCCCGCCACGGCCGAGTGGTGCTGAAGCCCACCGAGGGCATGGGCTCCGTCGGCATCCTGATCGCCGGTAACCCCGAGGAACTGGACCGGATCGCCGCCGCGCACCCGGAGTTCACCGCCGAGAACTACGAGGTCGAGCAGTACGTGGACGGAACGCTCTACCACGTGGACAGCGTGGTGCGGGCCGGCGAGGCGACGGTGGCGACGGCCGCGCGCTACATCGACTCGACCCTCAGCTATCTCGACGCCCTGCCGTGCCGGGATCTCGTGCTCTCCCCGGGCCCCGTCCGCGACGCCCTGCTCGCCTTCAACGCGTCGGTCGTCAAGTGCTACCCGTGGTTCACCGGCGCCATGCACCACGAGGTGTTCCTCGACGCCGACGGCGTGCCATGGTTTGTGGAGATCGCCGGCCGGCCGGGCGGCGGCGGGATCATCCCCGGCTTCCGCAGGAGCACGGGTATCGATCTCAACGAGGCGGCGGTGCTGGCCCAGTTGACCGGCGAATCGCCGGAGCCGACGGGCGACGAGGGGCTGCTGACCGGGTACGTCATGGTCTACGGCCCGGCGGGCCCGCTGGGTGCCACGCCCCCGCCTCCCCCGGTGCCGTGGTTGATCGATCTCGAGTACTGGCGCCACGCCGGCGACGTCCTGTCCTCGCCGGAGCGGTGGAGCGACGCGGTAGCGGTGGTGAGCGTGGTGGGCACCACCGAGACGGAGGTGGTCGAGCGGCTCGACGAGATGACCCGCTACCTCCAGAGCCGGCTCGGCTGAGCCAACCAGCGACCTTGTCATGAGCACGCCGTGCGCCAGGAAGGACCACTCCCATCAGCTGGACCACGCGTTTGAGGACGACCCCGGACCGGCGGATCACCCCGGCGGCCTGGTGGTTCGTCGCCGGCTACGGCCTGTCCGCGATCGGCACCGGTCTGTGCTACCCGTTCCTCACCATTTACCTGCACCACGTGCGCAACCTGTCATCGTCGGCGACGGCCCTGCTGCTGCTGGTCCTCGCCGGCGTCGCGGTGCCCATGTCGGTCTACGGCGGATCGCTGGTGGACCGGCACTCGCCCCGGACCGTCGGCGTCGGCGCGCTGGTCGTGCAGACCGGCGGATGGCTGCTGCTGGCCGGCGAGAGCGGCTACGTCACGCAGGTACTCGCGTTGGCGGTGATCGGGGTCGGCACCGGCCTCTTCCTGCCGGCCGTCATCCCGATCATCGTGCGGCTCAGCGGCACCGATGCGGCCAAGGCACGCACCATGTCGCTGCGGTACCTGCTGCTCAACCTCGGCCTGGGCCTCGGCGCGGGCCTCGCCGGCGTCCTGCTCGGCTCGTCGAGCAGCGGTCTCTACCGGGCGCTGTTCGCCGTCAACGGCGTGAGTTGCCTGCTGTACGCCTTGATCATCCTGCTGTTGGTCCCGTTGCCGAGCGTCAAGCCGGCCCCCGACGGCGCCCCCACCGGGAAGGTACGTTTTCGGCCCAGCGCCAACTACATCCTGCTGTTGGCCGCGCAACTCCTGCTGGTCACGTTCGGTTTGGCGCAGTTGGAAAGCGGTATTCCCCTCGCCGTACGCGATCAGTTGCACGGCTCCACCCGACTGATCGGCCTGCTCTATGCCATCGGCACACTGTTCGTGCTGATCGGCCAGATGCCGATCTCCCGCCTGGTCGAGCGGATGCGCAAGACTCGCGCGCTGATCGGCATGGCGCTGATCTGGGCGCTCGCCTGGCTGATCGGCTACGCGGCCAGCGCCGTGCACGGGTCGGCGCGCTCGGGCCTGCTGATCGCCATGATCGTCACGTTCGCGATCGGGGAATGTGCCTACAGCCCCGCGTTCTATACCCTGGTCGAAAAGCTGGTACCGGCCGGTGCGCTCGGTCGCTCCAGCGGCGGCGCCTGGGCCACCTTCCAGGTCGGTAACACCGTCGGCCCGCCGGTCGCGGTGTTCATCATCGACAGTGACGTGTCGTTCTGGCTGGTCCTGGCGGCTGCGGCAGCCGTCGCCGCCGTGCTGCTGGTGGTCGTGGACCGCAGGACGAGCCTCGAGAGTCCGCCGGCACCGGTCCTGACCACAAGCAGCAACTAGGAGTGTCGATGAGTGCGCACCTGACCGATCCCGCGGCCTGGCAGGAGAGCTGGGACCTCCAGCAGGCGGCGTTCATGCCGGACCGCGAGCACCGCATCGCCGCGATGCTCGACGCGGTGGAGGCCGTCGCCGACTCCCCCGCGCCACGCGTGCTCGACCTGGCCGGGGGCACCGGCTCCATCGCCCTGCGCGCGTTGACCCGGCTGCCCGGGGCGCAGGTCACCCTCGTGGACGTCGACCCGGTGCTGCTGGCCATCGCCGAGGCGTCGCTCACCGGCCGCGCGACGATCGTGACCGCCGACCTGCGCGACCCCGCCTGGGCGGACGGCCTGCCGCACAGCGACTACGACGCGGTCCTGGCCGCGACAGCCCTGCACTGGCTGCCGGCCGACCGCCTGATCACCCTCTACGGTGAGATCCGCGCGATCCTGCGCCCCGACGGCCTGCTCGTCAACGCGGACCAGATGCCCGACCCGCTGCTGCCCGGCCTGACCAAACGGCTCCTGGCGCGGGCCGACGCCTGCCGAGTGGCTCGCTACGCGTCCGGCGCCGCACCGACGTGGCCGGGTTGGTGGGAGCGGGCGGCGGCCGATCCGGTGCTCGGGCCGCTGGTCGAGGCCCGCGAGGCCATCCACCCGAAGGGTCGCAGCGCCGAATTCCTGCCGCCGGTCGCCTGGCACCTCGACGCGCTGCGCGACGCCGGCTTCACCGAGGCCGGGACCCTCTGGCGCGGCGGACCGGACGCTGCGGTCGCCGCCATCAAGTGACGCTTCGCGTACGCCCGGGCCTTAGAGGGCGTCTGATCTCGATATGTCCCCTCTGGCTGTTCCGTGCGGCCGTCTGGAGGGGTCAAGTTCCGTGAAACTGCCCCTTCCCGCCTCGTGGAGTGGTCATTATCAAGGATGTTGACCTGTCGAGTGGTGCCGCTCGGGATCACGATCGACGGACGAATCACACGAAATCCGGCTTGATCGCAATCGGATGCCCTCTGAGGCGCCGCTCATGCATTTCGGCGGCTGAGGCCCGGGCTGGTACGGGTTCTGCCGCCGCAGTTCGAGGGTTACGACGCGGTCATGCCGCGACCAGCACCGACGCGCGGCCAGTCATGATCCAACGGGACGAGCACATCGCCGACTGAGTTGTCCGTTACCACTCTTCCGGTCGACCAGCCTGGCCACGGCATCGCCTGCGTCCTGTGGCTGCGATGCGACCACGGGCGGCTCGCCTATCCCCTAGAGTTACTTGTCGTTCAATTCGGATATTTCGGGTTACGGGGGTTGGGTCATGATGGGAGTTGGAGGCGCGCTGCGGTGCGCTACCGCGTTGCTCTCGGTGCTGTGTGCCAGCGTGATCGGCGCGGCGGTCACGCCCTCGCCGGCGCAGGCGGGTGAGGGCAGCATCCACTGCGGCGTTCTCGTGTACGGCGCGATCGAGGACAAATACCTCTCGTCCGGCGCCCAGGCCGGACAGTTGGGCTGCCCGCTCGGGCAGGAAGCCGCCGCGGCCGCCCAGGGTCGATGGGAGGCCTTCAGCGGCGGCGTCATCTACTGGAGTCCGGCGCCGCAGGTCGGGGCGCATGTGGTCTGGGGTGCGATCCTCGACAAGTGGACGCAGTACGGGCGTGAGACCGGGTACGGCTACCCGCTGACCGACGAGTTGATCACGCCGGACCGGGCCGGTCGGTACAACCACTTCCAGAACGGCTCGATCTACTGGACGCTCGCCACCGGGGCGCACACCGTCTACGGTGCGATCCGCGATCGGTGGGCCGCGATGGGCTGGGAACGCAGTTGTCTCGGGTACCCGGTCGGCGACGAGACCGACACCGCGGGCGGCGGCGGCCGCAGCCAGACGTTCCAGCGCGGCTCCGTGTACTGGACCCCGGCCGGCGGTGCGCACTCCACCTGCTGACCGGGGCGTGGGCGGCCGCGCTCCCCCGGGCTTGGCGCGGTTCCGTTCGCCCTGCCACGTCTGGTCGCGCCGGGCCGCACCCGGAAAGATCATCGCATGACCGATATCCATGTGACGGTACGTCGGGCCAGCGATGCGGATGCTCCCGCCCTGGCCGGGCTGCGCTGGCGGCGGGCCACCCAGGAGCGTGGCTACCAGGGTGACAATCTGGACGAGTTCGTCGCGACGCTCGGCGACTGGATGCGTGCGCACCCCGAGCATCGGGCGTTCGTGGCCGAGGCCGCCGGCGAGGTCGTCGCGATGGCCTGGCTGGCGGTCCTGGACCGGGTGCCCACCGCGAGCAAGTACGCCCGGCGGGGCGGCGACGTGCAGTCCGTTTTTGTCGTCCCTGAGTTGCGTGACCGTCGGGTCGGCGCGCTACTGATGTCGGCCGTGCTGGAGGAGGCCCGCCGCCTGCAGTTGGAGCATGTGACAGTGCACTCCAGCCCGCGGGCGGTGCCGTTTTACGAGCGCAACGGCTGGGGCCACGACCCCGAGTGGCTCAGCTGGACCGCCGAGGAGTAGGGGCTTGTGCCTTCAGTGCTTCTCCAATGCGTTTCCGCAGGTCTTACTCGAGTTCCGGGGTGGTCGTTTATTCGGTTGCCCGGACGCGTTCGCCTCGAAAAGCTACGCCGGTGTTGATTCAACGAGAGACGTCGGCGCATGTCGCCGCGATCCACGCGGTGACGGCCGCGGCCTTCGCCCGTTCCGCCGAGGCCACCCTGGTGGACGAGTTGCGTGCCAGCGATGCGTGGCTGCCGACGCTCTCGCTCGTGGCGGTTGACGCCGCCGGCGTGGTGGGGCACGTCCTGGGCAGTCGTGCCTGGGTGGAGTCGGCTCCGGTGCTCGCGGTCGGGCCGCTCAGCGTGCATCCCGACCATCAGGGCCGTGGCGTCGGTCTGGCCCTGATGCACGCCGTGCTCGGCGCGGCCGACGCGCTCGACGAGCCTCTCGTGGTGCTCCTCGGGGACCGCCGATATTATTCGCGGTTCGGATTCGGGCTTGCCGAGGAGTACGGCATCGTGCCTCCCGTGCCGAAATGGCGGCCGCACTTCCAGGTTCGGACCCTCACCGCGTTCAATCCGGACCTTCGAGGGCAGTTCGTGTACGCGGAGCCGTTTGATCGGGTCTAACCGCCGACGACGGCGCCCGGTCCACACGAGTCGGAGTTCCCGTAGTCCTGGCGGAAAATCAACGGCTATTCCTGCCCGCCGTCACGGTCGACCAGTTGGTTCAGCAATCCCACGATCTCGGCCAGACTTGCACCGTGCTGGTCGCGGATGTGGCCGACCGTCCCGGTCAGATGGTCGACTTTCTCATCGAGCCCGGTGATCGCCTGCCCCTGCTCGAGTTGCGTTTCCCGCAGGGCATTGAGCGTGCGGGTGTGCCCGCGCAGCTCGGACCGGTAGTCGGCGACGTCGCGGTCGGCGCCGGACGCCAGCGCGCGGGCCGCGGCCGCTTCCTGGCGCAGTACGCCGACCTCGGCCTCCGGTGCGGCGACCCGCTCGGCGAGTTCCTCCAGGTTCATGGTGGCCACGGTACCTTTCCGAAGGGACAAGGAAAGCGTGCGCTCGCTCGGGCGTGACATGCGAACGCCGAGTGGTCTCGGTCAGGTGCCGACGTAGGCCGCGAGGTGTTCGCCGGTGAGGGTGGAGCGGGCGGCGACGAGGTCGGCCGGGGTGCCTTCGAAGACGATGCGGCCGCCGTCGTGGCCGGCGCCGGGGCCGAGGTCGATGATCCAGTCGGCGTGGGCCATGACGGCCTGGTGATGCTCGATCACGATGACTGATTTGCCGGAGTCGACGAGCCGGTCGAGGAGGCCGAGTAGTTGTTCGACGTCGGCGAGGTGGAGGCCGGCGGTCGGCTCGTCGAGGACGTAGATGTCGCCCTTGTCGGCCATGTTGGTGGCCAGTTTGAGTCGCTGGCGTTCGCCGCCGGAGAGGGTGGTGAGTGGCTGGCCGAGGCTGAGGTAGCCGAGTCCGACGTCGGCAAGCCGGTTCAGGATGGCGTGGGCTGCCGGGATGCGTGCCTCGCCGGCGCCGAAGAACGCTGCGGCTTCGGTGACCGACATGGTGAGCACTTCGCTGATGTCGCGGCCGCCGAGGTGGTAGTCCAGCACCGCTGCCTGGAACCGTTTTCCTTCGCATTCCTCGCAGATGGTGGCGACGCCGGCCATCATCGCCAGGTCGGTGTAGATGACGCCGGCGCCGTTGCAGTTGGGGCAGGCGCCTTCGGAGTTGGCGCTGAACAGGGCGGGTTTGACGCCGTTTGCCTTGGCGAACGCTTTGCGGATGGGTTCGAGCATTCCGGTGTACGTGGCGGGGTTGCTGCGTCGTGAGCCTTTGATCGCTGTCTGGTCGACGGCGACCACGGCGTCGCGCCGGGAGACGGAGCCGTGGATCAGGGAGCTTTTGCCTGATCCGGCGACTCCGGTGACGACGACCAGCACGCCGAGCGGGATGTCGACGTCGACGTCTTGCAGGTTGTGGGTGTCGGCGCCGCGTACCTGCAGCACGCCTGCGGGGGTGCGGGCGGAGGGTTTGAGGTGGGCGCGGTCGTGGAGGTGCCGGCCGGTGAGGGTGCCGCTGGTGCCGAGGCCTTCGACGGTGCCTTCGTACATCACCTCGCCGCCGGCGCTGCCCGCTGCGGGGCCGAGGTCGACGACGTGGTCGGCGATCGCGATCGTCTCCGGCTTGTGTTCGACGACGAGCACGGTGTTGCCCTTGTCGCGTAGCTGCAGCAGGAGGTTGTTCATGCGTTGGATGTCGTGGGGGTGCAGGCCGATGGTCGGTTCGTCGAAGACGTAGGTGACGTCGGTGAGTGCCGAGCCGAGGTGGCGGATCATTTTGACGCGTTGCGCTTCGCCGCCGGAGAGGGTGCCGGAGGGCCGGTCGAGGCTGAGGTAGCCGAGCCCGATCTGGACGAAGGAGTTGAGCGTGTGGTGCAGCGCGGTGAGTAGCGGGGCCACGGATGGTTCGTTGAGGTCGCGTACCCATGCGGTGAGGTCGCTGATTTGCATGGCGCAGGCGTCGGCGATGGTGATTCCGGCGATTTTCGACGATCGGGCTGCCTCGCTGAGGCGGGTGCCGCCGCATTCGGGGCAGGTGGTGAAGGTCATCGCCCGGTCCACGAAGGCTCGGATGTGCGGCTGTAGCGCCTCTTTGTCTTTGGACAGCATCGACTTCTGGATTTTCGGGATCAGGCCCTCGTACGTCAGGTTGATGTTGTCGACTTTGATCTTGGTTGGTTCTTTGTAGAGCAGGTCGTGGAGCTGTTTCTTGGTGAATTTGCGGATCGGTTTGTCGGGGTCGAAGAAGCCGCAGCCGCTGAAGATGCGGCCGAACCAGCCGTCAACGCTGTAGCCGGGGATGGTGAGCGCGCCCTCGTTGAGCGATTTGCTGTCGTCGTACAGCTGGGTCAGGTCGAAATCGGTGACGGTGCCGCGGCCTTCGCAGCGGGGGCACATGCCGCCGGTGATGCTGAAGCTGCGGCGTTCCTTGACGGTCTGCCCGGCGCGTTCGATGGTGACGGCGCCGGCGCCGCTGATCGAGGCGACGTTGAAGGAGAACGCCTGGGCGGAGCCGATGTGTGGCTGCCCGAGCCGGCTGAAGACGATCCGCAGCATCGCGTTGGCGTCGGTGGCGGTGCCGACGGTGGAGCGGGGGTCGGCGCCCATCCGTTCCTGGTCGACGATGATCGCGGTGGTCAGCCCTTCGAGCACGTCGACCTCGGGGCGGGCCAGGGTGGGCATGAAGCCCTGCAGGAAGGCGCTGTAGGTCTCGTTGATCAGCCGCTGGGACTCCGCGGCGATGGTGCCGAACACCAGGGAGCTCTTGCCCGAGCCGGAGACGCCGGTGAAGACCGTGAGCTGGCGTTTCGGGATCTCGACGCTGACGTCTTTGAGGTTGTTCACCCGTGCGCCCTGCACGCGGATCAGGTCGTGGCTGCCCGTGGCCTTGCTCATCGTGTCTCCCTGGGTTGGCGGTGTTCGCCTGGCTCGATCTAACCAGCTACCTGCGGTACGTCACGCTAGTTGCGGCCGGGAGCTGCTGCTTCTCGATTCCTGATGGGTTATCGCAGGGTGGTGGCGAGCACGGAGGTGACGACCTTGCGGACGGCCGCGGTCTCCGGTGGGGTGCCTTCGTTGCCGGCGAAGAGCAGGTGTCCGGTTCCGATCAGCATGGCGGCGAGGGTGTCGGGGTCGGCGTCGGCGGCGATGCGGCCCAGGTCGCGTTCCGCGGCGAGGTAGGCGCCGATCATGATGGCCGCGTCGGTCAGCATCGGGACGCCGGCGGGCAGGTCGCGGCGCAGCCGGGCGCGCAACTCGTCGCGGGCGGTGATGAGCCCGACGATCGCGAGGGCGACCGAGCCGAAGACGGCGGTCAGCGACTCGGTGAGGTTGTCGGTGACGGTGCCCGTGCCGGCGGACTCGCGCAGCCCGGCGGTGCGGTCGTCCAGCCGGGCGATGCGGTCGAGCACGAAGTCGGTGAGGAAGGCGTCGAAGTCGGCGAAGTGCCGGTGCAGTACACCTTTGGCGCAGCCCGCCTCGGTGGTGACGGCCCGGCTGGTCAGGGCGTTCTGCCCATCGCGGAGCAGGACGCGTTCGGCGGCGTCGAAGAGTTGCTGGCGCGCGTCGTGCAGGGCGACTCCGGTCGGCACAGGGTGTCTCCGATTGATATAGTGGGCAGCCGCCCACTATAGTGGGCGCATGGCCACTATACCTTCGGAACGAGACTCATCCCCTGCGCTCGAAGCCCATCAGGCCCGGCACGTCGCGGAGTCGTTCGGCACGGATCCCGAACGCTACGACCGGACCCGCTCCCCCTACCCCGGCGAGCTGGTGGACCGGATCGTCGCCGCCAGCCCGGGGCCGCAGGTGCTCGACGTCGGCTGCGGAACCGGGATCGCCGCCCGGCAGTTCCAGCAGGCCTGCTGCACGGTGCTCGGGGTCGAACCCGACGCGCGGATGGCCGACTTCGCCCGGCGCAGCGGCGTCGAGGTCGAGGTGGCGACGGTGGAGGCCTGGGAGCCGGCCGGGCGGCGCTTCGACACGGTCGTGGCCGGGACGGCCTGGCATTGGGTGGACCCGGTCGCGGGCCCGGCCAAGGCGGCGCGGGTGCTGCGCGAGGGCGGCCTGCTGGCGCCGTTCTGGCACGTGTTCGAGCTTCCGCCGCAGGTCGCGGAGGCTTTCGCCGAGGTCTACCGGCGGGTGGCGCCCGACTCGCCGTTCGCCGCGCAACAGGCGGCGGCGCCGACGCGCTCGGCGATGGAGACCTACCAGATGATGTTCGCCAAGATCGCCGACGGGATCCGGGAGGCGGGCGGTTTCAGCGAGCCGCAGCAGTGGCGCTTCGACTGGGAGCGGTCCTTCACCCGCGAGGCCTGGCTGGACCAGATGCCCACCTTCGGCAATCTCACCCAGCTCCCGCCGGACAAGCTGGCGCAGGTGCTGGCGGGCGTCGGGGCGGCGATCGACGCGCTGGGCGGCAGCCTGACCATGTCCTACAGCACGGTGGCCGTCACCGCGGTGCGAACCGGCGCGGCCTGAGCTCGCTCCGCCCCGGTGAGCGACGTCCCGGTGAGCGACGTCCCGGTGAGCGACGCCCAGGGGCGGGCCGGGCGGCCGAGGTGGTAGCCCTGAGCCAACGGCACGGGCAGGGCCGCGAGGGTGTCGAGTTCGCCTTGGCGTTCGACGCCCTCCGCGACGAGCCGGGCGTCCATCCGGGCGGCGATCGTGCCGATCGTCTCCACCAGGGCCCGCTTGGCCTCGTCGGTGTCGATGTCGGCGACCAGCGCCCGGTCGAGCTTGATCAGCGTAGGGCGCAGGGCCGAAAGCTGAGTGAGCCCGTGGTATCCGGCGTCGTCGACGGCGATCAGCGCCCCGGCCGAACGCAGCCGGTCGAGGTCGGGTTCGAGGCTGGCGTAATCCGCGACGGGCTCGGTGAGCTCGACGATGAGCCCGTGCAAGTCACCCTCGTCGGCCCAGACCTCGCGGATCGCCCGATGGTGCAGGACGCCGGGGGCGACGTTGACGGACAGGAAACAGCCGCCGGGCAGGGCACCGCGGTGATCGAGGGCGGCACGCAGGGCCGCGGCCTGCAACTCGGCGCCCCGGCGGCGGGCACCGGCGGCCCGCAGCCAGGGCACGGGACTGCGCACCGGGTAACCGACGAAACGGATTAGCGCCTCGTAGCCGGCGATCGTGCCGCTGGCCAGGTCGACGATCGGCTGGTAGACGGCGCGCATGCCGCAGCCGTCGGCGGCCGCGGACAACATGGCCGGCCAGTCGAGGTCGTCGACGGTGCCGGCAGGGGATCTCATGGCGGCTCCCATCTGTACGGGCAATCCCGGCATCCTGCAGGATCGGCGGAGCCGAAAGGGTTCTGAGGGTTCCACGCGGAGCGGGGATGTTGACATGTGGATGACGGCGTTTCTGGACACACCGGCGGCGCGGGCCGCGGTGGCGGAGCGGTTCTGGCTGGCGGTCACGGGGGCCACGCTGTCACCGCGCCGCGGCGAGTTCGCCACGCTGGTTCCGGCCGGCGGGGACGCGTACCTGCGGGTGCAGGTTGTCGAGGACCACGCTGCCGCACGCGCCCACCTCGACCTGCATGTCGCGGACGTCGCGGCGGCCCGGCGGCGGGCCGTGGCCCTGGGCGCCGAGCCGCTGTCGGAGCCGATCCTGCGCTCGCCGGGCGGGCTGACGTTCTGCCTGGTCGCCTGGCATGGGGAACGGGTTCGCCCGGCGAGCGTCGGCTGGCCGGGCGGGCAGCGCAGCCTGGTAGACCAGCTGTGCCTGGACATCCCGCGGGCCGGTTTCGACGCGGAGGCGGATTTCTGGGCGGCCCTCACGGGCTGGCAGCGGCGCCCGGTGCCCGGGTCTGACTTCGACTTTCTGGTACGCCCCGACGGGCTGCCCCTGCGGCTGCTGCTGCAGCGCATCGAGGCCGGGCCGGGCGGCATGCACGTGGATCTGGCCTGCGACGCGGTGCAGCCGGAGGTGCGCCGGCATCTGGCGCTCGGCGCGACGCATGTCCGCGACGGGGACGGCTGGGTCACCTTGCGCGACCCGGCCGGGCGCGACTACTGCGTCACCGGGCGGGATCCGGCCACGGGTCGAAGCGGCTGAGCTCGGCGGCGTCGGGCGCCTCGAAGAACTCGGCATAGTCGCGCAGCTGCGCCTCGGTGATCGGGGGCACGCCACGGGCCGCCACCCGGCGCACCAGCTCCTCCAGGGGCGTGTCGGCGTAGTCGAGGTGCACGCGCGCGCCGGCGTCTCGGGCGGCGCTGCGCTTCTCGGCGCGCTCGGCGGCGCTCCAGAAGCCGAACTCCAGGATCACCGACTGGCCCAGCCGCAACAGCTCCAGGGTGTGCGACCACAGCTGCCGCTCCAGGCGGGCGCGGGCGGCGATGTCGAACAGGTCCAGGCCGAGCCCGGCCAGCCACTCGTCGGGGCTCAACCGGACCGTGGGCAGCCGCTCGGCGAGCCGCCGGGCGCGAGTGGTCTTGCCGGCGCCGGGAAGACCACACATCAGAAACAGGCGGGTCACGAGGATCCTGTCGGTGGGTGCTGGTAGAAACAACACCATTCAAACAGGCGTACGAAACAGGGAGGGGACCTGATGGCTGCCGCGCGCACCGCAGCACGGGGTTTGACCGACGACGAGGTGCAGACGATCCGCGACGCTCTTGCCGCGGGCCGCCGGCCCCGGGTGGTGTTCACCGAGTCGGCGGGCCAGATCGCCGGCCAGGTCGGGCAGGTCGTCGGGCTCACCGACCCGGCCGAGTCCGACGACTGGGTGGTGGTCCGCTTCGGCCGCGACGAGTTGCCGTTCTCCCCCGGCGATCTGCAGATCGCGCCGAAGGGCGCGGCCGCCCGCAAGGCCGCGCCGGCCCCGGCCGCCGAGGCTCCCCCGCCGCCGCCGGAGCCCGAGTTCGTGATCGACAAGCCGGTGCCGGTCGCGGCGCCGG
>Ga0307512_10006037_pt1 | contig 12408 bp, 14 predicted proteins | sample 14_EM_MG_FD_200267 | JGI IMG/M metagenome (GOLD analysis project Ga0307512, IMG submission 200267) | Populus trichocarpa ectomycorrhiza microbial communities from riparian zone in the Pacific Northwest, United States - 14_EM | ecosystem: Host-associated > Plants > Roots > Unclassified | place... | reverse complement strand
CAGAGAGCGTGTCAGAGAGCGTGTCAGAGAGCGTGTCAGAGAGCGTGTCAGAGAGCGTGTCAGAGAGCGTGTCAGAGAGCGTGTCAGAGAGCGTGTCAGAGAGCGTGTCAGAGAGTGTGTCAGAGAGCGTGTCAGAGAGCGTGTCAGAGAGCGTGTCAGAGAGCGTGTCAGAGAGCGTCAGAGTCATATTGTCAGAGAGAGCGTGTCAGAGAGCGTCAGAGTCATATTGTCAGAGAGAGCGTGTCAGAGAGCGTGACAGAGATAGCGTGTCAGTTTCATCGTGTCAGAGCGGGTAGTGTGTCAAGAGTGTCAGCTCCAGTGTTGACCGGATTTGTCTAGATATTAGAACCTCATTACTCATTGCTAACACATCCTAGGAATCTTTGCCAGATGCATCAACAGTTGTCCCCGTTATACTCGGCAGTGACAAAACTATGCTCTCTACGCTAAGCGGCGACAAAACGGCTTGGCCGGTTTATCTCAGTATCGGCAACCTGTCTAAGGCGAAGAGACGATGGGTTAAGACGAACAGGTTGATACTAATCGGTCTTTTACCGAAATGTCCAAACGGACCAAAAACCCACACCACTAGGTTTGCCTATCATGAATCTATTGCAACAATATTGCGCGCTCTAGAGCAGCCGGCGAAGAGCAGATTAGCGGTTCTGTGTGCAGACAGTCGCACTTGTCACGCATTTCCCCGGATTCCGTCATTCCTTGCAGACTACCCAGAGCAGTGCACCATAACTATGGTGGAAAATGGATGGTGCCCTCGATGCAAGATATGCCGGGATGACATGCCCGGCTTCGCCCGCAGGCCCAGCTGCCGCCACCCCCAACGGTACCTTCATTTGTCAACAACGGCTGCTGAGGAGGTGGGGCTGTGGAAGTTTGCCGACTGTCCAAATTTTGCCGATGCCCATGCAGGTTGTAACATATATAGTTGTATGAATGTTGACCGGTTGCACCAGCTACTGAAGGGCTTATTTAAAGATCACACCTGGGAATGGATTGTTAGTTTTCTGAAAGATATCTATGGCCAGGAAAAGGGTTTGGACCTGATAGATAAACGATTTTCCATAATTCCTCACTTCTCTAACATACTCCAGTTTGGAGACAAATTTACCCGCGTGAAACAATGGACCTGTGCCGAGTACAAGGACATGGTTAAGGTCTGGCTTGCAGCGCTTGCCCCTTTTCTTAAAGGGCATCCCGACCACTTTAAGTTCATCAAATCTGTCACCGACTTCATATTGATTAACAGCTACCACTCCCACACCGAAACCACGCTCAAATACCTACAGGATGCGCTTAGTGGCATCAGCAGCAACATCCACCTCTTCCTACCATACCGCAAGAGCCACAGTATGAGCAAGATACCCAAAATTCATTCCCTTCTCCACTATATCGAGTGTATTAGGGAAATGGGCTCTGCCTATAACAGTGACACCGAAATATCTGAAGCCGCTCACAAAAACCTCATCAAGGATGGCTACTGTTCTTCCAACAAGGTTAACTATATTCCGCAGATGTTACGATGGGAAACGCGCCTATTTCATATCAAGTCGAGAGTTAGTATTTTACTACATATCGTTAAATTAGATCCCCTCTCGCCGAAGGCAGATATATGCAGAAAGCTTCTTGTGGGGGATTCTCTGGCGTCTGACAAATTATCACATGGTTTCATACCTGGCATCAACGGAGTGATGAGCAAACGCAACACGATTGCAACTCTGACATTTCCAGAGGGTATCAGCATATCAGAGTTTATTGATGCTCTGACATCGTATTTTTCGACATTTCAAGCGGATACGAGCGCCAGTCTAGATCTACGGACCTCTGGATCTCGTGCATCGTGGATTCTCCGTCAAAAGATATACCGAGCGAACGGTGTCACAGTCACTATACAGCAGCACAATATTCCAGATACAGTTGTAATTCAAAAGGCGAGGTGCGTGGAGAAGTGGTGCGGACAAGGCAATCGATTCGACAATATTTTGATTCAAGGAGATCAAGCACCACGAAACAATAGTTGGGTACGTCAACAAGGATATTGCCATGCCAAACTGTTATACACTTTTCGTTTTAGCGATAGAACCAATACAGGGGAAGCCAACGCAAATGGGAGTGTAATATGGCGGACGGTACATCACGACCTATTGTTCGTAGAGGATTTGGAGTATCTATCGTCTGCGATGCCAAACAGAACCCATGGAATGATAATGTGTCGAGATGCGCCGCAAAGAGTACGACACATTGTAGATGATTCTTCAGTTCTTACACCCGTGTAACTTGTTCCGAGCGGCAAAGATAACCAATACCTACTCAACCAGTACGCATCTTTGGAATCATATAACATGATATACTAGATCGATCGGATATGTTGATCTCAACAGGGATGCCTAGTATCCAGTGCCGCCTTTTGCACCTTGTCAGAGCCAATCAGAGCCAAAGTCCATGTCAGAGTCGCACTTGTCAGTCACATTTATCGCAGCCGGGACTGTCAGATCATGTCAGAGCGCACTTGTCAGAGCCATGTTTATCAGAGCCGGGATTGTCAGAGACCTTGTCAGAGACCTTGTCAGAGACCATGTCAGAGCTGCACATGTTAGAGCCACACTTGTCAGGGCCAATTTACTTAGCCATATAATATACTCTTGAATCCACAAAATGAAAGATTCGTTATATCTAAGATTCAATCGTGGAGGCTCTGAAGGAGTGGTAGGTTCAACTAAATCTCCTTCAGAGCCCAACAGAGCCGGAATTCATTTATCGCAGCTGGGATTGTCAGATCATGTCAGAGCGCACATGTCAGAGCCATGTTTATCAGAGCCGGGATTGTCAGAGACCATGTCAGAGACCATGTCAAAGCTGCACTTGTCAGGGCCACACTTGTCAGGGCCACATTTATCAGAGCCGGAATTGTCAGAGTCTATGTCAGAGCGCACTTTCATAGCCGCGATTATCAGGGACTATGTCAGAGCCACATTAATCAGACCACAATTGTCAGAGACCATATCAGAGCAGCACTTGTCACAGTAGAGCGGTGATGAATACCAGGTGGTTGTTGCAGTACCAATCTCATGAGAAAGATATCGATCATCTCAGGAAGGTCGCATACTGCTGATTCACAAGTCAAACCAAATTACCTTCGGTATGTGCACATTGCCATTAGTTGATGAACATGTGTCGAGTGTCCGCTACTCTCACACCCAACGTGTTTTCCGATTTAAACAGTGACCTTCGACCGTGTTATAGAGTTGACTTTCAAGGAGTGGCGAGAGCTATTGCAGGAGTGGTAGAAGAGTCGAGCTTTGTGTATATATTTAGCTGAACGAATTCTACACCAAAAAAGTAACATATATCATGATTAATGACATGATTGCTCTGATATAACACGTAATTGTGACGTATCGTTATTGTATATGAACACCAACTTGTCGGTATCCGAATCGGTATTAAAAATCGTGTGCATAAGTTGAGACTCTCACACACCAGATGCCATAATATCTTGCAAACAGTAAAAATGTTACCCAACGTACCATAACATCCCGTAACTCACGCTAATAAACCCGTAATGTGCTGTGGCACGGCGGTAATATCAATAACATATCCTAGTCCCGCGCTAACAGCCATAACAAATCTCGGTTACGGTAATGCCAAAGCTTTTCCCACCGTAGTAGAGGTTTCAAAGATTACAATATAATTTGAAGACAACTTTGTTCTACTTTGAATTGCTTTCAGACTTAATAACTACAGACACTGTTTAGGTTATTGCCAGTACTTCCATACACATATAAATTTATGCCTAGCTTGCTTCAATCTGTCTGAAAACCACTTAATACTATAATCTGTTTTGAGATTTAGCAATTATATATATATAGTTTGCTAATGATTAGATATTTGTAATATTTACCATAGACCAAAATATATAATTCTAATACAATTACAAATGTGTAAAATTTACTTTGAAAATAATATCCAAATACATCTAACTTTCAGTACTTAAAGTAGAAGGGCTAACTCTGTGCAATACACTTGTACTTATTATCAAAGAGTAGAATACAGTTTTTGTGAAACTCTATTTTCCCTATTCAAATAAGAAAGTCCATAGTGCTGTCCATAAACTCTGAAAGCATTAATATCAGTGTGTAGTCTCTGCATGGAAACTGATAAATAAGCCCAGAATCATCACTTCTAGTCAATGAGTACAGGGCTACAGTCTTGATTTCCAGATCATTAGCCATCTACACTTGATCTTCCAGTTAACTAATCCACTTGGATATAACAATTATGATCCTATCAGGATGAGCCATGAATGCAGACTGATAGCTGAAGCTTTTCCAATCACTAGTTGCAGTTATCACCAGCTTATCTCATCCAGTCAGCATATATACGGCTGTACAGATCTGGCAATCATGTTGTATACTAAGTTCCAACCCCCGGACCCTCACTCTGTGCCAGAATGGCATCTCAAACACTAAAACCAGCTTCTAAAAACTTCCGGTCCGGCTCCGGTCAATACATTGACAAACTTGGCGCTTCAAGGAATCAATCGCAAGCTGTCGGTAGGCTATTGAGCATCCCTCTTGTGCGGTAAAGATACCGGACGATGAATCCGTCTGCTACGAGGCTAGATCAACCAATATGTCCATGATTTGGGCCACTGGAGATGCATTATACTTGAGCATTACCTCGTCCTCTTCACCGCCCAGTGTCACCCCGAGTGCCGGCCTAACCTTCTACCCTCTTGAAGAATGTGTTATCGATAGGATATGGTAACTACCACTAATTGAGACTGTAGACATTCTCCAGTAGCTGGCCAACGCTTGGTATGTTGTCTACTCATCGATATCAGTTCATGATTAGCAACACACTTAACGGAGAACTTCTGCAATCGACAAGCCACACCCAGAACGCTCCAACATTTTCTCCAAAGGCTGTTCAATGGATATGAACTCCATACCTAATACTTCAAAAACTTTAGAGATGTAGGGTGGGTGTGGTGATGTGAATTTGATTTGAGGATGGTAGACGCGTTGACGTCAAAGATGTGACTAAAGTCACATCGCAGTTGTACCAGCACTTCGAGTCATCAGCCTACACCAACTCAACACGTCTCCTCTACCTTCCCATCAATCACTAATGCCCTCCAAACACAAGCTCTACACCATCTCACCATCTCCTAATGCCAAATGATCACATATGGCGGAACACATCCCCAACAACCCTCCAGTTGTTGCCCCATGACCACTGATTATCTTGCGGCTCTGCCCTCTGCCGACCTTCTCAACCAGATCAGCAACATCAAAGGCAGTTACTACTCACAATTCGCAGCTTGCAGTTGACCCAGATACTAACTAAGATAGACTCACGAAGAGTGGGAGAGGAAGGTGCGATTCTTTCTCGCATACACCTTCATCCGCTTTAACCTGGCAACCGACAAGGACATTACCACGATAGTTCCCCTTATGCAGCCCCTCGACAAGTTCGTCGTCAAGACAGAGATGGAAGATAAGTATGTCAGGAAGCTGTTCAACAAGATGCAGATAGTCATTTGCCAGAACCACAAAGTTGTCGCCCATGGCTTGCTTGACACCTCCGAGGTTGCACAACTTGGGCGATTGAAGTCACCAAAGCTTGCTTTGAAAAGAGTGGCGTACCAAAGCTTGGTGGTAGCATGTTCAAGGTGGAAGTCGAATTGAGCCCTGACGACCTTCGCGGATTCTGGGCACCTCTCCGCGATACGATCTACCCCGGTACTGGGATAGCCACACCTCGTAAACCATCCCCAACTGACATGAGGTCTACAACTCGTTTGAGTTGAGCAGCTATGAGCTAATCTACCAGTTTATTACTGTTCTCCACACCAGCCCCAAGTCTCAGCGAGATCTCTTTGCCAAGAATCACATTTTCGACCTGTAGTACCTCAGCATCCACTGCGACATCAGATATTGGCCCCATCTTCCGCCCACGTCCACTGGTGAAATGCGAGATATCGCCCGGACTCGGTCTCCCATCTGCATCACTATACGATGTGTTGAGACAATGCTGAGATGCTTGCACTGCTCGAGCGATTTGCTGACGACGTTACCGCAGTGTACAAGAGCATGGCCGTTGCTACGCTCACAATGGATGAACCGACCACGGTAGACATGGACGAAGATAAGGACGCGTTTGCTTCTTCGTACAAGACCGACAACCAGGCTGTTGATCAGTTACTTGACACGCTCCGCGGAGACAGTCAGGTTGAACTCATACGTGAAAATGGCAGCAATGCTCTCGCTGAAATCAAGAACGGTAGCAACTGCAATCGCTATGGCACAGCACCCATTGCGGAAGAGGAGGATTTGTTCGTCATCGATGAGGGGATTAAGATCCACCATGTGTGTGAGGATGATGATGTCCACCCTCGGCCAGTATTCACATGAACTGTGCCCGATCAAGCGATGCATTATTATGCGGAATTATTGCGGGTTTATAGGAATTGTGCACCTCCGATCAGAATACCAATGAAATGATTGCTATGCACTATGCGATTCTCATGCAAGACCCTACTTATATCACGAACCACGCTATCGAAATCAGCAAGATTGCCCCATTCGTACTAGTTCATGATTTGATTCACCTTCTCCGTGGCCATGTCAAGCTCTGCGATGCTTTCACAGCCAAACTCCAGAAGAAGAAAGACAATGCTTTGGAACTCATTGAGGAGGTCGACACTACCATGGCTGCAGCTTTGACTTCCTCCGGAGGAGCCGAGGCTCAGAGCGCCCAATACAGATAAGAGTCTACCATGTTGAGCAATACTCGTCGCGATCTGGCCACGATGCTCCGTGGCCGTACTTTTGCTCCTGTTCATGTAGAATGTACCCAGCAAGGCGGTTTGAATCCTACCACATTGACAGGACTCGGTGCTACCATCTGTGGCAGTACCTCTTCTGTGTTGAGTGGTATTCCGCAAACCCCCTCCCGTGCAGGTACACGTGCGCTGCAGCCTCGTGCCAAGTCCGTTGCCCCGCCTGCGTCTAACGCAATGATCCCTATACACCGTGCCATGTTCGTCGCCCGCAGGACTTCTGATTCGGCTCCAAGTTCACGTCGTGCTTTCTCTCGGCCTCCAGCGGGCAACTCCAACTTCATGAGGGATATGGTCGGTTAGAATGCTATCAACTGTTCCTTTCTGTATGGGGCAGGCGTAAAATTTGGACTCGGGCTTTGTGATCTTTCTGTTTTGAGTTATTCCTTTCTTGGTGTATTGGATTCCTTCTCTTCCGGTTTGTGTGATATACCACTGTTGTCATGGTTGCACGGCACTCCGCTTTACCTTTACATATCTCTTTCCGTTCTGCATATCAGAGGCCAATGGGGTTCATACGACGATATGGAGGAATCGCGGAGTTACTTGGTGGGGAACCCTAACCCACATCATCCCCGATGCCATAGCCGTAATCTTCTGTAATCTTACCCGCAGCCCTCATGAATAATGCACGAGTCCTTCTGGGTTCTCTACAAACATCTATTCATCATCTCTAAAGTGAAATCATGTTAAAAATCTGACTTTTGTGAGTGGTTGCCCACCTCCCCATTTCGGATATGGTTAGTTCCAAACTCCTGCAGAGCAAGAAACTTGCTACTAAACCGCAGGAGGCTAGGCACGAGAAAACGCGTGATCAAGATTACGAATAATAATTGTCAGTATTTTTTCAGAATATATCCTCCAACTTTACTTTAGCACTGGTGGCTTTGTCAACTAGTTTTGCAGCGTATTCAGCCATACCATAACTCGCTTGAACTAAATCGAAAATAACTGTAAGTGTCCTGCAGATCCAAATAAAAAGGGAAGGACATACATCCAAATCCACCAGCACCGTAATTATGCACGATATTGATCCCATCAATAACCTCGGTCTCCAGTCTCACACCTCCAATCCTCAGCGGTCTCAGTCCGGCATAGCTACGTATAACATCCAATCCTTCAGGGCCTTGACCGGGCTTTACTAACTCCGGAACAAGTTCAACAGCACGTTCCAGAATCCTCTGTGTTAAATTGGGATCCGGCTGGGACTCCCAGTTGCCCTTTTGATAGCTGCCGCCAATCACGGTTCCTCCACCTATAGCAAACGTAAGTAGTATCCATGTAACTTGTGTGAGTGAAGATATACCAGCAGGTCGCATCATCAGGTATACGAGCTCGTCCGGTCCATCGTCGCAGCCAGAGATGGTGACCATGGCTGGAATTTCGTTTCGAACCACGACAATTTGCCCTCGAGCAGGGATGACCTTCTCGTCCATTACACCTCCAAGTTTCCGCGCCATCAGACCAGTACAGTTGACCACCACATCCGCTTTTTTACCTGAGGCGTGCAAATCCGCAGCTTCACAAATATGACCCACTGTAGCCCTCTTGAAAATAGCGCCGTGTTCCAGACACAGTGAGACCAAATACGGCATGAATATAGACACGTTTATGCATACTGACTTAAAAGTAGTGCCACTGTCAGCCGTTTTTGGCAATTCGTGCTTCTGGAGGGTGCGGAAATCAGGTACCAAGTCCTTAAACCAGGGATCGGAAGAAAGTAGTGTCTCTTGCCATTCTGTTATGACTGTATCTTGATCCTTCTTACGTCGATAGATGAGAGAGTTCTGGACGTGTATTCCCGCCGCAGGCACGCTTTTGGCCAATTTCCAAAGCTCGTAGAAAGTTATCTTATCCCACTCTTGCTCTCGTGTCCCCGCTGCTGATACCGGCCACCAGTTTGCTCCCGCCCACGGAGAGGTATATTCAATATCGTAATCTCCGGGCATATGCTTCGATATAATTGTGATGTCGAAGTTACCCTGGCGGAGAAGAGTGAGGGCAGTGGTGAGGCCAACGACACCAGCGCTGGAAATCCCTAAGATTAGCTAATCGAAGCGGAAACGTACCTCCGAGGGGCGCCCACCCTATGATAACGACGTTTTGTTTTGAGCTCATTGTGTAGGAACAAGCAAAATCGGTCATGAACTGTGAATGATGGAAGTCGTAAAATGCAATATATGGTAAATACTGAAATAGGAATTTGCCCACGGAAGAGTGGAGTAATAATGGTCTAATTCCTGCAAGGCCTATCTGCAGCCACCAAAAATGTGTAATGTACTTACGTAAAATTACTGAATGAAAAAAGGGGAGATTTATGCCGGCAGTTACCCGACCGCTGTGAGAGATTGATATTTAGTAAAAAGAAACCTGAGAAAGTCAAGCTAGTATAGACAACCGACTGTGATTTGTTGCCGGTTATAAAATTTCTACATAATTTCAGTGCAAAGACAATGTGATGCATAGAATGGATACCTGTCTGGAATTTCTCAGATAGGTACGCTTTGACAAATATCTCATCTAATTACTGTAGCAGGAAAAATAACCATATATGATATACGACTTATAGAAAAGCTGTTTGCAGGACTGTAATCAATAGCGTAATTGATGTATGATACTAAGCAGTCCTATGGATTTGTACATTGACTAAATTACTATACAACATATGCATTGATATACACTTGTACTATATACTATGCTGTACATTACAGGCTTCAAAATACACTAGTAATTACACTGAATTATACACTCCCCAGAATGTTCTATAGCCGACCACAAAGTCATCAGCAAAAAGATATTCCGGTCGGGTGGAATGGCTCCGTCAGAGTGGCCGCGCTCCGTCAGAGCCGTCAGAGACACCCCGGCGGCGGATAACTCTGCGCCCTGCGTTAATGCAACGCATAGCATTGTATATCGCCCTCCAATTGCTGTTGCACCATTTCTTCGCGTTCTGTCGGTCACCCATTCTAAACGAGTACTCCGGAATTGTGGCCAACTGTGACCATACATCGGAATTGGTTCATTGGGTACACGCTTGCATCAGGATTCCAATGCAATGGGTGACGCTGCGAAAATCTCTCCTCGCGTTTCTTCTACCTGCATGCAAAATCCAATTCTCTTCCTGCGTTCCTTCTACTGGCGCACAAAATCCAATTCTCTCTTTACTAATTATACACATCATTCCAAATCGCCAGATCTATGTGGCTATTGACAATCCATCGCTCGTTCCGTCTGTCTCTTGTCTTACTACTAGTAGCTATCTCTGGAATTACGTGTGCGCAGCCGACAATGATTCCCACGCTGAAAACTTGCAAAGCAACGGCTGCTGGTGCATTTCTCACTTGTACAAATTTCAAGACGGGATCCATGTTACCAGAGTTTTCAGGTATTGTGGTGAGCGCCAGGGCGAATCAGTACTCAACGAACGCTCCATCCTCGTTTAGGAGTTTGATTTTGAATAGTCGTAGCAGTTACCACGGGAGACGCCCATTCGGCGCACCATAACACCTCCCCGTGCATTGCTTTACCCACACCCAGTATTTCCGTCGATCCCCTCCACGCCAGCTCTGGCTTCCTGTGCATCGACATGTCTGAGATATGCGTTCACCATCAAAACCCTCAACTTCCACCTTAATACCATGGTAAATACAGGGCTCCATTGCGTGCAGTTGTTCATCCGATATATGTGTCCTGTTACGACTCTGATGCTAGATAAACTCCCGCGGGCCACAGTATATTGTCACACGGTGCGTTGCGTCTTGTGTATTGTCGAGTAATGCTCTGAAGTCATTGTTCGTAGTGTCAGGATGCTTTCCATCACGGCGGTTTTGGGGTCCCATGAATTTGGGCTTCGCATATGACTGAGGGCTCAGGGGGGCAGCCAGATCAGCACCGGAAGAGAGCACTAGGCAAGTGGCAGAGCTGTTCTCCCGACGCTGAGCGAGGGCGTGGAGATTGCGCTCTCTGTGTTTGAAACAGAGGATGCGACGCTGAAAGGTGATTACTTGTGGCAGGTAGTTGAGATTGTGATTGGAGGCATTCCAACCATCCTTGAGCTTCATTTTATGTGCTTGTTCATGGCTCTCAGCAGAGTACTGTTGCCAGGCTCCATATCGTCAAATCTGTTTGACCAAAAGAGACGTTATATGTATCTTCGGAAAGTTGAAGTCGGCATCTAACTCCTTACAATCATCGATCTCGTGGCTGATATCACCCTGCCAGGCATTCATTTCGCGCCGCTTCTTGGACGGCGTCCAAGTTTCAGCATTTGCATCAGCAACGACCCTAATTTCCGTCTGAAACACCCGGGTGTTCCGGACGGCTCTGATGGCTATGACGGAACCTCGTACCCTCCGACGGAGAAATACACGCTACCCGTCGCCCAGGCGACGGGTCGCATTGCATACGTACCTCCTTTACTTTGTGGTGACGTATACGCATCATCAGAACGACACGTGTGTTACACTCTTCGCAGGGGCTGCTGTTATGCTGAAGCCGTTTACACAACGCCTGGCGATCGACGACAAGCCTGGGAGCACCTCGAATCACAGTCATGTATTCAGTTTGTATTCTCATCTATGTATCTATGTATCTATGTATCTATATAGCTACCCATCTACACAAGCTATATCTGGACTGGCTGCGGTCTGCCGAATATATACTCCCCATCACCCTGTCCCCCTCCGTTACCCCTGTATCTCCGTACAACCGCCGTCGCTCCTTGAAGATATACTTGATTGAGCGCGTTTGAGATGCACTTGGAGACGGAGATTGAGTGAACTCAGAGATGCACTTGGAGACTGAGATTGAGTGAACTCAGAGATGCACTTGGAGGCCGGGATCGAGCGAGTTTGGAGATGCACTTGGAGGCCATGATTGTGTGAACTTGCAGGCCGTAATCAAGCGAGTCTGGAGATACACTTGGAGGCCGTGATCGAGCGAGTTTGGAGATACACTTGGAGGCCGTGATCGAACGAGATTGGACGAGTACTTGGAGGCGGCCGATGGACGGCGCGCCGGGACTCAATTCATCAGTTAGTTAACTTGCAACCATGGGAATGTGACAAGGTGACTTTACCTTTGAAGCTCTTATGGAGAACTGGCTGGTGGCAGTCGATCGGTAGGGAGGTACACCGGAAGCTGAAGCTACATTCAGGGGTCAACTCGAAATCGTGAGAATGAAGGGATGACAGACAATCCTAGGTGTATGCTGTACTCAGTGTTCACTCAGGATCATAGCATGGAGAGATAGAGAGGGATGAATTAACTTTGTGTTCTGCGATGATGGTAGAGTTGTTGACGAGAAAGAGAGAGATGGGGGATGAAGATGATAAGGATATGGAGGATACGAGCGGCTATGAGAAATAAGGAGTACGACTTGCCTGATTGGGTTTAGAAGACCTCGTATCGATGTAATTACACGCCGGATCGGGACTTGTACCTGCCATATCGGGGATGGTTAATTGACTCGCACACGAAATTCTCTTATGTCCCAGTTTCTCATGATGATTTCCCCCATCTCCTCTGATCTCTCTCTTTCTTGTGCTCAA
>Ga0307512_10006036_pt1 | contig 12409 bp, 9 predicted proteins | sample 14_EM_MG_FD_200267 | JGI IMG/M metagenome (GOLD analysis project Ga0307512, IMG submission 200267) | Populus trichocarpa ectomycorrhiza microbial communities from riparian zone in the Pacific Northwest, United States - 14_EM | ecosystem: Host-associated > Plants > Roots > Unclassified | place... | reverse complement strand
ATTGATGTAATACCCAGTGTTGACTGATGAGGAGGCTTCTTTGAAATATGCTTGTCCTTTGACATGCTCTGGGAGGTCATCTTGCTGATGCCTAGTGACTTGGAGTCACTCGCTGGAGAGTTCCTTCATGAGCTGGACTGCTGTACCCACCAGGGTGAATGCATATGTCTGGGTAGCCCTGTGTTTCAAGGGCTTGAGGGAAAGCCTGACTTGTGTTAAGGTCCCAAGACCTTAAGGTGCGACATGCATGGTTTGTTTGGTTTGGCGAGTGTCGAGTGCCTACTGGAAGATGTAGGTCTTATCGATATGCAAGGGGCTGACACCCTTTAGTGTTCTTGGATATGTGATGAAGTAAAGTGGCATACAGGCCAATATCTTTGGTGAGTCAAGGAAGGGGGAGGGGAGAGCTTCAAGGAGACTTGAAGCAACTCAAGGGGGTTTAGAAGGTGTTCTGAAGGCGCTGTGGAAGCAACAACACTTGGGATTGAAAACCAAGTCAGGCTTAAGGCCCAACTCTAAGGGATACAGGGGGTTTATATACAAAACAAGTCCCTGTGCTAAAGATAGATCCTAGGATACCAGCTACTAGGAAATGTGGATCAATGATGTCATGGCTAGACCTATGATGTCATCCTAGGATACAAGCTACTAGGAAATGTGGGTCAATGACGTAGAACAATAGGTAGGAGAACAATAAGAAAGGAGAACAATAAGGTGTCCCAACTAGGCAGACAATAGGAACCGGTATCTTGGTGCGGGTCAGGTGACTTGATTAGGTGATTGGTCAGGTGATGGGTCAGGTGACGGGTCAGGTGATGGGTCAGGTGACAGGTCAGGTAGAATGTCATGTGATCTGGAAGGGGAAGGTTGGAAAGAAAATGAAAAATAGGCTCTGGATTGTAACACCAGTGCAGCTTGATGGTCTTCCATTGAACATAGTTCCCTTGACTAAAAGTTCTGTTGCTACAACTTGTTTTCTACCAGACAATTCTCCACTAGAAATATTGCATTCACAACCTGATGTTCTACCAAATTTCGCCATGACAGACTTTGCATCTCAAGGGAAAACACAAGTAAATAATGTTGTAGACTTGAGGTATACACAGAGTCATCAAGGGTATTACACATCGCTATCACGCGGTACAAGCGCTGCAGGAACTTTAATATTGGGAGGTTTCCATCCATCCAAGATCACAGGAGGAGCTTCTGGAGCATTGCGCCAGGAATTCTGCAAACTTGAACTCTTGGATGAAATCACAACACTCCATTACAAAAATAAGCTACCAAGAAATATTGCGATGGCTGATTGTAGAAACACCCTTATTGCACTGTTCAGAAAAACGAAAGGATCAGAGTACATGCCATCAAAGATGCACAGAGCTATACGATGGAATAAACGCGATCCCTACCTTGAAAGTAAGGAATTGACTGGTCAAAAAGTCGAATGGAGGATTGTGGAGTCCATATCAGCCAAAAAAACACAACTTGCATCTGAATGTTCTACAAACGATAATAAAAGTCATATTCCGACAAAAGGCTCTGCACTAAAAGAACAGGATCAGAGTTCTAGAGGATTGAAAAGGGTGGGCCTGAGCAATGCAAACTTGCCAAGAGCTTGCTTTAAAAGGTTCAAGAGTTATCATAACGTGGTGTCTGACACGAATACTACTCATTTGTCTCCTCATGTCCTTGTCCCCATTGGAACACAGTGGCAAAACAACAGCTGTGCATACAATGCTATATGTATGGTACTTTTCAATATTTGGCATGAAGACCTGGAGGAAATGATGCTGTTATGGAACAAGATAAATAACAACCTCCTGAATACCTTGACCACTGCTTTTGCATCACATGCAGACATTCATACTGAATCGGCTTCTTATTCTCTGGAGCAGATATATGATAACTTGAGCCCATGTAGCATGCATTGTCATAGTAGCTGGTACAACCCACATGCAAATTAGCCATATATAACAGAAAAAACCACATGGGCCAAGTTTCAGTCACAAGTACATATATACTCACATGGGCCCATAAGGTGTTACTATGCATATTCATGCATAGGCCCATTAGTAAATGTCATGATGTCTTGACCATGAATTTGTGCGGGCCCATTATTTCTTTAGCTAGCAGGAAAGCTATCATTGGGCAAAATGCCTGTATTGGCCTATCAGGAATACAATGAGCTGCCACACGAGACTGTTGCATGGGCCTACATGGTGCTAGTTAGTGGGATGGCTGTTGAACCCTATGCTCACATCGGCCAATGACATGAATGCACTGCCCTTGCCAATGACCTCGAGTTGGCCTATGGCAGCCAGAAAGAAATCACATGCAAGCACTGGCATAGGCCCATTTCATGTGCTGGAGAATGCTAACAAGCAGCTCACATTGGCCCACCAACCACACAATGTGCTGCTGCATGAGACTGTCATGTAGGCCTACATTATTTTAGTTAGCGGGATGGCCACCAGGCGAAATGCTCGCATGGGCCCATGGCGGGAGCACACTACCCTTCCAGATGTGCTCGTGTTGGACCACAGCAGCCTGAAAGAAATCATGTGCAAGCACCGGCATGGGCCCATTTCATGCACTTGAAAATGTGCACAAGCAGCTCGCTATTGGCCTATCAAGAACCCAATGGTCTGCCCCACAGGACTGTCGCATGGGCCTACATCATTTTAGTTAGTGGGATGGCCACCAGGTGGAATGCTCACATTGGCCCGTGATGGGAGCGCACTGCCCTTCCTGATAAGCTCAAGTTGGTCCGAAAGAAAACATGCACAAGCACTGGCATGGGCCTATCTCATGCATTGGGATATCCATGCAAGTAGCTCACATTGGCCCACTAACTACACAATGGCTGCCACATGAGACTGTTGCATTGGCCTACATGATTTTAGTTAGCGGGATGGCCGTCAGGCGAAATTCTCACATTTGCCAATGATAAGAGCACATTGCCCTTCCCAATGAGCTCGGGTTGGCCCACAGCAGCCCGAAAGCAATCATGCGCAAGCACTGTCATGGGCCCATTTCATGCACTTGAAAATGTGCACAAGCAGCTCACTATTGGCCTATCACGAACCCAATAGTCTGCCCCATGGGACTGTTGCGTGGGCCTACATCATTTTAGTTAGTGGGATGGCCACCAGGTGGAATGCTTACATTGGCCCGTGATGGGAGTGCACTGCCCTTCCCGATAAGCTTGAGTTGGTCTGAAAGAAAACATGTGCAAGCACTGGCATGGGCCTATCTTATACATTGGGATATCCATGCGAGTAGCTTGCATTGGCCCACCAACCACACAATGGCTGCTGCACGAGACTGTTGCATTGGCTTATATAAGTTTAGTTAGTGGGATGGCTGCCAGGTAAAATGCTCGCATTGGCCAATGATAAGAGCACATTGCCCTTCCTGATGAGCTTGGGTTGGCCCACAGCAGCCCAAAAGCAATCATGCGCAAGCACCGTCATGGGCCCATTTCATGTACTTGAAAATGTGCACGAGCAGCTCACTATTGGCCCATCAAGAACCCAATGGTCTGCCCCATGGGACTGTCATGTGGGCCTACATCATTTTAGTTAGCGGGATAGCCACTGGGTGGAATGCTCACATTGGCCCATGATGGGAGCACACTGCCCTTCCCGATAAGCTCAAGTTGGTCCGAAAGAAAACATGTACAAGCACTGGCATGGGCCCATCTCATGCATTGGGATATCCATGCAAGTAGCTCACATTGGCCTACCAGCCACACAATGGCTGCCGCACAAGACTGTCGTGTTGGCTTACATTATTTTAGTTAGCGGGATGGCTGCCAGGCGAAATGCTCGCATTGGCCCATGATAAGAGCACATTGCCCTTCCCAATGAGCTTGGGTTGGCCCACAGCAGCCTGAAAGCAATCACGTGCAAGCACTGTCATGGGCCCATTTCATGCACTTGAAAATGTGCACAAGCAGCTTGCTATTGGCCCATCAAGCACCCAATGGTCTGCCCCACGGGACTGTCATGTGGGCCTACATCACTTTAGTTAGCGGGATGGCCTCTGGGCAGAATGCTCACATTGGCCCATGATGGGAGTGCACTGCCCTTACTGATAAGCTTGAGTTGGCCCAGAGCAGCAGGAAAGAAATTATGCACAAGCACCAGCATGGGCCTATCTCATGCACTGGAAAATGCGCATGAGAAGCCTCGCATTGGCTTATAAAGCACCCAATGGTCTGCTGCACAAGATTGTCATGTGGGCCTGCATGGTGTTAGTTAGTGGGATGGCTGCTGAACAAAATGCTTGCATTGATGGGGTTACATTATTTTAGTTAGTAGATGGCTACTGAACAAAATGCCTGTATTGGCCCATGATGCGAATACACTGTCCCTGCCAATAAGCTCAAGTTGGCCCACATCAGCCCAAAAGAAATCATGTGCAAGCACTGGCATCGGCCATTTAATGTACCTTCATATATAGCTGAGCAGCTCACATTGGCCCATAAAGCATACAATGGGCTGCCCCACGAGACTGCCCCACAGGCCTACATGACTTTAGTGGGATGGCTGCCAAACGAAATGCTTGCATTGGCCTGTGATGCAAGTGCACTGCCCTTGTGGATGAACTTGAGTTGGCCCACAGGAGTCTGAAAGAAATCATGTGGAAGCACCGGTATAGGCCCATTTCGAGCAGCTTGGATTGGCCCACCAAACACACACTGGGCTGCCATACAGGACTGCCGCATGGGCCAATATAATTTTAGTTAGCAGGATGGCTGTCAAACAAAATGCTCTGGTGCATGCATTGATAAGGAATAGTTTTACGGTCTTCAGCCAAAGTGGCACGCAAGGAATTGGAGGAGGAAACGCAAGGGGAAACATGATGCATTCTAGTCAGTCCAAGACCCAGTGTTTATACAAACCAGACACTAGTAATCTACAAGTGGCTGTCCGAGGTCATTGAATCTAACAGTAAGTAATCGTGCAAGCCAGAGCACAGGAAGAGAACAAGTATGAAAGGAAACAGGTGAAGGGGAGTGGATGAAAGAAAATATGAAATGCGAAGGAGTACAGGATGAGTGAGAGGAGCTGGAAAGTAACAAGTAGTCATTGCCAAAAGAAGAAAGGAATGTTACTGGAAAGGGGGAACGATAGCAAGTAGAGCAGACTAGAAGTGGATGAAATCCATCTAAATCTACGGAGTGGAGACTGCATCAGGTATGGGGGCTGCGTCAACCAAGACTTGGAGTGAGCACAAAGGTTTTGAGGCGGTGCGTCAGAGCAAAGGGATCGCTGGATGATAGTGAAGGGGGCTTGATAAGGAGGGTGGAAAGGCAGTACGGCGCAGGCGTGGCGATGGTGATCAAGTGATGGTGATTGAGGGTGTGAGGGTGGAGCAAGTCCATGAGGCATATGAGGTGGCGGTGGCAGGTAGGCACGATTGATATGAAGAGACTTGGACAAGTTAGGAGAAGAGTTTATCACAGGGATCATCTTGGTATCACTGATACCCCCGTGCAACTGCTTTCCATGCATAGCAGTGTAGCACACCTTACACCATGGTGACCTCTTTGCGATGTTCACCCCGCTCTGGGGTGAGGGCATCCACCCTTGGCTAGTTGATAGCATGACAAGGTCAACTCAATACCCAATGGATTTAGGCCGGATGTAGTTGAATGTGACGCATGGCAGGCAGTGTAGAACACGCAAAGCATCCTATGACATGAGATTGAGACCAGAAGTTTGTGGGTGATGATGCCTTGATAAGGGGCATCAGAATGGGTATCCCCTTTGCCCATGACCTAGAAGAGTATGCCACCAGGACATAGATATGGAATTAAATTTGGAGGTCACAGGTTGAGTTGGCCAGGCCTTGCCTGGGCCAATGACCTTCATATTTACACTCTGTGTCCATGACCCTAAGGCAGACTCAATCATGGTAGATGGTGGGATGATAATAAATGATGGGAGTTTTGGAGGGGAATGCCCTTGCATCGCACATACCCATGTATCCCACTCTTAGCGACACATGTTTTAGCAGCATGTATTTTCACATGACATGTGCTGTGATTTGACTGGTGGCCACCCATATGGCCCCTACAGATAGTCAGCAGCCAGCAGCTACTGATATATCAGGCTTGGTACGTTCACTGGTGGCACATAAGTGGGCTGCGAAAGTATATCAGCACCTTACCTTTCTACTTCAGGTTCACAGGCTATGGTCATGCTGGCCCATAGCAATTTATAAGCAATCGCACCATCTTATGTGCTATGCTACCAAACACACAATTGGCTGCCGCATAAGGCTGCCATGTGGACCTGCATAACTTTAGCCATCAGAATGGCTACTGAGAAGAATACTCGTATTCACCCCATGATTTGAATAAATAATATAGCTTATGAACCTAAAGGAGAAAGATAAGTGGCTGATAAGCTTTACATACTGAGCCTGATATATCAGTGGCTGCTGACTGCCATATCAGTAGTGGCCATGTGGCTAAGGCACATTGCTGCTAAGTCATGGAATTAATGGGCACATACAAGGGCGTTCCCCCAACTCACCATCAAACATCGATCACCATCTGCAACCTGCTGTGTCAGTCACACCTGCACCTGCCTTAGATCTACTCTGTGTCATGGACATGAACATCGATAAACTGCGACGATCCTTGGCCTGGGAGAGGCTGCGTTCCCGCATTGTGCAGGTAGAGCATGACACTGATGTGTCAGCCAAGGATTCAGAAGCTGAACTGGCATCAAGGTATTGCGAAATTCTTGATGACATCCTTGGTGAAGACCCTACCAATGGCGATGCCGCTGAGTGGTGTTGCCACATCTTGGAGGCAGAGAGGGATGCTCAGGAAAGAGCCAAGAGAAATGAGGAACATCGGGCAGAAAGGTATTGCGAAATACTTGATGAGGTCATTGCTGGAGAGGAGACCCATGACAATGCTGCTCAGTTGCGGGATGCTATTGTGCATTTTAAATCACCTGCTGTATGTCACATTCAAACATATTTGGTCTAAAGACATGTGTGTGGTGTTGGGCTAACCTTTTGTCACACTACCCCTTAGCCAAGGGCAAAAACCCTCAGCCAGGAGTGGCCTTCTGACGTATCATCACCAGGGACATCTAAACGCCCCCACAAGCTTAGAGAGGCACAGTCCATTTCCCCCACCAATGGATCACCACCTTGGTGATCAAAATCTTGCCGTGTCGAGAATGTCAATACACTGGTGAAATCTGGAGCTGATGAGGAGGTGCTGTGTATCACTGAGAATGAGGGGGCAGCAGCTTAGTATCCATGACAATGCATCACAACAAGATTAGTTATATTGTCCATTCCTGTGCTATGCATACTTCTGGATGGAGAAATGTATTTGAAAGAGTCCCATATGAGCCAGATCCCAATCCCAAGATACGAGCTATGCCTTGTATTGTTCTCTCACTTCCCTCTATCCTATGTCTAAAGGATAGCTTGTGCCTCTTGAAGAAGCCCTCCTGAACTTGATTGGCTTGCCACTGGTTCACACAGGACTCTCCCAAGAACCCCGAAACCCAGCAACACTCAACTTAGTGTTGCGAGACTTGCCGTGTCACCGAGCGCCCCAAAGCCTCAGGTTCGATCCCTTGCACTGGTATAAATCATTACCGACATGTCCAACATGCCCAAGACACTGCATTCAACCCCAAGCCCTTTGAGGCCTTGCTTCATAAGCTCATCGGCAAAGTCAATGCAGTCGCATCACAGGCCAATGCAAGCATTTTGCTTGGCAGCCATCCTACTAACAAAAACCATGTAGGCCCACGCGATAGTTATTTGCAGCAGCCAATTGTGTATGGGCCAATGTGAGCTGCCTGTCCGTATATTGCAGCATGTGAAATGGGCCCATGCCAGTGCTTGCACGTGATTTCTTTTGGGCTGCTGTGGAGCCAACGTGAGCTCATCTGCTGGCAAGAGCAGAGCATTCATATCATAGGCCAATGCGAGCATTTCACTTGGCAGCCATCCCGCTGACTGAAAGTGATGCAGGCCTATGCGGCAGTCTTGCGCAGTATCCTGTCATCCCTGATGGGCCAATGCGAGCTAAATGTGTAAATATTACAGCGCATGAAATAGGCCCATATTGGTGCTTGTGCATAATTTCTTTCAGGGTGCTGTGCACCAACTCGAGCTTATTGGCAATGGCGGTGCATTCGCATCACGGGCAAATGTGCGATGGGTAGCCATCTCTCTAACTGAAAATCATGCATGTCTTACATGTCAGTCTCATGTGGCAGCCTATTGTTTGCCAGATGGGCCAATGCGAGCCACTTGCCAGTATATCACAGGGTATAAAATGGGCCCATGAGGGTGCTTGTGCAATATTGCTTTCAGGCCAACTCGAGCTTCATCACTTGCTTCTAACTATGTCAACATCAAACTTTGAGAATTTGAGCAAGACTGAACAGATTCTCCATCACTATGCAGCTATGGTTAAAAAAGATCTTGATGAATACCATGCAGATTCTAGAAGGGAACAAGATTGGGTGGATGTATTTAAAGATCACCTGGTGCACTTTATTTTTGCAATCTACTTCTATAAGGTATTCTCAGATTTATCTGGGCAAAATCAATATGCATTTATATTGACGCTCATAGGAGCGACACAAATGCCTGCATCCTAGTCCATCCATTATTATTGAGCCTTACCAATGCGATCAATACATCTGAGACGAACCCAGAGATAGCCACCATCTCAGAGAATGATGAGAGGACCTTCACAGACCACCACTATACTTCGCCCACCACATTGCCACCACTAGAAATACACTTCGCTGGGCAAAATGGTCAGTCTCTCCTCTAAAATCAAAATGGCTATGCCCTTACATCAGTAGCTGGCTGCGGAGAATATGTAGCATCTGCCCCCCAAGACGACTTAAGGGGGGAGGGTAATGCCCCTCAATGCAACTTAGCAGCAACATTCTATGCCCTGGAAGACAACACAGTACATATAGGCCGTGCATCTCTGAAAATGCACAATAAAGGAAAGAAGCATCAATGCACTTCTTCTGGGGCCGCTCAAGGCAATTTCCCAAATACCCGCAGTTCAAAGGCAGCTATGTTAATACACAGAACCCAAGGACAAAGTTCCCAGAAGCCGAGTTCATGGGATGTTAACGCCTCATCCCCAGAAGAAACGTCTGAAGGTGAAGATGGGGGTGTAGAGCCACATATGTTTACTAGAGGTCCCGTTCAACACTTTTGCTGATTACATGTGCTGTTTGCTAAAGGTGCAGACAATTATTCAACCCCTGATAAACGCCTCAAAAGTGAGAACCAGGCTCTGAAAGGCAGATGCGACATGCTTGAGAAGAGATGTGACATGCTTGAGAAGACTGTCCGGGACCTGCAATCCAGATGCAATACGCATGAGAATGCCCTTGATACCTGGTGGCGGGACATTATCGTCCTCCAAAAGCATGTAGGAATATTTAATCCAAATTATGGAGGGGTGGAGTTTCAGGTCTCGCCTTAGAATTTTCATAGATATGATTGAGTAGTATTGAAAACTCTCTGTTCAACCCCATGTACCAGCATGATACCCATTTGGAAGCTCTCCTGCTTGCTCTAGGCCATTGTAAGTACATTGGCAGTATGTTATTATGGTCCCACACATGCAAGTGTTCCAAGTTAATGGGGGCCAATATGAGCTTCTCAGCAGTAAATATGTGTAAGTTTGGCACATGTGAGATGTTTGTTCTGCAGCCCTTTCTGCCACCTTGAACCATTGTAAGTCCATCAGCACCCCATGCATACTGATTGACGATGCTATTTAAGGCTTATGCAAGAGCTTGAACAAGAGAGATTACAGACCACAGTTAGCCAGCTCCAGCTTATTGGCACCATGTGCCCATGCAGGCATTTGTATCGGCAGCCATTCTTCCAGCTACAAATTGATGGGCCAACACAAGGGTGCTGTATTGCAACCCATTATTTGTTTGATGGGCCCATGTAACCATATTGTTCATATACTATGGTGCAGGAAGTGGGCCCATGGAAGACTGTCGCATGGCAGCTATGGGCCATTATGCATTATGCATTATGACCTCATGGGCATTGCTTCTGCATGGCCTTCATAGACCCATGCTACCTAACTGGAAACCTCAATTTAATTGGAAAATATGCCGGAATCCTACAGGCAATAGCAGGCCAGCTTATCTGCAAAGGGCAGTCCACTCATGCCCTGGGGCCCTGTGGGCAATTTTCTTGGCAGCTGCATCACATTCTGCAGGTTATGCGGCCCCACAAGGCTTCATGCAGAAAACCATTTTTGGATGGGCCCATTGCATCACATTGCCCAAGTATCACATACATGAAATGGCCCATGCAAGGCCATTGTTCGGTGTCTGTTGTTTGAACTATAGGCCTCTGCATGCCCACCTGCATTGGCTCTGCATGTCTTCTATTGGCCCATGTGTACTGGTCGGCAGTATATATTAAGTGGAATTTGGGCCCATGAAATGGCCCACACAAGATCACATATGCTGCAATGGGCTGCTCCAAGTACATCACCTGAAACACTTGATTTGTATTAGGGACGCATATAAGAATTTTGATACAATGCTCCTAAACCACATAAACGCAGTGTGATAATGAGTAGATCTAATAAAAGGATGGAAATCTATCTGGATCAGGGCATATTACTCTAGCGAAATCAGAAGGCGGGTGGGTCTTCAACAAATCATCAAACTTGGAATATGCCTGTATGACCATTGAACTCCACATTGCACTTTGCCTTGCTGCCCATGCAGCCTGCCCAGGCTGTGATTGGGGATCAATGAGCCCTTGCTTCTCTTGCCAGAATTGCTCTTGATGTTGAAAAAATCTGATAGCAGACTCCATTTCAACTTGGAGACACTGAAGCTCTTCAATCCACTGTGTCTTTTGAGCTTTTGCCCTCAACCAATGCACCTGGTAAACTGCGTTTGTATTAAGCATCCATCAGAGTGCAATTGAAATGAAAAGTGCCTACAATCATTCATCCATGCTCCAGCCTCGGCATCTCTCCAGACATCCATAGACCAGAACCAGGGCAATGGCTTATTCTGTTGCCCATGCACACTAGGTGCAATTACGGTGGTGTCAATTGTCAGGTCCTGGCACTTTAGAACCTTGTACCGGTTGAGGAGGGAGGCCTCGGCACTAAGATCTGCCATTGACTGCTGCATGCGATTATATACCTGAGCATGATGCTAAACTGTCGACTTGACAGCATGTACTTCTCCCCAGGCATATGTCTTGAGTCTCTGTGTACATGCCGGATGGATGTTGTTTCTGAAAATATAGGATTTGTGCCCCAGGGCAATGCAAACGTGATGTAGGGAGTCATTGAGTTGGCCCTCCCGTAGGTGCAATTCTGCCTTTGCCAGATCTTTGGCAGCATTTGTATTGCACCAGGTGCGTCCCATATGTGAGGGGAGATGCAGTGAGATGTGCTCTGCATTGATGAGGCCATCAGGAGGGCTGCTACTTAGAACTTGCATTTGATTGTCTACTTCAGCAGCAGAATTCAACCTGTCATTGTCTTCTTCACCAACGCTGTCAAATTCAGCACCAGTGTATATCTCTCTTGTGTAGTCGTCGCCCCAGGAGTCATCAGCATTGTTAGAGATAGCATGGAGCACACTGCCGGCCTGGTTCTGGAATGCATCAACCTTATCTTGGAGCTGTGAGCGCCTCAATGCGATGTCCCTCTTTTGATCTGGTGTTGAATGGGACCCAATCTTCCTCACCAGTGCTTGAAGCGATAACCTGCGTCAATTCCTTGGTGTCAAAATCAGATGTCTCACCAAGAAAACTGCTGAAGACATACTGCATCTCTTCAATTTTTAATCTGCTGGCAAGCCATGTGGCGTCTTCCTTATGTCCGGATTCGCCTATCTCCTTTTTTGTCAATTCAAGAAGAATGTCTGCACAAGAAGGGTCTGAAGCCAGATTTCAACAGAACAGAAAGTAAGGTAGAATGATCAAACTCACGCCTTTCCATCTTGATATCATAGATGTCTATAACAGTGACATTGTGCATGTGTTCCCTTTTTGCATGTTCCTCTTCTTCAGCCCAAACCCTGACGGAATCAGCGCTTGCCAATCTGTCTATGTTATCAAATGCTGCTGAACTAAGCGTTGCCCCAGAAAGCGCCTTGCGGTAGCGTTTAGATACAGCATTGACTAATATGATCTCTGTCAGCTCAAATGCAGTACCTGTAAGAGGGAGCCTACCCAAATTAATGAGCTTTTTCCAATTTGAGTCATTCATGTGGTCATCTATGACCTCCCTGCAATGTGATGTTGATATTCCCCTAGTGCTCCTGGAGATCTCATTCAGTGGAGCCCACAGTGTTTCAATTGTCTTGCCATTGATTTGTCTGCTACCTTCAATGAA
>Ga0307512_10006035_pt1 | contig 12410 bp, 12 predicted proteins | sample 14_EM_MG_FD_200267 | JGI IMG/M metagenome (GOLD analysis project Ga0307512, IMG submission 200267) | Populus trichocarpa ectomycorrhiza microbial communities from riparian zone in the Pacific Northwest, United States - 14_EM | ecosystem: Host-associated > Plants > Roots > Unclassified | place... | reverse complement strand
GCGTCGCAGATCGAACTCGACGCCGTCTAGCCAACTCCCGCGCCGCATCGCGCACCAAATCCAATGTCACCGACTCACCACTCAGGGGATACCCATGTCCGCATCACAGCCCATGTCCGGCGACGTTCGCCGCCCTGCACGGTTGCTCACGCAGAACAGCGAGATGCGCCAGATCGGCGTGTGGAACTGGTCGCTGCCCGCGTGGGCCGGCCGCCTGGCTGACGGCCGGACCTTCAACACCTGTCCCAGCGCTGGGATCTGCGCGCAAGCGTGCTACGCCCGCCACGGCACCTACACATGGCCCGTCGTGCGCGCCAAACACCAGGCGAACCTGACGTTCGTCCTCGACGACCTGCCCGGCTGGGAGACCGCCATGGTCGCCGAACTGGGCACGCCGAAGTTCCACGGCGCCTGGATCAGGATTCACGACAGCGGCGACTTCTTCTCCGACGCCTATTTGCTGGCATGGCTGCGCATCTGCCGCGCCCACCCTGACGTGAATTTCTATGCGTACACAAAAGAAGTAGACAGGTTCCGCCGGCTCACCAAACCGAACCCGCCCGCGAATTTTCTGTGGGTCTACTCCTACGGCGGAACGCAGGACGCCGCCCTGGACCCGGCCACAGACCGAGTGGCCGATGTGTTTCCCGACGAAGCCGCGATCGCCGCCGCCGGGTGGGCGTCGCAGGAAGCCAGCGATCTGCTCGCGGTGCTCGGCCCGCGGCTCGTCGGTGTCCCGGCCAATCGGATTCCCGCCTACCTCAAGCGGTTGGCCGGCCGCCGGTTCTCCGAATGGCAGGCCGAGGTCGACGCCGAACGCGCCGCCCGACAGGGTCGCCGGCACCTGCGCCTGGTCGTCGACAACACCCACCCCACTACCGCCGAGCCCGGTGAAGCCGACCACGCCCCGATGCAGGTCGACCAGCCGCGGGCGGCCTGACCCCGAGCCCGCCCAGCTCATGCCCTGTTCCGTCGCCGTCTTCGTGAGGAGGTCCCCGATGTCCTGGTCGATCATCGCCGCACCTGTGTCCTCTGTCCCCCAACCGCATTCCCGTCCGGCAGTGGGTGTGCTCGCCTCGCCGGTCGACAACTACCTGCGGGACCCGCTCGGCGTCTTCGAAAACGTGATGGCCCACCTGCGCGACCTCGCGCTGGCCTGGGGCCCGATCGCCGGGCCGATCCTTGCGGTCGCCATCACCACCGCGATCGTCGCGCGGCGTCGGTGGCGCCGCCGCTACCACGAGAAGCTGGTCACCGACGCCCGGCTGGTCACCGTGCTGGCGCCGCCGACGGTCGACCCGTCCGGGGCGATCACCGTGTGGTCCAACCTGGTCGGGCTCCTGCGGCCGGGCTGGCGACGCCGGTTCAGCGGGCAGCCACACCTAGGCTTCGAGCTCACGTTCACCGACGACGGCGTGCACATCCGTCTATGGGTGCCTGGCCTCGTGCCACCCGGCATGGTCGAGCGCGCGATCGAAGCCGCCTGGCCCGGCGCCCACACCCGCACCACCCCGGCCAAGCCGCCGATCCCGCTCTCCGCCGCCACAGGCCGACAGGTCGAAGCGGTGGGCGGCGAGCTGCGCCTGGCGCGCTCGGAGGCGCTGCCGATCCGCACCGAGCACCCCGCCGACCCGATCCGTGCGCTGCTCGGCGCGCCGGTCGGGCTCGGCCCGCACGAGCGCGCCTGCGTGCAGATCCTGGCCCGTCCGGTCGCCGGGCACCGGGTGACCAAGGCCCGCCGGGCAGCCCGGCGGGTGCACGCGGGCGGCTCGGTGAACCTGGTCGGCCGACTACTCGACGCCATCACTCCCGGCAAGAAAGCAAAACCGTCGACCAGCACCCGGACGCCGCAGTTGGATCGGCAGACCAGCTTGGAGTACGCCGCCCAGGACCGGGCAGTCGTGGAGAAGCTGCGTGCCAACCAGTTCGAGACCCGCATCCGCTACGCCGTCGCCACCACCGTGCCCGAGGGCTCGACGCCTGGTGAGATCCAGGCGGTGCGGGAGGTACTGCGGGGCCGCGGACACGCGATCGCCTCGGCATTCGCCGCATACTCCGAGCACAACTACTACCGCCGGGTCCGGCTCCGCCACCCGGTCACCGTGCTGGCCGAGCGCCGGCTCGGCAAGGGCGATCTGCTCTCCATCCCGGAGCTGGCCGCAATCGCGCACCTGCCGATCGACGAATCGACGCCTGGTCTGCAGCGGGCCGGCGCAAAGGCTGTGCCGCCCCCGCCGGGTATCGCGACGACCGGTGACCTGATCAAGCCTCTGGGGATGTCGGATTCCGGGCATCCCCGCCCGGTTGGCCTGCACGTCGCCGATGCGCGGCACCACCTACACATCCTCGGCGCCACCGGCTCCGGTAAGAGCGAGCTGATGGCGCGGATGATCCTCAACGACGCCGAGGCCGGCCGCGGGGTGGTCGTGGTCGACCCGAAGGGCGACCTGGTCAGCGACATTTTGATGCGGCTGCCCGAGGAACTCGGTGAGAAAGTCGTGCTGTTCGACGCCGACAGCAGGTCCCGCCCACCGGTGCTCAACCCCTTGGAAGGAGCCGACAAGGCCCGCGCGGTCGACAACCTCGTCAGCATCTTCTCCCGGATCTACGCCTCCTCCTGGGGGCCGCGCACCGACGACATCCTCCGCGCCGGCCTGCTCACCCTGACCGCCATGCCCGGCACACCGACCCTGATCGACCTGCCGAAGCTGCTGACTGTGCCGGCGTTCCGGCAACGGGCCTGCGACCAGATCGATGACGACGTCCTCAAGGGCTTCTGGTCCTGGTACGACGACCTGTCCGACGCCTCACGCGCACAAGTGATCGCGCCCCTCATGAACAAGGTCCGCGGTTTCCTGTTGCGTCCCTTCGTCCGTGCCGCGATCGCTGGTGGTGCGTCCACAGTGGATATGGATGAGGTGCTCAACACCAGCGGCATCTGCCTCGTTCGGATCGCCCGCGATGCACTGGGCATGGAAACGGCGCGGCTCGTCGGCTCAATCGTCGTCGCCCGCACCTGGCAGGCAGCCACCCGCCGTGCTCACGTCCCGCAGCGACAACGCCGCGATTGCGGGTTGTACGTGGACGAGTGCCACAACTTCTTGAACTTGGCCTATCCGTTGGAGGACATGCTCGCCGAGGCCCGTGGCTACCGGCTCTCCATGACGTTGGCGCACCAGTACCTCGGACAGCTACCTAAGGAACTCGAAGAGGGCATCAGCACCAACGCCAGAAGCAAGATCTTCTTCAACGCCTCGCCCGAGGACGCGAAACGGCTGGCTCGGCACACCATGCCGAGGCTGAGTGATCACGACCTGTCCAACCTCGGCGTCTACCACGTCGCTGCCCGCCTCGTCCTGGGCAGTGAGGAAGCACCGCCGTTCACCGCGGTCACCGAGAAACTCCAGCCCGCGATCCCCGGACGCGCCAAGGCAATCCGCAACGCTGCAAAGATCAATACACGGCCACCTGTCGCCGCCCAGGAGAATGTGACGGGCCGTTCCGGTAAGTCCACCGTGGACCCACGCCGCGCAGCCTAAAGCGCGTCGGTCCCGTTATCCCGCAACGCATGCGGGTCATCTCTCGCTCACGTCGCGGCCTCTTGAGCCGGCCCTGCGCTGTCTCGGCGTTTCGCCAATTCCTCACTCACTGGGAGGTGCGTACCCATGATTTCGAATCCCACGCCGCAACGGGCACTGCGCGGACACATGCCACAACGGCCCACGCCACGCGCTGCCACCACCGGCGAGCACCATGCCCAACTCGCCGGACGGCTCACCCTCCGGGACCGGTGGCTGGCCCGGATGCTGCACGAGCACAAGGTCCTCACCACCCAGCAGATCGTCGAACTCTGCTACCCGACCATGCGCGCCGCCAACCACAGGCTGCTCGACCTGTTCAAGTGGCGCGTCGTCGACCGCTTCCAGCCATTCGTCACCTCCGGCACCGCCCCGATGCACTACGTGCTCGACATCGCCGGCTCCGTCGCTCTGGCCTATGAGGACGGCATCGATCCCAAGCAACTCGGCTACCGCCACGAAGACGCCATCGGCATCGCACACTCCCTACGTCTGGCCCACACCGTGGGCGTCAACGGGTTCTTCACCACCCTCGTCGCGCTCAGCCAACGGCCCGGCGCCCGCGGACGGCTGACCGCGTGGTGGTCCGAGCTGCGCTGCGGCCGACTCTTCGGCGACATGGTCCGCCCCGACGCCTACGGCCGCTGGCGCGAAGACGGCCACCAGATCGAATTCTTCCTCGAATTCGACTTCGGCACCGAAGACCTCGGCAAGCTCGGCCACAAGCTCCACGGCTACGAGAAACTCGCCACCGCAACGGGAATCACCACACCCGTCCTGGTGTGGCTGCCCACCAATCGACGCGAAACCACCGCTCGCAGGGCGCTCGCTGACGCACTGTCCCAGCTGGACCATCCCGCGCTGGTCCCGGTGGCCACCAGCGCCGCGGACGTCGCAGGGGCGGCCGGCGAGGACAACCCAGCCGTCGCCCGGTGGCTGCCGATCTCCGGCCCGCCATCGCGACGGCCAGGCCGGCTGCGGCTTGTCGAACTTGCCCAGCTCTGGCCCCACATTGACGCGCCCACGGCGACGTCGTCGACCTCGCTCCCGACACAGCAGGCGCCCGCGGAACTCACCGCGCCGGACCCGCTCCCACCATCCCAACCCACAAGCCGGTTCCGGAGGTGACCCCATGAAGATCGCCGTCGCCACTGTCGCGGCCATCATCGCCATCCCCATTCTCATCGGCGGTATCGGCAAAGCCATTGTGAGCGCTCTGTTCGGCACCGGCGGCACCGAACCGAGCCAGGCCGCGATCGCCGAGATCCCCAGCGACTACCTCTCGCTCTACCGCGCAGCAGCGTCCGTGTGCCCTGGACTTGACTGGACGATCCTCGCCGGCATTGGCTGGATGGAATCCAAGCACGGACGAGGCGACGGCGAGGGGATCACGGAACGCGAGAACTACATGGGTGCCGGCGGACCCATGCAATTCCTCCAGCCCACCTTCGACGGCGTCATCGCACGCCACACGATCCCGCCCGGAGGCGCCAACCCGCCCTCGCGCTACAACGAGCATGACGCCATCTATGCTGCCGCGTTCTACCTCTGCGACTCGGGAGCACAGAAGGACATTCGCAAGGCGCTCTTGGTATATAACCACTCCGAGGAATACGTCAACGGCGTTCTGGCACAAGCAAAGCGGTACGGCACCGCCACCGTCGGAACCGGCGACTGTAACAAGATCCAAGCACCCAGCCCTGCCGCGATCATGGCGATCAACTTCGCCTGCGGCCAACTCGGCCTCCCGTATGTGTGGGGCGGCGACGGACCCGCCAGTGGTGACGCCGGTTTCGACTGCTCCGGCCTCACCAAAGCCGCCTACAACGCCGCCGGGATCAATCTGCCTCGTACAGCGCAGACGCAATACAACGCAGGCCCCCTGGTGCCCGCTGGCCAACCGTTACTTCCCGGCGACCTGGTCTTCTATGGCACACCCGGCAACGTGCATCACGTGGGCTTGTACATCGGCGCGGGAAAGATGGTGCACGCACCGACGTTCTCTGAGCCAGTCCAGGTCAGTGGGTACCGCTGGAGAGGCGACGACTACCTGGCGGCTTCCCGTCCACCACCTACCGCTTCTCGGGTGTAGGTTCTCGTCTGCAATTGCGCTTTCTCGCTTATTCAGCGCCGACGTTGCGCTTGCACAAAGGCGGCGCCAAGGCAGCCGACGGAACGCCATCCATGCGTCGGCCTAGCTCGACTCTCCCATTGGCTCGCGCAGCCCGAGATGAATCTTGGCGGCCTCGTACCGGTCACCCTCGCTGAACTGTCGAAGCTGTTCACCTAGGCGGTTTAGTTCTTCACGCATGCGCTTCGCGGCTTGCTCCTTGACCATCTCGACTACAACCCGCCCCATGGCGTACTCAGGAGTCTCCTCCGGCTCCTTTTCGCCACGCAGGTAGCTGGCCAGACACTCGATAGCAAACCCAATCGCGATGGTGTCTAGCGACCTCAGCCCCTCGGGATAGCCCAATTCCTCGAACATGGTATCCACTGCGGGCTCCGTCATGATGTCGACAGTCAAGGCGACACGTGCTCGAAGGTGCGGGCCGAGCAACTGCTTCTGGAGAGCAGCGATCTCACTGAGCTGGGTGGCTCGCGTTGGCTCAAGCCCACTCTCCTGCGTGAGTTGAAGAAGCTTCTCGATCAACTTGACCGCCGCATCACGCGAGTGTTTGCGCAACTCATCCTTGCTCGTTCTGCGGTTGGTCAGGAAGTGCTGGAAGAACGCGCCGATGACGACTCCGGCGAGTCCAGCGCAGGCACCGATCAGCGCAGTCTCCATAACCACCGTTCTACCCGTTCCCGTCGAGCGCCAGCCTTCGCCGAGCGCAAGACGGTCTCACGTTTCGGAGTTGCCGTCTTTCCCTTCGAGCAGCTTGTACAGGTTGGTGCGGTCCATCCCAAGCGCTCGGGCGACTTGCGCCTTCGGGACCTTGTCCTCGATGGCGGCCGTCATGAGCTTCATCCGCTCGTCGCGGGCCTTCTTCAGCTCTTCGAGCTTCTTGACCCTCTGGGCCTGCAGCGCCGCCTCTTGATCACGAATGCTCTGGAGCTCCTCTTGGAGCCCATCGACCTTGGCACCGCTCGCCCGAAGCAGCTTGAAGTGCTCTTCCTTGTCCACCGCTGCCTCCTTCCGGGTCGCTTCATCGCATCGGTCCAGCCGACCGGCACGTCCCTCTGTTGTATCAGACTGTGGACGACAACAGCGCTGTTCGACACCTGACGGGTTCGTGTCGAACGTCGGAGGCGAGCGCCGTCCGACACGAACCCGTCACCGTACGCGGCAGGCATGAAGTCATGAGCTGGGCTTCCAGTCACCGAGCCAGGCGTGACGGCCGACCTCCGCGAGCACGGTCCGACGCTGCTGCCAGTCGGGCATCCACAGGTTCATCCGCCGTTGCCATGCGGGACCGTGGGCACGGCCGTCTGGCCACGTGGCGTGGGCCTGCTCGTGCACGAGTACGTACTCGGCGAGATGCATGGGCAGGCCGAACACGGCCCAGTGCAGGGCGGTGAGGTGCTTCGGCGCGCCACGGTAGACGCCCCAGCGGCGCCGGCCGAGGTCGCGCACCTCGTAGCGGAGGCCCCCGATCCGGCCGTCCTTCTCGTACTGATATCCCTCACGCCTCACCCAGTCGAGCCCGGCGTGCCGGTACAGCCCGATGATCGCCCGACGAATCTGCTCCGCCGGCTGCCTCCGCGCGTACAGGAGGTGGTCCGCTGTCACAGCGGGCAGTTGCTCGACTCCCGCGGGCAAGGTGTCGACGAGGTGGAGTTGGTAGCGCCGGCCGAGCAGGTCGAACTCTTCGCCATCGACGAACTCCTTGACAGGGTGGTCGGGAGCCAAGCGGGTGGCTGTCTCCACCTTCCCGGCAATCCAGCGGCGGTGGCTGCTGACGAACCGTGCGACCTGCTCCGGGTCGGCCGTCGGCGGGATCAAGACCGCGACGGAACCGCCGGGCAGGATCTCGATACCGACGCTACGACGCCGCGGTCGGATCGCCACGGCGATGCGCCACTCGACCGGGAGCCGGAGGTCGGCCAGGGCCGTCTGGAACTTGTCCTGGCCGTTCATCGCACTCCCTCCTGGTAGTTGATGTGTTCGACTGAGCTGGCCACGGTGGCGGAACCGGTGCGCAGCAACTCGTTGACGCCCTTCGACGTCACGGAGTGGATCGGTCCCGGTACGCCGTAGACCCGACGGCCGAGCCCTCCAGCAGCGCGGGCAACGGCAAGTGCGCCGCTGCGCTGCCCGGCTTCGACGATGACGGTCGCCGCAGCGAAGGCAGCCAGTAGCCGGCATCGGGCGTGGAACCGGATGCGGGTCGGTGGAGTGCCGATCGGGTACTCGCTGACCAGCAATCCGCCCTGGTCGATCACGGCCTCAAAGAGGCGAGCGTGCTGGTGCGGATGGGTCCGGTCGACCCCGTTGGCGAGCACGACGATCGTCCGGCCGTCGGCAGAGAGCGCGCCGCGGTGCGCCGCCTCGTCCACCCCGAGACTTCCGCCGCTGACGACTGTCACCCCGGTTTGGGCGAGCTCGTAGCTGATTTCCCCGGCGACCGTGTTTCCGTACTCCGAGGAGGCACGGGCGCCCGTGACCGTGACGGCGGCGCTGGTGAGCTTGGTCAGGACGCCGTCACCGCGCACCCACAGGGCGAGCGGGGTGCCGTGGCCGGCCAGGCTGGTTAGCCGCCCGAGCGGCCAGTCGTCGTCTTCGGGTGTGAGCAGCCGCGCCGTGCCGGTGTCGAGGACCCGAAGGTCGTCGTCGATCCGCGCGTCAGGCCGGGTGACCTCGCCGAGTACGGCGGCGGGGGCGGTGCTGTGCCGGATCTGCGCGACGGCGTCGACCGGCCCGTGGACGGAGACGTAGTGATGGATGGCGGGTGCGGGTGGTTCGGCCGCGCGCAGGAGGAACAGGCGGGCGTGCAGCTCGTCGAGTGAAGGCATGGTCAACTCCTCGATGGGTAGGGCTTGCTCGGATCGGTGGGCTTCCCAGGTGGCCGTTGGCGGGGCACGCCTAGGGCTCGGTGCGGTCGTGCAGCGGGATGGGCAGGCTGTGACCGATCAGCTCGCGCCAGCGCCCGTCACCGGTGTGGAGGTGGGCGCCGGAGGCCATGAACCACTTGCCGGGCGGGGCGTCAGCGGGGCGTGCGACGTAGCGGCCGTGCTCGAACAGCAGGTAGACGCCCGGCGCGTCGTCTGAAGGTTCGGAGATCCGGGCGAAAGCGGGTATCGTCCGGTCTTCCCCGACGCCGAGGATCGTCACGTGGCGGACGCGGGAGGACAGGCCCTTGTTCGGGCTGTGGAACGGGCCGGTCAGAATCTGCGCCCACAGTCCTTTCCGGACGACCGGTACTTCGATGACGCCGTCCCCGAATTCGGGGATCTGGTCGAGTTCCGTGATGCCCCAGGGTGTCTCGGTGTAAGCAGCGAGAAGCCGGTAGGTCGGGACGTAGTCGGCGCCATGGCGCACGGTGGCTTTGGCCTCGGCGGGCAGCCGGGTCAGCGCCGTCTCGCGCAGGCGGTCTGTCCAGGCGTGTGCTTCGCTGGTGTGCCAGCCGATCGTGCCGCTGGTCTGGTACTCGTAGCAGTCCAGCAGGCACAGCACGGCGACTGGATGCAGCGCGCGGTCGGTCACCTTGGCGACGTAGTCCGGCGGCTTGCCGTCTTCCTGCTCGACTCCGCGGTGTGGGCGGTGCTGCTGAAGCAGTATCTGGCCGACCGGGGTGAGATCGTCGATGACGCCGATCAGGCCGAATTGCATTCCGGCGTTGACGAGTCCGTCGATGTGCGCAGGGTGCAGGTCGAACCGAGACATGGCGGTATCCCTTCGAGAGATCGGAAATTTCGGTGAGTGGTTCAGGCCGCGTTGCTGCGGACCTGGCTTTCGATGAGGGCTTGCTGCACGACGGTGATGGCCGTGTCGACGCGGCGTTCGAGCCGGGCCAGCGCCTCGTCGGTGTGGTCGGCCCAGGCGTTGGCGAAGCTGTCGAGCTCCTTGTCCTGCGCCTGGGCGGGAGCGACCGTGCAGAACTCCTCTTGGGTCGGATAGATCCCGTCGCAGCGCCTGCGCAGCCACAACCGGCCCAAGGACGCTGGCGTCGCCCGCTCCTGGCTCTACACCCAACCCGACCTGATCGCAGGGCTCCGCCAACTCGCCGGACATGCACCGACACCACGATCAGCCCCGGCCAGCGACCGATCCATGCACGTCCGCCTTGCCGCCGCCCAAGCGCGAAACGAACGGCTCCAACGGCGAGTCAACGCCCTCACCGAGCAGAACAACCAACAACGCCAACAGCTCGAATGCGCCTACGCCGAGCTGCGCCGCCTACAAGTCGCGCTACCATCCTCCGGCTGACACAAAACGTCCCGCTCGCGCCGAGCAGCCGGGAATGAGCGAGACATGAGTCCGGTTGAGGGTTCGGAGCCGATTGTGGACCAACCAGCAACACCTCTTGGACATCGACACCACCACCGACAGTAGACGTGACTCTTCATCGCAGCTACGACGCTGTGTTGATCTTTTCCTCGGCGCTATCCTGGCCCGGACTGCGCGCACCCACGCAGCCGTCTTTGACAGGCGCGGAGGGAACTAGGAATCGTGAGGATCTTACGTCTGCATTGCGAATGGCGACTGAACGCCACCTACGTGGACGCTCGCCGGGCCGCGAGCGAGGCGCTGGAAAGCACAGGATTCGCGATCGAGCGAGTCGAGGGAAATATCATCAACGCACGACGAGGCACTCCGGCGGCTCCCCGCATGGGACGATCGGCGAGAACTGCAATCCGCGCTCGCGTCGTCGTCGTGGACTTCAAGTCCTATCTCACCGTGGCCCTCGAACTCGCTGAAAGCGAGAATATCGTCTACGACCTGAAGAACATCGCGGAGCGGTACGAGCGCGAGTTCGCCGAGATTGTCGACCTGCTCGGCGCAACGCTGACCACCCTCGACCCCGGCGCATCGCTGCACAAGCAGCCCGAGATCGCGCACAGTGAAGATGTCACCTCGGTGACCTCTCAACTGACCCGCGCTCTGCAGGACCGTGCCACGAGCATTGTCGGACGAGCTTCCTCCACGGGCACTCCCGACGGAATGCATTTCGTCTCCGGCGAGGACCACGCAATCGTCCCATGGGCCGAGGTCAATTCGCTGATCACCGTCGCCGGAATGGCCATGACCGATCCCGAGATTCCGGCCCCCACATTGGAACGAGTCCACGAACTCCATGCCCGGTTCGGAGAGGCCGCAGTGTCGGTCGGCGCGGGCAACCAGGTCATGCCCCTGTCTCCCCGAGACCGCAAGATCATCGAATTCCTGTTCCAGCAGGCTGCGGCCCGGCGCGCACTTCCCGTCCGGGAGCTATATGTCTGCCGGGACTGCGGACAGAAGAAGATCGTCAATCCCGACTATCAAAATGCTCAGCGCAGAAGCCGGACCCAGAATCGGCTTGTCGGAAGCCTCGCAGGCGCGGCGGCCACACTGGCAACCGGAGGGGTAGGACTCATCGGACTCGCCGGCCGACTACTCGACCGACACCAGAACGAATTCGTGTGCACTCAATGCCAAGGAAACCGGGCCGACGTCTCGCTGGTAACCATCTGCCCGAAGTGTCAGAACATCGCGGCGGAACCTGTGCTGCGCACCTGCCGGAACCCCGGCTGTGCCTACCTCTTCGCGTCCGCCGAAACACCCACGCTGTTATGGGAGACAGATGAGGAACGCGGCGTCGAGCCGCCCACGCCCACGAGCGGGCAAACGGACGAAGCCGTCAAAGACGTGTCATCGGGGATGTGGCAACGGACGACGGAAGTAGTCGCGGAAGGTGGAAAGAAGTACGCACAAAGCCTGAACTCCGGCCTCGGCAAGGCTAGAGGCTATTGGAAGACCAGGAAAAAGAAAGGCGCCGACTCTTCCGTCGACGACAAGGGTGAGACGATCTAAGGCGGCTCTTGGATGGAGCAGATGAGCAAGCAGGAATGCACTCCCCGGTTGACCGCAGTCAACCTCACCGACGACGATGGCGGCTTCGAATTTCGACCAGCACCTATCGCGCGGAGCTGGATGTCCGAGACCCGGGACGGCTTCGCTCGCCGGTGCCTGCCCATGCTGATCGCGAATCAAGCGGGATGGGAGATCCTGAACCCCGCGGACACCGTGGTCGAGTGGGACGGAACAGAAGGTCTCGAAGGCCTCCGTGTCAGCGGCGACGCGCCGCCGCGAAGCCATTTCGGCCACGGGATCGTGACGTGGACGCTGCCGTTCCTCCTTCGGACCTCGCCGGGCTTCAACCTACTGGTCCGCGGACCAGCCAACCGTCCGAAGGACGGTGTCGCCGCCTTGGAAGGAATCGTCGAGACCGACTGGTCCACAGCAACGTTCACAATCAACTGGATCCTGACAAGACCCGGCACGGTCCGCTTCGCTAAGGGCGAGCCGATCGCCGTGCTGATGCCGAGCCGACGCGGCGAAATCGAAACGTTCGATGTCGCCATCAAACCCTTCGACCACACAAGCTCGCTGCTTGCGGACTATCAGGAGTGGAGGCGTCAGCGCGAGTCGTTCCTCGCGAATCTGGCCGAGGACGGCGGTTCCAGCGAACGCGAGCGGTGGCAGGGAGATTACTTCCGCGGAACTCTGGGCGGCCCCGCAGAGGGCGCGGGCCATCACCAGACACGGCTGCGTCTCAGGTCGTTCCACCAGCTTCCGCCGAGCGACGAACAGGCCAGCCGACCTTCGCCGACGGTTGCGCAAGACCGAGTCGGCGACAGCCTCGATCGAAAGGCTGAGCGATGACGCAACCGAGCTATTCACCTCCTCCA
>Ga0307512_10006034_pt1 | contig 12410 bp, 16 predicted proteins | sample 14_EM_MG_FD_200267 | JGI IMG/M metagenome (GOLD analysis project Ga0307512, IMG submission 200267) | Populus trichocarpa ectomycorrhiza microbial communities from riparian zone in the Pacific Northwest, United States - 14_EM | ecosystem: Host-associated > Plants > Roots > Unclassified | place... | reverse complement strand
GAATGGCGATGATAAGACTACACAGCACTCCGTAGAAGCCACTATACTCCGGGCCATCTTGCTCGTCTCCCGGAGGCAATAGGTTGTTATCAACCTACGAAATCAGCACCAACAAAGCCCGAACGAATGGATCAACAAACCAGTTCGAAGGTTAATTCTGTCCCATGAGCTGCCTCGACCACGATTAGACGTTCCGACACCCGAGCTGAGGCAGTTGGGAGACTGCTCGCCTCACGGATAAGGACCGAAAAGATTTCCTCTTCAACGATCTCCGTCTGAGTTGCCTTAAGTGAACCGTACAACTCTGATTCATCCTCCAGTAAGACGCGATTGCGGAACGACCGTTTGACACCGTTGTTATCAGTCAGCCTTAGTGTGACCCTCAACCTTGTATTTTGACGGTGTGGGTAAACCAGAGCACTCGAAGTGTTTTCACCATAGGTCGCCATATGACCAATTGCCTTACGTCTGAACGTCGCAGGTGCTGGATGTCGGTTCAATGAGATATCCGAAGAGAGAATGGACGCGAAACTGACATTCTTCCATTCCGAAAGACACCAAGAAGTCGCTCGAAGTCTTGTCTGCACCTTTTCCCAGAAACGATCCGAACGGTAGCGGTGCGGGTAACAGTCCCCAATTGTCCTTCCGAATTTTGAGAGCGTTCGCCCAATATTGCTCTCCATGGAGACGGGATTCCTCCATTGTGGCGGCGGTGGTCTTGAACAAATTGGCGGCCTTCCGTAATGATTCGTCCTTGCTTCCGATGACTAGTTGCGCATCAAAGGTCTGAACTGACTGTATGGCTGGCGGCTTGGTTACAGTGGTTGCCGTAAGCGCCTTTGGTGGAAGGTTGGGAATCGACGGATTGTCTTTATCGGACTCCTTCGCCGAAACAGATGACAGTAAAAGCAGCAGTAAGTTTCTGGCTTCGGTCATCTCTCCAAGAGCAATGCTAGAAAGTAAAAGCTAAAAATAAGCGTAAAGCATGGATGACCAAAAAGACTCACTCCAGACGCGGTATGATATCCGACCGCATTTTGAGAAGTTGTTCCGGGGTCATTGGCTGCGTAGACGAATTCGCGGTTTCTCCGCTGGTTTCTTCGTGCTTGTCATTGAGCCCGTCAGAGTTCTCGATGTCAATCCTCCCGCTCGCAGCATCCCTCTTCTCAAAAAAGTCGTGGCCTCGCTCAGTAAACACTCTGCGGATGTTTTCTGCGAGCTGCTTGTTGGGATCCGGAGCCCTAGAGATCGGTGTGAGCGGGTAGTTGTTGCAATGTGCAGTAAGGGCGGGACGCGTGCGTACGGTTCGTGGATTTGTTGACCTTCGGGTGTGACGTCCAGCAATTGGCGGATGGGGTTCCCCTGGTCGTCCGTGTAGGGACGTTCAAGGGTGAGTTTGAGCTTGCGCCATGCAGGCTCGTCGTCTTCGACTGGCGAATCGTTCATTATTAGCTTCGGAGGTTTGTCGGCCAAAGGGAGTCAGAATCTGATCCCACTCAAGCCGTGCTTTACTTAATCGTAAACAGATCGGTTGAGGTCACTCCTTGTACGTTTACCACGATCAAGTCTCACCACCATGGACCAATTATCCTCCGTTAAGAGGAAAAAGTCGCAAGATGACCTCTCTAGTCCAAACCCGTCCAAGAAATCCAGGAAGCGAGTCAGGTACGATGCGTTTACCCTATCCATTTCCTTCTATTGCGGAACTTGTTCCTAATCTTAATCAACCCCCAGCTACTCCTGTGGAGAGTGCCACCGTCGAAAGCAAAAGGTGAGACTTACCACCGCTCGGTCGCGTCACAATGCCAATTCACATCCGAAGTGCGACAGACAAGTTCCGTGTTCACATTGCATTTCCCGGAAAGTTCCCGAGCTGTGCAAAGCCTACAGCCCTGGCAAGCCGGATCAAGACATTCACTCCCGTCTTGCTCGCATAGAGTCCGTCCTTGAAACTGCAGTACCTCAGCTATGGTCTCAGTCGGACAACAATTTCTGCCGTCGGTCCACTTCTCCCGGGATGGATGATGACACCGGAATCGCGGAAGGAAACGACAACATGACTGGGGTGTTCTATAAGGGGAGTTGGCTCGGAAGCAGTGCCGTAGGCTCGATTGCGTCTCCGATAGTCCTGGAACAGGTATGCTCGACGTTGAAGCACCTTCATCATTGTGCTCATCGGATTCAGATTAATCACATCGTTGACCACCGGGAGTCAGCCCTTGATTCCAGCTTCACGACTAACGGCAGATTGCTCTCTTTTGCTGCTCAAAATACAGGGGTTGGAGGGGAACACTCTGCCGCGGATAAGCTCAATGCACTCATTCAGGATTGCGGCGTTTCACCACACAAAATTGCTGAGCTATTACAAGAGCTACCCCCAAAGAACTTGATGAACGATCTTATTGACTACTACTTCGACCACATGTGAGCCCTCTCTTCGACCTCGCCTCAAGTCACGCGCTCAAACGCCCTTAAGTAATTGGACCCGGTATCCTCTCCCGGAAAGCGATTTCCGTACCTCTGTGGCAGCCATGTGTTCGTCTAGTGCTACTGCAGCAGCAGGAGACCTTCGATTCCTCCCTCTCCTATTTGTGGTCCTCGCAATAGCTGCTCGCCTCGCACCCGAGCGGCTGTGTGGGGATGTGAGAAGTAGGCGCATAACGTCACAAAGGTATTACTGGTCTTGTAAGTGTCTATGTTTGTCATTGCGCTTTCTTCTGTTCACCTGTAGTATCAGCACGTCGGTCACTTCTAGTGGCGATCGCTATCCAGCCTAATTGCTTGGAGATGATCTGGACCCGGTTATTAGTAAGCGGGAAGAAAATTCAAGAAATCATGTGCTTACCCTTCGGGTCACTACAGAGCGCTCGTTTTCTCACCTTCGATCGACGAATAACGGAGTGTTGGAGTCAGTTAGGTGCTGCTGTCAGCACCGCGCAGTCGCTGGGCCTCCATAGAGATGCGTCGGTTATGGTGAGTTGCTGCTTTGTTAATCTATCAACGTCCCTAACTATTTCCAGCGTCTTGACCGTAAGCAAGCCGAATACAGGCGTCGAATATGGTCTTATCTGTACCATGCGGACCATTCGTACGCTCTGATTCTTGGCCGACCCATGTCCATTTTGGATGAATACTCGTCAACACTTCCCCCTCTCAACCTGGACTATGACATGACACTGCCGATGGATAACCCTCCTCCTCTCACCTCCCCCACCCCTATGACGTTCATTTTGCTCAGACACGGGCTTGCCAAGATAATAGGTGGAATTGTGCACCACTTTCAGCAGGTGCAGAAACCAACACACTACTCCGAGGTTCTGAAGCTCGACGACGAGTTAACCGCATTCTGGGACTCACTTCCCCCGCACTTCAGATATCAACCAGACAAATCGCTGGACGACAAATTGCCATTCCTCATCACTCATCGTTTCCTCCTACTCACGGAGGTCATGTTCATCAAGATCACACTCCATCGTCCTTACTTACTCCGTTCAGACCGTTACATCCAGTCGCGAAACGCTTGCTTCGACGCGACAGTGAAATACTTCAACATCCGCCAGGACTTCCGGGCGTTTACAGACACCCAGAAGTCAAGTTTTATCTCGACACATTTCCGGGAGTTCCAGGCTGCAATGATCGCGGCCATCTATCTTATTCTCGATCCGGATGGGTCAGATGCCCCCACCATGAAGGCCATTGCGGACGTGTTCCTGAAAGATCACCAAGACACACAGTATATGGATGAGACGACGGCCAGGGAAGTGAAGACGATCGAGTTCCTCAAATCGAGGGCTGCTCAGAGAGCCGATGTAATACCCTGCGACTCAAATCAATCACCCGAAGAGCCTCCAAACGACGCACACCTACTTCTTGGACTCCAGCGATCAAAAATCCCCAACAGCAGTGTCGTTCGGAACGTCACTCAGCCCGGCACCCCCACCTCTACACAAACGACATCCACCCCTCTTCTAGCGAATATGTTCGCTCTACAAGCTTCGCCTGCGAACGGCGTGGGTTCCCCGGATGAAGATCTCACCGCACAATCACTTCTCGATCATTGGTGCAACAGCATTAGCGCCAGTTCACTCATGGATGAATCTGGTGTCGCGACTGGGCTTCCGTGGGACATGACCCTAGGTGCAGATGACCAGACCGGTTGGCTTGCTCCGAATTCGTTATCGATGGTCTCTCCGCAGCCGTGGACTAGCACCGGAGCTGGTTCCGATCTCAGTTATTGGCAGGCACTTGTGGATCAGATCAAGACGGGATCGGGACTCTCATGATTTGTATGTTGTAGCAATGGGTCCGACCCTCCGCTGGCCGATGGACTTTACCATCATTCAGCCCACGTAGACACGGTTAGTTCCTGTAATTTTGTATATATATATATCAAAGCCTCTACTCTGTAATCATAACAATCCAAACAAGCAAAGCAAAACGGACACAAAAAACGTTCTCGAGTCCAGCTTCGAGACGCAGATGGCATGGTTGGCGGAGCTCGACGGGGAACAGTAGGAGGAGGTGGCGTTTGTACCACCAGTGCAGCCGACAGGTTGGGCAGATGGGGTTGAAAAAGGCAGTGGAAGCGTTGGGGTTGCGGCGTTGATATTGTTGGCGGAAGGGGGTGTCGAAGTTGGTTTGGAATGAACAGTCTTCATGCGCGAAGAAGTAGAAACAGGATCCTCAAGCTCGGATTCCTCGCCTTCAGCACTAGTCAGAGAGCCGCCACTTCCTTGAGTTCTGCTGTTCTTCGAGTCCGTAGCGTCCGAGTCTTGTGAGTATTGCTCAGCATCCTTCAAAGCGGGTTTGGAAGATCCAGGCTTCGTGGTAGAGGTTGATTCGTCGTCCTCTGAGACCTCAGGATCCTCGGAGTCCTCGTCAGATGTCTCAACACTTGCGCTACTACTTTTCCTGGCGCTCGTACCCGTCGTAGGGGTCTCTTCGTCGTAATTCGTTCCTCCCTTTGATTTGCTGTTGCTGGACCGTTGACCTGTGGTATCATCGTCACTGCTGCTATAGCTCTCATCTGAGACTTCCTCGTCCGTAGAACCACCACTGTAGTGTTTCTCTCTTGAAGTTACAGATGATCCAGATCGCGTAGCTCCGACTCCCCAGGGAACGTTATCACCGTTCGGTTGCTTGCTGTGCGGAGGGGCCGTTGTTTCGCCAGCGGAAGACGTGATCTGCACAACTGAATCAGGGGTTGATTTCGGTTCTCCTTGACGGATAGACGTACCGTAAACCGGGTGGTCCACGCTGGATTTGACTTGTCAGGGGCAGCGTTGAACTGGTAGAAATAAATGGTCGAATAGGGGTCAACGTCCGGGCACGTCCAAGTGTGGGGAGAGAGCGAAGGATCCGTCCCATCAAGGCCCTCGGCTACATTCGTGACGAGAGTCATGTTGGAGTTGGAACCACTCATGAGATCTAGGGGAGATGGTTGCTGTGGGCTCAAAGACGAAAACGCGAGAAATTTACAGACCGATGGAAAAGCTTTTCCACTCCCCGGATTCATCAGGTGTCCAGGAGACAGAACACGTTGAGCCAGCAGTAAAGACCTCGCCAGGACCAGGGGCGATAGGAGTCACAGCACCAAGAGCGAACCGAGAAAGTAACAGAAGCGCAAGCGAGTGTGATATCATGTTTGTTGCCAGCCAAAGTATTTCCAAATATGAATCAAGGTTCCGGCCCAAAAGAAAGACAAGTTGAGCAACCAGTGCTGAGTGTGGTGGAAGAGAACAAATGGTGGAGGAGGCCGAGGCAAACGGATGGATCGGTGATATACTACCCCAAAATTCTCGGCCCCTATTTCCGGTCTCGAACGGGTCGAAATGGTTCTGATAACTCGAATACATTGGCTGCAGCTCCGGATTGGAACCCTCCGCGTTCACTCGCTCTCTATAAGTAATCTCGAATAAATACAGCCTGGTACCGATACAGATTCACATCTCCTAAGTACAAGAGACAGCGCGGACATGGGTGATCTTCTCCTCCGATCACCGAGGAGTCAGGTCTCCAAGGACTACAGCCCAATCGCAGTGCTAAACATTCAATCCGGGTAACTCGATGAGCATGAGGCAGGGGACGGAAATCTGAGATCGGCGAACTATCATCGCCGGGCGAGAACACCGAGCACGCTGCGCCGGTTATCTCAAGTCGTGTCCGACCGCGTCATGCCTCTCCCTCTCCTTGCGATAGTATCGAGGATATACGAATCGCCTCGAAGTTCAGGCTCAAGTCCGAGCTCACCGAATCCACGGTGAAATGGTCCAACTCCCATCGACAGTATTTAAGCGGCCCCGCAGAGTTTGCGAGGGATAACACCATCCGGGATACCATGACCGGTGTGATTCTGTACACCAAATTAGTTAGCACCAGTCAGTGATTCTCCAACAACCGTTGCGGCGTACATCATAACTACCAGGGTTGGAGCAGTCTTTGGTGTATCCTGTCATGCACCCATCAGCATCTCCTTCTAAAAGAGGGAAGAGATATTCCTACTGATCCAAGGACTTGAAACATCACCACTATTATATGCGAGCAGACCATGACTAGGAAATAAATGGATGCCTCCTGCATTATCTTACGTAGAAGATAAGAGGGAATCCGAAACGAATGTGTAGATCCAAAGACGACTGTCGTGATCCAAAGGAAGAGCGTAGCATCTGGTAACATACTGAACGATCTAATTGATGGTAGAACCTCAGTTAAAGAAACTCACCAAATAGCAACGCAAGTCCAATATATGCGTACACAACCCTCGCGTTTGTGGTGAAGAAACACATTCGGAGTGCAGCAACCTTCATAGACACCCCAGGAGTGGCCGAAGAGTACGAGGAGAATACTGTAATCAGTCCGAGTACAAGTTGTGCAAGGGCGATTGGTGGGAGGATAGCAAGAACCGCATGCTGTTGGCCGGATATCGCGTAGAGCCTGGAGTATAGGTGTTAGCTAGATTTCACAACGAAAGAGAGCCGTTCGCTACCTTGGTATCATGGATACCTGCCCACCCAGGAGGAATAGAAGAAAGCACACTCGTTGAATCTTGACGGTGATCTCGCATCTGATGTCCTAACGGTCAGGGGGGTATGTGATGATGAGTATCGTTGCTTCCTACTTCGTCAAGTCCTCCAGCACTACGAAACCGCGTGAGCGACGTAGAAGACAGGGTAAGGTCCTGAACACACCACACCGAATCCAGATCTCGTATAGGATTGGACAATAGTGGTTCTGGGTTACAGGAATTAGTTCACCGCAGACCCTCGAGAACAGACACGTGAAGACCGACGAATAGAAAAAGGTAGAAAGCTGCAGAATAAGCGAGTGGTCAGCGATCGAAATTTCTGCCTCTCGAACGGAAGAAAGTGAAGGCGCACCCCATCCTTTCCATTTCCGACCCTGCCAAAATCGCACCTAGATAAAGTACACCACGAAGAAAAACCAGTAAGCATGGCCATGACGAGACCACATGTAGGACGAACCTCATCGGAGAAAGTTAAAAAGTAGTCGTACAGGAGAATGGTGCCAACTGCCGTCGATAGATACTGAGACGAAGCGAAACATCATGAACACCCATGAATATCGCGAGGGAAATTAAAAGAGATAACCGTACCTTGATCGCCACCCTGAATCAAAGCCAAACGGACGTTCAGGCAGCCCTGTGGTGAGCGCAGACAATTAAGCGAGTAGATGGTAAACTCACGCATCGTATCCAGCCTGTACCGCCTCAGGCGAGAAAGTAGTTTCAGAAGACATCCGTGAGCCAAAGGGAGGATTATCTAGGTTCTCCCCCTCCGCCATAAAGTTTTATAGATAACATCTCTCCTGGACACGCGTAAAGAACACCGAACGCCGCATCCCAAGGGCAGCACCCTCTATGATCTGTGGGTGCACACAACATAGCCACTCACAACACCAGCAGATCCTGGCCGCGCGCAGCTAACCAGAAACAGTAGGAACTTCGCGGAAAGGATCACCCAACATTCTGACATACGACATCAATGCAGTAAGTCATGTCGCAAAGTGGCGCAGCTAGCGTTCAACTTTCAGTGTGCAGTGGAAGCCGTATGGAATGACCAGAGTTCAGTGCGATCTATTTTCCCGCAGTAAACCTCGGCGCTCCGGTCGAATTGGCTGTGTTTCTTCCGAAAAGATCAAAGTTTAGGGGGCGCCCCCGGTTGGAATGGAGTCCTCAGACAATGAATCGATCAACCGCGGGGGTGTTTTTGACAAGCCGACACCGAACTTGCCGAGTCGCATCAGGGATCCCGAGAGGGTCCCTCCATCGGGCTCTCCTGTGTTTTCCAATCCGCTTCGCGCACAGATGACACTGATGACAAAGGATATGAGATTCCGTGTTATATATTCAAGATTCCTTCCCCCAAATCATCGCCCAGGTTCAAACAGAGCCGATCCAGCGGACCTGTTGTTTCGAATATGCGTACACACCGGGTAGTGAGATTAGTACTCCATCGACCTCTCGATGATCCTGGCCAAATACTCCCGTCCATCTGCTCCGGCAATATCTCCGATACCAGGTGCCAGATCAAGGACCCTCCGTTGTGGTAAAGTTCCGGCGACCAGGGCATCGATGTCACTGCGGGTATATCCGACAGCTTTCAAGCCACGGGGTACGCCGAGGCCATCAAGGAATCTCGCAATAGTTTCGTAAAGGTGTGGGCCAAGCTCGTGGTCTGGAATACGAGAAATTGAGGGATCCGAAGGCACAGTATTGTGGAAAATCGCGAGTGCGTCACGGTGGCGGTCAACTGACGATGGTGCGGTGAACTCAAAGACCGCAGGTGCGGTTAAGGCGACTCTGAACGGAAGGGACGTTGAGTGGACGACATCTTTCGGGGATTCTTATCAGAACTACTTACGAAATTCCATGCGGGATGATAGGGCCGTCACCAACGTAACCTGGATGCTTGTACTTTGGGCCTTTCTTGTTCAAGCCCGAGATCTATGAGGTGAGAATGAGCTTCGTGAGTGTGCCCGGGATAGAAGTGGACATTACGGGGTAACTAATCCCATGGCACAAGTGAACACCGGCATTTCCAAATCCAATACCGGCGAACGAAGAAGCCAAACTACCCACAATGAAATCAGGGGGTTTGCTAGGAATAAAAAGGAAAAACATCGCTGACAGCATCTGCCTCTTGGCCTCGCGGTCATCTGGGTTCTTGGCGACCCGAGGGAGATACTTCACGCAGGTTTGCAAAGCCCACCTCGAGAAGACATCAGCCATGGGGTTGCTGCCTTGGTAAGCCGGCCTCAAGATTGGGTTAGCGGGCCGAGGCATCCGTTCGTAATAGCTATGACAGAGTTTGAGGTGCGCGAAGGATCGCGGGATATGTTTGGACTCACGGAATAGCGGTGTAGCTTTCAAGGCTATGGCCTAAAACGTCAAGGCCAGTGCTGATGTGCACAGCGGTTGGGCATGTATCAGTATTTAGGGTATCGACGATCCCCAAGATGGGTTTCATTGCGCGGTTGGCTATACCGGTTTTGAAGTTTCTGGAAGTGATGTCCAAAATCGCGGTGCCAGTAGTTTCAGAGCCAGTTCCAGCAGTTGTAGGAACTATTGAGAAGGTCAACCAGAGACTCGAGGTGAGTAAGGAGAGAGGCCTGACTTGCGATCAATGGCCGAAGCTTCTCAGTGATCGGTAAGCCCTTGCCTGAGGTATTGTCAGTGTGGTGGTAGGGATTACAAACAAGGGATTTGACGAACCAATCGGGGCATTGATGAAGTCCATAAGGTCGGCATCCCTGTAAATGGTGAACCTGGAGCGAGTTGAGCCTTGTCAACAAGTACAGCGGAGCTCCTGCTCACAAGTTTGCAGCTTTTGCGGTGTCGATTACGGAGCCTCCGCCAACGCTGTAGAAAGTTAGCAAATTGTTTGTGAATCTGTGAACGACTTGCGCACGCGAGGAAATGACTGAAGTCGCGGGAGCGTGCCCAAGCGATGGCGTCCCGCCAGCTAGCTTCGGTAGGTTCTGAAACAACTGCAGAAACAACGTTACGCGGGTTTATATTATTTAAGACTGCGCGAACCTTTGTCGTACACTTCGAACGGAAGGTCGGTTTGGGATTCCAAAGAAGCAAGTGTCTTGGGGCGGATTTCAGCATCTACAGGGAAAGCGAGGATCCAGCGCATACGTTTTTCATCGCGGTCAACTTTGCCACATTAGGGTCAGTAAAGACCCCGACCTATGGCAAGCGTGATCAATTCTTGAGGGAGATCTGACTGGAGGACAGGTACGAGCCTTGCGAGCCTTCATGTTCTTGAGGTCCATTCCGACCTCCGCCGTAACACCTTCGCCGAATCGCAAGTTGGAGGCAGCAAGCTGATGTAGATTGAATCAGATTGGAGTACCGTAAATCCCTCCAGACATACCTCAAAGGCGTACTCTTTGTCAGCCGGGAGTTGAACCGGAGTCGCAAACTTTCTCAGCTGGTTTAAAGCCGAGACTGGATTGTGTTGGTGACTGTGAGAGGCCCCAGCCCCGTGACAAGGGCATAAGCCATGTTGAGACGCGTTGATGAGACGAAAGATAGAAGTTCTAGATGCTGGAGGGGGTATCATCACCGATGGTCAGTGGGGAAACCTGGGGATATGATCCGCCTCTCGTGGGGAAATTCAAAATCGCGGTTGTGCTATCTGGCAGTCCGGGAAAACAAGTACTACCTTACACCTTCCAACTGGACACAATACACAACACACATTTTCTACAACCTTGCCGTGAGGATGAAATTGCAGACAATGGCAAACGAGAACAACCGGAGGCTGATGACTTTCATCATGATCCATCACGGCAAGTCCGAAACGGGACAAGTCCGCGTCCGCTAAGCTACGGCGTCTGGCTCGATTTCGATCTGGTACACGCCCAGCTCTAGAGCGAACCTCCCTCTCCTCGTCGTCTCAGACGGCCCCCACCCCTCACAATCATTTTACCCTCACGCTCCTTTTTCTTGCTCGCTATGAATATCCTCGTTTGGTCCCTTGTATCGATCCTCGCCGCATCGACTTCACACGCCATTCGTGTACCCGTCTCCCGCTTCAAGCTCTCCGACTTCTCTCCTTTGGAAAAAAGGGCACAAGGTCACGGTGGTACCTCCTATAATGTCCTCGCCGCTGGAGACACCTCAAAAGATCTCAAGTCAGTCAGTTATCCTCACCGTTCCGCCTATCTTCTCACCCGATTGTTAAATTAGCAACGTCCGAGATTTGATTTACCTGGCTAATGTAAGTTACCTACCCCAGCTATGATTCATCGCGATTTACCTCTCCTAGATTACCGTCGGTGACACGGGTACACTCATTTCCGTTACCTCCGTTTATATTACATCTCTAACATTCAATACCAGAGTACCCTGTCCAGCTTGACACGGGTTCGTCCGACCTCTGTATGTCGTCTCACGCGCCAAAATTGCGTCGGATCTCACAATTGTCTCTCTTAGGGATCAAGGGACAAGTCTTTCCGCTTCCAAACGTATTGCATACCGTATGTTTTTCCCCCAAGCTCCTGTTGTCGCTCTCATTCTACCCACAGTCGGTGACCTATAACCTTTCCTATGGTTTGGGATGGGCTTATGGCAATATTGGATTCACCCCTGTCGAGTTTTCCGGGTGGGTGGTACCCCAATATGTGACTGCTGTCGCTCACGGTCTTTTCAGAATCCAAGTCACAAATCAGTCGTTCCTAGATGTATCCAACGTCAATAATCCCGCCATCAGCTATGGCGCTCAGGGTCTCCTTGGCCTCGGTTTCACCTCCCTATCGAACATCGACTATCTCATGAACCAGACCGGATCTTCCGCTGGTCGAAGCTTCTTGTTCAACGCCTTTTCCATCAATCCTCAAGAACCCAACTTCATCAGCTTCGCCCTCTCGCGGTCGAGCGACGATGAAGATGAAGTAAACGGTGTGATGACCATCGGTGAGTATGTCCAAGAGTACAACCAGATCGAACAGACCCCCGCCATTTCTACGTGGCCTGTCGAACACCCCACGCGCTGGAATGTGCTACTCGAAGCCTTTCACGTTGGGGCGAAGCCTACAACGGTAACTTCGAAAATCCCCAAAGCCCCCGTGAACCGTGCTGTTGTTCTCCTCGACACAGGTACCTCCTACACCTATGCTCCCCCAGAGGTGTGCCAGAATATTTATGGTGGGATCCCTGGAGCCACGTATGATTCGATTTCCCAACTGTGGTTGATTCCCTGCAATCAAGAGGTAGACGTGGCACTTCAAATCAAGTAAGTTCGAGGCGACTACCATCCAACCGGCCCTAACGGTTTCGCAGTCAACGTATCTTCCCAATGCATCCCCTGGACATGACGATCCCTACAAAATTTGACAACCAGACGTGCGCTGGCTCTTTCATTCCTCAGGAAGTTTCTGTCGGA
>Ga0307512_10006033_pt1 | contig 12410 bp, 5 predicted proteins | sample 14_EM_MG_FD_200267 | JGI IMG/M metagenome (GOLD analysis project Ga0307512, IMG submission 200267) | Populus trichocarpa ectomycorrhiza microbial communities from riparian zone in the Pacific Northwest, United States - 14_EM | ecosystem: Host-associated > Plants > Roots > Unclassified | place... | reverse complement strand
TGACAACTACCCGAAGATCATCTCTGTTTCCACATCAGGAAACCTTTTCGCTCCTTAGACGTCTTAGCGAGCCTCAAACTGCCATTTCAGGCTCGCTTAAGGTTCGCTTAGGCTCGCTTAGGCTCGCTAAGGGCATTAAGACACGTTAAGACGCTGAAAGGTTTCCTGATGCAGAGCCTCATCGTCTGGCCATCTCCCTTTATCTACTTCTGGCCTCGAACAACGTCCTCACTTTTTCCTCACTAACTGCCCGTGCACCAATTGAGTTAATTTGACTCACACGTGTGCCACAAACACAATTGAGCGCTCGACCCAAACTTACGCCCGTCTGTTTCAGGCAGGCAACCGCTTTGGGTCCATTATGTAACGCCGTGAAGGACGCACTGCCCTTAACCCGCCCGAACCCTCTACCACAGCATCCCACTATCTTGTTATCATTACTGACAACCAACTCCCCTTCTTAAGACCACTTTTTTCTCCCTTTTTAGCATGACTGACCTTTCACTATCACCTCGCCTCCGGACACTTTTCGAGTTGGCTCTGGATGATTACCAAATAAAGACAAAAATACCATTGATGGAGCACCCACTCGCTCAGGAACTCGACGATTGCCATTCCGTCGAGTCAATCACTACCCTTCTTCAGGATCACGCGAGAGCCTTGGGTGAATTTCGAGGACGAGATAGGATAATAAAATCAATCAAGAGCACAGTATCCTCCCTATATAAACTTTCAGCCACCGCTGCCCTCGGTGATGGTATAGGCACGGTACGTCAGAAGACGCTGATGACGATCTTCCATGTCTTTGATGTTGCTCTACAGGGGTTTCCACTTGCGAAGGCATTGTACTCTGGGCTCGGTGTCCTACTCGCTGTATGCCTTTCTTAATTTCTTAAGTGGCGTATTCGTCGTGACGCCCGAGTTCACCAGGCGGCCAAAAGCAGTTACGACACACTCGTCGACTTGGTTGAGTCGATTGAACATTTTCTTAAACACCTCTATATATATACGGAGATACCTCCAACACCTGCCCTGGACGAGCTAGTAGTCAAAATCATGGCGGAGCTCCTTTCCACCCTTGCATTGGCCACGAAAGAGATCAAGCAAGGACGATCGAGTGAGTCTGTTCGCGCTGACATATTGCGAATCATCTAACTCAGCTCAACGTAGAGGAATTTGTACAAGGGATTTTTGGAAGAGACAAGCATACCGAAGCAGTCCTACAGCGGTTGGATCGGCTCACCCGGGACGAGGCTCGAATGACTGCAGCGGAAATTCTCAAAGTTGTCTACGGTCTTGTCCAAGACATGAGTAAGCAAACGGACTGTGCTTCTCTCTCACTGGCTATTGAGTAATCTCCCCGCTAGATGGCAAAGCATCTACTGACGCTTTCTGGGAAGCTCTTGGTACGTTTTATCGGCAACAGCGTAGTTCCATACCTGACCGAGCATTAGAAACCCTACACGAAATGGCAAGCGGTATGGACAAATCGAAACGTCGGTGATATCTTGAATCTTGACAGGCTATCTGAAAATGCTGAGATTACCTGCCAGGTGATAAATTACTGCAAGACATCCGCAATTGGCTCTCCCCTCCCGATCCCTGGAAAAATCACAATATCGCCCTCGATTCGCGCCATGAAGGGACAGCGACGTGGTTCATTCAGGGCGATATATTCTCGGAATGGAAATCATCCGGGCCAAGTTCTCTGCTCTGGATACATGGAAAACGTCAGTAGTTGCCCTGCGCTGTACCTTCTCCGATGCTGACGGCTTTCATTCATCTTAGCCGGAGCAGGGAAGAGTGTGCTTTGGTATGTTGGCCTCCCAATACTTTTGTCCCACGAACTTATGGCGCCGACTACTATAGTTCCACAATCATAGAGAATATCGACGCCATGAGGAAATGTGGCCTCGCGTCCCTAGCATTCTTTTACCACGACTTCCGGGAAGATCAAAAGAGGGATCTCCGTGGACTCCTCTCTTCTGTCTTATTCCAGTTTTGCCACCAGTCCGACTCCTACTACGACATCCTTTCTAAATTCTATTCAATGCACTGCTATGGTGCACAAACTCCTAGCGATAATGGACTTGTCCGTTGTTTGGAGGACATACTGAAACTTCCAGGACAAGCCCCGATTTTCTTGATTCTGGATGCGTTGGATGAGTGCTCGAACACCTCCCCTATTCCGTCCCACCGTGAGAAGGCCCTGGCATTTCTGGAGAAGCTTATCGACTGGCATCTTCCGAACCTTCGCATATGCGTGACAAGCCGGCCTGAGGTCGATATCAAGGTTATTCTCGGACCTTTGACTTTCCGGTCAATTTCTCTGCAGGATGAAAGGGGACAAATGGAAGACATCGAGAACTATATCAAGTCGGTCGTTGAGAAGGACCCAAGGAACCGAAGATGGACGGCGCAGGACAGGCAGATGGTGATTGACGTCCTCACAGGAAACGCTGATGGGATGTAAGCCAGCAGTAGCTAGCCCTTTGAAGACTCTCGCTGATTACCTGTAATGTAGGTTCCGGTGGGTGTATTGCCAGGTGCTCTATCTTCGCGGCTGTCACCCAGGACGTATCCGGCATGCTCTGGCCGAATTACCGGAGACACTCGATGAAACGTATGAGCGTACTTTACGAGAGATCAATAAGGCAGACTGGGAACTTGCGCACCGACTGTTTCAATCTGTGGCTGTAGCTTCCCGCCCTCTCCGTGTGGAAGAATTGGCGGAGTTCCTCGCATTCGATTTCAACACGGGGCCGACCCCAAGATTCAACGAGGGATGGCGTCTGGAAGATCCAGTCAATGCAGTACAGTCTACTTGCCCCAGTTTTCTTGTCGTCGTCGATATCGGAGGGTCACAAATTATCCAATTTTCCCATTTTTCTGTCAAGGAATTCTTGACCTCTTCCCGCCTTGCCGAAGCAAAACAAGAGATTTCCCGTTATCATGTATCAATGACGCCTTCACACACCCTCGTCGCAAGAGCCTGCCTCGGAATTCTCCTTCATCTAGACAAACCTGTCGCCAAAGACGGCCTTCAGAAATTTCCTCTCGCACCATATGCTGCCCTACACTGGGTCGATCATGCCCGGTTCGAGGGCGTATCCCGAAATGTCGAAGATGGGATGAATATCCTGTTTGATTCGAGCAAACCGCATCTCGCCGACTGGGTCTCACTACACAACAGAGAGTTGCCCTCCTGGAAGCTATTCAAGCAGGACGAAAGGCCTTTGCCCCCAAGCGGAACCCCCCTGCATTATGCTGCCATTTGCGGCTTACACACCTTCGTAAAGGTGCTGGTCATGGAGAAAACACGTGACGTGGACGCTCGGGACATCGACAACTCAACTCCCCTGCACATGGCGTCACTCAGGGGGTACGAGCAGGTTGCTCGCGTCCTTTTGGAGGGTGATGCGGATGTGACAGCTCGTAACGATGATGACCAGAATCCATTACATGTGGCGTCAAGAGAAGGACATTTGCAAGTTGTTCGTGCCCTTCTTGAGCACGGTGCATCGACAACAGCCCGAGATAAGGTCGGGTCGACGCCACTCCATCTCGCGTTGCAACCACGAGACGCAGAAGATCCACGTGTTCCTCACAGTGGTGCAGATGCTAGAGCCAAAGATAAGGGCGAGAATAGGCTGGCACAGTCACATGGAGCCTTACAACACGACATTCTGTCTTATCTGTTTTCTCAAGGGGCACATGTTCAAGTCATCCGCGACCCTCTTGAGCGAGGAATACCTAGAACAGCTCATGGTGGCACTTTGTTGCATGTGGCATTCGGCCACAGATATACAGGACCCCTACGCTTCCATCCCAAGCCCGAAGTGGACAAAATGGCTGGGGATAAGGGCGAGTGGAATCACTTGGCATCGCGCAGTGGACATGTAGATGTTGCGCAGCTTCTACTCCAGCATGGTGCAGATCCGGCAGCTCGAAACAAGAGCGGGCACTACCCTTTGCACTTGGCGTCGTTCAGCGGATGTATGGAAATTGTGCAGTTCCTCGTCGAGCACAGTATGGATCCAACGGCCCAGGACAATGACGGCTGGACCCCTTTGCATTTCGCGTCGAACGGTGGACATGTCAAAGTTGCGCAGTTCCTTGTTCGACATGGTGCAGATCCGACCATCCAGGACGAGAATGGGTGGAATCCTTTGGATTTGGCGTCGGAAAACGGACATGTGGAAGTTGTGCAGTTCCTTGTAGAGCATGGTGCCGATCCGACAGTCCAGAACAAGAAAGGGTGGGCCCCTTTGCATTTGGCATCGGAAAACGGACATATCGAAGTTGCGCAGTTCCTTGTCGATAATGGCGCAGATCCGACGGTCCAGAACAAGAATGAGTGGAACCCTTTGGATTTGGCATCGAAATACGGACATTTCAAAGTTGCGCAGTTCCTTGTAGATCATGGCGCAGATCCGACAGTCCAGGACGAGAATGGGTCGACCCCTTTGCATTTGGCGTCGGAAAACGGACATGTCGAAGTCACGCAGTTCCTTGTAGAGCATGGCGCAGATCCGACAGTCAAGGACAAGGATGGGTGGACCCCTTTGCATCTGGCGTCACTCAACGGACATGTCGATGTTGCGCAGTTCCTTGTAGAGCATGGCGCAGATCCGACTGTTCAGGACGAGAATGGGTGGAGGCCTTTGGATTTGGCGTCGCACGATGGACTGGCCAAAGTTGTGCAGTTCCTCGTAGAGCATGGCGCCGATCCAACAGTCCAGAACAAGAAAGGGTGGGCCCCTTTGCATTTGGCATCGGAAAACGGACATGTCAAAGTTGCGCAGTTCCTTGTAGAGCATGGCGCAGATCCAACGGTCCAGAACAAGAATGAGTGGAATCCTTTGGATTTGGCGTCGAAAAACGGACATGTCGAAGTCACCCAGTTCCTTGTTGAGCATGGTGCAGATCCTAAAGTCCAGGACGAGAATGGGTCGACCCCTTTGCATTTGGCGTCAGAAACGGACATGTCGAAGTTGCGCAGTTCCTTGTTGAGCATGGTGCAGATCCGACAGTCCAGGACAAGAATGGGTGGGCCCCTTTGCATTTGGCATCGGAAAACGGACATGTCAAAGTTGCGCGGTTCCTTGTTGAGCATGGCGCTGATCTGACAGTCCAGGATGAGAATGGGTCGACCCCTTTGCATTTGGCGTCGGAAAACGGACATGTGAAAGTTTCACAGTTCTTTGTAGAGCATGGTGCAGATCCGAAACCCCGCGACAAGGATGGGATGGCCACTCAGTACTAGTACTCAGTACTCAGTACTCAGTTCCGGGCCGTGGAGATGTGCAAGTGAAGTCTAATTTGAGGAATTCAGCAGCCCAGACAAAGGTGGGGGGACTCCGTGGCATTTGGTATCGCACAAAGGACACGTGGAAGGTACGCGGTTCCTTGTCGAGTCATGAGTCGCATGAGTCCTCATCGAGTGCAACACAGATGTGATAGCTCGTGCCAAGCTCGGATGAACTGGGCTGCACTGAGCATGCGACAGGGACATGTATGTGTTGCCCGACTCCAATTACTGTAACGTGGATAGCTAACCGACTGCGACAGTGTGAATCGCATTTCACTCCCGAATCACATAACTGAGGAGCATTGTGCCTAGGTACACCATCAAATTGCCTTTGAAAATTCGATTCGGGATTTGATATGGTAGCGGAAAGACCACTTCTAACGTTAGCCTTGTCTACTACCCCAGCTCAAGATGAACCTGGATAATATTCTTGCTGTACTAATCCTTCACAATCCTGTTGTCGCAGTTTCAAATTGACTAACTAATATGTTTGTGACTAAGCTGGGACCCCGCCTCCTCATCCACATGACTACCGTTCCCCACACACACCGACTTCGATCGTTCCTTCGCCGTATTCACTGGTTGATCACACCTTCAATTTTATTTATGGACTTACCTCACCACCCCCATTTGTCATTAGACCTATTGTTATCTTACCTCTGATTCACAGCATCCAGAGACTTTGGCTTCCTGCCTCAGATATCCATCTTCCAAGGACTGCGTTTTCTCCGGTACAGGCGGTACTCTCGAGTCTCTACCCCCAATCTTTGTTCTGACCCCGATAGATTATGAGTGTCCTTACATGTTTGAAAACCGTCCATCACATCTTGGATATGTAAGTCTCCACTGTTTCTCAACACTAAACCGAGCTGTTGTACGTGTACCATTCCGTGTTGTAGATGAGACAGTGTCCTTTTTTTGTTGTGTTAGTGGACTTATTATTTTTGCCTTGTAATCCATTGTGTTGCAGCCTTATAGACACACCAGTTTATGACAACACATAGCTCATGAGCCCAAGTACAGCACGATAAGCACTAGTATGGTCAACAGCGTTGTTCGAGAACTCGGCGAGGAGAAGTTGAGAACGGAAAACGAAGCCCAGAATGCCACAGCGCACATATTATATGCATCTGCATCTGAGTCCGGGATGTCGTGTCCATATCCGAGATCTAGTGGGTGGGCTTGGAGCGGCCTAGCCGTAGCTGGTCCGGTTACCGTCGCGCGCTCTGTGTCCATGATACGCCAGACATGACCTTGTGCTGGGCGCATCACGCATGGGTCATTGGTGCTTTAGCTGCAGGTTGGTCTGACTGGACACCGCTCCTTTATTAACTTTTGATGATAACGAATGTTCTGCCATATTCCGTAGTTACAGCACCTCGCAGCAACCTCACAGATCAGTTCTCCTGTATGCGCTGTAAGGATGGCAAATGCAGTAGTCTCGGACTCGGAAGCGGGCTCCACGAGCCGTTCCGCTTGACCTCTGATCAGTGAGTTCGAGTCCTGCTGCCAAACCACGTGACGTCCCTCACTTCGCCCGCCTAGCCCCACGTGTCCAACTTCTCACCCTTATCGTCCGTCCTGCACGCATCGCCTCCGACCCGTCGTCTTTCGCCCTCGTTTCCACACGACAGATCCTTTCCCATCCGCAGCCAAGTTCCCCTGCTCATCGCACCCCAGTTCTTACCGCCGAAGACTCGCGGATCGCACAACCATCGTTGGCCGACGTCAAATCACGTAAAGCCCTCTGCTCTGCTCCACGGACCACGTAGCACACGTCGTTCATGGTCCCTCACAAATTGGGCCTCTGTCTGGACCATGTCTGCGTCGGGATGGATTCTTACTGTATATAGGCTCATTGAGGCCAGCCACCCTTCGTACGTTTATCAATCTCCTTTTACTTTAGAGGCTCCGCTCTCCATTCCACACCTTCACCTTCCTATTTTACTCTAGACTGTTTATAAACAAACGTCGCCGCATTCTTTTCACCTCGTCGTCCATGGGCTCGACGTCGCGTGCGATTGCGCTAGAAGACTTGTCTCTTAGTGTCACGGACTCGCGTGTGCAAACCCCCGCGCCTGGCCCCGTCAAAGGCAGGCAATAGCGGCCCCACTTTCGCTCTTCTTCTTGTTTGTGTGCTCTCGACTCTCGCCCAACCAATAGGCGACAAACCGAGCCGTCGTTCGTCTTTCATTTTCGCGATTCGTACGTTTCCTTTTCTCTCGCTGTTTTCTCACCTTCGCAGGTGGTGTCACCCTCGCTGACGGACCTGCGACTCCCCACGCACCTCTTCCTCAAGCCTCTCTCTATCGCGAGCTTCCCGTCTCTCTCTATCGCGGCCTCTTACCCTTGGATCTCTCTCTCTCCGGACTCCGACCTACTTGCTAGGTCTCGTTGACTTGGCACCTTACAGCACACCACGTACACCGTCACAGGCGCCGTACGTCAGTGACATACATCGCATCATGGCCTCGATGTAGTATATTTACGCGCACGTCCCCAACATCCCAGGAGGACATGGCGGCAGGTGGCAACAGGTCACATGTTTGACATTATTCTCATAGAATTGACTATCTGAGACAACGACGGCGCGGTCGAAAATGTATGTAACAATAAAGCAGGTGATCGCTGTAGGATATAGCACTATATATGCCTGAAGGGAGGGTCAGATAACTCAGCCAATCGAGTGAGGGAGGCGTCCTCGTACAGGATGTGCTGAGCCCGGGACCCGACACTGCCCCGCGCGCCAAATAGCAGATTCGAGGGGTTAACCAAGCTGCCAGCACTCTGGCGAGAATCGATGAAGGGGCGCTAAAATTGACCTCGGCAATCAAGTGATACAGCCACAGCGCCAATTCAGTTCCGCCACCCCGCGGAGGCCGACGGTGGTCTCTTGATTCTTAGGCGACTGATTGCAGAGTCCAAGACAATTGGGAGGTCAAGCATTTGCCTTATGGGTCTATGGTGATTGCGCAGCTACGTGTTATATTGACAATCCGAAGATAAAGCGTTCAATTGTTGGGACAGTCTGAGTGGTCCGAGCGAGACACATGGAGATCACGTGTATTCTTTATTGAGCCGGCACCACACCTATCATGCAGCAGCAACTTGCCAGCAAGGCTCATCGGATTAGCAATGTCACTTAAAAACTGTGGCGTAAGCCCGCATTTCAACGCCGAAGTTCGTGTTAAGGTGATGCATCATAGAAAACAGAGCCCCTGATTACATTCAAACACGTACAGCTTTCAGAGGTTCATTGCACTCGATTTTTCACCCGGGTCAGCCGGGCACGATCATCAATGAACGACAACGGCATGGTGCTCCTTATAATCACAACACGATTCTGATGCCAGCGCGTACCCATTTTCCCCTAGCCTCCCAACACTCCTGGTTCATCAAATGTTAACCCTCGTCGCACTCACGATCTTGTTTCTCTTCTCTGCCTCTACATCTTCTCAAGTCTCTTGGCCGAACTGCACCGCGAATGAATTGGACTGGGTATGCAACCACAATGAGACCTGTCCAACTTAGTTTTCAAGAATTAACGAGTCTGTCCAGACATACAACACCATCTCCCAAAATCCGTGCGAAGTTGCCGCATACATGCTGTCTACATGTTCAGGGGATGGGGGTGAGTGTTCATCTTGCGTGTACGGCATTTCCCTCCCATCTCTTTCAGGGTTCTCCTTTGGCTCTCTCCCCTCGGGGTACGTCTACACGGGACCGGACGGTTCTGATGACGACGATTCGTGCATGTGCAACACAGTAACTTATTCCCTGTTAAGTGCATGCTCCGCGTGCCAGGGAGAAGGTTGGGTCCGGTAAATTCGACCTTGTCTTCCCCAACCCTCTTTTATGTACCTCCCATTAGGTGGGCTGAATGGGCAGCGAGCTGCGGCGCGATCCTGCCCCCTTCGACGTGAGTCTCCCGCTGCGGCAAGGAATTTAATAAATTGCCATTGATGTAGGAATCGTCCAACAGTTTTCCTAACCCCGTACCTGCGGAGATACGTGTACCTCGGTGGGCTCTCATCGATGTCACAGTACGTTGCGATCTATTTCCTTCCCGACACTTATGGATAGCATATGACAGCTCAAGAACAATTGGAACCCCAACGACTCAAGGACCCTGGGTGGTAGGAATTTTCCTCTTCAGACGTTTTTGGTCGCTTTACACCTACGTTTTTAGGTAGTCCCGAGATAGGTCCTGGCGTACTAATTACCAGTGGCCCATCAAGTTCCTCCACCACCAGCTCGACAGGAAGTTCCACCGCCATCTCCACGACCACGCCCTCGAGTTTTTCAAGCACCTCTTCTTCGACCCCCACCGTGACGCTGAGGCCGCAAAACTCACTCTCTGACACCAGTAGTTCGAACAGGGCCGTCCTTGTGGGCGGCATCGTTGGAGGTATCGCATCACTGGTAATCTCCATCGTGGTTATCGGGATTTATTGCATGCGGCGGCGACGTTCGAAGGCGCCATCAACCGCCAGTGAAGTCGAGACCTTCATGTCAAATGATGCGGCTCTTGCGCCGTCACCGATGCCACACTCGCCTATAATCACAACGAGGGTCTATGTACTGTCTTTTCGTGCATTATTTGCACCCATTCTTGTTTATCTGAAATTTTCTGCATTTCCAGAACCCGAGCGATCCGACCACGTTTCCCCCGCCCCAGCGAGAAGCTCCGTATGTCCCGGAAGTCTCTTCCCGAGCCATTTTCGGGCCGCACCAGAGAAACGGAAACACGCTTCGCTTGGAGATATCGCAAGAACCAGATTATTACCCCCTGCCCACTGCCTCAATTTCATCTTTCAGGAATTACCCCTAACCCGTGGAAGCGCTTGTGTTTGCAGAAGGGTGTTTGTTGGTCGGTCGTGGAGGCATACCCACTACAGTTGCACAATGGACAATGGACGACTTGGTGTATTATAGTAGGACCACATTCTGTTGTATAACTTATATTCTTATTTCTGACACCATTATCTCTCGTTTGGACTTTGGAGTCTGGACCGAGCGAATTCATTTTGGTGCATCGAGTATTCGAGTGACGGATGGACGCCGACCAGACCAATTGAATCCCACTTCAGTTCGTGCGAGAGGACATGGGTCAGGTGTTCTCTCACACGAACCAGAGAAAAGGACACAGATGCCTCGAATGTCCGATCAGTGCAGCGCCTGTCGGCTATAAGTGGTGACCGGTGACCACATGCACGCTCCACCTGAGTCCACCAGGGACGGCACCGGATAATCACATCCTCAGGCTTGCAGCCTGCCCAATCCCAAGAATTCCAGCTGTTGTCATAGAATGAGGTTCAGTTTATAATCGGGGAAAACGAAGTCACGGGCAAAAAGATATAGAAAAGATAGTATGTGTCCATTACAGATGATGATACACACCCAGGGCGCTGTTAGCTAGGATCAAACAATTCGAGTTCCTTTAACCCCACTGGCATGTCGACTCGATCGAGTAGTACAGCAATGGCTGGACTATTGATTCCCACTCATCTAATGATAGGACCCGAGACGATTGGGAGATCAGGAATTCGAGGCGTTTTGCACGGGTCAGCTTCGTAGTTTCAATCTGATGAATCATAAGTGTCATGATAAAGTGTTTCGTTACTTCCGATCTTCATTAATTGTCGTCCCTGTCTAAATAGGAACACTGTGCCCTGTGGCTCCTCCTACAATGCAAACACCATAGCAGTAAGACCGCAGCAGAGCGCTTATCTTCATACAGCTGACTTGGGACAATAACCAGAGACAGCATTGGTGCGAGGTAGAAGAAATGCAGTGAAAGGACGAGATATATTCCTGGTCATCACAGTCATGACAGATAGGATATACAGTACCCATGAGACACCATACGGGTGGACGGCTCTGCCGTTCGAGAGTCATTCGAGAAACCCTGGACAACCCTGGACTTGCTGGGATGAGCCAGAGCCGCCCAGCAACCGGAATCCCAGATCCGGTGCTGTCGCTCGCTCGTAAGCGAAGCTCAATGGCGAAATTGCAGTTTGCTGTCTGCGATCGCAGATACACGCAACGAACACGACAGATAGGGGCTTTGGGCGAGATGAAAGCCAACAAGCAGCAACTACAATTTGTCGGCCTGACGCCTGAACCAACAATTTAAGGAGTACTTGAGCACTTCAGCATTGGGTCATGGCTCGGGGACTATTGATTAGCCGCCGCCGAATTGTATGGCACGGCATCGGGAAGAGGTCAGGTACAAGAAGGGTCATATGGCTTAGCAATGGCTTGGCATCAGAAGTGTGAGCGCCACTCCAGGGCCGGCAGCCTCCGAGGCTGCATCGCCTCGTCCATCAGACATCAGAGGGTGAAACGGTGAAGCTATGGTCTCTTCACGCCCAAATGTTGAGACGGGCTACGCCACGCTGGTAAGGAACCCGCACCCATTGACAGCGTCCGTTTGAGCCCTCCCTCCACACATACGTCAGACGTACTTTCCTACTTGTTTTAGTTTTGATTTGCAAAAGTCATGCAACGAGGGCGTATCATGCATACCGCATTCATGGCGCTACCCAAATAGTGTAGGCTGTGTAGCCACGTGATCTTATCTGGTGCGCGCACGGCAAAGATTGCGATGATTACACAGCAAAGACCGAGATGACCCGGAGTCACAAGACTCCCGACCCTGCACCCATTGAAACGTGCACCTTGCAATTCCTTTCGATTCCCACTTTTCTACTTGTATCAATGGGAAATGCAAATATCAATAAATGTACCTGTGTCGTCGTTTATGGCCACAAAGTCGAATGCGAGGGGGGTTAGCAGGTGACAAGCCCGGGAGCTGTCACGGACGGATGCCGACGGCAAGGCAGTACGATAACATAAACATTCACATATTCACCGCGCATGTAACACAGACTTTCCTTATAATAACGACATGCGCCTGGCGCCCGCGTGCACAGATTTACCCTACTCCCACCACCTTCCTGCTCAGTCCTCTCCCAATGGGGCCTCAAGTGACCATCCTCGCCGTACTTACGACCTTGTTTCTCTTCTCTGGATCTGCCGTTTCCCAGATCTCTTACGCACTATGCACCACATCAACGTATGACTGGGTATGGACCAC
>Ga0307512_10006031_pt1 | contig 12413 bp, 10 predicted proteins | sample 14_EM_MG_FD_200267 | JGI IMG/M metagenome (GOLD analysis project Ga0307512, IMG submission 200267) | Populus trichocarpa ectomycorrhiza microbial communities from riparian zone in the Pacific Northwest, United States - 14_EM | ecosystem: Host-associated > Plants > Roots > Unclassified | place... | reverse complement strand
CGCGACCGGGACCGAGAGCGAGACCGGGACCGGGACCGTGATGGAGGACGATTTAGGGATGGGGGAGATAGACGACCGCCAGTGCCTAGGAGAGACTCGCCGCCTGCACGGGTCCCGTGGGGTGACCGGGACCGTGCGCCGAGGGATAGGCGGACGCCGTCTCGGTCGCGTTCGCGGTCTCGATCGCGCTCACCTCCGCGGAGGCGAAGGTAGAAGGTAGACGACGTATGTGGCTTTGATTGTTGTTTTTTGAAAATGCTTTTGCCGGGAATATTTGAATTTACATAAAAATTTGCCGGAACGACCGGGCCGTAAAATGAACGACAATCGAACACGCGCCGTTCGAGACCTTGGGACCTTTGAGTGACTTGAGGTCATCCGAGTTCCCCTTGGTTCCTCCGTGGTAGACCACTGCCCCTCTGATACCCATGGGCAACATCTCATCTAGAAATGACCACTACCCAGTACCCCCAGGTTTTATGCCCCCAGTCTATCCAGGTTACCCCCAATTCCCCACACCTACCTCATGGAACCCTTTCAAACGAAGCCAGTTGAAGAAGAGGGAGAAAGCCCTCAGGGACTATCTCTACACGACCCCCATGATCTTGCAGTATCCAGGTTCATTTGCGGGTGCGTCGAAATTATTCTCTCTATGGAACTACCATCCCATGAGAACCACGTCTAGTCACCCAGCCAGGACAGAACCTGGTGCAACCTGGTATCCCACAGGTACACGCAGCTATCCCCATTAACGCCAATGGTCAAATGCAAGCCCCCTTTTCGGCCCCAGTGATAGCTACTGGTGCCGGTGCCGGCGCTGGTGCTCTCCCTGCACGAGGTGTTGCCAGTGCGCCGGTCATTCCATCACAGATGATGTCGATGAACTATCCCGCAACTTACGACTACTCTAACTTTCTCGATCCCCGCGATGACACGGAACCCGTCCGCCCCCGTCGCTCTCGTCGCTCCCAACGGCACCACCGCAGCCATCACCGCAGCCGTCGGCGTAGCCCGACTCCATCGACGGGTTCCAGCGGGAGCGATACAGAGTACTCGAGTCCTGGTTCCTACGATTCTGCCGACTATCACCGGCACCATCGCTCCAACAGTGGGCACAATCCGCTCCCGCGTCCACCGAAGGATGTCCTTTCGAGCACGCCCTTCCGACCGATCCTCACCCAGCTTCCGAGCGCGCAGTATAATCCCTGGGGCCTGGGCGGAACGAGCAACTTGGTACCCCAGCAACAACCGCAGCCCCAACCAACCACGTACGGCAACGTTCGACCGCGCAGAGAACGTGAGCGTCGAGAACGTCGTGGAGATCGCAGCCGAGGGGGGCGCGGTCAGTTCCCTGTGCCCTCTCTAGCAGCTGCCGCGAACGCCTTTATACGGCCATTCACGGGGCAGGGGCAGACGATGTCTATGCCCGAGCCGCATCCCGCACAACCACCGCCCGGCGGTACCAGTCATCCGCCGGGTACGCCCGGGCACCGGCCGGTTATCCCGCAGATGCACTCGCCACAACCACCTCAAATGCGCATGCCCACCCCCGATCATCACGTTATGAATCAAGGACCGCCTGTGATACCCCAGGGCAACGGCATGGGCAACGGCATGCCCATGCCCATGCCGAGCCCCGGGCCCGCAGGCCATACGCCCTTCGTCGGGCCTGTTGGACCCGGGGGCCTCGGCACGCCAAGGACGCCAATGCGCACGCCCGGTCCGTCGATGCCGATGCCCGTCATCCCAAGTCCGAGATCGGGACACGTGCCGATGCCATCGCCCATGAACGGTGGAGCCACCATGCCGATGCCGTCACCCGCGACCGCGCCAGGCGGTTTCGCGCAGTCGCCGAGGGCGGGGATTCCTCCACCGGGCAATATGATGGTGACTGGCTTAATGGCCATGCCTTCTCCTTCGCTCGGCGCGGGTATGGTGCCGCAGGGTCAACAGATCCTCAAATTCAACGGGTATGGCGAGTTTGCGGGGCTGCTTTACCACTCGCCGCACACCGTCCTGTACCAGGAGGAGCTGTACCCGACGGCGCTGCACTTGTTTGAGGCGCGCAAGTTCCTCGACCATCGGCCTGATCTTGCGGACCGTATCAGGGAGTGCGAGCGCGTCGAGGATGTCACATCGATCAGCGCGGACATGGCAGAGTTCACGCGGCGGGACTGGAGCAATGTCGCGCTCATCACCGTGAGTAAAAGGCTTTTTTTCTTTTATCTCTCTTCGCGTCTCGCGCCCTTTTTTTTTTGTCGTTGACTGATCGATCGTTTGATTGCTCGATGGTGGGATCACGATGGGCTTTAGATGGACGAGGTATTGTACCTCAAGTTCCGCCAGCACAGCGATCTGCGCACGCTACTCCTCAACACGTACCCCGCCGAGCTCGTCTATGTCGAGTCGGGCGACCCCTTCTGGGGAGACGGCGCTGGTTCAGGCATGAACGAGCTCGGCAAGTCGCTCATGCGCGTGCGTGAGCGGTTGCGGGAGGAGGTCAACATGTGAGCATGTGAGCGATTGTCCCATCGTTTCATCCACACTTCAAACCACCCAACGAACAAAAAACGAAAAAAGGGGGCCGCCTATGCCTTCTTGAAGGACATTTCCTGTGCACATCTTTTTTTTTTGGTTGGTTTTCACCCAATCCTTGCTACTTTGCTTGTGTTTTTTGATCAATCTTGTACTTCTATCTGGTGTTTTTGGCTGCGCCGGGATCGTTGCCTGTACCATGTTCTCGCATCCTAGACTTGGTCACACTTTGTTTTCAAACTCCTTTCCTCCCTCTTCGTTTGCTCAATCTTCTCCAAAGCTGTATCGCGAACGACATGCCACACCCCGTATCCTCTATCTACACTCATGTCTATGCCCACGTCTTCATCACGGTCAACTCCCATCATCACGATACTAACCTATACAATCTACGCGATACCTTACCCCATTCACCCCGCCTACCTGAAATTGAATGATAACAGAGAACAGAGCAATTGAATGATGATTTTTCGTGCGACTCGAGAAGGGCATCATCGAAATCAACGTATGTGATAGTGTCTTCTCGTTAGGATTAACGAAGGCTCTACGAGGATCTACCAGCGCGTCTGAGGCACGATCAGCCAACATGAAAGTGTGTGGGCCAGGGACTTGTGCTCATACAGATGATTGTAGTAGAGTCTTATGGCACAATTACCAGATGGCAATAGCACCAGACTTATAAGATAGGCCGCATCAATTTACACCTCGTATCACATGACCAAACGTGACAATGGCAAAAAGAAATGTCTTGGCTCTTGAGAAAAGAAATGAATGCGATTTCTGTGACCAAGGAAAGATGAAGATCTGTTATTAGAACACATCTGTGGTTCTCATTTTATTATTATTATTATTATTAAAGCCTTTTTGAAGGAGGAGATAGACTTTTGGTGATTTGTATCACATGACCATGTGTGACAAAATGTGACAAGACAGTGAAAAGATTATGCCTTAGGTGCATGAGAACAGAATAAATGTGATTTTGGTGACCAAGGAAATGTGAAGATGTGTTATTGAAACATATTTGTGGCTCTTGAATGTTTGTTTAAGCATCTTTGAAGTAGGAGATAGCTTTTTGGTTTTGGCTCACAGCTGGTCACATCATGTGATACAAGGTGCTATCTTACAGTCAAGCACAGTCAAAGCCAGATTGTATCACCTCATGAGGTCAGCACATCACTTGCCAAATTGACAGTGCGTTGTAAGGCATTGCAAGTGCAATATGAGGTGGTTACAGAATTATGCTGTTCATAGGTTCATAGAAACTCACGACACATGGTATTAACTCACGAGTTCACGGGGCTTCGCGACAACTGTCAGTTTGCTGATGTCATCCTCGATGCAGGCGGAACAGGTCGTCTTCCTCGTGGTTTACTCGCGGCGACCCTACAACAAACTCTCATCACCCATATTGCATATCCTCTCAACATTAATGCCCGGCATAGGATTGGTTGGGGAAGAACAAGTAACCAGGGAAATTGGCACGCTCTTCGACAGCGAGCGGTGGTGGCGGGACCAATACCGAGAGATTGAGAATCATGGTAACAGACTTCGTCTCAGGTATCACCCTGAGTGTGAGCCCCCCTGGGAAAGGTCTGGCGACTTCGAATGGGTTCCTGGGTTCACGCGCAGGGACCGCAATCAGTGCATTCCTTTGTATGCCGTTCTCGAATTATCCCATGCCTATGACCAGGAACTGATGGTGATTCCCTTCCTGCCGCGGAATAGACCAATTTTGTTGCCCCCACCGTCTGCTCGAGATGAAATGGACCCGACACTGTCTTGCTGGCTTAGGAACATGAATAAGCTTTCCAGCCTCATTGATCGCCTCGAGGAACTTGCGTCCTCCGCTCCTGAAAAACACCGGTCTCAGCTATCGAGGAAAGTGGCGACGCTGCGTGCGACCTTCAAGAAACAACAAGAGCGCTGTATCAATTTTTTGCAACTGAGCGAAGAGTATGCTGATAAATATCTACGCGATATCTCTGGCGAGATTCGACAACAAACCTCCTTCTTGGACATGCTGGAGAAGCGCTTGGATATGGCGAAGACGCTACGTCAACAGGCGGTTGACCTACGAAGATCGTACGAATCGGGAACAGTTGCTACGATGAAGGACGTTCGTACAACAGGCAAGACTCCCTTCTGTTGTCTGTAAAGATGATCTGCCGAGACTTGATTTTCAGCACTGTCGCAGCCGCTTCCTGAGGACTTCGATCTGTTAAGCGAGGTGGACTTCGTGCTTTGTCAGATTCGGCAATGTTACGTGGAAATGGACAAGTTTTGGAGTGAGGAGATATGCCGTGCTGCTAACGCACTGGAAAGGCGTCGTGTTGACCCGAGCGATGTCGAGCGCTGGAAGAATTTTTGTGCAAGCCTTAAAGAAACCATTGATTCATGGAAGGTATACCCCTTGTACTTCCGCTATGCATTTCCAACTTATCAAAATACCTTCTTCAGAATAGGTCGCCAAGTGGTAGTTCCCAAGACATACGCCACAACGATCCACGCCCTTCCACAGTTTGTCCATTCTTCCTCTTACTTTGGCACCCCTAAATTTGGATTGATTTTGTCCAGGGAGCGAACATCGGGGGGATTGCCTCATCCTTATCACCCGCAATGGGCTCGCTCGAAGAGGCCCTGAACCTCATCCACTCGAGTGCTTCCTTATTGCACACTTCACACTCGGGCCTGTCTCTGGTCCTGAGAGTCAAAATCGCATTTTCAAGGAACAGCAATCTATGCCTCGCTTTCCTACGACGCTGTGCCGACTACCGGGATTTTGTGGCCGCGGTCTGTAGTCCCCCTACTACTTGGCCTACATCGCCTCGCGTGGCGTCCTCACACCGTCTTTGCGAGCGCGCGATGAGACCGCCCTTCGAAACAACAAGCGATTCAGCTGAGAATGCTGGTGGTGTTGAAGGTCTGTCCTTGTAGTAGTTAACATGTTTTGACGGCTCTCACGAAAAACCACGGAACCATTGTCACTTTGCTCGGGAATCTCGCATCCTGGGTCGTAGCTACGGATGCCCTTCGTGATGAGTCGCCGCCAACTATCGTCACTCTCGAACAACTCCGTGACCTGTCGCACGCCTGGGCGATAGCGAGAGATTCTGTGCGTGCGGCGCTAGCAAGTCTGACGAGCGAGCCCGCGCAGCGGTTGTATTACCGCTCCGCCTCACTGGCCGTCCCACGACCCCGATCTGCGATGAAGCGATGGATGATGAACCTTGTATGCCTTTCGTGATGTTGCATATTCCACTCAACTACGCTCAGTCCGGATACCTTTCTGTCTGCTGGTTTGGGGAGTCTATGGCAATACGACCTCTACTCGTCTAATCCTTGGTATAGGTAGGTTTTATATAGGCCAAGCCCCTTCTTCTTCCATGTTATGTGACAAGGGATTTGTCGAGCAGAACCTTTATATTGAATACGTGTAGTCTTATTGTATGTCGTGTCAGGGTACGTTCAATCTTGAGGTGTGTATGACTTCCCGGCTGTGGCATGCAAGTGTCGTCCCCATTGTTTGTACTCTTAGCTTAAATACTGCCAGAGGATCAGAGATTGATCCCATTTTGCGCCTTCCCCCTCTCGCTCAACAGCCGTTCTTACGCGAATCCAACATATTTCGTGACGAAAGTGGTCATTCCCTAGGCCGGAAGGCGCAATAGACGCAGTGCATCACCTCTCGCAGTGATTTAGAGGTCGACGTCATCGGAAAATGGCCATCGTGGACGCCGGCAACCAATTAACGTGCTATAATATAGTTTCACACGGCCCAGGAAACCAATCCGTTGTTGTGGGCACAGCCCCGACTCAGTCCCTGGACCACATCAAATCTCAACTTCCGTTGTAGTCCACCGTTCCTTTTCCCTGCCCACATCGTGAACTACTATAGTTAATACAAATTTCAAACGTCGAAGCTAGAGAAATTTCAAGTAAAAGACCGACGCCGAGAAAATGGTTTCACGTGAGTTACACACACCTTTACGGCCCGCATTCAACATCCCCATCATCATCATCATGGTGGTATAAATGTGTAGATTATCCTCCAATCCTGCTCCAGCCAGTTCGGCTTGAAGACCTGCCCTCAATTCCAAAGTCTGTGGACAAGTCAGAGGCTTTGTTCTCTATGTACCTGGAAAGGTCAGACGAAGATGATAGGAAGACCACTGAGAGGTGGAAGGGAGAGAGTGATGCGATCCTTATTTTCGTGAGTCATTCCTAGCAGGTTTCCCTTCCAATTCAATATTCGTGTACTATTCGTGTTAACATAGTGGGATACAGACCGGTCTTTTCTCAGCAGCTCTCGCTTCCCTCATTGGGATTTCCGTTCAGGACCTTCGGCCGAATTCACAAGACATTTCAGCATTCTACCTCACAAACATATACCAACTTCTTGCAAATACCATTAGCCCGCAGCCAATTATCCAAATCATGCCGGCCGATCCGCCTACATTTTCACCGCCGAAATATGCAGTCTGGGTTAATTCACTGTGGTTCTTGAGTCTGGTCATGACTCTCACCGGTGCTCTACTGGCGGTATTTATACAGCAATGGGCTCAAGCCTACCTTCAGGCTACTCAAGGACGATACAGTCCGCGCGACCGAGCTCGCATTCGTACATTCCATGCCGAAGGAATCGACAAATTGCGCCTTCCTCTCGTGACTAAGGCTGTGCCTACACTTATCCACGTCTCCCTGTTCCTCTTCTTTTCTGGTCTTCCCATCTTCTTGTTTCATATTGACCGCACGGTCTTCAATGTCGTGATCACATGGCTAGGGCTCTGCGTTGCTGGTTATGCAAGTGTCACTCTCATGCCGATCTTTTGCCAAGATAGTCCGTACTACTCGCCACTTTCGTCCTCGGCCTGGGTTTGTGTTACCTCCACATTATTCGTCGTCTACAGACTTTTCAGAAGCCTCATGTATCTTGATTCACCCGTTTTCCGCTGGTATCACGGCCGTTATTCAAGGTCACATTTCCGCTGGCGGTCTTTGCACGGCATGCGAAAAGCAGCAGAACGATCTGCTCTACAACTGTCATCAGACATCGACTATCGTGCTCTGTCATGGATGTTTGGAACTTTGAACGACGATGATGAATTCGAGGAATTCTTTGACGCCCTTCCAGGCCTCTGCGACTCAGAAGCACTAATAGATCCTCGTGGAGCCTTTGTGAAACCTAACGAGAAAATATTGTCACATGCGTTGATTGGGATGATGGACCGTACTTTATCATCTGATGTGATACCAGAGTCCGTGAAACTACGTCGGATCATCGTCTATACCAAGGCTATCGACTCGACATCTCTTCTCGGACATTGGTGGACACTGCGCCGCGTTCTACTTGGAGACTGGCACGGATTTTCGAGATCTATTCAATTCGGACTTTTCGTACAGGATTGGAAGAACAAATCACACGGCGTCACGGTTTTCTATGCCCAATACGTGGTCGCCATTACCATCGCGAGTGTGAGAGAACGCGATGATCGTTGGTTCCAACTCGCGAGTGGCCAACTGAATGTGTCAAAGTCTCTTATTCAAAACTATCTATCAAACGACGACAGTGTTCTTCTCGCCAACGCGATTTTCATCGTTAGGCGGGGGATTCAGACTTACTCCGGATCGACGGACCATCACAGGAGCGACATTCTTGTTGCGTCATCAAGGACCTTAGCGTCGGTCTGCCAATTCGATATCAGACATACGTTGCCAGAGCACCAGCACGAGTTCTGCAGTTTATGGAACCAACTTGTCTTCATAGCGCAGAAGGACAAATACCCCCATGTTACGCCCCTCTCTATGGTGGCCCTCAAGAGTATTCGGAGGCTCTATATCACTCTGCATGAAGGGACAAGTGCTATACCAACAGGATTTTCCATCACTACTGATGATGGGGATGCAGTTCTTGATGATGTGAGGTCATATCCTATGTGCACGATCGCTGGACATTGCCCTTCTGTACGGGTTCTGAACTTGCAGCTACACGAGCCACCCGTTGATGCAGCAGGAAATGCGTCTCGCGCCACTGCCAACTCGGCTATGGGGATCCCAGTGATATCACCTGCAGTAGCCTCAGCTCTGCCATGGGCCCTCCCCACGACACTCCAACCGCTTCCATCAGCACCCATGCCCACCCGCTTACCAGTTCCAACCCACCGTAGCCCAAGCCTTGTGCCAGTGAGCACGCTCCCTTCTTTGTGCAGTACGACTTCTGTCTCCATACTATATTCCTCTTGGGAACAGTCGAATCCACAGAGTCTCAGTGAGCTCGAGTCAAGACAGAATTCATTTCCCAATCTCCCACCGTCTCCTTTCGCACCTGATGCAATGATGGATATGGATAACTCATTAGGGTTATTACTCAGATCCAGCACGCCAGGCACTTTGGACCCAGAATCAGCTCCCTCTTCACGGCAAGGAACCCCTATGATTCACACCATCATAATGAGCATGCCGAATTCTGTGCCTATTGGCTCTTCACCGGCTTCACCCCCCATGGACGCGTGGTTTGACACCCCAAGTGGTGGGTGCATATATGCGCTGGCTCCCTCGCCCAGTCAGGCAATGTCGGCGACGATTGGTGCGTCGGATATGATCATGTCCGACGTGTGGCCTTCGACTCGCACACCACCGCCCGCCCCAACCCATTCAATCGTACAACTCCCCCCGAGACCTGCCACCGTTCCACCCATGAGCATGGGCCCACGTCCATTACCCTCGTTACCAATACACCCATCTGTTCAGGTCGCTCCCGACGATTTAATTCCACCTATTGGCATGGTTCGCTACGCTTATCTTCGTACGTCCCCATCTACACGAGGTGAGTTGATATTGTCTGATGACATAGCCTCCTACGTCCACGATTCAACTTTACCTAATCCCGTAGTAGATCTTACGCCCACGCCCACGGTCTCCATGGTCTCCTCGCTTCCTCTCTGTTCGGTCTCTCCCGGTACTATGCGCAGGCTCGCATACAGCCCCACCGGATCCTACGCCACCGATCACGACCCGGAGCCCAGCGCGCGAATACCAGAACCCTTTGGATACGGCATTCCGGCAGCGGCCTTGCTTCTGGGTCCTGGCCCTGCGAGGGCTGCGTTCGCGTCGCCGGTCACCCCGACAACACGCTTGGCGCCCATGCGTACCCCACAGAACCTCAAGTTCAATGAGAATGGGGAGTTCTCTGGGTTGTTGTACTACTCGCCGCACAGCGTGGCATACCAGGATGAGCTGTATCCAACAGCGCTGCACCTGTTCGAAGCCCGGAAGTTCGTCGACCACCGGCCTGACCTCGCTGAGCGCATCAGGCTATGCGAGGGCGTCGAGGAAGTGACCGCGGTCAGTGCGACGCTTGCAGAGTTTGTGCGGCGGGACTGGAACAACGTCGCGCTCACCATCGTATGTGCTGGCTTCTTCGTGTATCGCACTTTTTTGGCTGATTGATTGGTTGGTGCTGGACATGGGCACGTGGACGCTTAGATGGACGAGGTGCTAGACCTCAAGTTCCGTCAACACGATGATCTGCGCGCGCTGCTACTAAGCACCTACCCACAGGAGCTCGTCTACGTCGAGTCGGGCGACCTCTTCTGGGGTGGTGAGGTGGGTTCTTTGTCAGGGATGAACAAGTTCGGCAAATCGCTCATGCGCGTTCGCGAGCGGCTGCGTGCCGAAGGAGGCACATGAGTGATCGTTATGTTTTGGCTACGACAGGACCGTAGCTTGTGTCGGGTTCTCCGTCTTCCAGTTTGGTTTGATTACACCTTATTCTATTTATTTATCCTTCCTCTCCATTCAGAGCCATACTGCAAATGCCATATTACTTCCCTCATATACATCCACGTCTGTACTCACCTCCTGATCATCATGATCAATCACTTTACAATGCTCCTTACACCTACGCAAGCACGGCGGGTTTGTACTGGGGGCCCGACAACGAACCATCATTACCTATCCATTGTTCGTCGTCTTACGTGGGGTCAAGTCATTACGCAACTCGGCGTCGATCAGATTCAAAGAGACGATGTGTCAATTCCGGAACATCTTCTAAACAAACATATATACGAAAATAAAGCCTTCGGGAACATGCTATCCGCGTAGATCACTGATCATGAGTCAAACGTCGCGCGTCTCGGGAGATGATTTGGCCCGACATCATCGGGGTCTTTCTTCTCGCCCAACAAGGTACCACAGCATCCTACTAAAGGTCACTTGGACGTCAAAGACGAAGGCTGGTGCGATGTGCGATGCCCACGGGCAGTTTATGAAGTCAAAGACACCTCGGAGGAAGAGTAAAGTATTACTGCATGAATCAAATTCCCGACTGCATGTCGAATGCCTTGGCGGTTGTTAGAATCGAAAAGAAATTAGAAAAAGAGGACGTTTAATGAGAAGGAGGGTTCCTCGGAACGCCTTATTTTTGCATGGTGAGATGGTTGGTGAACCATCATCGTCATAGGTGGTCAGGAGGGCTGAATACACCCACCTGGACAAGAGCGGACGAACTTTGTTCGGTGGGTAAATGCCGTTACTCGGCCCAGGGGGCTTACATGTTTGGTCAGTGATATGTCCGCGGCCTCCTTTTCTTCTTTATGTGATGTTGACCTCCACCAGGTGAACAGGCTGCCCTGGCCAGAAGACAATTACCTACGCGACACGTCCCGCCACGTGGGTGTTGGGGTACACCGACTTGCACGATTCCTAGCGTTATGCTGACGTCTCCAATCGGACCCCTACGTGTGTCCTTCTTGTATGACCGGGTGAAATCTCCAGCTGAGGAGAGACCCAGTAGGCACTCCCAGGACCCACGTAGTTGTCGGACTTCAAGCGCCACCGGACCGCAGAAAAAAAACATGCATGAAAGAATACGCCACAAGTTTAGAGGTCGTCTGCAGCCGCGGGTTTCCACAAACCTGACCGTCAAAGAATTTCCCTTCAAGACACGCTGCCACACGAGCCACGTCACTTACCGTGTTTTCGTCCCTCTCACCTTGCACCTCTACGAGGCGTCAAGGAGGAACAACGTCCTTTATAACGTGCGGGTTGTAAACGAGTTGGAGTTCCCGAGTGAGTGTCTGCGCCACCGCCACCGATTGAGACATGCGCAAACACGACCAAACCCATTTCGGAGCTCGACCAAACAGTTCCGAACAGACTGGAAACAAGGCATTTCCCTCCCTTTCGTTGACTTTACCTTGGCACAAAGCACCCGTACTCGACATCTCTCAGAAATGGGAAAATGGTGCATGGTGGTTCACGCATATGTAGGATAGTGGTGCTGACATGACGCAGGACTTCAGAGTACTATGACGACGTCCTTGGCGCTAAGATCAAAAGCCTGGTGTACGCATATCATTTCACAAGGGCTATGCCTCTTTTCATGCCGCAGTGCTGATCGCGTCATCATCTTCACATTATCTCAATTCAGCTCAGGTGCAGTGAAGAGATCAAAACTCGAAAAATTGGAGCCCTCGATATCCTATGAATCGTTTGTGGAAGACCTAGATCCTGGAGACTCGTTTACCACGACGTTGACGGAGCTGCTTGTCAGGGTGCGTCGAACTCTCTACTTCTGCTTACACTCGCTGCCAACTATGGGTCATCATCGTAGGAGATGGCCGAGCGCCGTCAACGACAAGCAGCTGACCGTCGGCTGATATCGGACCGCACGGCTAAGGGCCTCCGCACCCTCGCCGCACCACAGCGCGTTTATCGCGACCGTTCTGGGCGTGGTGTCGGCGCCCGTCGTCCGCTCAACCTCACCGATTACCTCTCCGTCCCGCCCGACGAGATGGAGCTCGATGACGATAACGACAGCCTGGAGAGCATGATGGACCATTCCGGCATAATCGAAGGCACACGCATGAACTCCGATCTGT
>Ga0307512_10006029_pt1 | contig 12416 bp, 10 predicted proteins | sample 14_EM_MG_FD_200267 | JGI IMG/M metagenome (GOLD analysis project Ga0307512, IMG submission 200267) | Populus trichocarpa ectomycorrhiza microbial communities from riparian zone in the Pacific Northwest, United States - 14_EM | ecosystem: Host-associated > Plants > Roots > Unclassified | place... | reverse complement strand
GCTCGACCAGCTCCACGAAATGCCGATGGACGCGCAGGTCGCCGGTCAACTCGGGGTGGAAGGCCGTGGCGAGCAGGTTGCCCTGCTGAACCGCGACAATCCTACCGGCGGCCGGCCCGGACGTGACGCGCCCCATAACCCGAACGTCGGGACCGACATGTTCGACCCACGGCGCGCGGATGAAGACCGCGTGAAACTCGCCGCCCGCGATGCCGTCCATCGACACCGGCGCCTCGAACGAGTCGACCTGCCGGCCGAACGCGTTGCGCCGCACGGTCATCTCGATCCCGGCGAAGGACTCCTGGTCGGGCCGGCCGTCGAGCACGGTCGTGGCCAGCATGATCATGCCGGCGCAGGAGCCGTACACGGGCATCCCGCGCTCGATTCGCTTGCGGATCGGGTCGAGCAGGCCGAACGAGATCGCCAGATTGCTCATGGTCGTCGACTCGCCGCCCGGGATCACCAGGGCGTCGGCCGCCTCAAGCTCCTCGGGGCGGCGAACCGGGCGGCTCTGCGCGCCGGACGCCTCCAGCGCTCGCAGATGCTCGCGGACGTCGCCCTGCAGGGCGAGCACACCGATGGTCGTCACAAGATCACCTCCGGATGAATCGTGGGGCCCGGCTCCGGCCGGACCCCACACTGAGAAAGATCGATTACCAGCCCCGCCCAGCAAGCCAGTGCACCCGCGGGACGTCGCCAAAAAAGATCTACTACCAGCCCCGCCCAGCAAGCCAATGCGCCCGCGGGACGTCGCCAAAAAGATCGACTACCAGCCGCGCTCGGCGAGCCGGTGCGGCTGCGGGACATCCTCGACGTTGATGCCGACCATGGCCTCGCCGAGCCCGCGAGATACCTTGGCGATCACGTCGGGATCGTCGTGGAAGGTGGTCGCCTTGACGATCGCGGCGGCGCGCTGCGCCGGGTTACCCGACTTGAAGATGCCCGAGCCGACGAAGACGCCCTCGGCACCCAACTGCATCATCATGGCCGCGTCGGCCGGGGTGGCGATGCCGCCGGCGGTGAACATGACCACGGGCAGTTTGCCGGCCGCGGCCACCTCTTGGACCAGCTCATACGGTGCTTGCAGCTCCTTGGCCGCGACGAACAGCTCGTCAGCGGGCAGGGAGGTGAGCCGACGGATCTCGGCCCGAATCGTACGCATATGGGTGGTTGCATTGGAGACGTCGCCCGTGCCGGCTTCACCCTTCGAGCGGATCATGGCCGCGCCCTCGGTGATCCGGCGCAACGCCTCGCCCAGGTTGGTCGCGCCGCAGACGAACGGCACGGTGAACGCCCACTTGTCGATGTGGTTGGCGTAGTCGGCCGGGGTCAGCACCTCAGACTCGTCCACGTAATCGACGCCCAGCGACTGCAGCACCTGCGCCTCGACGAAGTGCCCGATCCTGGCCTTGGCCATCACCGGAATCGAAACGGCGGCGATGATGCCGTCGATCATGTCGGGATCGCTCATCCGGGACACGCCGCCCTGCGCGCGAATATCCGCAGGCACCCGCTCAAGCGCCATCACGGCGACGGCACCGGCATCCTCAGCGATCTTGGCCTGCTCGGCGTTGACCACATCCATGATCACGCCACCCTTGAGCATCTCCGCCATCCCCCGCTTCACCCGCGCGGTTCCGGTGACGCTCATGCTGGTCGGTTGCTGACTCTCGGACACAGGAATTAGCTCCTCACAGGCGGAATTGTCGACGAAATTCTACGTCCGCCCAAGGTCGCAACAGAGGTCCAATCGCACCCCAGGTGGCCTGCAAGGCGGTCCTTACCAGAACAAGCAGACCCAGAAGATCAACTTCTGGATTGCCTCGGCCCGCGCGGGGTTGCGCGCCGCAGCTCCCGCGGTGTCGGGCGGTTCTTTCAAGAGCAGACAAACCCTGTAGATCAACTTCTGGATTGCCTCGGCCCGCGCGGGGTTGCGCGCCGCAGCTCCCGCGGTGTCGGGCGCGGCCGCTCGCTTCGCTTCACGTCCTGAGCGCCCTGCCGGCAGACTGCCCACACACCCCAGTCCCGCCAAGACAGCGAGTTAACCCGGAGCGAAGCTACGGAGGCCCCACTCGCCAGCCGACTACACCCGCCCGCCTAGACAACCACGGAGAGCCCGCTCGCCAGCCGGCTTGCACCCCCGTTGGGCGGTGTGCCCGCTTTGTCGATCAGACGGCCTCGGCTGGGATGGCTGTGGCTGTTGGGGTTGGGGCCTGGCGGGGGGTTGGTCCGGTTGGCTCCGGCAGGGCCGGCTCGACGATGTCGAAGTAGCGTGGGCGGGCGTAGCTGCGGGACATGCCCAGCAGCCGGACCAGCGGCCGCCCCCGGGCCGTCAGCGCGTCGCGGACCAGGTCGGTGTGCACCTGGCGGGCCAGCGCCACCCGGCGGCTCGTCACGATCAGCGTGCGGACGACCGGGTCCGGGCCGGTCAGCGGGATGGCCTGCAGCTGGCGGGTCAGGTCGTTCTCGGCGGCCTCGCGCTCGTCGTCGTCGGCGTCCAGGGCCAGCCGGGCGGCCGCGTAGAGCTCGACGGCGTCGGCGTGCTCCGCGAGCACGGCGGCCGCGGCGGCCCGGCGCAGCAGGTGGGCGTCCAGCGCGCGCTCGGCGGACTGGGCTCGTACGTGCACCCGTTCGACCCGGTGAGCGGTCCAGCCCAGATACGCCGATAGCAGTGCGGCCACCACCACTGCCCCCGAGACCCACCACATGTCGGGCATCGTAGTGCCGCAGCGCACCACGCAGTTATGACCCAGGCCGCCGTTCGACCCACTCTTCGTCGAATACCCGGCCGTCGGTGGCCTCGATCGCCGTGGCGTACACCTCGAGTACCCGCTTGGCTACGCTCCGCCAGTCGAATGCCGCTACGGCGGTCGAGGCGCGGGCGGACAACTCGGCCCGGCGCTCCGGATCGTCGAGGAGCTCGGCGAGCACTCTGGTCAGGGCGGCCGCGTCGCCGGTCGGGAAGAGCGCGCCGGCCCGCCCGCCGTCCAGCACCCGGCGGAACGCGTCGAGGTCGCTCGCCGCGACAGCCGTCCCGGCCGCCATCGCCTCGGTAAGGATCATGCCGAACGACTCACCGCCCGTGTTCGGCGCCACGTAGACGTCCACGCTGCGTAACATCCGGGCCTTGTCCGCCTCGGTCACCAGGCCCAGGAACGTGACCTGGTCGCGCAGGTCGGCCGGGATCTCGTCGTACAAATCGTCGAGGTCGCCCGGCCCGGCCACCAGCAGCCGCAGGCCGGGACGCGAGCGGGCCAGCGTCGCGAACGCCGTGGACAGGATCTCGAAGCCCTTGCGCGATTCGGTGAATCGGCCCAGGAAGCCCAGCGTGCCGCCGTCGCCCGGCCAGCCCGGCAGGGGCTCGGCGGCGGCGAACTTCGCGACGGCCACCCCGTTCGGGATCTCGACCGCGCCGCCGCCGAGGTGCTCGACCTGGGTCTTGCGGGCCGGCTCGCTGACCGCGATCCGGGCGGTGACCTTTTCGGAGACCAGTTGCCATAGTCCCTGCGCCGCCGCCAGCGCGCGCGACCGGGCCATCGCGGTGTGGAACGTGGCCACCACCGGCCCCCGAGCGGAGAGCACGGCCAGCAACGACAGGCTGAGCACCATCGGCTCGTGGACGTGCAGCACGTCGAACTTGCCCCGGGCCAGCCAGCGCCGCACCCGCGCGGTCGAGACGGGCCCGAACGCGATCCGGGCCACCGAGCCGTTATAGGGAAACGGCACCGCCCGCCCGGCCGGCACCACGTACGCGGGCAGGTCGGAATCCTCGTCGGCCGGGGCGAGCACGCTCACGTGGTGGCCCAGCCCGATCAGCGCCTCGGCCAGGTCGACTATGTGGTTCTGCACGCCGCCCGGCACGTCGAACGAGTACGGCGAGACGATCCCGATCCGCACAGCCGTCCTCAGACCCGGGCCGGTTGATCGAGCCACAGTTTCTGCAGCATGTGCCAGTCCTGCGGGTGGGCGGCGATGCTCTTCTCGAACGCGTCGGCGAGCCGCTGGGTGATCATCTTGACCCGCACGTCGAGGGCTCCCTCGGATTCCGCGGGCAGCTCGACGCGTTGAATCGTGCAAACCGCCTGGGTCGGCGTATACCAGATGTCGGCGGCGTACAGCGGGGCGCCCGTGCGCAGGGCGAGGATGGCGGGGCCGGCGGGCATCTTGGCCCGGCCGCCGAAGAACCGCACCTCGATGCCGCGCGCGGACAGGTCGCGATCGGCGAGCAACGCGACCGCATAGCCCTGGATGGCCTTCTCCGCGAGCACGTCGAGGGGCGGGCGCTGGCCGCCGGTCAGCGGCAACACTTCCATGCCAAGCTTTTCCCGGTACGCCACGAACTGCTCGAACAGGCCCTCGGGTTTGAGCCGCTCGGCAACCGTGATCAACGGCCAGTTCTGGGCGGCCACGTAGGCGGCCGCGACGTCCCAGTTGCCGACGTGGGGCAGGGCCAGGATCGCGCCTTTGCCGGCGGCGACCGCCGCGCCAAGCTCATCGTGGTCGACGAGCCGGAAGTCGGCGTGGATCTGCCGCTTGGTCAGCGACGGCAGCCGGAACGCCTCCATCCAGTACCGCGCGTAGGAGCGCAGCCCGGCCCGGACCACGTCCTCAAGCTCGGCCGCGGGCGCGTCGGGCCCGAGCACCATGCTCAGGTTGCGCCGCAGCCGCTGGGTGCTGGGCCCGTTGGACCGGTACGCCCGATCCGCCCCGGCGTTGAAGAGCGCCCGGGCCACCGACAACGGCAGCGCCCGGACCAGCCGCCAGCCCGCGGCGTAACCGAACTCGACCAGCCGGTCCCGGCCGCCACTCACGAAGCATCCCGTTCGGCACCCGTAACCGGCCCCGCATCCGCCGAACCACCCGAGGCGGGCGGCGCGGAACCCGCCGAGGCAGGAGCGGAACCAGCCGGCGCGGAAGCGGCCGAAGTCGACGGCACTGGACCAGTCGTGGCAGAGCGAGTCGACCCAGCCGGGGCTGGCGGAGCTGCGTCCGCCGGCTCGGTGCGGGCCGCGTGGATCAGCCGCTGGAAGACCGTGACGACCGAGAGCACGGCGAGGACCCAGAGCGCGGCCGGTAGCCCCCACCCCAGGCCGGCACTGCCGAGCAGCCCGCCGATACCGACGATGACCAGGCGTTCGAAGCGTTCCGCGAGGCCGACGTCCGCGTTCAGGCCGAGGCTTTGGGCGCGGGCCTTCACATACGAGATCACCTGGCCACCCGCGAGGCAGAGCAGCGCGGCGACCATGCCACCGTACGGATTGCCCTGGCCGGCCAGGTAGTAGACAACGGCGCCGAAGACGGCCGCGTCGGCGATCCGGTCCATCGACGAGTCGAGCAGGGCGCCGAACTTGCCCGACGCCCCGCGCATCCGGGCCATCGTGCCGTCCAGCACGTCGGTAAGCGCCGAGGCGGTAACCACCCAGGTGCCCCAGAACAAATGCCCCATGGCCCCCAGGTAGGAGCCGATGAGCACGCCCACGGTGCCGGCGACTGTGACAGCGTTGGGGGTAACCCCGACCCGCAGCAGGAACCGGGCGGTGGGATTGACGACGTATGAGACGAGGGCCCGAGCGGGCACGCTGACGATCTTTGCCATGGCTGTCACACCATATCGGCGCCGGGGTACCGGCGGTACGTCCCAGGTCACGCCGGGCCGTATCGTCATGCACCCGACGTTTGGTGACTACCGGGGGTTGCCAGTCAGACACCGCGGGGTGTGGGATCTGAGAACAGCGTCGTAACGCCTGTGAAACGGAGGTGCGCTAGCCATGGCGCAAAAGTCTTCGGAGAAGGGGCTCTCCGGCGCTGCAGCGCCGGTGGTGACAGAGCCCGGCAGAGTTCGCAACGTGGTGCTCGTGGGCCACTCCGGTTCGGGAAAGACAACGCTAGTCGAGGCGCTACTCGCCGCGACCGGCACCATTACCCGGGCCGGCAGCGTGGTGGAAGGCACCACGGTCTCAGATCATGACCCTGCGGCCGTACGCCAGCAGCGGTCTGTGTCTTTGTCTTGTGCGCCGCTCGTGCATGACGGTGTGAAGATCAATCTGCTGGACACGCCCGGTTACGCCGATTTCGTCGGTGAGCTGCGCGCCGGGCTGCGCGCCGCGGACGCCGCGCTCTTCGTCGTGTCGGCCGAGGGCGGCATCGACGAGGCAACCATCGCCCTCTGGGAGGAGTGCGCCTCGGTCGGGATGCCCCGGGCCGTCGCGATCACCCGGCTGGATCATCCGCGGGCCGACTACGACGGGACGCTCGAGGACTGCCAGGAGGCGTTCGGCGAGAATGTCATGCCGCTCTACCAGCCCATGCTCGGCGACGACGGCCAGTCGGTGGCCGGCCTGATCGGCCTGGTCACGCTGCGTGTGCTGGACTACTCCGCGGGTTACCCGCCGCGGGTGCTGGAGGCCGAGCCCGCGCATCTCACCCCGATCGACGAGGCCCGCAACCAGCTGATCGAGGGGATCATCGCCGAGAGCGAGGACGAGACCCTGATGGACCGCTACCTCGGTGGCGAGCCGATCGGCGCCGACGTGCTGGTCCCCGATCTGGAGAAGGCGGTCGCCCGCGGGCACTTCTACCCGGTCATCCCGGTCTGCGCCGAGACCGGCGTCGGCCTGGACGCGCTGCTCGACGGCCTGGTCACCGGCGCGCCGTCGCCGCTGGAGCACGATCTGCCGGTGGTCACCGGCGTGGACGGCTCGCCGCGGTCACCGCTGACCTGCGACCCGGACGGCCCGCTGGTGGCCGAGGTGGTCAAGACCACGATCGACCGGCATGTCGGCCGGGTCTCGCTGGTGCGGGTCTTCTCCGGCACGCTGCGTCCCGAGTTGACGCTGCACGTGTCGGGCCACGGCCTGGCCGAGCGCGGCCACCCCGACCACGACGCCGACGAGCGCGTCGCACACATCTACGCCCCGCTCGGCGCGAGCCTGCGGGAGGTCACCTCCTGCGTGGCCGGCGACATCTGCGCGATCACCAAGTCGGGCAGCGCCGAGACCGGCGACACCCTGTCCGGCCGGGAGCTGCCGCTGCTGATGGAGCCGTGGCGGATGCCCGAGCCGCTGCTGCCGATCGCGGTGGTCGCCAAGTCCCGCGCCGACGAGGACAACCTGGCCAAGAATCTGGCCCGGCTGGTTGCCGGCGACCCGACGCTGCGGCTGGAGCGCAACCCCGACACCCACCAGCTGGTGCTCTGGTGCATGGGCGAGTCACACGCCGACGTGGTGCTGGACCGGCTCCGCTCGGGCGGGGTCGAGCTGGACACCGAGCCGGTCAAGGTGGCGCTGCGGGAGACGTTCTCGACGTCGTCGCGCGGTCACGGCCGGCACGTCAAGCAGTCCGGCGGCCACGGCCAGTACGCGGTCTGCGACATCGAGGTGGAGCCGCTGCCGCGCGGTTCGGGCTTCCAGTTCTTCGACAAGGTGGTCGGCGGCGCGGTGCCGCACAACTACATCCCGTCGGTGGAGAAGGGCGTGCGGGCCCAGCTGGAGCGCGGGATCGTGGCCGGCTATCCGGTGGTCGACCTCAAGGTCACCCTGGTCGACGGCAAGGCGCACAGCGTGGATTCGTCCGACGCCGCGTTTCAGACCGCCGGCGCGCTGGCGTTGCGCGAGGCCGCCGAGGCGGGGCAGGTCACGCTGCTCGAGCCGGTCGACGAGATCCTGGTCCGGGTGCCCGACACGTACGTCGGCGCGGTGATCAGCGATCTCTCCGGTCGGCGCGGCCGGCCGATGGGCACCGAGGCCGACGACGACGGCGAGCACAGCCTGGTCCGGGCCGAGGTGCCGGCCACCGAGCTGGTCCGTTACGCGGTCGAGCTGCGCGCGATCTCCTCGGGGTCGGGGACCTTCTCCCGGACGTACGCCCGGCACGAGCCCATGCCGGCCCACCTGGCCGACGCAGTACGCAAGGAGCATGCCGCTAGATAGCGCCTAGTCGACCTCGGGCCAGGCCTTCGCGAACATCGCGCGGGTGTCGCCGAGCAACTGCGGCAGGACCTTGGTACGGCCGACCACCGCCATGAAGTTGGCGTCGCCGCCCCACCGGGGAACCACGTGCTGGTGCAGATGCGCGGCGATCCCGGCGCCCGCGACCGAGCCCTGGTTCATGCCGATGTTGAAACCGTGCGGGGTGCTGGTGTGCCGCACGACCCGCATCGCCTTGCGGGTGAAGGCGGCCAGCTCGGCGGTCTCCGGCTCGTCCAGCTCGGTGTAGTCGCTGACGTGCCGATACGGGCAGATCAGCAGGTGACCGGGGTTGTACGGATACAGGTTCAGTACCGCGTAGACCTGCACCCCGCGGGCCACCACCAGGGTGTCCGACTCCGGCCGGCCCGGCGCGAGGCAGAACGGGCAGCCGGAGGGTTTCTCGTACCCGCCTTCCGGCCGGTCCTCCCCCGTGATGTAGGTCATCCGGTGCGGCGTCCATAGCCGTTCCAGCCCGTCCGGTTCCCCTGTCTCGCTCACCGCTCGAGCCTAGGCCAGGTCCGGCTCTACAGTCGTACCGGACTTGGAGAAGGAGACACAATCCGGCGCGACCTTGCCATCGTGGCCGCCGCGGTCGCCGTGGCGGGGACGCTGCTCGCCCTGGGCCCGGCCCCGGCGCCGGCCCCGGCCAGCGCGGTCGGTTCCGGGCGCCGGCCGCAGGATCGCACGCTGGTGCTCGGGCCCGGCTCCGGCTTCATGGTCGACGAGTTCGCGAGCGACGCGACCCGGCAGCAGTTGTCGGTCAGTGACGCCGCGCTGGCCGACGGCAGCGGGTCCGCGAAGGTCACGGCGTACGACCCGGGGACCTTCGACCCCGGCTCGTTGCCGCGCGGCCGGCCGGTCCTGCTCGCCGGGCAGGAAGCCTGGTATGTCACCGACCCGGCGCCCACGCTGACCTGGCGCGGCGCCGCCGGGACCTGGCTGGCGGTCACCGGCGCGGTGGATTGGCCCGTGCTCGGCCGGCTCGCCCGCGCGGTACGGCTGAACCCGGCCACGCCCGTGGCCGGGCCGGTCGGTTTGAGCTGGCTGCCCACAGGGCTGGCGCTGACCTCGGCGCGGATCGGCACCGGCACGACCGCCGAGATCTTCACGGCGCGCGGGCGCCGGTCCTACGACGTGCGGCTCTCTGTCTATCCCGTGGCGAGCAACGACTGGACAAACGGGACGCTGGGTCTCGGCCCGCCCACCATCGCCGTGGCCCGATACCGCGCCTGGTACGCCGAGGACACCGACGACAACAGCCAACTGGTCGTGGAGGCCGGGTCCTGCGGCGTGCGCGTACAGGTCAGCGATCGGGCCCGGGTGCCGCTGCAGGCGCTGGAACGGATGCTCGCGGGTGCCGAGATCGGCAGCTGCGACGACGTCGACAACTGGCCGCCGATCCTCTCGTGATTCCCGCGGCTGCGCGAACCCGCACAATGATTCCGGCCCCGCCCGCGTTCTGAATAGGGAATCAGTCGACGGGGAGGGGCCGGATGCGGTTCGAGGAATTCACGGCGGTGCGGTTACCCGCGCTGCTGCGGTACGCGACGCTGCTCAGCGGCGATCGTGAACAGGCCCGCGATCTGGTGCAGGACGTCCTGGCCCGGGCCTTGGTGAAATGGGGCCGGATCGGCGCCGTCGAGGAGCCGTACGCCTATGTGCGCCGGATGGTGACCAACGAGTTCCTGTCCTGGCGTCGGCGCCGCCGGGTGCCGACCGTGCCGCTCGACGAGGCCATTCTCGGCGGCCTCGAACCGGTCGTGCCGGAGCGGGAGGATCGCGACGACCTGCGCGGGCTGCTCGCCCGGCTGCCGCGCCAGCAGCGGGCGGTGCTGGTGCTGCGCTACTACGAAGACCTCACCGACGATGAGATCGCCGCGGCGCTGCGCTGCCGGGTGGGGACGGTGCGCGGGTACGCCAGCCGGGCGCTGGCCACGTTGCGTATCGAACTGGCGACGATGGCGACTGCGGAGGCAAACCGATGAACACGCTCGAGGACCTGCGCCGGATCTTCGACGAGGACGCGTCCGCCGCGCCCGACCCGGTCGGGGTCGTGGCCGCCGCGGAACTGGGCGCGACCCGGATTCGCCGGCGCCGCCGGGCAGTGCTGGCCACTAGCGTGGCTGTGCTGGTGGCGGCCGTCTCGGTGGCGGTGCCCATGGTCACCCGGCGGCACCGCGTCGACGGGCCGATGCCGGCCGCCACCGCCGGGGTCGAGCGCGGGCCGCAGCAGGTCACGCTCGGCGTGGACGGCTCATCCGGATATGCCGTGACGAGCCAGGACAGCGACGAGAACATGCAGCGAATCCTGTTCGAGAAGACGGCCGAGTCGCCGCGCTATACCGCCGGCGCGGTCGCCTACGACCCCAACGCCGGCTTCGACCCCACCCCGCTGCGCAGCGGCGAGCGGATCATGGTGTCCGGGCACGAGGCCTGGTACGTCGGCAACTACTCGTTCGCCACCTACCTGCTCACGAACCGCACCCGACTGGACATCGCGGCGGTCGGCTGGCAGGACCCGACCGGTACCTGGGTGCTCGTCTTCGGGTACCCCAGCTTCTTCACTCCTAGCGACTCCGAGCAACCCGGTCGGGCTCGGCTCGTCCAGGACGCGCAGGCCGTCCGGGTCGAAGCGATGCACGAGATGACCACGCCGATCAGCCTCGGGCCGCTGCCGGCCGGTTTGCCGCCGCTGAGTGAGGCGTTCACCGACCGCCACACCGAGGCAACGGTGCTGCTGGGCGGGAGCCCCGCGCCGCTGGACGCGGCGATGGCGCCCGGGCCGAAGAAAGGCACCGCTGTCATGATCGAGGCAAGGCCGGACGGGCCGGACGCGAAGGTCCCGGCCAAGGCGGCCCGGGTCGCGGCCGTCGCCGGGTACCCGGCCTGGTTCACCAAGGCGACCAGCGGCACCGCGCTCGGCAACGGCTCGCTCTGGGTCCGCGCGCGCGGCTGCACGATCACGTTCAGCGCGTGGGACCGCAACCTGGCCACGGCGAAACAGCTACGCGAAATCGCGGCGGCCACGACCTACGCCGACTGTGCTCACCCGGCGACGTGGGGGCCGGTCATCCGCGGATAGCGATGGGGGTGCCGGGGTGCTGGCTCGCACCCCGGCGCCGCTCGTCAGGCTGCGGACGGGCCCACGTTGACCCGGGACCGAACGACCTCGACGACGTGCGCCACGGCCTCGTCGATCGAGACCGCGTTGCGCTGCGAGCCGTCCCGGTAGCGGAAGGACACCGTGCCGCCGTTGACGTCGTCGTCGCCGGCGATCGCCATGAACGGGATCTTCTGCTGCTGGGCGGTGCGGATCTTCTTCTGCATCCGGTCGTCGGAGTGGTCGACCTCGGCCCGGATGCCTTCCTTGCGGAGCTTGCCGACGAACTCCTCCAGATACGAAGCGTGCTCGTCGCGGATCGGGATGCCGACCACCTGCACCGGCGCCAGCCAGGCCGGGAAGGCGCCGGCGTAGTGCTCCACCAGCACGCCGAAGAACCGCTCGATCGACCCGAACTTCGCCGAGTGGATCATGACCGGTTCCTGCCGGGTGCCGTCGGCCGCCTGGTACGCCAGGCCGAAGCGGGCCGGCTGGTTGAAGTCGTACTGGATGGTCGACATCTGCCAGGTGCGGCCGATCGCGTCGCGCACCTGCACCGAGACCTTCGGACCATAGAACGCGGCGCCGCCCGGGTCGGGGACCAGGTCGAGGCCGCTCTCCTTGGCGGCCTGCTCGAGCACGCTGGTGGCCACCGCCCACTGCTCGTCGGAGCCGATGAACTTGTCGCTTTTCGGGTCGCGGGTGGACAGCTCGAGGTAGAAATCGTCCATCCCGAAATCGCGCAGCAGCGACAGCACGAAGTTCAGCAGGTGCTTGATCTCGCCGGCGGCCTGCTCGGCGGTGACATAGGAGTGCGAGTCGTCCTGGGTCAGCCCGCGGACCCGGGTCAGGCCGTGCACGACACCGGATTTCTCGTACCGGTAGACCGACCCGAACTCGAACAATCGCAGCGGCAGCTCGCGATAGGAGCGCCCGCGCGCCGAGTAGATCAGGTTGTGCATCGGGCAGTTCATGGCCTTGAGGTAGTAGTCGCTCCCCTCCATGTGCATCGGGGGGAACATCGTGTCCTTGTAGTACGGCAGGTGGCCCGAGGTGTGGAACAGGCCTTCCTTGGTGATGTGCGGGGTGCCGACGTACTGGAAGCCTTCCTCGATGTGCCGGCGGCGGACGTAGTCCTCCATCTCCCGCTTGATCACCCCGCCCTTGGGGTGGAAGACGACCAGGCCGCTGCCAATCTCGTCGGGGAAGGAGAACAGGTCCAGCTCGGCGCCGAGCCGGCGGTGGTCGCGCCGCTCCGCCTCGGCCAGCCGGGTCAGATACGCCTTCAGCTCGTCGCGGCTCGGCCAGGCGGTGCCGTAGATCCGCTGTAGCTGCGGATTCTTCTCGCT
>Ga0307512_10006028_pt1 | contig 12421 bp, 12 predicted proteins | sample 14_EM_MG_FD_200267 | JGI IMG/M metagenome (GOLD analysis project Ga0307512, IMG submission 200267) | Populus trichocarpa ectomycorrhiza microbial communities from riparian zone in the Pacific Northwest, United States - 14_EM | ecosystem: Host-associated > Plants > Roots > Unclassified | place... | reverse complement strand
AGGTCGAAGTTCGCGCGGCCGTACATCTGCCTTTTGATCGCCTTTCGACAGACGTTGCCTTCGACGGCGCCGCTGCTGTAGGGCAGGGTGAGGCCGTTGCGGACGGCGTCGTAGTCCTTGATCAGGCCGGCGGCGAAGCCGGCCAGGTGCGCGACGCCGCTTTGCTTGGCCTGGGCGATCCAGGTGTCCAGGTGCTGGCCCTGGAGTTGGCGCAGCATGCCGGCGAAGTCGCTGACCAGGCGGTCGACGGTGCGCAGGCTGTCGCAGCGCTCGAGGATGCGGGCCAGGCCGGACTGCTCGTCTTCGGTGCGCTCGCCGGCGGGGCGGATGATCCAGCCGGTCACTTGGCGGGGTTTCGGCGCGACCGCGGTCACGGCGGTTGGTTTGATCGTGCCGTCGCGCCAGGTCTGTAGCAGTCGGCGGACCGCGCGGGTGCTGCCGCGGTAGCCGCGTTCGCGTAGTTCGGTGGTCAGCTGGACCGCGTTGGTGCAGGCCTGTTCCCACCGGGAGGCGAGGTAAGCGGCGTGTTCGTCGAGATCTTTCGGCCGGGGGACGGTCTCGGTGAGCAGTTCGTCCGCGGTCGCCGCGCGCAGGTAGCGGCGCACGGTCTTGCCGTCGAGGTTCAACGCGCGGCTGATCGCGGTGGTGCCGACGCCGGTGGTGTGCAGGGCGTGGATCTCGGCGTGGCGTTGCCGGGTCACCTCGGCCCGGCGGCCCGGCTCACCCTCGGTGGAGGGGCGCGGCTGGGCGACGGCTTCGGCCTCGGGACGGTCCTTGAGGCAGGCGCTGTGGGCACGAACAAACTCGGTCGACGGCCTTGGTGAGGTTCTGCAGCAGGGCACTGGAAGCGGTCGGCGACCTGGATCGCGTCCGGCGCGCCCGTCCGGGCGCCTTCTAATGGTGAGATCAGCTATTCAAACTGTTTGAATACCTGCGTGCCGACTGGTGCCCAGCGTGCTTTTCCCAGGGGCGACTGTGGTAGGCAAGGTTGGTGATCAGTCGACTTCCTCTCGACGAGCAGCTTGAAGCATTTCGTGAGACTTTGTCCCGTAACGATGTGTTGGCTGAGGTGCTGAAGCGGGTTGCGACGTTGGACCTTCCCGGCTGGTATGTCACGGCTGGGTGCTTGTTCCAGACGGTGTGGAATGTGGTGACGGGTAGGCCGCCGTCCGGTGGCATCAAGGACTACGACGTCTTCTACTTCGATGCGGGCGACCTGTCATGGGAAGGTGAGGATGCTGTTATCGCGGCTGGTCGGCAGGCCTTCCGTGACCTGTCCGCGGACGTGGAGATCCGCAACGAGGCGCGGGTTCACCTCTGGTATGAGGACAAGTTCGGGGTGGCGTGTCCGCCGTATGACTGCACCGAGGCGGCCATCGATAGTTTTGCTGCGACGACCTGCTGCCTGGGAATACGTATAGAAAAGGACGGCCGGTGGCGCGTCTATGCGCCGCATGGTCTGTCGGACGTGTTCAACCTTGTCGTTCGCCCGAACCCGGTGCTCGCTCCGCGGTCGGTCTATGAGACCAAGGCAGCACGATGGCGGGAGCAGTGGCCAGAGTTGACCGTGCTGGACTGGCCCTCCGCCGACATCACGACGGCCTCGTCCGGCTGCTGACGTCAGCGGCGTAGGCGGTCCCAGTCCCCGTTGGAGAGTTGTTGCCATTGGATAGCGGCTTTGATGTGGATGCCGAGTATGTTGGCCAGGATCACGGCGGGGACCTTGGCGGCGAGCACGAACAACGCGGTGTTGCGGCCCAGGCGGGGTTGCAGTCCGTGTGCGCGCAGTCGTCGGGCGAGGCCGTCCTCGGTGAGGGGACGTCCGGGCCATCGTCCCGGGAATAGCCAGTTGGACGGTGTGTTGATCAGGCTGCTGCCCGGTGGTTGGCGTGTGGCGTCCGCGAGTTCGTTGACGAGGCGGTCCAGCGGGGCGGGCAGGACGACGGGCCGGCTGCCCAGGACGAGCAACGTCTGGCCGCCGGCGTGGCGCAGGTGTTGGGTCGTCAGCATGCTGATGACGTTGAGCTTCTGGGCGTAGAGCAGAACGAGGAGACCAGCGACCCGGTCGGCGGTCGAGTAGGCGTCGTCGTGCAGGAGCCGCCGCGTGTCGGCCCAGCGCCGGTCCTGGTCGAGTGGCCCAGCGGGACCGGTCCAGCGGGTTGCCGGGGCGGTGAGCCGGGGTGCGTGGTGGTGAGTAGCGGCCCACCGCACAAAGCCCGCGGATCGGGTCACGCGTGCGGTTTTGCTGGCCAGCCACTGGTCGAGATCGGCCTGGGTGCAGGCGGCGAGGGTCGATCCGCGCGTGTGCAGCCAGTCCAGGAACACGGCGGCGCCAGCGACCTGGTCGCGGATGTTCTTCGCCTGCTGGTGGGAGGCGATCTGGTCGCCGAGGCGGCTGCGCAGGCGGCGGAGGTGGTGCCAGACGGCGTAGGCGTGCAGGACACGCTGGTCCTGGATCGTCGCGCGTTCGCCGATGATCTTTCTGATCCACGGTTCCAGCGCGGCCAGGCGTTCGTCGCGCGGTGGCAGCGCGCCGGCGGCAGCGAGCATGGAGCGGATGTGCGTGAGAGTGCCGCTGGACGGCATCGCGTCCAGGGCCTCGTGGGTCAGCGTAGGCCGCACCAGTGCGACGGCGCGCAGGGTGGCGCGGACGCCGGGATTGTTCAGCCAGTCCAGCGCGTGGTCGGGGCGGTCGACCTGCACGAAGGTCGTGCGTAGCTGGTCAAGCTGCGGAGTGGCGGTGCCGTCGGTGGTGAAGATCTGGGCGAGTTTGCGGTCTCTCGGAGCCCATCGCGAGCCGCTCCGGGCAGTGGTCGCGACTAGGATGAATGGTATGAGCGCAGGAACCGTCGGCCGTCACATGCCGTCGGTGATAGCGCTCGATGATCTCACCGCCATGATGGCCGCGGATGCGCACCATCGATACGAGACCAGCCCCGAGGGAGTGTTGTCGGTCTCGCCGCCGGCCGGGTATTCGCACGCGATCATCGCTACCCGGCTCATGGGCTGGCTGCTGGCGGCCGGCATACCTGCCGACCACATCGCCCAAGCGGTCGGCCTGCGTATCTCCGGCAAGGCCGGCGGTGTCGGCGGCCGCATTCCCGATCTGGTCGTCTGGAGCAAGGCGCAGGCCGAAGGCGTTTGGCTCTCGGTTGCCGATGTGGTGCTCGCGGTCGAGATCATTTCACCCGGCTCGGAGGCGACGGACACCGTCGCGAAGCGGATCGAGTACGCCGGTGCGGGCATCCCGCAGTACTGGACCGTTGACCAGGATTCCGCGCAGACCGTGATCATGTACCGGTTGGCCGGCGACCGCTACGAGATGCAGGCGACGATGCCGCTCGCCTGGGTCCTCAACACCAGCCCCGCCGAGCACGACCTTCCCTGAGCCGCGGCGCACGGCAGGAGATCGCCGTCCGGTGCCACGTAGGCGGCGGGCCATGACGCGCGCGAAGCGATCGCAGTGGGTCGCCGGTCCGGGCGGTCGACCGCCCGGACCGGCGAGTTGGCGTTGTTAGCAGGCCCGCCAGGCGACGTGGAAGACCGTGTCGATTCGGCCGTCGGTGGAGTCCATGGTCAGGAAGCTGGTGGTGTTCCTCGTGTTCGACCAGCCGCCGCTGACCCGCAGCTCGGTGTTGACGTTGAGGTAGCGCTCCTCGCCGCAGGGCAGGAACGATAGGGAACTGATTCCGATGGTGTCGGTGCGCTGCCAGTCGCCGTCGGCGTAGCCGGTGAAGTTGTGCCGGATCCTGGTGGTTTGCCGTTCGCCCTGGAAGTAGTAGTACGCCGTTTCGGAACCGTATGCGCCGCGCTCCAGGTGCGCGAAACCGCGGTAGTCGGTGCCGGAAATGGCGTACGTGTAGCCCTCCGGGACGTGCACGTTCAGCCCGAGTTGGCAGTTCTCGCGGAAGTCGGTCGATCTAGCGCCGCCACCGACCTGCGCGGTGAATTGGCTGTAGGTGACCGTGAACGCGGTGTTGTCTGGCGATGGCGTCACCTCGGCGGTGCCGAAGGGGCAGCCGGAGCCGTTGGCGGAGACCACGTCGATGACCATCCGGTCGTGCGGCTGCGGTGCGGGTGCCGCGGTGGCGGGCGCAGCGGTCGCGACGAGCGATGCGAGCAGGGTGGCGCCGGTGGCGAGGGCTTTCAGCATGCTGAACCTTTCGAAGGCAGGTGGTGCCGGTGCGGGGAGATCCACCACATCCGACTTGTGCCCTGAATGTACTTTTCGACATTTTGGTCCGGTTATGGATTGGTGGAGAAGGACGTCACCTACGGGTACGAAACGGCGCTTTTTGGCTGGGCGGCCGACCCGGGCATGGTCCGTCCGGCCAGCCTCATGCGATATCGGCGTACCGCGAACGGGTGTAGCAAGTCCTCGAGCGGCGAACTTTACCTTCCGGATGGTAAAGTAACTGCGTGGCTAGGGATGGACGACAGCGGATTCTGGACGGGGCGCTCGAGCTGCTCCGCGCGGACGGGGGCGGGACGATCACCCTGGACGCCGCCGCCAAGCAGGTCGGGCTGACCAAGCCGGGGCTGATGTATCACTTTCCGACGAAGGAAGCGTTGATGCTCGCCGTCGTCGACCACGTGGGGGCGCGCTGGGAGCGGATGCTGCTCGACCGCCTCGGCCAGCCCATGCAGACGGCCTCGCCACAGCAACGCATCCGCGCGTACGTCGAAGTGGCCCTGACCGCGGAGCTGGACCGGGCGGACTACGCGATTTTCTTCGATGCCTGCTATCGCGACGCCTTCACCGCCACCTGGGTGCGCCGCTTCGAGCCGTGGCTGGCCCTGCCCGACGACCTGCCCGCGCCGGCCCGCGGCCGGCTCACGGCCGCCCGGCTGCTGGCCGACGGCTACTGGACGGCCGCCGCGACCGACGTGTTCCCCGCCCTACCGCGCGACCGCGCGCAGCTGCTCGCGGTCGTCGAAAAGCTCCTGGAAGAAGAGATCCGCTGATGAGGAACTGGTTGCTGCTGCTCGCGGCGATCCTGCTCGAAGTCACCGCCACGCTCTCCCTGCGCGCGGCCCTCGACCAGCCGGCCTGGTTCGTGGCCGTGGCGATCGGCTACCCCGCCGCGTTCACCGCGCTGTCGTTCGTGCTGCGCCGGGGGATGGGCGTCAGCATCGCCTACGGCATCTGGGCCGCCGCCGGTGTCGCCCTCACCGCCGTGCTCGCTGCGATCATTTTCGGTGACCCGCTCACCGCCACCATGGGCCTGGGCATCGCCCTGGTCATCGGCGGCGTCCTGCTCGTCGAGCTCGGCTCGGTGACCGCGCATCCCGGCCGTTCGGGAATGCCGTCATGATCTGGGCCCTGCTGGCCGGCGCCATCCTGTCCGAGGTCGCCGCCACCCTGGCCCTGCGGATGGCCGCCCTGCGCACGACCGGGCGGCGCTCGGGTCAGGACCGGCGCGGCGGCAAGACGGGCTGGCTCATCGTCATGGCCGTCGGATACCTGGCAGCCTTTGCCTTTCTCACCTTCGCGCTGAGCGGCGGGCTGGCCCTGGGCGTCGCTTACGGCATCTGGGCCGCCTCCGGCGTCGCGCTGACCGCGCTGGCCTCCCGGATCCTGTTCAACGAACCGCTAACCAAGGTCATGAGCCTGGGCATCGCCCTCATCGTCGCCGGCGTCCTCCTGGTCGAGCTCGGCGCTGCCCATTAGCCGGGTGTCGTGCTGCCTTGGCTCGGCGCTGCCCACTAGCCGGGTGTTCTGCTGGTTGGGCGCGGCGCCGCCCGCTAGCCGGGTGTCGTGCTGGTTGAGCTCGGCGCCGCCAACTGGCGGGCCTGGTCGGCGCCGAGCAACTGCCGAAACCGAGCTATTAGCCTCGTACGCGGCCGATATTGTCGCGGAACCAGAGGGCGCTCTGCTTCGGCGTACGCTTCTGCGTCTGGTAATCCACGTGCACGATGCCGAAGCGCTTCGCGTAGCCCTCGGCCCACTCGAAGTTGTCCATCAGCGACCACGCGAAGAAGCCCTGTACATCCGCGCCCTGCGCCCGAGCCGCCGCAACCGCCGCCAGATGCTCGGCCAGGTACGCCGTCCGGCCGTCGTCGCGCACGTAGCCCGTCTCGTCGGCCTCGTCGTCGAAGGCGGCGCCGTTCTCGGTGATGACGAGCGGTAAGCCCGGGTAGTCGCGGTGCAGCCGGACGAGCAACTGGGTGAAGCGCTCCGGGGTGATCGGCCAGTCCATCGCGGTACGCGGGCCGTCCGGCAGGATCGGACGGACCACCGGGTGACCCTGGTCGTCCACGGTCCGGCCGTCCGGCTCGGTGCCGCTGAAGTCCTGGCCGAAGTAGTAGTTCACGCCCAGCACGTCGAACGGCGTCGAGATGATCTCCAGGTCGCCGTCCTGGACCGGGAACGCCGTGCCGCGGTCGGCCAGGTCGGCCACCATGTCGGCGGGGTAGTGGCCGTGCCGCAACGGGTCCAGGTAGATCCGCAGCCCCATGCCGTCGGCGCGGCGCGCGGCGTCCCGGTCGGCCGGCGTGTCGGTGGCCGGGTCGGCGGTGCCCAGGTTCAGGGTGATGCCGAGCTTCTTCGGCGTTGTCGCGGCCGCGCGCATCCGCTGGGTGGCCAGGCCGTGCCCGAGCAGCAGGTGGTGCACCGCGCTCATGGCGGCGCCGAAATCCCGGCGGCCCGGCGCGTGTACGCCGGCGTAGTAGCCCAGCCAGGCCGAGCACCACGGTTCGTTCAGCGTGGTGAACGCGTCCACCCGATCGCTGAGCTTGTCGAAGACCAGCATCGCGTAGTCGGCGAAGCGGTACGCCGTGTCCCTCTCCGGCCAGCCGCCCGCGTCCTCGAGCGCCTGCGGCAGGTCCCAGTGGTAGAGCGTCACCCACGGGTCGACGCCGACGGCGAGCAACTCGTCCACCAGCCGGTCGTAGAACGCCAGGCCAGCCGGGTTGACCGCGCCCCGCCCGTCGGGCTGCACCCGGGGCCAGGCCACCGAGAACCGGTACGAGTCGATGCCGAGGCTTTTGATCAGCGCCACGTCCGCCGGCATCCGGTGGTAGTGGTCGCACGCGACGTCACCGTTGTCGCCGTCGGTGACCGCGCCGGGCCGCTGGCAGAAGGTGTCCCAGATGGACGGGCTTCGGCCGTCCTCGTCCGCCGCGCCCTCGATCTGGTACGCGGAGGTTGCCACGCCCCACTTGAACGACGCGGGGAAATCGGCGGTGGGCAACAGCAGCCCGGATGCTGGGGTGGCGGTGGGGTTCATCGTTCTCCTGGGAAGAGGGCAGCGCGGGTCGACGCGCACATGGTTCGGCTCGCACAGCGAACTTGGGTGGGGTTTTCGCTGCGGGAAAACTCAGCCGACGGGTTCCTTGACCGGGTGCAGCCAGCACGCCACGGAGCGCGTCGCGCCGTCCGGGGCGTCGGGCCGGCCGAGCACCGGAATGTTGTCGGCGCACGGGTCGAAGGCCTTGGGGCAGCGCGGATGGAACGAGCAGCCGGACGGCATGCCCTTAAGATCCGGCGGCGAGCCGGGGATGCCGCTCAGCTCACGCCGGGGGCCGCGCAGCGCGGGGAACGAGCCGAGCAGCCCGGCGCTGTACGGGTGCAGCGAGTCGCGGTAGAGCGTGCTCGCGGGCGCTTCCTCGACGATCCGCCCGCCGTACATGATGGCGATCCGGTTGGAGAATTCGACCAGCAGCGACAGGTCGTGGGTGATGAAGATGACCGAGAAGCCCAGCCGTTCGCGCAGCTCGATGATCTGGCCCAGGATCTGCCGTTGCATCACCACGTCGAGTGCCGTGGTGGGCTCGTCCATGATGACCACCTGCGGCTGCAGGATCAGCGCCATGCCGATCATCACGCGCTGCCGCATGCCGCCCGACAGTTGATGCGGGTAGGCGTCCATCCGGTCGCCGGAGATGCCGACCAGCTTGAGCATTTCGCGGCACCGGGCGTCGCGGTCACGCGCCGACATCGTGGGCTCGTGGGCTTCCAAAACATCATTCAACTGCGTCGATACCTTGTGTACGGGGTTGAGCGAGTTCATCGCACCCTGGAACACGATCGCGGTCTCGGCCCAGCGGAACGCGCGCAGTTCCCGGTCGGTGAGGCCGAGCACGTCGTACGGCTTGCCGTCCTCCGGGTGGTAGATGACCTGGCCGCCGGTGATCACGCCGGGCGGGGGGAGCAGCCGGGTCAGGCCGTACGCCAGGGTGGATTTGCCGGAGCCGCTCTCGCCGGCGAGTCCGAGGACCTCGCCGCGGTGCAGGGTCAGGTTGACGTCCCGGACCGCCTGAACGCCGACATCGCCCAGCCCATAGTCGACGTTCAGGTTACGGATCTCGAGTACCGGCTCATTACTCATGATGGTCCGACCTTTCGCACCACCGGTGTGGTGGTGGCGTGCGTGTGCGGTTCCGCCGTGTTGGCGAGCACCGGCGTGAAGCCGACGCGCATCCGTACCGTGTGCCCCGAAGCGGTTTTGATCTTGGTTTTTCCGGCGCTGCGCAGCCGGGGGCTGACGAACTCGTCGATGCCGAAGTTGACCAGCGACAGCGCGGTGCCGAGGAAGGCGATCGCGAGGCCGGCCGGGATGAACCACCACCAGGCGCCCTGCGCGAGCGCCTGCTGGCTTTGCGCCCAGAACAGCACCTCGCCCCAGTTCCAGTTCGAGATGCCGCCGATGCCGATGAACGCGAGCGTGATCTCGGCGGTGACCGCGAAGATGACCGTGCCGACGAAGCCGGAGGCGATGATCGCCGTGAGGTTGGGCAGAATCTCGAAGAAGATCAGCCGCCACGTCGTCTCGCCGGTGGCCCGGGCCGCTTCGACGTAGTCGCGGCGGCGCAGCGAGAGGGTCTGGGCGCGCAGCACTCGCGCGCCCCACGACCACGAGGTGAGGCCGATGACCAGCGCGACGATCAGCGACCCCGCGCTCACGCTCGACGCCACGATGATGATCAGGGGCAGGGCCGGAATCACCAGGAAGACGTTGGACAGCGCGGACAGCGAGTCGTCCCAGCCGCCGCCGAGGTAGCCGGCGGTCACGCCGACGACCACGGACAGGATCGTCGCCACCACGCCGGCCGTCAGGCCCACGACCATCACGCCGCGGGTGCCGACCAGGATCTGGCTGAGCACGTCCTGGCCAAGGTGTGTGGTGCCGAACCAGTGCGCCGCCGACGGTGGCTGCACGAGTTCCTCGCTTTGCGCGTCCGGGTCGTACGGTGCGATCCACGGGCCGATGATCGCGAAGAGCAGGTAGATCCCGATGATGATCAGGCCGGTGGCGGCCTTGGCGTTGGAGACGAACCGGAAGCGGCGGCGTTTTGCCTTGGCCGGCTTGCGATCCTCGGGCTGAGCCATCGCGCCCTGCCCGGGGATGACCTGCTCGACACTCGAGGTCGGAATCGTCATCGGTCAGCCCTCCTTGCGGGTACGCGGATCGAGCAGCAGATACACCACGTCGGCGATCAGGTTCGCCACCAGCACCGAGATGGTGATGACCAGGAAGATGCCCTGCATCAGCGGGTAGTCCTTGGCGCCGACCGCCCGAAACAGCAGGAAGCCGAGGCCTGGATAGGAGAAGACGATTTCCACGAGCAGGGTGCCGCCGACGATGAAGCCGAGCGCCAGCGCGAAGCCGGAAACGTTGGGCAGCAACGCGTTGCGGGCCGCGTAGCTCAACGCCACCCGCCGGTCGGAGAGGCCCTTCGCGTGCGCCACCGTGATGTAGTCCTCGGCGGCGACCGTCACCATCATGTTGCGCATGCTCAGAATCCAGCCGCTGACCGACGAGATCAGGATCGTCAGCGCGGGCAGCAGGCTGTGCTGGATCGCGCTCGGGATGAAGTACTGGTCCCAGGCGGGCACGTAGGCGCCGTCGTAGCCGCCGGAGGCCGGGAAGAAGCTGTCCGGCCCGGTGAGCAGGTAGATCGCGATCAGACCCAGCCAGAAGTACGGCACCGAGGAGAGGAACGTGGTCGCCGGCAGCAGGCCGTCGACCCAGGAGCCGCGCCGCCAGCCGGCCAGCACGCCGAGCCCGGTGCCGATCAGGAAGCTGATCACCGTGGTGATGCCGACCAGCGCCAGCGTCCACGGCAGCGCCTGGGAGATGACCTCGGACACCGGCGACGGGAAGGCGGTGAAGGACAGGCCCAGGTCGCCGTGCGCCAACTGGCCCCAGTATTTGAGGTACTCGCTCCAGACGCTGGCGTTCGGGTCGATGCCGAACAGGGTGTAGAGCGACTGGATCGCGTCGGTGTTCATCTCACCCTGGAAACGCGACAGCATCGACTTGACCGGGTCGCCCGGGATCATCCGGGGGATGAAGAAGTTGATGGTGAGCGCGGCCCAGGCCGTGAAGATGTAGAAGCCGATCCGGCGCAGCAGATAGGTCACGGTTTCTCCGCCCGTCCATTCAGGGCCGCCACGGCCGAGCCCGGCGGTTGCGCGGCCACGGTCGCCTCGTCGTAGAGCCAGCAGGCGGCCCAGTGGCCGGGCCCGTCGCTGATCTCGATCCGGACCGGCAGGTCGGTGACGCATTTCGGCATCGCCATCGGGCAGCGCGGATGGAACCGGCAGCCGGTGGGCGGGTGGATCAGGCTGGGCGGCTCGCCGTTGCCCTGGTCCTGGATCTGGCCCGCCAGCTCGCCGGTGAGCCGGTCCGGGTCGGGCGCAGATCCGATCAACAGCCGGGTGTACGGGTGGGCCGGCGACTGGGTGACCGTCTCGCTGTCGCCGCCCTCGACCATCCGCCCGGCGTACATCACCAGGGTGTCGTCCGCGAAGTAGCGCGCCGAGGCGATGTCGTGGGTGATGTAGAGGATCGCGAGGTTGAACCTCTCTTTAAGGTCGCGCAGCAGGTTCAGCACGCCGAGCCGGATCGAAACGTCCAACATGGACACCGGCTCGTCGGCGAGCAGGGCCTCGGGGTTGGCGCCCAGGGCCCGCGCGATCGCGATGCGCTGGCGCTGTCCGCCGGAGAGCTCGTGCGGAAACTTGTCGAGATATCTCTCGGGAGGTGTCATGCTGACCCGGTTGAGCAGGTCGTGCAGCGCGCTCTCGAGCTCCTCGTCGGTGCTGCCCGCATTGTGGTGGATCTTCAACGAGCGGGTCAGGTGGTAGCGGATCGTATGCACCGGGTTCAGCGACGCGAACGGGTCCTGGAAAATCATCTGGACCTGCGCCGCGTACGCGCGGAAGTGCTTGCCGCCCTTGACTTTCGTCGAGCGTCCACGCAGCCGGATGTCGCCGCCCGTGCGGGGGAAAAGCTGGGCGAGCAAACGGGCCACTGTGGACTTGCCGGAGCCGGATTCGCCGACGAGGGCCGTCACGTGACCGCGGCGCAGGACGACATCGACGTCATCGACGGCGTGTACCGCACCGTGCGTTCTGCTGAGGAGATCGCGCAGCCGCCGGCGGACGGGGAAGTGCTTGGTCAGGCCGACGGCCTCAAGCACAACCTCGCTGGCCGGCGCCTGGGCGTCTTGGTGCAACGTCATGCCGAGTTCCTTAAAGGGTGTCGCGGGCGCCGCTCCCCGGCCGGCGACCGGGGAGCGGCTGTGCGATCAGGGGTTGGCGGGCTTGAGGTGCAGGACGACGTCCAGCGCGTTGGCCTGAGTGGGCTGTCCGGCGCCGTAGGCGTTGGTGTCGTCGGGCCAGCCGACCCAGTTCTTCGTGCTGTACGCCATGCCGACGTTGTCCGCGCCGACCGGGATCATCGGGACCTGCTCGACGAAGACTTTCTGCAGGGTCGCGAGGGCGGCCGTGCGGGTCGCGTCGTCCGCGGCGTTCTGGTAGTCCTTCAGCGCCTTGGTCGCGTCCGCGTTGTTGAAGCGGCCGAAGTTACCGGCGGGGGAGGCGGTGCCGATCGGCTTGATCAGCGTTCCGTCCATAATGGTCTGGTACAGGTCGTACGGCGTCGCGCCGCCGTTGGTCCAGCGGAAGACGGCCTCGAAGTTGCCCTCCTCCACGTTCTTGAACCAGGCGTCCTGGTTCGCCTTCTCGACCGTGGCGACGATGCCGATCTGCGCCAGGTTGTCCTTCACGATCTCCAGCGAGGTCTGGTAATCCGACCAGCCGGCGGGGTCGGCCAGCTTGATGGTGACCGGCTTGCCGCTCGGGTCGCTCAGCGTGCTCCCGTTGAGCTTGAAGCCCGCGTCGGTCAGCACCTTCTTCGCGCCCTCGACGTCCACGCTCTGGTTCTGCCCCTTGTAGGCGGGCGCGACGAACGCGTCACCGGCCGGCGAGGGCAGCCCCGTCACGCTGGTGACCAGCGGGTGGAAGTAGCCGGCCTCGGCCTTGTTGAAGATGTCCTCGCGGTTGATGACCATGTTCATGGCCTTGCGCAGGGCCACATTGTCGAACGGCTTCTTCTCGGTGTTGATGTAGAGGCCGTGGATGCCGAGGACCGGCGGTGCCCAAACCTTGTAGTGCGCCGAGTCCTTGTCGATG
>Ga0307512_10006027_pt1 | contig 12423 bp, 12 predicted proteins | sample 14_EM_MG_FD_200267 | JGI IMG/M metagenome (GOLD analysis project Ga0307512, IMG submission 200267) | Populus trichocarpa ectomycorrhiza microbial communities from riparian zone in the Pacific Northwest, United States - 14_EM | ecosystem: Host-associated > Plants > Roots > Unclassified | place... | reverse complement strand
TTGAACGATAAGTAGTAGCTATGATTTCCAGGCGCACCAGCAGCATTCCCAAAGAAGCCAGGCGTTGTGTAAACGGCTTCAGCATAACTGCAGCCACTGCGAAGAGTGTAACATGTGTCGTTCTGATGGGGCGTATACGTCACCAAACAGTACAGCAGGTACGTGTGCAACGCGACTCGTCGCCTGGGCGACGTGTAGCGTGTAATTCTCCATCAGAGGGTACGAGGTTCCGTCAGAGCCGTCAGAGCCGCCAGGAACACCCCGGTGTTTCTGACGGAAACTAGGGTCGTTGCTCATGCACCTGCATTGGCTGGTGGTAAAAACCCATGCCGACGCCGTTTGTACCGGGCCGTGATCCACAGAAGAGAAGAACAGAAGAGAGAAACAAGAAAACATCCAAAAGTGATCCCGTATCCATATCTCGACTTCCTAACCCATGCTCCAACAACCATCATTCCCGTAGCTCGTATATCTCGGCGTAGGTCATTGTAGGAATTGTCAGGGTGGTAGAGCTTCCGCTTGTGACTTGGCATCGATGGGAGCTTCCGCTGCCGGCATCGGTCATTGCTGTCAATCATATACATCAATCCCGTCTTATTCGTCGATATCTAATACGTAAGTTTCTCTAAAATGGTTATACTTAGCATGTTCAAGTGCATTTGCGCTCTCTGAGCTCTGTGCAGTGCTTCCGCATACTCTGTAGAGTATATCTTGCAGCCGGTAGTCCTCGGCAAATGGCATTGACTCGTAGATGATGTGTGACGCGGTAGTCTTCTTTGCATGTCCTCTTCGGTGACCATCTGGTCGACTTCATTGTTTCTCTTGATAGGAGGCTTCAGTAGAATCCTGGTTGACTTCTTGGTAGACTTATCAGTCGACTTCTGGTTGCACTCTCGATTGGGGGCTTCAGTTGAATTGTGGTCGACTTTTTGGTGCGTGTCTCGGTAGACTGCATCCCGGTGGGCTTTTGGCTTGTCGGTAGGACTTGACTGGTCGACTTCTCAGTGGACTTCTCGGTCGACTTCTCAGTGTGTCTCGGTAGACTGCCTCCCGGTGGGCATTTGGTTTTGTCGGTACGACGCATTGTTGATACGGTCATCCCCCCTTTTGAAGTTCGTTGCTCCGTCAACGACTTAGACTCAAATCAGTTGTTGATTGCCATTGTGGTTCAGTAGACATATGAACTTCGGTAGACTTTTGGTGATCGTTGCTGACCGACGCGTCATTCAGCAGCCAGTGTCTCTGGATTCCGGAGGTCTTCGACTTCCCTTGTCTTTTGGCTGGTCTTGGTCGACTTCGCTTGCTTCGTCTCATTTTTCCACTTCCTTTCATGTCATTTTTTGCACTTGCTTTTGTCTCATTATTCCACTTGCTTGGGCCTTTCTTTTTGAGCTGCTTTGTGGTTCGACTTGCTTCGTGTTTCGACTAGCTTTGTGTTTCGACTTGCATTGCGTTGACATTCCGACGACTCTTCGGGCTTTGGCCCTGAATTCTCTAGGTGGGCTTATCATCTTCCGGATGCTAGGTGCGTATGTTGATTCTTCTCTAGGTACGCTTATCCCCGCTCTCTGGGTGCATTTATTGCCACTGGACTTCTGTGTCGTTAAGTGCATCCTGATCCTTCATTCTGGCTCCTCCGGTAGGGTCATTGTATATGGGGATTTCGGTTCCGGTACGGTCATCCCTCTCTTTAAAGGTCGTTGCTCTGCCGACGACATAATATTTCTAATTGGTATTATAGCTCGGCTTCGTACTCGTCGCCTTCCTTAATGTGTCTGAGGTGATAGGCATTCCTGAGGTCCTGTCGAGCATCTCCAGGATCAGTGGGAGAGGATATCGGTTCTTCGACGTGGCTTGAGTGAGAGCTTGGTAGTCCACACACTGCCGCAGTCCACCATCCTTCGGCTTTGCAAATGAGATCGGTGCTGCCGCAGGCGGTGATGATTGGAAGTCTATCTTTCCCAGCTCTTGGTCTCACTCGCTCTTTCTGAGATATCGTAGATCCACCCAATTTGTGTGGTTCCTCACGGCCGGGTAACCTGTCATTTCCTCTCACCCTCTTCCTACGGCGCTCCTCCCCGCGAATTCCCTTTGGATGCATAGAAAGGTGCGGTGCGAGAGCTGCCGAATCTTTGCTGCATACGTCCACATAGTCCGTGTATCTCACGAGGATACGACAATTCTTGATATTGTGCCGGGATGCGACCCCGTCATCTGTTACCATCTCCACTTTAACTATGTCTGTTCCTATTCTCGTTAACCGTGCCTGCATTGTAGCGTGCTTGGCAGAGTGGAGATGGGTAGGCGTCCTGGGATAGCTGGATCAGACGGTTCGTCACAATAGGACCAAGCCCCGTTGACCAGTTTCTCCCTTCGTGTCTCGGCGAGCCGGTAGCTGTCATTCATGCACCGTCACTGTGTGACTCTTCTGCCGCAACTACCGCCACTGCTCCTGCTCGCGCATTCAGCATCCTGGGGTTTCTCTCACCTACGGTGATGCCTCCCTGTGATGCTCCCAGCAACCCTTGACATTCGCCAAGTCATATGGTAAATGCCTCAACCACTTCCTCACTAGCTTGGAGATGATCAAATGCGGTAGCCCCGAGTAGTTGTATACCCGGAGAAGGATCACCATGTTGGTTACCTCAACACGTTTCGGCACAGGACTTGTCCAATCTGCTTCTGGAATCATCGCCCTCAGCGGTCCATTTCGCGCTGGCAGGGCTGTCAATCGACTGTTGCAGCAATCGATTTCCGGGTTTCTTGCCATGGCAAGCCCAAGACTAGGTCATATACCTTCATTGGGACGACTAACTAAAACCTCCGATTTGTCAACCGGTTTAAGGTATTCAAAATACTGAACCCAGAGTCTGGCCATTCGACTCTCTACATTCATCATCACCCGGCCAGGGTGGAGGTGAATGCTGGTTCGTATGGTAGCTCGAGTTTCCTAAGTAGGCTCAGCGATATAAAGATGCTCATTGCACCGCAGTCGATTTGTACTTTGACTCACTGCATGTTGCCGTGTATACTTCATACAAGGACTTCATGGATGATATGCGCCGAATCAGGTCTCTGTCTGCCACATAGATATTGGCTTCACATCAGAGCCTGACCTTCCAGAATGACACCTGATTTTAAGGCGATTAGGTGCGGTTGTATCTCATCCAAGGTTACATATAAGGTTTTGTGGTGTCCGCTGCCACAGCGAGTGCATTGCCGGTTTGCCTTTCGGCTTTCGCAGACTTCCTTTCAGGGCAACGGCGCTGATTATAGTTGGCACGGCTGCCTCCACTGGCTTAGCTATTGGACTTGACCGATTGTGAATTCCCGGAATTGGGATTGTTGGAATTAATCCAATTGCCTGTGTTGTTTTCGCTGTCCTCCGGGCTTCTTCGAGGTTGCTAGAGCTGTGGGTATACACGATGCGCTGACTCACAATTGTCTGATGACTTCGCCTTCGGTTCTCGGTATTGCCGATTCAGGGATAAGATCGCGTCATTGATTGTTGGTTCTCTGACAGATGCTCACTCTCAATTGACCTTTAGGAATGGTATTCGAATTCTCTCGTTGGTAGGGTCGAATCCTGTACTCGTGTTCAATGTCATTGTGGCGATGCGTCTTGTCCATTATCGCTTCTCTGGCTGCTGATCGCACTCAATGGACTCGTAGGAATGATGTTCGACTCAATATCTCAATCGTATTCAGTTTCTCTCATTGGTCGGATGGAATAGTCGCGGCCTGTTGTCGTGATAATTGTCGTCATCGCCGGTGACGTGTCTCGTGCGAGAGTCAGTCTCTGAACTCTTCTCCCCTGCCATCAGGGTGCTCAATTGAATGATGAAACGATCGATATCCGTGCTAGCAGTAATCATGCTCTCATATGTCGTTTTCAAGGATGTAATCACAATTGTAGACTGTATGATGTGGCGCGTCGGTAAAGGGGTAAAGCCGTGAAATCCCGTAAGCGAAACCTATCCGTTTACTGAGAGCAATAATAGTGTAAGGGCACATACGCCAGCGTTCGGCCTTATAGGCATACGTATGGTAATTAAGGTATACGGTTGCAAACGTGGACTCGAGTGATAGTAAATAGGTGTACAGGTAGGATTATCGCTAGAGATCTAAGTCTCGTGGCGAGCCGACTATATAGAATGGCCGTTACCCGGCCCGGGGTTACGTGCCGCCGTTACAAAAGCCTGCAGGGTATCATTCTCCCAACTACCTTGTATATATCTTGAGTCTTTCAACTACTCTCCAGTTACTATGTATTGGTCAATATATACGATTCCCCATTACTTTCATTTCGTAACAGGTTATTACCCCAGTGGTTGACTTTTACTCTTTATATGACTCAACGCTATTGTTACACAGAATTCCCACCATTTCATCAAACACTAACCCTTTGTTCCTTCACTACCACCAAAATATCATCATCTGCTCTTCACTATCACATGGCAAAGTTTACAGGCGCCAACTTTATAATATGGCCAGTGAAGATGTAGATGGTTGTAATCAAAGATAACTGGTGGCCAATTGTGAGTAAAGAGTGACTATGTCCAGCAATCAACCATTCCTGAAGTTCCAGACAGGCAGTAGTTGAATACATACCAGTGCTACCAGTAAAGAAAATAATGCCAAAGCTGCCACTGCTCTAAAGTGCAGTGGCAATGCCTGCAGGGCAACTGCCAATATTTTCTCTGTTTAGATAAATGAGCAGAACAATATATCAGCAACATTAGTAATCCACTAAACATGTGGAAGACTCTACAGCAGATTTGAAAGCAAATGCGACTTTCTTTTCATTTGTATCTTCGAAGGGAGTTGTTTGGAATGTGCATTGCACACTATACAAATGAATGACAAAATGAAGACATTGCAATCACTATCTACCTTGATATTGATTGATCTGTATTGCAATAGTTATATTGTGCTAGAGTAGTAATTGACAATCAAACTGGAGTATCAGTTATACCTAATAGTTTTGGAGATACATATGAAAACTTTGTGGTAGCAACTAATCTCTGATTCCATCCAAATACAGATGATCATGAAATCAACGTGAAGCTTCTTGTCAACCAGCTCTGGAATGGAGATTGCTACTAGAAGAGCAAAAGAAAACTGAAAGAACTTGGTCTCACTGGTACAGAATTGGCTAACAACTTGAACTGGAAGCATTTATAACGACAGTCTGATAAACTCTCTATTACATACAATTGCTGTCAAAGTCCTGGCTACAAGCAGAATGCATTTTACATACTTTACCCAGAAAAGAAAAATAAACTGCATAGAGATTTCAAGATCCAGAAAGATTATAACCACGTGACTCTATGTTGTAATAACATATAAACAAGTAGCGGTGTTGGAATTTGTCTGTGATTTTGAACTTTTGCCTGGCTGCGGTTTTTCAGTCTCATCTGTCTGTTGTATCTTGCGGTATTTGTATTTTGCTCTCTGGGGTTTCACAGAGTTAGCCTGATTGTAGTTTTTTGAAGTTGAATACATACTTTATCCTTAGTCTGACTGTAATTTCATATAATTGTTTTACTACTTCAACTACATTGTCTTAGTGGATAGTATAGGTATCTGGGGAGTTTCCTTAATCATTGGTATGAGTGGTTGTCCACATGGGTTCTTCGTCTATTTGATTTTGAGGTTGTGTATTGTTGGTCTTGTTGAATTGATGTGATAGAATATACAATATTAGGAATGTATTTTATGTGCCTAATAAAGCTGAGCTTCAACCGAGCAGATCTCATTGTATACAGCTGGTACCATAGTGCATACTCAACTACCTTGAATATATCTTGAATCTTTCTCTGATATGCCAGTCTCTATACCTTAGTCTATATAGATGGTTCTCTGCAACGTCCATATTGTAACATTACAGTCATGTACAAAAGATTTACCCAATGATATCTGACATGTATCTAAGCATCAGCTACCCATAATTTGCTTAATGCAAAATACCAGCAATGCTAAGTATTGCTCTGGAGTATCAAGAGAACAAAGTGTTGCCTGATCCACGATACATGATCATCAATCTCTGCTCAAATATTTCAGGAAATCAAAACAGCAGTCAAGCCATGAAAGAGTATCTAGGTAACTACATTTGAAATATAAACAATTTCTTGGTTAAAGTAAAACTCTTTGGGTTACATGAGTTGAAAGTTAGGTAGATGAAGACTTGGGTGCTGAGGTTCAGAGTGTCAATAGAGGGTACCCCGCTTGTAGCTTGGTAGCAGTGGGTGCTGGCTGCATCCTTATTCAGTATACAATACCTGGGCTGAATACAATCTTCACTGGTAGTGTTAGAGCCGATCATCTGCATAGTATACTAATTCTCACCAGAGCTTCCTTTTCTGCCCTTTCTGTTAGTGTTTTGCATCAAGTGCTGGTGATTATTTACATAACACCAATGTATACATTGAACAGCACAAAGCAGATAGCTTCAGTGATTGGCCACACATTTGATATTAATTTGAGTAATAATTTTTATGTTTGAAAAAGTTTGTGCTACATTGCATTCAAGTGGGGGTGCTATATGCACATTCAACAGAGATGGAGATATATGGGTAAAAGATGGTGAATATACATGTACTGGATGGTGTCTTATTTTGCAGAGTGCTAAAGATGAATAGGTAAATGCCCTGCTTGAAGCTATTGTAGTATCAGCTGTCATTTTTGGATAGAACTAGATTGGCAATAACTTATTGCAGTCCAAGTACCAAAACCACATCTTGTACATTTCCAAAAATTGTAATTTTCAATATCACACAATAGATAGAAAGATTACATAAGCAAACAGTGGGAAATAATGAATATATTATGAAGACCACATATATTATGGAGCAGTCGTAGTGGTGGTGGTGATGATCTTTCAAGCAGCACTAGCAGGCAGCCTGATGGTTTCTGCTATAACCTTGACCAGGCTGAACTGCAGTGTTAGTTGGACTCTGAACTGGTATTTATCCAGGCAGCTTTATCCACCAGATCTAGAGGTATCATCAGCTAATGTGGAAATCAAGAATTAGCTGGCTCTGGGCTTTTATCCCTTTATGTAACTTATTACAAGATTTTTGAGGGCTCACAAGAGTGTGTGGGCCTGGGTGCGATATCCAGCTTGTAGTCAATTGAACAATACCTAGTGGCAGCAATGGTGCCGGGTCGGAACCAAACTGTTGCCAAATTGCCAGTCTAGGTGGCCAACTCACCCAAACTGTCAATTCTGATTAGGTTCAATGGCCAGTTCGCTACCAATCTGAAATTGGCAAGTTGTCAGCGGGTTGTCCAGTGGGTCCGTCTGTCGATTCATATAATGCTCCTACTTTCGATGTGTGATAGTAGTATTTGATTAAGCGGGCATGTTCAACATTCAGCAATGATGTTTTCGATGCTTTACAGGTGGCAATATCGTTTGTTTTGAAATCAATGCTTTTCCCATTGTGTTTTGTGTTTTGGACTACTAACGCAGTCAATAATTTGGTTATAAGCATTAATATCTGCCCAATGCCTTGATTACCCAAAATTCAAGACCAAAAATTGTTAACGCTCTGTTGTTGTTCATTTTCAAGATGGGGAAACAAAGATATTGTGCACAGTTTTGGCTGAAAAGGCCGCCACAATATTCAGTATGAATTATTGCCACAAAGTAACGATTAGATGACCAAAGATGCCAGATGAAAAATCGTTGAGGCTCCGTTGACACTCATTCTCAGGATGGGGCATGGAGTGTGCCAATGTTGTTTTTGCGCCTAAAGGCAGCTAATACCTCATTAATGGATGTCTGCAACCAATGGCCACTTAGTTAACCCATGATGCCAAGCCAAAAATCATTGATGCTCCATTGACACTCATTTTCAGAATGGGGCAATGACCATGTCGCTTTCTCTTTTGCCTAGAAAGAATGCCATTACATTCATTATGCCTAACCACTACCAGAATACTGTTCAATTACCTGACATAAAAGATTAAAAATCGTTGACACTCCGTTGACGCTCATTTTCATGATTGGGTAACAAGATATCATGCATTGTTTTGACTGAAACGGCCTCCAATACATCGTAGATGATTTATTGCCACAAATAAACAGTTCGACAACCCAAGATGCAACGCCAAAAATCATTGATGCTAGGCTGACTCTCATTTTCAGAATTGGGCAGTAACTGTGTCACTTACTGTTTTGCCTATAAATGCAGCCAATACATCGGTTATGCTAAACAGCAACCTATTCACTTTCCAATTACCTTGCTTACAAGAACAAAAATCATTGATGCTCCATTGATGCTCATTTTAATGTATTGTCTAGCCGATATCTGGCGCCATCCATAATTGTATGAATAATTATTTGAATATATTGGTTGCCTTTCATCAAGAATGAGACTCAGCACTTTCGCAAAGCTGAGCCCAGTAATCTTCTTCCTTGGTACACTCTCATTCTACCAAAATCGCGATACGTTGCTAAATCATTCGTTTCGAGCAATAAGTTGATGTTTATGAACAAATATTCCCCTGTGACTGCTCAATCTTCTCCCATAATATTTCTCTATGTGAAATTCTCCGTCAAGCAACATATAGAACCTAGTGAAAACCTCCTGACTCAATATGTCCTACTTTTTCTTGTTTCCTTTATTCCACCTTGTTTTGATTGCAGAGACTGTCGTCAACCCATTTCCAGTTGTAACACTAAGCTTCCTATTCGCCGAATCCATCCATGAATATTTGGTGGGGCACTGACACCAGGGTGCTCTGGGATTGTCCGAGCGTCAATGCCCTTGTCGAGCTCAATATCTGATTCGTCATCTGGCTCCCAGCCGTCATCACTTACGTTTGGGTTATCCAGGTCACCATTCCAGTCAAGCCAATTTTCAATGCCAGAAATGATTTCAGGTGCACTATCGTCGTAACTTTCGGCTGAAGGAGGGTTGATTTATTTGATTCGATGGACGGTTATTACTAGAGTTCTTTCTCCAAGCAGGTCCTCTTCAGACACATCTGGTGGCAATGATGATCTTTCTGACAATCTAAATGCTGCTGCACCATCATGTTGAAAGATTGACCAGGATGCTTTGATGATCTCTTCAGTATCTGAAATGTATCCAAGAGCTGTCATTTCTTTGTTTGGGGCACGAGATTGCTTCTGTGTAGCACATAGGTTTTTGCTGCCCTGCCACATATCCAAAAAGTCATGGACCTTGGCCATTCTGTGCAATTTCCTTTCCTCTGCCTCTGTCTTCGATTCCAAGTTGATCTCAGTGTCCATGGTATCCAATGCGGTGTAATCGCCTAACAATATTCCGTTATTGGCACATGCAAACTGCCTTACCACAACTTTTTCCCAAAGGGTCTTGCCTGTGGTTTTGGACTATCTCCAGCCGATAACGACTCGCCCAAGGGAAACACTGGCATCCACTCCACCACCATGCGGTATGAAAGGGAATATGCCGTCTGCCACGTTGGAGAGATCGGCATAGTTCTAGTGTGTTCCCTGTTCTTGATGTCACCAGTCAGAGATATCCGGAAACCAAAATGTACTGCGTATCTCCATAGGGTCGGAGTGTCAATCATTAAAATTGGGATTAACATGCCCCCAGTGCTTCGGAGCTTCAGGCGGTGAATTCACATAGAGCATTGTGGCAGTCAATACGCCTGCTGTGTGATCACTTTATCATGGTGTCGTTTCAGCTATGCCTTTAGGGGTCAAGTATTCATCATCATTGCTGGACATATCATATTGATCAAAAGACGATTGACCAAATCCAGAAGCCTGGGCAGAAGCGAAATGATTGCAGCCCGGAACATTTTCGGGATTCATGATGGAGTTGTGTCAATGTTTGTCACACTATTCGTTCTCCACATAAATCAGAAACCGCTCTGTGCATTGGGTGGTATAAGAGTTATCGTTCTCAGGATGAATATCCATGACCTTGTCCCGATTCTGAAAGGATCACAAATTCCAAAAAGAATCAACCATATGTGTGGAAATGAGACGCATTCCGGATGTTGGCATTACATAGCGTAATATTCACACAGCTTATGTTGCACAAACTTCACAGCGAGGTATAAGTCTTCCGTCCATCGAGTCTCCTTCTTTGCTCAAAATGTTATAACGCCTGCCATATGATGAAACATGTCATTGTAGACAGTGATAAGGTGATGCAGAGTTACTGTATGCCTTTTCGACTTCCACAGGGTCCTGTATCGGAATCGCATTAATACTTCAATCACATGGTTCATAATGGTTCATTCATCCTGTGTTGTCAACAGTGGGCAGTAATCACTGTATTTTTGATTCTTGAACCACAAGTGGGTGAATTCTTGTGATCAGTAGGCTCGCTCATGGAACTCCAGTGTCGAATTCCACTTTGTTTTCACATCCATAATATGTAGTACAGCAATATGTACTTTGGCTTTTTGCCAGTCGATGAACTCGTTTTGACGACCATGTGTAAGCGTTATGAATCCAGCAAGAATTCTCTGCTATATGAAGGTCAGTTTCAGGTTCTTCAAAATCTGTTGAAATACGTACTTTCTCAATTATCCTTGCTAAACCTGGTCTCATAGCCAACACCTTGTTGATTCTAGCCCTGCCGTCTTTTCCAAGTATTTGACTCATCCCAATGTCTGTGCGTTCATTATCTCCAAATTGCTGATCGCACTCATGGGCTTCCAAAGACTTGTTGTGGCCTGTTACACCAACAGTGCTTGTGAACGCACCCAAAGCAAGCTCAATGACGTGTGCCATGCATGGTATGTGGTAGCTCATTGCAGGACACTCCATTCCAGAGACACCAAGGGTTATTAGTAGTTCCCGAGTCATCGAGTACTTGGAGGAGCCATTATTAGTTATAATTCCGAGTAAACGGCCGTCCGTAAGTTCAAAACAAACGAGAACTTCCTTCAAATGTATGGTTAGCCATGCTCCCGTATGTTGACCCCTGCCCTTGTATCCTTGATTCGTGTTCAAAATAGGGAAAGTGCAGCCTATCAATCTCGTCGAAAGCGATTTGGACTTCTCCCAATGCCCAATGTTTATTCACCTAGTGTAAGGATGCATACGCCAGCGTCCGGCTGCATAGGGATATGGTTGCAAACGTGGACTCGAGTGAGTATATAGGTAGACGTGTAGGTAAGATTCTCGCTAGAGATCTAAGGCTCGTGGCGAGCGGACTATATAGAATGGCCGTTACCAGGCCCTGGACACGTCACGTGCAGCCGTGCCGTTACATTATCCCTCTCTGTAGGCGCAGACCTCCTGGGCTGCCAAAGCCAATATAAGAGAATAGAAGGAAAGGGAAACAAAGAATGAAACAATCATCCTGGGTACGCAATCGTACGAACCCATAAGTCCCACGACCGATCTGTACAGCTCAATGGCGCCCTTTCGGTGGATCCGGCGCATGCGGAAAATCCACCTCCACGTGACTTATTCTTAAGGTGGTAAAAACCCATGCCGACGCCATTTGTACTGGGCCGAGATCAAAAGAAGAGAAGAAGAGAAGAGAGAAACACGAAACCATCCAAAAGTGATCCCGTCCACCATATCTCCACTTCCAAACCCATACTCCTCTGACCATCCATTCCCGTAGCCCGTATATCTCGGCGTAGGTCATTGTGGGAATCATCAGGGTGGCTTCCGCTCATGACTTGGCATCGATGGGAGCTTCCGCTGCCGCATCGGTCGTAGCCCTCAAGCGTACGCGTCAATCGCGTCTTATCCGTCGATATCTAACATGTAAGCTTCTCTAAAATGGTTATACTTAACAAGTTCAAGCGCGCTAGCGCTGTGCTTCCGCAAGCTCTATAGAGTATATCTTGCAGCCTGTAGTCATCTGTACTCGGCATTGACTTGTAGGTGCATCTTGACTCGGTAATCATCTTTGGGAGTCTGCTTCAGTGACCATCCGGTCGACTTCATGGTTGCGCTCTCGATAGGTGGCTTCCGTATCATCTTGGTCGATTTGGTGGACTTGCCGGTCGACATCTCGGTAGACTCTCAGTGCGTGTCTCAGTAGACTGCCTCTTGGTGGGCTTTTGACTTGTTGGTAGGGCTTGACTGATTTGACACGGCTATCTCCCTCTTTTTCAAAATTCGTTGCTCCGCCGACGACTTATAATTATATCGATTGTCATCGTGGCTCAGTAGCAGAGTAATCGTGAATCAGGATTGTAATCGAAATCTGTGATTCAACACGTAATTCGGTTCGGCTTTAGCTTCATCTGCAGTCTATCGATCTTCCGCTTCGGTCGTCCTTCCGCGTCGCCCTCTGTCCAGTAACTACCCTGACTTGCTCTGACTGTTGACTTACTGTCGTATGAGACGTCCCAATGTCCTCAATCTCGACCTCACTGCAACGGCTATGCTTCGTCCATCCACATTCGGGTATCCTATTGACTTCGCTTCGCTTATTGACTTCCATCCAT
>Ga0307512_10006026_pt1 | contig 12424 bp, 21 predicted proteins | sample 14_EM_MG_FD_200267 | JGI IMG/M metagenome (GOLD analysis project Ga0307512, IMG submission 200267) | Populus trichocarpa ectomycorrhiza microbial communities from riparian zone in the Pacific Northwest, United States - 14_EM | ecosystem: Host-associated > Plants > Roots > Unclassified | place... | reverse complement strand
GCCTGCCCTAAACATGTATGCACAGACCACCCTGTATTAGTATATAAGACCTGCGAAATTGAGCAAACAGTCCTCAGACTGTTCTCTTGTCTACTCCCCTACAATTGAGCCTATACAAGCTCAGCTCTTCTTTGCTCTCTTTACTCTCTACATCGCCCACCTTTGCCTACTCGTCAGTTACCTCCACCTCAAGTATATCGTCGTCACCGCACTACTCTCATAAACAGTAGTAGGTCTTGACAGTTGCCCCCATCTACACCTCTTACACTTACCAACTCAACAGGGCCATCGTCTACACTCAGCAATCAATCAATGCAGCCAACAATGTCTCCCTTTTCTCCACGATTACTTACCCCGGAAGGCCCAACAAGCATTGTTGGACAACTGGGTATATTGAGGGTAACGAATATGTCTTCAGAAGCGAGTCCGCCGACGTCAACAACCCTAGAAGTACAGAGGTCCTCACCACCACCTTCCACCTCCCCCTTACTTGTGAGACGTTCATCATCCCCTTCCCTTCCCCATCCCTATATCTTGCCACTTCCTATTCCACCCCCTTCATCCCCACAGAACCCGGTCAGTATGGATCCCGAACGGTCCCCCTCCCCAATGACGATAGCATTGGGAATCTTGGCGGCAACGGCCTCAACCTTCCTTCAGACACTACCAACCCCACCAGTAAGCTCGCAGCACCTATCCCTTCAGTACCCCTTTGAGGAGCACAGCTGTCGCTTCGACCAGACTCACCCTACCAGCGAAGACATCAAGGAGGTGAGAATGAGATGCAGAGCTCTTCTCAGGGTAATAGAGCAACAGGAGCGTGTTTCTGGGGCTCTTTCAGTGTGGACGGAAGACTTGATGGGAGCTATCAACATTCTAGGCAATGATGGACTTGACGATGAAACTTTTGAAACCACTTACTGCAACTTTAAAGCAGTACAGCATCTATTCTTTGTACCTTGTATTCTTGACCTCAACGAGCCATATATGGCCGACAATAGCGTCAACAGTGACGAACCTGTCCGCTTCGCCCAGTACCAACCTACCATCACTCAATCCACATCCCCCTCTGAGTCTATTCGCATTGCTCCCCCACTTACCAGCAACCTCCAGGACCCCGACCACCCTGGTGAAGGGTGGGTATGGTACGATGGTACTCAACCCCACCTCTACCCCATCGTCTTCCTCAATGAGGAAGGGCAGGCGGAGACTGCTCAATACATCAGTTATAGGAGTATCAACAAGGACACTCACCTCGTCGGTGTTCGGTGCAAGGGCGCTTGCAAGTACTCTACCCCCCTCCATACTTGGGCGTTCCCTTCCCCCAATTTCAACCGCGCTGGGATTAAGGACACCAACCTCAATATCTTCCACCCCTCATCTACTAGTCATCTCCTTGTTGACAATGCCCTGATTGACCTCAAAGATCCTAGGGTAATCGCTGACGTGCATAGGTATAGGGCATACCAGATCAAGTTGGAGAATGTGAAGCGACGAAGAGTGGAACTCGCCAACGCCGAAGATCGCACTGAAACTAAGCTTCTTACAGTGGAGCGATACCTCACTTATGCTGCAGTCCGTACCCGTCTTCTCCCTCATCTCGTCAGGACACGTCCTCCATTGCCACCTACCATTTTCCCTTCTCCCCGTCTTCACGTTCCCCGCATCTTCGCTGGTCAAGGTCCACCCGATAGCGACGGAGAAGACACCGACACGCATACCGTCCTTGGGAAGAGACTCTACTACCGCCCGCAAAAACCAGTCTTCCCATACTGTCTCAAATGCAACGAGTCGGGTCCCGATCACCTGGAGGACTTGTGTCCTCTATGGAAGACTTGTCGGTGGTGTATGAGCACCCAACATTCCCACGATGAGTGCCCCTCCCCTCACCTCACGTGCAAGACAAAGCGGTACGTCGTGACATATGACCATGCTAACTATGGACTCGGGTGCCCGGCCCTCCCCTTGTCTGCTCTTGCATATGAGATGCAGTTGGCAGCCTGGGATTACGATGGGGAGCTTTACAAGAACACTACCTGAGTTGCGTGGTAGCAACTATCCTAGGAGGGGCATGATGTTACGTTCTTGGGCCTTGTACAATTATCTTTTCCTTTTCTTTCCTTTTCCTTCCCCTTTTTTGTCCCACAATCACCTGACCTAGTTATCCCACAATCACTGGACTGCTATATCACCTGACTCCTATCTTGGGCACCAATGTGCCGGTATTCCATTGTTTCCCCTTTCTTGTATAACTGACTCGTCTTGACTCCTACCTTTACTCTGACTTGCCTTTGACTCCTATCTCTTACCTGACTCCCTCTGACTCCCTTTGACTCCTGCGCGTTATTGTTCTCTCCATTAAGCCGCTTAGTCATGGTAGCTGCCCCCAATGTATATAAGCTGGCTTATATCTAGAGTTGGGCTTTAAGCCTGACTTGGTTTAATCCACCGTCTTGTTGCTTCCACCATGATTGAGTCTGAGCATCTTAAGACTTCTCTCCTTCTCATCGCCCTTTTTCTCATTTTTCTCAAAACACTTCAAACTCTCTTTGAAGTGTTTTCCCTTATCCTCTTGCTCATCTCCCAGACCCTGGCTTAAGTGCCACTTTGTTTTACTACACGTTCATCTCTATTGAGGAAGTCCCTCATAGCAACTTGTCCCGCTATTGCTATCTTGTGCAAGTCACACCTTTAAGCTTAACCGCTTATAACAGTTGGCCAATGTAAAGCAACGAAGAGTCAAGTTGAACAATGCTGAAGACCAATCTCAAACCAAACTTCTCACCGTGGAGCAATACCTTACTCACTCAGCAGTTCATACTCGCCTTCAGCCTCACCTCGTTAAGACACATCCATCATCACCACCAACCATATTTCCTTCTTTGACCCTACACATACCTGGAGTCTTTGCTGGCCAAGGACCACCAGACAGTGAAGAGGAGGACACTGATACACATACAGTCCTTGGGAAGAGGCTTCGCCATCACCCTCAAAAACCAGTTTTTCCTTATTGCCTCAAGTGCAACAAGTCAGGTCCTGATCACCCCAAAGACCTGTGTCCTCTGTGGAAGACCTGTTGGTGGTGCATGGACACTCAGCACTCGCATAATGAATGCCCTACTCCCCATGCCACCTGCAAGATAAAACGATGTGTGGTAATGTATAACCACCCCAATTATGGCGATAGGTGTCCTGCCCTCCCTTCAGCCACACTCTCATATAAGATGCAGCTTGCAGCCTGGGATTATGATGATGAGCTCTATGAGCATGCTACCTAGTTGCGTGGTAGCAACTACCATAGGAAGGGCATGGTGTTATATTCTTGGCTTTGTATGATTACCTTTTTTCTTTCTTGTCACATGACCTCTCTTTGTCACCTGATCCTTCTCTGTCACCTGATCACTTCTTGGGCACCAATGTGCCAGATCCCCATTGTTCTCCTTTCTCATTGTTCTCCAAAGTCCATTGTTTGCCCAAATAGGGAACCTTATTGTTCCCTCCTTATTGTTCTTTTTCCCTATTGTTCTCCAGACTCATTGTCCACCTGTTTAGGGAACTCTATTGTTCCCTCCTTATTGTTCTCTGTATTAAGCTGCTTAGTCATGGTAGCTGCCCTCATGTATATAAGCTGGCTTATATCTAGAGTTGGGCCTTAAGCCTGACTTGGTTTAATACCACTGTCTTGTAGCTTCCAAAGTGAACTTTCTCAAACTTCTCTTCTCATTCTTGAATTACTTCAAAGTCTCTTTGAAGTGCTTCCCCTTATCCTCTTGCTCATCCCCCAGACCCTGGCTTAAGTGCCACTTCATTTTATCACCTTCAAATCTCTATTAAGGGTAACAGTCCCTTATAGCTACAAGTCCCGCCACTGCTATCTTGTGCACATCGCACCTTTAAGTGTCATCGCTTATAACATCTATGTTGTCGACTGATCCACTCCAAAACTTACAAGCAAATTAGGCCACCACTTCTCGACTTGATCCGATCTCCAGTGGCAGTAGCGAAGAATTCAACTTGCACAGTGACAAAGATACATCCGATGTGTCCAATACTGACCCATTGAATAGCCCACCAGAGCCAGCAGTTCGCCTTACCACAGCCCACAATCCTTCAAAACACAAACCTTCAAAAAAAGCGGTCGACATTCTTTTTTTTTTTCAAAGAACTTAACTTTCTAACTGCTGAAGATAACATAGACAAGGTGCAGAAGGTCTGCACGTTATGCATGTAAGTACAGTGTTTCTAATCACAACTCAACCTTCTAACAAACTGGCAGGAAAGTTTATGGTGACAATAAGCATGAAGTTCCTAATAATGTGCCCAATTATTTCTACACAAAGAGCACAGGGAATGCAAACCTGTGAAACCATCTTCACAATCATCACCCCCTGGAGTATGACAAGGTGAACAAGGACAACAATTGGGAATACAAGACTTCAGCCATGTCCAAGGATGCCACTGCCCATGGTGCTCGCAATGCCATCACCCAATCGGTGCCGCCATTCTCAGAGGAGGCATTCTTGGAGTACCTTGTGTGCTTTGTTGTTGCAGATGATCAGGTATGGTTTACTAATCTTGGGTTCCTTCACGTTCTCACACATCTCCCAAGTTGATTTGCATGGTTGAGTGCCCTGAGTTTCAGGCACTATGTATGGTGCTCTGGGAATCCCTCATGGATAGCGATATCCCTCATTGCAATAAGTTGGGGGAGGCTATTATCCATCAGTGGCGGGAGTTGTTTGAGGGCATAAAACTCAAGCTTTCTGTGAGTTGAAATTTTTGTCTTCCTACTGTTAACTGACTGATTTTGATCAATAGCGATCCTGTGGTCAAATCAGTTTCACTGTGGATGCTTGGTCAAGCTTGAAAAAATCGTCCTTCCTAGCATTAACTGCACACTGGATCTCCCCCCACAAGATGACTGGATGCCTTACCCTTAGATGCATGCTTATTGGTTTCCAGCGGCTAAAGAAGAGACACACAGGCCGAAACATTGCAAGGACTATGCTAAGCATCATAGATCAAGCAGATGTCACTTCGAAGGTATGTACTCTTTACGCTCTCTATTCTCTTGTATCCCTAACCCCTCATTAGATTGGCCACATTACACTTGATAATGTGGAGAATAACGCAGCCACTATGGACGCACTGCAGACTCTGCTGGACCAACACAAGATATCAAAAAAGATTGGCTTTGATCCTTTAGACTGTCGAATTTGCTGCTACACCCATATCATCAACATTTGCACCTCTCATGTCATCGCATCGGCGACATCCACTTCCAAGTCCTATTTAGCCAATCTCAAGGTTCCTGTCAATTTAGACAATGTGGCTTGTGGTGACTCCAACAATATGTCAGATGACAGTGCCTCTGACATCGGATTGGATGACAATGCTGACAATCATTATCACGATGTCAATGAAATTCAACTGGCTGATTCCTTTAAGAATCGAGGGGACTCCATGCTCAAGGAATGGTTTAAAGGAATTTAACGTAACCCCCTCCAACGTGCCCAAAATCTTGTTACTTTTTTACATGCTTTGGATCAATGCAAGGACAGCCTTCGCGACACTATCAATGATGGAAATGAGTCCAACCTGTTCATCAGGCAGGACAAAACAGGCAAGCACGCTGTGATTCCTGACCCACAGCTCAAACTTTTGAAGGATGTAAAAACATGATGGGATTCAGTGTATCTGATGCTGGAGCGCCTGCGACACCTGAGATCTGTGAGTTTGTCTTAGCAATCTGATGTTAGAGACCTACTGAACCTTTAATGTAGGCCATTGACATGTATTTCGAAAAGGATCTTGCGGAATATATGCACTACAACTTAACGGAGCAGGACTGGGAAATCTTGGAGGGGTTGGAAGAAGTCGTAGAAGTAAGTTATCTATTTGATCTAGTTCCTAACACAGGCACTCATCACAGGGACAGGTCCCTCACCTATTTCAGCAACACATGTTATCTGAATCCATGCCTGTATTGTCGCATGCAATCATTGATTTGGAGAAGTTTATGACGGCATGGGAGAAACTTGGCAAGACACACTGGGTTCTCAAGCCCTGGACAGATATTGGTGTCCAGTGGGCAACCAAATATTATGTTTGAATGGACAACACAAGAGCATACATCGTCACCATGTGTAAGTCCTTCAAATGGCTAATTACTACTCTGACAACCAACTTCATATTTCAGTCCTTAATCCTACCATATGTTTCACATGGATCAAAACCAAATGGGAAAGCCATTATATCCAGCACACAAAGAAGACCATTTTGGATATTGTAAGTGTGATTGGTTACTTTGCCTGTATCTCAATGACATCTTGTGCAGATGCATCAGTACTGTCACTCAAAGTTGGCAGGCACAGCGCCTACAGCATCAGATATCCCTCAGGTTGTCCAACCTACTCCAGCCACTAGAGGGAGGTCACGCCCAACCCGGTTCAAAGTTGGACGATCTGTACTGGATGAAACCACACCCTTGCAGCAGGAGTCTACCATTAAAAGTGAGTACCAGAAATATGCCTCTGGTGAGATCTCCGATAAGGAGACCAACATCCTGTCATTTTGGGAGGTATGACTCTTTTAGTTGAATGATCCTCAGGCTATGACTTAGTTATCGAACAGGCCAATAAGAAAGAGTTTCCGACGCTCTTCGTGATCGCCATGGATTACCTCCCAATCCAGGCAACCTCTGTACCTTGCAAGCAAGTATTTTCATCAGCAAAGGAGACAGACACCAACAAATGCAACAGGATGAGCCCTATGCTTATGAAGGCTCTTCAAATACTCAAATTCTCCCTCAAGAAGGAGTGCCTTGATTGTATGGAAGGATGGGCAACATCGGATGCAGCCTTGTGTGGGGGGCCCCAGCCAACTAAGGACCTTCTCAGCACTCTCTTCATGGGCAATTGTGAGAATGTGATGGACAAGATTTTGAAAACACTGAGTACCTATGATGATTGATTAACAGACAAATTTTTGCTACCATGACTTGGAAATGCTATATTGTGTTGTTGTCTGTTAGAATTTTTTTAATATGTGTGTAAGAGTAAGACCAGAATCACTCAGAAACTCCAGTGCCGCCAATACATTTGCTTCATCTCCATGATGCCTCAGCTGCTCCCTTTCTCCCTCGCTCTTTTAATTTTGAAACTGAGGTGGCCTACTGTAAGTTGGGGATTCCCTGTGGCCTTGGATCAGCACATCACCGCCAACAACTCAACACATCAACTCACCACATCTTGCACACCATCACCTTCTCATTCCTTGCCTTTGCTGTCCCTCTCACCATTCTTGTCCACCACCATTCAAGTCCCCGCTCGCCTCACCTCAAGCCGCTGCCGATGTCACGAGCACCTGGCTGATGCCACAAGAGCATGCCACCTTGCTATCTGTCAAGCCAGTGCTATGCATGTCAAGCTTGACATCTCGCCGCCAGCCCTTACTCAGGTCTGCACCTTGTTGGACATGCATTAGTTGATTTCGGGTTTATTTGCTCCTTTATCATATGTTTCCTTGTCTCTTTCTTTATCTTAGACTTGTCACCCCTTTTGTTAGCTTTCTCTTCAATGCCTTTGCCATCAGACCCCAACCTCTGCCACTCCCTTTGACTATGTGCTCACTGTCACTCAACGTACCATCCATTTCTGCCTTCTTCTTATTCACCGGACACCTTTTTTGCATATGACGCCACACGGCTTGTCACCAGTAGGATTTTCATTTTTCGCCTTTATCCTCTCACTGCTTGTAGCGTACACTGTTGGACCCATCAAATATATACCCCATCACCCAGTTTTGCCAAATGCAGGCAACTGCGGCCCCTCAGTTTCCCTCTTTTATCTCTCATGTGTGCTGGGCAACTGCAGCCCTACCCCCATCTCTCTCACTCTTCTCATGACTCCTCATCAACCAACTCGCCATGCTTCCAACCATCGTTGAAGAATACCTGCTGGTGGCAGCAAGGATAACAACTCACGCACACCACCCCCATATTACTCCTTGGCATGTTCTTGTTCTCGGGAGCACAGCTCGGGTTTTATACTTACCTTCCTTCTCTCAAACTCTTACACAGACATCTTGTCTGCCACATACTACTTTTTAATTATAAATCCCTCTTCGTTGACGCTCACTGGCAGACCTGATGACCAGTGGGGATGCCCTTACAATACTGGTTGCATCCACTCACTCCATGATGGCATGTGACAAACTATTGCGATGGTAAAGCACTGAGTTCTGCAATATGGGTTGTGATACCACTCTTGAAATTCCAGGCAAACTGAGCAAGGTAGTACACCATCTATACTTGCACCCTGAGCTCCTCAGACCTTGTGTATGTCACTTCTTCCTCTCTTCCACCCCCTACCAATGGTGGTTCCGTCATGCTCACCAAGTTCTTCAACTGCCGTGCTTCAGTGGCGTCCCCTTGCAGATATCAAACCATCTCAGATTTGAGAAGCATGCACTCACCTGCAACCTTACACCTTATCCACGCAGGGTGGCTCCTCCCACTCTCATGTCCCCCTCACAGCCTGATGGCACACTGCCCAGTGAGTGCCCACATTTTTTTTACCCCCGTTCTCTGATCAATCCTTTTTTTCAACCTCTGCCATACCCATGGCATTGCCAATAGTTGTCCATGAACCCCCAATTGGGGGTCCTTCCATCATGTCTCTCCTCCACATAGGCTCGCAGACGTCCCTCCTGACCACAACATCCATACCGACTTGGTCCTAACCAATGCCCTTGTAATGCATGCGACTTCACCTGCCACCCTCTTGACCTCACCACCAAAGTCGATCGATGGCTCCATTAACAGTGATGTAATCCCCATAGTGGGCCTCTCTTCAAGAAGTGTGAGTGGCCTGAAATTTTTTACCATGTTCTGACTAGTGCCCCTTGCTGGACCCACTCTTCCCTTCTCAGTGCACAAGTACCCCTTGCTTTCGGGGGATGGCAGGAACAGGAGCAGCCCTGTCCCTGCAAAGGAAACTTTGTTGTCCCTGTTCAAGTCACCCTTGCCATTCAGGCTCGTGCGCCCCAGCCCACCCAAGCACCCACCTTCTCTCCCCTTGCATCCATCATCAATGGCACCTTGTCGTCGTCCTCACCACCTCTTGTGCTACCTGCCCCCTGAATCGCTGTCACCCCTGCAGAGGTGTTGTTGCCCTCACCCACTCAGTGACAACTCAGGCCGGATGTCATGGTCAGGTCACTGTGTCTTTCAGTCATTCAAGTTCTGGAGTTTCTGACAGGGGTAATTCCCAATTAGGAAAGCGAGCAGGCGATCCGATTAGGAAGTCGGCCTAATCCGGTAAGCATGTTGGCAAACCAAAGAGGAAAGGCAGGTGTCGGGAGTTGGGTGTTGGGATTGGTCACATGAGACATCACATGACTCTTTAAAGGGTCAAAGGAGATCACATGATATGTCATGTGACTTGTCTGGGAGCAAGTGAAGATTACACAAGTCGAGATGCGACTTGAAATTGAGCGAGGCACAACACATGACCTCAAAGATGTATAGAGAGGAAGGCAAATAGCAACTAAGTTGACTATTGCAAAGAGAGTTCTTTCAGAGAGAAGCTGCACACATTTGATAGAGAAGCAATAGCCTATATTGCATGAATAGAACGAGCTTAAGGACTTGTTCTATGCTAAGAGGTACAGTATATATACATGCAGTCATGGAAGTTACTGGAACATTATGGAAGGTGATGGAAGGTCATAGAAGGCGATGGAAAGAGATGGAAGGTTATGGAACCTTATGGAAGTCTCTAGAAAACGCAAGAATGTTCCATAGGTAAATTAAGTAAGCGAGAAGGGGAGTGGTCCGGAGCCAGATATGAAAAAGGAAAGGAGAAGTTAGGTAAGCGGGAGGTAGTCTATGACACCAGATGCAATGTGTCACCCATTCCCCAATGCTGAGGCCAACTCAAATTCCTCAAGGTGTAAGATCCTGATAGTGTGGTGGACAATATATTAAATATGTTTAGTAGCTATGGTTGCGATTAATGGGGTTTTTTGTTACTTTTTACTACCACAAAATGGTATATTGAGTTGCTTATATAATGTGGCATGACCACAATGTTGATGTTTTGATGTGATGTTGAATGCATGTTCGCCCTTCCTCTTCTTCCTGCTCAAGGTTGACTAGTTTCCCTTCCCCCTTCTCTTTACACTCAATGTTGACAATGGCCATATGCCCTCAAGACCCCAAAGAAGCCTCTGAGAAACCACATACTCCTCTACAAATAGGTTTTGTGCATGTTGGTGGTTGGTACAGAGTGGGAAAGCTGCTCAGTTCTGGTGGATCTGGTAAGCCCAATTCTGCCTCAAGTTCACCATTATATTGATACTTCCCCAGGGAGTGTCTACCTAGGGAAAGATATCAGGATGGAAGCCAAGGTTGCTTTGAAGATAGGGAACCCAGACCAGTTGCCTTCAGGGCTTAGTCATGAATACAACATGTATACAAGTATTGCTGGCAGCACAGGTACCTCTTCTGTACTTTGGTATGGCAAAGAAGGCCGATATGAAGTCATCATCTTGGAGCATCTTGGCAAGTCACTTGGCGATTTGATCAACAAGGATCAGATTGATGATGGGAAGGTATTCTCGTATGCGTTGCAAATGGTACATTCGCAATATCTATAAAAAAGAACATTACTGAAGTCTCTTTCATGTACAGCTCTTGGCGATCGCGTCACTACATGACCAAGACTATGTCCATCATGATGTCAAACCAAGCAATTTCATGGTCCAAGCTGGGGCTGATAATGTTGCCCCTACTATATTTCTCATCAACTTTGGTCTGGCATGGCAATTCCGCAGTCCTACTACTTATTTACATACCCCATTCACCACAGAGCGGTCAGTCATTGGTACTCTTCCATTCACATCCATCAATGGCCAGCAAGGACATACCCAATCACATCATGATGACCTAGAGTCTCTTGCCTACACCATCATATTTTTAGTGCATGGCGACTTACCTTGGAGCAGTGTTACCATTTGCAGGGATCACAAGGCAGTCCTCCAGAAGAAGATGTTGATCATGGCAGAAGAGTTATGCGAAGGCTTGCCTCCTCCCTTCTCCAAATTCATCATCTATGTCTGGTCCCTTAGCTTCAACGAGAAGCCAGACTATGAACACCTTCACACCATCCTCTTGCAGTGCTCAGGGACCAGAACTGGCCAGCCTAGCAAAGCACTGACCTCTACTCTGCCATCTCTCAGTGCAAACACCATATGCAGACCTCACGTCATTGGTGACTATGTGTGAGTAATCTTAACATGTATGAATTATTGATAACCTTTGCTAACTAATAAGTTGTCTAGCCTTCGTTCACATCACAAAAACACCCAAACATCTCATTATCTACTCTGCATGCATACTTCCGCAAGAAGGCCCTGAAAATGGGGATTAGCAATTCATATCTCCACTGGTTGCTTTTTGGGGTTGTAGCACACAATGTTCTTGTATTTTGGTGTAGCAGACATATGTAGATATGGATTACAATGAATTTTACAGAAAAAAGGGAGGATATATGTGTTCTCCACCTTGGTGAACTTGCTTGCATGGTTTCCATGTGGCTTCCAGCTGAGCTGGGAGCCAAGCTGGGGCTAGCCAGAGAAAGCCAGCGCGTCGACCAGCTTGGCTCAGCTTGGCTCAGGGAAACCATCCCAAAGGCTCAGGCTGGCTCCAACCATTGACTGGGCCAGCTCAAGCGGTGTGGCTCTGGCTGGCTCTGGCTACTCGAGCTGCTGACACACTAGCTATGGAGAGGTTTTGTTGAATTCCAAGTGCTTTGCACATTTCTTTCGCAAATGCAGAAGTAAATTGGGGGTCACTGTTATGATCCAGGACCAGGGTCTACAAATTTTTTATACCCACCTGTTATACCAACACCCTCCTCTGTAACAATAACCCTACCAGCAAATGTCCAGCCAACCGCACCCGTCATACCGCCTTCATTCACAACTGCCATACCAGAGATACCGATCACGTGGCCTACCAAACATACCCGCCAATACTCGTCTATGGAGTACCTAGCAGATCCCGCACCAGTTGTATCCGACAACAGCGATGAGGACAGCCCAATGAGGACCAGAAGTCCTAGCCCAGCAGTCAAGCTATCCAGCTCTCCTGCAGTAGTCGTACTAGAAGCCCACGAACAGCTGTCGCCACCTTGGAAAGCATGGCTTAGTCAGCCCGGACCGTCCCGCCCTGAAAGGAGGTCCATATCACCAAGCAGTGAAGAGTCCGCCCCTAAACGCCTACGTCACAAGGACAGGAGTTACACCCTGAGATCCCCGTTCAGTCCAAGCGCCCAATCATTAGTCACCAGTCCCGCCGCCAGTCCCAATGTGGACTCACCTCCTATGCAGATCAACCTTCCTTGATGCGCCAAAACCTCCT
>Ga0307512_10006024_pt1 | contig 12428 bp, 10 predicted proteins | sample 14_EM_MG_FD_200267 | JGI IMG/M metagenome (GOLD analysis project Ga0307512, IMG submission 200267) | Populus trichocarpa ectomycorrhiza microbial communities from riparian zone in the Pacific Northwest, United States - 14_EM | ecosystem: Host-associated > Plants > Roots > Unclassified | place... | reverse complement strand
CTCTTAGGAAGAACGTCCAAACGACCTCCTCACTGGCCAGTTGATCGTCAAAGGCATTGGCTCCAAGTATTTAAATATCCGGAACACCGCCACCTCCTTCGGAACACGCCTCCTCCCTAGCCGTGATCCAGGTACATTCCCGGGGCATACCTGATGGCCTGCCCGGTCCACTGCCACCTCTTCCGCTCACCCTGGGGTTGCAGAGCCAAAAGTCGAATGCTTTGCATGTCGACGGTAGGATTCTTGGACATGTGCCAAAGCAATCCCTATCAGTCTCCAGCTCACACAGTGCGTCCACCGCGGCTGCCACCATGTGTACGAATAAGCTCACTGAGCGAATCACATACTCGTCACACCCAATTGGGACTGTCTGACAACCAAATACTGTCCATTCCCACGTGGGGATACGACACATCAATTGAACCTCCGCGCGCCTTAAATACATGCTGAATCCGCTGGTCTCCTGAGAGTGCCCAGACGGTCCATCCTCCGGTAGCCCCGTGGATCCTTAGAATCTTGGCTACAAAATAAAAATCATCTCCAGAGTATCCCTAAAAACCCTCTTCGTATGCCATCGTATGGGCACATATCCGTATTCGCTCGTTGGCGTATGCTTGATGAAATTGAATAGAGTTGGTGCGGATGGCTCTCTCTCCTCACAACGATCCGATTCGGTCGTCCAATCAGGTGCCAAACGTTATAATTGACAAAGGTAATCACGAATTGTATCTGCTAGCCACTTTAGAACATTGGGGGTTATTATACTTCCCTTACGGAGCTACAACACGATCTTCGATCGCTGCTCCACTATCTTGAGCTCTGCCCGTCGGTAGACCATGATACCGGTAATGATATCGGTAGTCATATTGGTAATCATCGTGGATTCATGAGCTTGTTGACCCTATATAGCCTTGTAAGACTTCCGGAGCCTCTGCGGTAAACTCCTAACATCCTCCATAACGTAGATCATTCCATTCAGTCGTGTAGAAGGTAATCGCGATTTCAACTGTCGTCGGTGATGTCGATCAACATGAATCGCGCATAATTCGTAAACCGCCTCTGGAGAATGGCCAGCTTCGATTGCGCATGTGGGATAAGGATCGAAGAATTCTCGGGAAAAGGTTCGGCATTGCCGGTGACACGACTCCCGTGGACGCATGGGCTCTGGAATCGTCCCTGTAATCGTCAATTGACTCAATTGGAATGTAACTTATCAAATGTCATTGATGTGGCGATTGGTAGCCTTCGAGTTTTTTTGTTTTATTCATACTGTATGCACTCTAATTAGAGTATGACAGGACCCAATATCCCCTCCGCCTCCGGGCGAGCTGGCTAGATGGCGGAGCTCCCCCCCCGCTACCCTTCATCCCCGCTGACAAATGAAAAGACTAAACGATAGACCCGCCCAAGCCCGAACAGAATAGAAAAGAAAAAAAAATAAAAGAAGGTATACGCCCACTGCCGCCACTCCCCGCCCCTGAGTCAGCCTCTGCGCCTGCTCCATACCGCTCCTTCATCTTGGCGGGAACTTCCCGACTTTAGTAGCCGCCAGGAAGTCCATCACCGCTTGGTCGCACTCTTCCACGGAAAACAGCTCAGAGATCTGCACGTGTCTGCATCTGCCCGCTTTTCAGCCCGTCACTTTTCCCACCGCCTTCCATAGAGCCTGTTGCTGGTGTATCCACCGGCTGCAGTGGTGGAAGAGGTGTTCCCGCATCTGGGGCGTCCTGCCTCCGCCCCTGCACGACCAGCATTTGTCGTCCTCTCGGTGGCCGAACCGTTTCAGGTAGACTCCAGTGGGTGCATGCACGGACTGTAGTCTGTAGAACCAGGTAGCCAGCGACTTCACGCTTGTCATCGGAACGGGTCTCTTGGTCCCCGTCTTGCCCTTGAGTCTGTAGCTGAAGAGCTTGCTGCACTTGTCGCCCTCCCACTTTCCCTTGGCTGCGGACCTCCCCTTGGAGATTCGCCTGGCTCTATTCGAGGCCGAGGTGTATGGCCGCTCAATCACCGTGTCTCCACTGGAGTCTCGGGCCAGGTTTGCCTGATGGTCCGCCTCTTCGGTTCAAGGGATGCCGGAGTGTCCCGGGACCCAGCGAATCTCTGTTGCGATGCAGTGGGCAAGGAGTGCCTGCACTCTCCGATTGATCTGCCTCGCTAGTCGCTGCCCCGGGCCCGGCGCCAGGTGTGCCTCTCATCGAATTGCGGTCTGCAAGTCGGTGAAGACACCCACCGTCTTCACTCCATGCCTTTGCAATATTTCTCTCTTCTCGATCGTCTCAGCAAGCGCGAGTCCAATCACCTACAGCTCGGCGTCGAAGACCGCCATGCATCTACTGCCCAGAAAGCTGCAGCGGGACCCCCATTGATTGCCATGCATGCACACTGCTGCGGCTCCCACTAGGCCATCGTCTGAACGTGATCCATCTGTCCACCACATCCAGACCCCCGCTCCTATTTTGCATTCTTTCTCTCTCGCCCAGCCCTGCGCGGTTCTCTTGGCAGCGGTGGTGTCGTCCAGTATGACAGTCCTCACCACTGATTCTTCGCCGGGGCCGGCCACTTCGTGCCTTCGGTTGTTCGGCCATGTTCATGCTCTTCCTTGACTACTCTGCATATTGGTGCACCGGAAGAAGGGTTCGGTGTAACTCCTTCAGCTTGCTGCTGCATGTGTCTGCTAGTCTCGCTGCGAATCGCTGCTGTCTGGAGTCTAAGACTACAGGCGCAGGTGTAAGCCCGGACTCTCTCCTAAGTGCACCCCGTGGAGTTGTGGGCAGTGCGCCCAGGATGGACCCGGCTTGTTGATTGAGGAGCAGTTGGAGGTCATCCCGCCTGCCCGCTTCTTTGGGATCCCACCAGAGCTCACTCCCATACAGTGCGACAGCTTGGACACATGCCACCTGGACGGCCCTTGCGCTCCCAGGAACAATGCCGTATGTTGTGGTCAGGGTTCGGAGTCTCGCTTCTGCTGCCCTGGCTTTCTTCATTCATCGGTTGTGCTGCTCCTTGAACATTAAATGTGCATCCATCCAGATGCCCAGCCAACGTGTCGCCTGTGTATTGAATCGTATAACCCCGCTGCAGACTCCTATCTTTGCTGTCAGTTTTGGCCGGAGGTGTTTCCTGTGGCCTCGTCTGCGCGTGAATAGTGCCGCCTGGTAGCCTTCGAGTTCTCGTATGATGAATTCGTTGCCAATGACTTCGACTGACTTGGTCGCTGACGCGTCTCCAGGCCGGTTGGCATCTGGAATCAACTCGGAATTGTCTCTGCTTCTGTTAATTTCAATTGGGTGTACTTCCCTAGCTTAGTTGCTTCTGCAATCTGTAGCTGTGAATTCCGGACTATTTCTCCATCTTAGGGGTCACGACGCGTCTCTGGCCGCTTGGCTTCTGGAATCCGCATGAAATCGTCTGTTACCGTTAACCTCAATTCAATAGACATATCAAGACACTTCACTGATGCAATCAGTGCTCTCTAATCTGTATATCTCGCGCGTAGTTTGCGTGTCGTGACGCGTCGGAAAGAGGTGATTCATGAAATCCCGTATGCGAAACGTATCTGAAATTGTAAGAGCGATAATAGTGTAAAGGCATACGCCCGTGTATGGCCTCGTAGGAAGGTATATCAGTAGATACGGTTGCACACGTGGATGTCAATATTGTAGAGTAGTATAAAGGTAAGTTAGGTAAGATTATCGCTAGAGATATAAGGCTCGTAGCCAGCCGACTATATAAAGCGGGTATTACCCGGCCCTGGACACGTCACGTACAGCCGTGCCATTACAGTGCTGACTTTGGCTTGGGTTCGTGCTGCGGTTTCGGCTGCACTTTGAGCGGCAGTCAGTGCTTCGGTTGCTGCTGCAGTTGTTGGCGCTTCTCTGGTCCTCCTTCCTGCGTTGTATCTGCATGTTGCGAGGCCTCTAGCCCTCTGCCATCCATCCCCGCAGTCTCGTGTCTTTCTATCTCCCTCCCTTCCCGGCCTGGCGCTACTCCGGTCATGATCTTTGCGATCATATTTGTGATGCCCGCCCCCCACACCTTGTCGTCCCCCTGGTGGGCATCCCACTTTTGTTTTCCCTCTTGCATCCACGTCCTCATTCCCAACCACTGTGCTTCTTCGCGGGCTGCTGGCGCATGCACCAAGTTTGTTAGGTGTCCAACAGTTCGGTGCAGTTGAGTTAGCTCCTGCGCTTGCTGTCGCATTGTTCTCTCCTGGCGGCTTCTCCAATCGCTGGGGGTCGCCGGGGCCTCGCTCCTCCGTCTCCGCTTCCCATTCTCGTTTCTCTCCATCGGCTCAAACATAGTTGCGCCCGCAGTCTCCACGGCCGTGGGTGTCGCCAGTGTCGTCATCTCCATCGCCACGTCCTTAGGCACGTCGCTCCTCCTGTCTCCCGCTTCTCCCGTGTCCAGGTCGCTCCTCTCGCTTACTCCGGCTTCGGTCATCACTCCTGTGAGGCAAACCTCTCTTTCTAGAGTAGTCCTCGTCGTCTCTTGCTGGTTGGCCGACGCGTCACGCAATCGCGTTTTCTGCCAAGACTCTAGACGAGTCCACTCAATTGCATGGGTTCGTGTGCACGCCCTCCTCTTGCGGTCTCGCCGGTGCTGGGACGCTCGGTCCGGGGTCAATTCGACATCCAGAATCGATTGCCGCTGTCCGTGTTGTAGTTGCTATCGCTGTTGTCGACTTATCGCGCTGTTTCTGTTTCGCCAAGGCTTTTGTCGATCCTAGAGGTCAGAAGCTCTGGTCTGCAAGCGAAGCTCAAGTTCTGGCCCTCACCGGAAGATGAAGCTTTGGCCACCGGTGCAGCTCTGGCAAATGTGGAAGCTCTTGCCAGCTTCCTAGGATGCGGACTTAACTGAATGTTTGAGTTCAACTTAGAGTCCTAGTGCGGTGGTATTACAGGCTATCGTAGGGCCATCAGTGTCACCATCATGCTCATGAGGATCTACTAGACTGTCGATTATCACTATATGCTCATGTTCGCACTCAACACTCACACTCACGCTCTCACTCACACCGGCCCAATTACCCTGAGATACAAGCTGCGGATTCCGCTGGCAAATCTGATTAGGAGATCTGCTCTCCCTATGAGTCCAAGTATCGCCATTAACCCAGTCCCATCGACTTAAATCCTCAACTCCATGGCCATTGGATATCGTGAGATTCTCAGACTGATACTTCAGGTGTGGGTGCCAGAGTTGGTCGCGGAGTTATATACTGCTCAGTTGAAGATGCCTTTCATTCATAGTGTTGACTAGGGATTTGGCCCGGTGGCTTCCTTAGTGTTCAGAGCTGGCGGGCTCCGGCATGAGGCTGGTGGCTTAATGCCCCCATTGACCTCGCCTGCCCACATGCTGAGCAAGAGGCCAAGCCTCGGCACTGATGCTCGGCTTCGGGCTCCATCTTTGGCAGTCGGCATGGAGTTTTTCCTTCTCTTTCTTTCGTATATAAGTCTATAGTTTTCTCTCTCTTTGAATCGACAGACAATTCAGCTTCTTCGTTCTTTCTCTTTTGCTCTCAACACATAGCCTGGGGAATCCTCTCGATACTCGCAAAGGGTGGCGAAGGTCACTACCAGAAGGTGCAAAAGACTAGCTGCATCACAGCAAAGGTCTACTTCAAATAACCAGCTGCGTCTCTTTGATAGACCAGCTGAATCCGGTGCGAAAGAGGTTCTGCAGCGAAAGAGATTTTGCAGCGAAAGAGCCACTGCAGCGAATGGGCCACCGCAGCGAAAGACGCAAAAAGAACTGAAAATCTCCAAGCCTGAAATGGTGCGAAAGAGCATTCGCAGCGAAGGTGTGTGGAAAGCAGCCAAAAGACTGAAAGCACCTGGTGCAATCAGGAACTCTCAAAGTATGGTCGAGTTTCGTGATGTGGGCTGAATGCATGTAGTTGCTCTGGAGTGAGTGCAATTGCATTGATTAAATTCGGCTGGATATGTCCAGCTGAGTGCGTGTTCTAGTCAGTTCACGGAGGATGTCAGTCCGTGGAGTGACCAGTCAACCCGCGGAGTAACTGGGCTCCATGAACTGACCGGTCACTCATGGAGTCTACCACAACTCCGTGAACTGACCAGTCACTTCGTGGAGCACTGAGAAAAATGACAAAAGCGTGGTCTAATTAAGTCTGCGAGTATTTGTCCAATCACCAAGAGATGTATATATGTAACATGTAAAATACATCGCTCTTTCAATTCCCGCTCTGTGATTTACGATATCTTTAAAATTGATAGAGCAGCATTAAAAATACACTCAAAAATCGCCGAAAATCTATGTTTTTCCACAACCATTCTATCAATATTAGAGATATAATAAATTGGAGACCAGGACGTAAAAGAGCAATGAATTGTGCATATTTCGTGTATACATAACTTTGCGATCAGAGTAAGTGTCAATTTTGTATGAGCATAATTAACACTTGTCAGTTCACGAATCCGTGATCTGACCGGTTCATTCACGGAAGGTGGGACTCCGTGAATTGACCGGTTGCTCCGCGGACTGACATTCTCCGTGAACTGACTAGAACAGTGCGCATACATGCGTGGGCATATGTGTGCAGAGTATTCACCGAGTGTACACTCGTTGAATGGACCAGTCCATTCACTGAGGTGGGGTGCAGGGGTACACTCCGCGAATGAACCAGTCCTGTCACTGAGGGTGGGACTCCGTGAATGGACCGGTCTCTCCGCGGAGGGACATCGTCGGCGACTGGACTAGAACATATGATGGTTGGTTGCAAGCACAATTAGACCACACTTTGGAGCATACGGAACCTGGCTGTCCAAGTAGTACGATCACAGTTGGATGTCATTTGCGACAAGGAGAGGAATGGCCATGCTTAATGCCTACATGGAGACCAAACAGTTATCTTTGAGCTACCAGAAGAGACCGAACATCTCGATGAAATCGACAGTGGAGATTTCCTTCTCCAAACACAAGACACTAAAACAGGTGGAGACAGACTCCTCCATGACCACGCAGGAACCATTCGAACAGGTGAAAGCCACAGAAGTGGTGATTCTGACTGTGCTGACAATGATACAGATCACATTCTGCCCAAAGCTGACAACCTTCGAAGTCTCCCCTCAAGTACAGGTGTGAACTCACGTACTTCTGCCGAGGAAGATGTATCACTGGTATCCAGAGAAACGATAGTCCACAATCAACATCTCCACCCCAAAAATGTCACAACCGCCAAACGGAGCCTAAGACCAATCAATGATGCGAACCACCACCATACATGACTTGTATAGCGTGAAATTAGGTTAAGATCTCCGCAAATGGACTAATCATGATGGCAAAGGCTCTCACATTCACATTCATCAATAGCAATCCATTCACTCACGTGGAGGCCCTGGGCAGCCCACTACGAAACCGCTGGAACCGAGCAATGGATGAGGAATGCACATCTGTCGTGCTCAATAACACATTCACCTCTGTGACCTCCCGGGAAGCAAGGCAGTTGCGAGTCATGCTAATTGGCTCCAAATCGGTCTACATGACGAAACACAATCCTGACCGCAGCGTACTGTATGTTCTAGTCCAGTCACGGAGGATGTCCCTCCGCGGAGAGACCGGTCCATTCACGGAGTCCCACCCTCAGTGACTGGACTGGTTCATTCGCAGAGTATATCCCTGCTCCCCACCTCAGTGAATGGACTGGTCCATTCACCGAGTGTACACTCAGTGAATACTCTGCACACATATGCCCACGCATGTATGCGCACTCAGCTGGCCATATCCAGCTGAATTTAATCAACACAATTGTATTCACTCCAGAGCAACTACGTGCATTCAGCCCACATCGCGAAACTCGACCGTACTTTGAGTGTTCCTGATTGTACCACGTGCTTTCAGGCTTTTGGCTGCTTTCCACAAACTTTCGCTGCGAATGCTCTTTGGCACACTTTCAGGCTTGGAGATTTTCACTTCTTTTGGCGTCTTGCGCTGCGGTGGCCGTTTCGCTGCAGTGGCTCTTTCGCTGCAAAACCTCTTTCGCTGGAAACCTCTTTCGCTGCCGAACCTCTTTCGCACTAGATTCAGCTGGTCTATCGAAGTGATGCAGCTAGTTTTTTGAAGTGGACCTTTGCAGTGATGCAGCTAGTCTTTTGCACCCTCCGGCAGTGACCTTCACCACTCTTCGAGTATCGAGAGGATTCCCCAGGCTATGAATGAAAGGCATCTTCAACTGAGCAGTATAAGGTTGTTTGTTTGTTTGTTTGTTTTATTCATACTGTATGCACTCTAATTAGAGTATGACAGGACCTGATATCCCCTCAGCAGTATAAGGTTACACGGCAGAAAAAGAGAGTTCTTGAGAATCAACTAACTTAGTGGATTTACAGTTCTTATTCACAAATCCTGATATCAATAGACTTTTAGACGAAGTTTATTCCTGCGACTAACTAACTCCGCGAACAACTCTGGCACCCAGACCTGTAGTCTCAGTCTGAGAATCTCACGATATCCAATGGCCATGGAGTTGAGGATTTAAGTCGAAGGTACTGGGTTAATGGCGATACTTGCACTCATAGGGAGAGCAGATCTCCTAATCAGATTTGGCAGCGGAATCCATAGCTTGATTTTCAGGGTAATTGGGCCGGTGTGAGAGCGAGCGTGAGTGCGAGTGTTGAGTGCGAACATGAACATATAGTGATAATCGACAGTCTACCTAATCTTCATGCACATGGTGGTGACACTGATGGCCCTACAATAGTTAATAATACCACTGCACGAGGACTCTAAGTTGAAATCAGACAATCAGTTAAGTCCGCATGCTAGGAAGGTGGCTAGTCTGCTGGCCAGAGCTTCCGACGCTGCCTAGAGCTTCCACATTGGCGAGAGCTGCACCGCTGGCCAATGCTTGAGCTTCGGATGTGGGCCAGAACTTGAGCTTCGCTTGCAGACCAGAGCCTCTGACCTCTTTGCTGGCGGCCGAACCTTGAGTGTACCGGGTCTTGAAGAGTTCCAGGATGTGGGCGAGGAGGAGGAGGAAGAGGACGATGTAGAGGAAGAAGGCATCGAGGAAGAAGAGCTGGTTTCAAGTTTTTGTTTGTTTTAATCATACTGTATTCACTCTACATAGAGTATGACAGTCCCTTAATCCCCTCCGCCTCCGGGCTGGCCGGGTAGATGGCGGAGCTCCACTCCTGCTACCCGTCGTCCCCTTCTGACAAAAGAAAGCATCTGAAAGCGGTCGATAACATACAAAGGAAAAGAAAAGAAAAGGGATGGGGGGGGGGGGATGCTGGTTTCAAGTTACGATATGGAGCATAGTGTAATTGTAGTTGCACCACTGCGTTGAGTGTAAGTAGCACTTTGTATGTATGCTCCGCGAATGAACCAGTCCAGTCACGGAGGTGGGGTGCAGGGGTACACTCCGCGAATGAACTAGTCCAGTCACTGAGGGTGGGACTCCGTGAATGGACCGGTCTCTCCGCAGAGGGACATCCTCCGTGACTGGACTAGAACATCAGACCCTAGGAGGGCATTCCTGCCGGCCTTCTGAGTAACAGGGATCTCTGATGACTGGTACAGGAGTACCATGGGAGTGATTGTGATAGGTTTGGGAACACCTCGGAGCGCCGGAGAGAACTTTGGGTGCACCTGCGAGCACCTGGGAGCGCCGGCAACAAGTCTGGGAGCGCCGACGACAAGCCTGGGAGCACCTGGGAGCGCCGGCGACAAGTCTGGGAGCACCTCGAATCACAGTAGAGCAGTGTGGGAAAAACAACTTCTTCTTTGGGAACGCTGCTGGTTCGCCTGGAAATCATAGCTACTACTTATCGTTCAACGATTTTTAAAACTCATGTATTCAGTTTGTATCCTCACCTATGTATCTATATAGCTACCCATCTACACACGGTATATCTGGACTGGCTGCAGGCGGTGCTTGAGCAATTCGAGGTGCGCCTGAAAATGACGATCGAGTGAACTCAGAGATACACTCCGAGGCCGTGAACGAGCGAGTTTGGAGATGCACTTGGAGGCCGTAATCGAGCGAGTTTGAAGATGCACTTGGAGGCCGTGATCGAGCGTGTTTGGAGGCCGTAATCGAGCGAGTTTGGAGGTGCACTGGGAGACCGTAATCGAGCGAGTTTGGAGATACACCTGGAGGCCATGATCGTGCGAACTTGGAGGCCGTGATCGTGCGAATTTGGAGGCCGTAATCGTGCGAGTTTGGACGAGTACTTAGAGGCGGTCGATGGACGGCGCACCAGGTGCTGAGACTCTATTCATCAGTTAGTTAACTCGCAACTGTGGGAATGTGACAAGGTGACTTTACCTTTGAGCTCTCATGGAGAGCTGGCTGATAGCGGTCGATCGTGTAGGGAGGCACGCCGGAAGCTGAAGCTACATTCAGGGGTCAACTCGTAATCATGAGATTGAAGGGAAGACAAACAATCCTGGGTACTCGGTGTATGCTGTACTCGGTGTATGCTGTACTCGGTGTCAACTCATGATCATGACATGTAGAGATAGAGAGGGATAACTTAACTTGTGTTCTGTAATGATGTTAGAGTTGTGGACGAGAAAGAGAGCGATGGGGGATGAAGATGAGAACGATGTGGAGGATACGAGCGGATATGACAAATCAGGGGTACGACTTGCCTGATTGGGTTGGGAAGACCTCGTATCGGTGTAATTACACGCCGGATCGGGACTCGTACCTACTATATCGGGGATGCTAAATTGACTCGCCCACGAAATTCTCTTAAGTCCCAGTTTCTCATGATGATTTCCCCCATCTCCTCTCATCTCTCTCTTTCTCGTCCTCAAGTCTACCATCACCTAAGAACACGAAGTTAATTCATCGCTCTCTATCTCTCCATGCCATGATCAAGAGGTAACAGCGAGTACAGCATACACCGAGTACAGCATACACCGAGTACAGCATACACCGAGTACTGCATACACTGAGTACTGCATACACCGCGTACTGCATCATCCCAAGATCGACTGTCTCCCGCTCCCAGCCAGTCTCTCATCTCTCGGCAGACCTTGTTGTACTCAATTCTCTACATTCCCACAATCACGAGTTAACCAATGAATAGAGTCTCAGCTCCCGTCGCGCCTCCCTCCCGAACTACCGCCTCCAGATTGACCGCCTCCAAGTACTCCTCCAATCACGGCCTCCAAGTGCACCTCTAAACTCGCTCGATCATAGTCTCCAAGTGTATCTCTAAACTCGGACGATTACGGCCTCCAAGTGCATCTCCAAACTCGCTCGATCACAGCCTCCAAGTACATCTTTAAGGAGCGACGGAGATACAGGGGTAACGGAGGTGGAAAGAGTGACGGGGAGTATATATTCGGCAGACCCCGGAGTAGATAGACATCATCTCATTTCCATCTCATCTTATCATACAATGAAAATACACACTCTATCTTTCCCAACTTTTGGTCTCACTCGCTCTGTCCGCGATATCGTGGATCCACGCAATTGCGTGGGATCCTCAACGCCGGGTAATATCATATCTTCTCACCCGATTCCTGCGTTCTTTCTCATGAATTCCGTTTGGATGTCGCGAGAGGTGCGGCGGAGTGTTGATGGTGGGCTCTCAGCCATCTAGCTCCATCGTTTCACCGCAACGGCCTCCAAATGGTGTATCTCTAAAAGTTCTCTCAATGGGCGTGGCCTGGTGCTCCTCCGGCCTGGTGCTCCTCCGGCCTGGTGCTCCTCCGATTATGCTCGAGTACCATCTGCGGCCAGATTGACCGTATATATTTATAGAGAGAGACATAAATAATGCATGCCATATTATGATGTAGCGAATCTTGTGACTGTAACAAAGATGAATATGATAAGACGAAATGCCTTGTGGTTATGTAAGAACCACTGCTGTGAGAATACGGCATCAAGTCTCCCGCAGAGCTGCGCAGCGGTCTCAGCTTCTCTCGAAGTCTCCCGCAGATCTGCGCAGAGGTCTCAGGAGCTCCAAAATTTGACTATCCTAGATGGAGCATCCTGAATGCACCTCCATAATTGCAGGTGCTTTCAGGAGCACCTGAGTGTTGGCACAGGATTTGGCCCGGTGGCTTTTGTGGCGTTTGGCCTAAGGCTGCGGGCATGAGGCCGGTGGCTTGCGGCCCCCATGCCGAGGAGTAGTGCTAGCCCCGGCAGTGATGCCCGGCATCGGTCTCCGGATGTGATACTCGGCGAAGCCGAGTATGCTCTCTCCTTTCCCATATATTTGCCTGTCTTTCTCTCTCTCTTTGCTCTTTAGACAATCACTTTTGTACGATAGTCAATTCAATATCTCTATTCGTACTCGATTGATCTCAACACTGAGAATATTCTTGCAGAGTCTGAGAGCACTTTGCTTAGCTCCAGGGGGGTCTGGGAGCGTCTGGAAGTACTTAGAAGCACTGGTGAGGTCGCCCGGAGTGTCTGGGAGGATTGCGTGTGGCTTCCGGACCGAATT
>Ga0307512_10006023_pt1 | contig 12429 bp, 14 predicted proteins | sample 14_EM_MG_FD_200267 | JGI IMG/M metagenome (GOLD analysis project Ga0307512, IMG submission 200267) | Populus trichocarpa ectomycorrhiza microbial communities from riparian zone in the Pacific Northwest, United States - 14_EM | ecosystem: Host-associated > Plants > Roots > Unclassified | place... | reverse complement strand
CTATGGGTCTGGAGAGGTGTTGATTCTTGATTTCCATGATGTGAATCCTCAGTAGAATTTCTGGTGTACCATATCTGTAATTGCAACTTTGCTGAGAATGTATATTAGATAAAAATGAGTGGAATCACAATACAGGTTTTGTGCTACCCATATCAATCTGAGAACAATACCAAGGAATGGAAAATAAAGAAAAAGCCTCATTATGCTGTTATGGTTTGTGAAGGGGAAACACTCTCATTACCCTCCCCACTGTCATTGTGCTCTTTATTACTCATTGCCCTGTTGTTGAAGTTTACTTTCCCACAGTCATTCATTTTATTTAACTTCCCTTGCTTTTTGCGTGGGTTTTGTCTCCTGAACTGGATCATACAACAGGATGGGGTGGCACCGGCATTGGGGAGCCCCTGCATGTATGGATAGATGTTCTCGTATGAAACCTTCTTGTATTACCCAGACATTATGATCTATTATGGACAGACGTGTTAACACTGGACTAAGGATATTGCGCATATCCCTCGAATCAAGTTGGCGGTGGTTGTGACGAGGTGAAACATATACCGTGGGATGTCGACGCGTGTCCGAAGAAGCGCATTATATATAATAGAAGTGGTGGAATGTTCATGGTCAATGAATGTAATCGCTGGTGTCCATTGACGACGGCGAACGCGTCGCTAATTCATGAGTAGGCTAGGACAGGATACAGGAATGTTATTGTGAACGCGACCGATACGTTCATGGACGTCGATGAGATGTACCCGCTGATGGGAACCATCCACTTACGGAGGGAGGTCAGATCCGAGACATCCGCCAGAATCACACCAAGCACTTGAAGAAATTCCTCTAGTATGCATGCATTACCATTACTACGATGCAATCAAGTTGTGTGCGGGGGTTGTAATTCGTGACTAGCTGTAGCCAAAAATAGGAGAAAGGAAAAACCGCGTACTACGTACGAATACTCTAAAAGCAACCTCGCAAATATAAGTTTGCTTTGACACGGCAAAGAACGACACGAGCGAGAAGAGGGGAGATGATTATAAGTATACTTCGATAACTAACCCAAACCGCGGGACCGGCGTGAGGAGGTGATTGTATCATACGAAAGCAAGTAGTAAAAAGTGCCTTTTGTCGATAGATAGATCGAGTGGTGGGGAGAGGGTGGCGTAAACGGGGAAACCAGGAACGACGAAAGCGACCAAAGAGAGCAAAGAAATGTAAGGAGAGACAAAGGGAGGGGCGCGTCTACGAGAAGAAGTACAACGACTTCTTGACCGCGTTCACCTCGAAGGTGCCCTTCTTTGGTACCAGCGGAAGCAACTTTGTCAATTCCACGAACTTGGGTTCCTCGTAGGTAGCCTCTCCACAAGCGGTAGCCTGCGTCTCTTTCGACCTTCGCCTCCTCCTCTTAGGGATCTTCACCAGGGCCTCGCCACCATCTGTAGTTTCACCTTGGGTAGAGACCGACTCCGGCTCTCGGTGTCCGTGGCCATCGAGATCGTCTCCTTCCGAACCGATGACGAGATCCAAAGCCTCCAAGAGTTCTTCCGTCGAAGTCAGCGGTCCGATTGTCTTCTGCTCTTGCGGGTCGGGTTTGGTGGCCAAGTGCAGGATGTCATCTGATGTCGTCTGCTCACGATCGGCAAGCTTCTTAAGCAGGGTACCGCCCTTGACAGAAGCGATCGGAAGTCGGTATCCCTTGTATCGTTCCATGAACTGCAAGAAACCATTAAGTTGAATGCCATATGGGCGAAGGTGATTCAGCCTACCTCGTCGTAAAGATTGGACAACACATGGGATGAGTGGAGAGCGACAAAACTATCACGGATCACACCGGACATCTGATCGATGCTACAGGGGTGGGTCCAGTACGAGTCGTGAACCGAAGCAAATGTCAATCCTTGAGTCTAGTAAGGGGCCAAGTTAGTGTTGGCAATAGTGTGCAGTAATTGATACCCTTACCTGACACTCCAAGGCGGTTAACATCATGTGAGTCGCATCCAAGCTATGGATAAAGTTGGGTGGGAACGCTGAGGCCTGTTTCATAGAGTTCACCGTAGCAGGAGCGTTGGGGTCCGAGATGTAGACGGTCTGGAGGGTAGTCGCAACCTGCTTTCTCTTCGTCTTCCTGTAGGGCTGAACGATAGGAAGTCCGAGCGATGTGGTCCAGACAACGGCAGTCATCTGTTCATCCTTGGTTCTGTCTTGCGCTGAAGTCCCCTTCGATCTACCCTTCTTAGGTGCAGGAGCAGAAAGTGCGGCAGGAATTCGAGCGGGTGGGATGGACTTGGAGATAAGCCTCGCGCAGAGGTTCAGCCAAGCCTGGATGTCCTGCGCTCCAGTGAACAGGTTTCCGATGCACTCAATCACATTCTTCGCCAAGTATGCTGCCGCGCTCCAGCACTCCTCATCCGGGATATCCTTCCTCTCCTTCAGCTGCCTCTCGATTTGCTCCCTCGCACCGATGAACGTTACACCGTATACGGTCGTCATCACAGTCTGCTTGACGACCTTCCGAGTGATCTTTCCATCTAACATCATCGCATGCTTGACCTCCTTCGCAGCATCCTCCTTCACCTTCTCCTGGACCATAGCTGCGACGTAGCTGTACACATCCGAAGGGCGCTCCGTGACACCAAGGTTGACTTGCTTTGCACCCTGGGTATCTCCGCCAAGGGCGGCGTAGTGCTGGAGACCATTGCAGGTGCCGTCCTGGTGGACCGGGAAGTTGGACTCGTATGCGTGGGGGTCAGGTGATTCCAGGGCGGAACGAAGCTCCATGCAGGCACCAAGACATTGCCAAGGATCTTCCGCCTTTTTCCACCATCGGTTTCCCTGGCGAATATAAACGATCAGCGATCGGCCACGGAAACTTCTCAACGACTCACTTCCAGGGGGCGCTCCGCGCTGTCGTAAATATCTGCCAAGTGATCCTCGACAAATTGTACTCGCTCATCGAAACTACCCTTGTCGAATCCGCACAGATTGGCCAAATGGATCTTCAACCACCTCAACCCACGTTCACCAAGGGGCTTAGCCTCGGCGAAGAGAAGGAGACCACGAGAAAGATCGTCACCGATGTGGTTCAAGTGCGGTGGGATAGGGTATGCCCGACCACGGAAGTCCACGTTGTGGGGGAAGTAGAACCTGTCACCCAAGAACTACAATCGGACAGTCAGCGTGTTGGCAAACGGTAGGAGGGGGAAACATAGGTATGACTCACCGCCCGAGCGATCTCGATCTTGTAGTTTACACTGCACCTGTCCGAGTGATTGCTCGCCTTGCCTTCGCTCCAAACCTTCTGCCTTGTCAAGTACACCAGCCTTGCCCCCGGATCCGTCTCATAATTCTCCGGCTTCTGAGGTTCAGGAATATCGTAGACCGCAGGAGGGATCTTGCACATCCTCTCACCAGAGTTCCACACCTTGAGGACGACGTCGAATACCTTTCGATTGACCTGCCATGGGGTCGAACCAAGGACGTCCAAGCCAGCGTAGACGAGCTCCAGATTTCCCTGTTCAGAGGCGTGTCTGAGGTAGCTCTGTTGTTCTTGTGAGTCCTTGAAGCGCATTACAGAACCTGAGAGGAATGAATGAGTACAGGCGTGTGAAGGAATAAAACGGATTCGCACTTTGACTGTACAGGTAGCCACCCGTGTCGTAGCTCAACCAGGGCTTGGGCTTCACCAACATTGGCAACTGGCGAGGATGTAAAGTTTCCCTGAGGCCATCTCGCGACATCCGCTCCGAAACTTCTGGGTTAAGTCTGATGACACCAAGCTTGTGCCCACGGAGGTACTCATACGAATGGAAAAACGCGGGTTGTTCCTCGGAACTAAACGAACGAACCTTTAGTAAACGCGAGAAAGAAAAAAAGGTGGATATCCGGGGTTACTCACACGACCTCTCCGGTTTGCTTGATAACTGTGCTCCTGACCACATTCGCAACATCCATGAGCGCATCAACCAGGAAACCTCCCACTTTGACCCTTAGAAGCTGGGTCCATGCGGCAGCCCATTCCTCTGAATCTTCCATGTACTTCCTCGCTGCTACCCGCCTCGCGTATAAACCTTTGTAGCCGGACTTAGTAAAATAGCCTGACTCGGACGCTCGTGAGGTGGTTGTGGGAATAGCGATGTTGTTGCGGCGACACATTTCGGCTTTGTGTTCGGATTCGACGGCCTTCCCGATGGTAAGAAGTGCTCGAGCAGTTTTCATACCCTCTGATACGCCACCGGAGCCTTGTAGACGCATCAGTTCGAGAATGGTGATGAGGGAGAGTTTGTCCGGCGAAACGAGGGAAAGGAATGGTCCCAAACGAGTGTGCATTTTGCTCTCGGCTAATGAGATCGGTTTCAATAAGCCCTATGTATGCGGCATTGGGAGAGACTCACAAATCTTCTCCTCTTGCTTCACGACGTCCGCGATTTCACTTTCCAACCTCTTCTGCAACTTCTGATGCCAATCCCACATCCACCTCTGAAGATGCGAACCCTTAAGGCTTCCGTCTCCCAACCCAAGTCTGTCGAAGATTTCCGCCTGGTGCTTGAGACGCTCAGCTGCCTCCTCATACACCGAGTCTTCAAGCAGCTTTTGTCGGGTAGCGACATCGTCGGGAAGGACACGACGCGCGAGAACGAGTTGCCCAAGGTGTTTACGTAGGACTTCAAGGTTGAACGGGACCTCTTGTTGGCTGGGGTCCGTGGGGTCAAAAGGCTTGTCTGATGTTGGATCGTATTCCTAAACCATTTTCTGATCAGCATACATGATCACATGAAAGTCAGAGGATTACCTTTGGTCGCAGGACAGGTCTGGCTTCCGGAATATCCTGCAAAGGATCTGGAAGGAGCGAATTCCCTAGTGCCTGAGTCCTGCTGAGCTCATCGACAACTGAGGCGAGATTCATCTCGACAGCGGTTTTGGAGAGGAGCTTGATGATATCCGCAGCTTCTTGATCCGATGAGACGGATCGAGAGGCAACGACCTGGGAGACGGGAATCTGACGATCGACGATTCCCCTCAGCAACGCGGGGGGGTTACACATGCCTATCTCCGATGCCGATACCGGTTCTGCAGAGTGTGGATTGAACCTAAGCGGGCATCAGTACGAGATAAACGACTAGTGTAAAATTCGCGTACCTGAGCCAAGCCGCGAGCATCAGTGCATAAGTTGTTGCATTTGGAGCGGCGACCTCCAATCCTCTCTCCATAGAATCGAAAAGAACCCATGCATCCTCCAACCAAACAAGCCTGTTAGATGGGTCTTTCGACGTGGCCATGGCGATGAATGCCTCCAACAGCGAATTGTAAAGGCTGGTACCCATGACAGCCTCGGCCTTGGAACTCTTGCGCAACCTCTCAAAAATCTGTTTGGCTCGGGAAACGTCGTAAAAGTTGTGAAGACATGCATCAATGACCGCGACCAAGTCTTGGGTGGGAGAGTCGGTGAAATAGAGGTCATTGAGGTGGGAGTTTTCATTGGTTGGCAGCGGAGTGGGTAGTATGGTGTAGGATGTGTTACGTTTGAGGAAGCTGTGCATGACCTCGGAGACCGTGACATCGTTCCGACCGCTGGATTTGGACATGTAAGGCGGGAGTTCCGGTTGGGCAGGGAGGGATTGTGCCAGGTGGGCATTGCGGCATGCTGTGGAAGGAGTGGAATAGAGCCGGGCTGGGCGGGGAAGTGCCTGTCTCGAGTACGACAACAAAGTCGTATCCAGGCTTTTCTTCGTCGACCGTCGGAGAGGAATCATCGCGTCTTTCCTCGGAAGTCGAACTCGTCGTCGTTGTCGTTTGACGGAACGGAGGGCGACCGATGAAATTGAGTGACAGCAGAAATGGCTGACTAAGCAAATTGCCATATCAGGCAACCGAGTCTGAACATTGTTTCTCGCTATTTTCTTGTGGATTTATCTGGGACGCGTTTGTGGAGAATTTGTTGTTGAATATTTGATCTCAGTCGCGAGCATACACGAGAAAGAGACACGAGTTGACCGGATGTCATTGCCATGAGGTTGTAATACACGCGACTTGCTGCTGGCTGCTCACCACGCCTTCCGCTCGAACCACCACCATGCTGGTCAACAGTTTCTTCGGTCTCTTCCTCTTTACGACGTCCTTAAATCCTGCAGAGTTTGCGAATGAATCTTGTCTTTCCGACAACTACTACGGAACTTATGGCGACACAAGTCTCTTCCTCTTGAGCCCAGATTCGGAGTGTCTTGCATCCCTCCGGACCACAGCGCCATCCGGTTACATCGAGTCGGGAGTCGTCTCGATGACCAAGAAGGACCACCAGCTCATGTATATCCACAAGATGCCCGTACAAGACAACACAGACTCCGTGGACCAACTTATTAAAGCACTTGAGCGTCTCAACGTTTACAATGCGGATTCGGACTCGGGCGCCTCCGACTCACAAACCACTTTTGGATCGGGAGGCAAGGGCAAATGCTCGTTCCTACATCATACCGGGGTCGATGCGATTATCAGCGTTCCACCTCACCTCATCCCCCACATCGACAAAGCCCTTCCACGCTCCTTCAAGGCTTATGCGATCCCCACCGAGCCCCTGGCCATCACCCCCGTTCCAGACGAAGCCGTAGACCGCGTCAAAGGATGGTTGCACAACCTCAAATTTGACGAAGAGATTGCTTCCATCGTTTCTGACATCTCCGTGCCTCAAATGCATAACGACATTCGCTACCTGACCGGCGAAGATTCGGGTTCCCCCATCATGTCGAGGCATTCGTTCTCAGAGGGTGCTAGGATCGCTGCAAACTGGTTAAAGGATCGGATTCAGAATACCGGAGCTCATTGCGAACTGAGAGAGTTCTTGACTGGTTTCGCTCCCAATGTCATCTGGTAACTTCCTCGTCAGATCATATATACGCACGGAGACTGACGAATTCTGCAGCAAATACAAATCTCTGGATGAAGACGCAGGAACACTCATCATGAGTGCTCACTATGATAGCCGTGGTTCGTTCGGAAGTACCCGCCACCCCGGAGCAGACGACGACGGTATGCACCCACAGCTGGCCTGCATATGTCAGCAAACTGATCAACCGCCTGCCTTGTAGGATCCGGCACAACTGCAATTCTCGCTATTGCCCGTACTATTTCTCGCAAGAGGATTCAATTCAAATCCCACGTAGAGCTTGTTGCTTTCGTACGTCCAATTTCCTCTCCTTTTCCATATCTCATTTGTGCCTTCGGTAGGCTGGCGAAGAGCAAGGCCTTTTGGGTTCCCGCCACTACTCTCGTGAGTCTACCCACATCCTTAGAAATCCTCGTAAACTAAAATTACGTGCAGGTGAACTTCGCGAGAGAGGCGCAAATGTCACACTGATGGTCCAATCCGACATGCTGGCCTACCACGTCCCTGAAGAACACGCTCAGTTGGCTTTCCCTGATACGTAAGTGTCCTTTCTCAAACGGCGCACAACGGCTAACCCGCTTCCATTTCGTAGCATTGGCACACCAGAAGTCGCCTATCTAGTCTCCAACGTTTCATCTCTTTATAGCCCAGAGCTCGACCTCGGCTTCACTCAAGTCTGCTGTTCGGATCATCAGTCGTTCCATGAGAACGGCTTCCCAGCCACTCATCTCTTCGAACGTGCTGGTCCCATTGCTGACCCAATGTATCATAACACTGGTGATATCAGCGACCGCAAGGGTTTCGACTTCAACCAGCTGAGGAGCATCGCCAAGGTTCAGCTTGCGACGTTGATGCACGCCGCTGGGTACAAGATTAAGCCGGAGGACTAGTGACTGGGAAATTGATAACTTATTTACCTCGACTCGTGTACACGACTCTGAAATGTACTTTTTCTGATGCTTGACCAACGCTTTTACATTCACGTGTGCTGAGTGTGTTCGTGAGATGGCATTCCCCCACAGACATCAACCTCGACCTCCGCCGAGTGCATAGATTGTGTCCGTCATTAATCGTGTCACTCCATTCATGCCCTTCACAGATGGTTCACTTTATATGGTGTTTATCGACCCTGCCGGTGTTCTCTGCAATGACACGGCAGCCACAAATTCGCTGCTAGGGTATAATCGAGAATCCCTAACCAGAATAATACACAGATGATCTTACAACTGCTCCACCCGAGGTCGCTGGCCTCGCTGTTCCCGTGCGCGCGCTCTCTGCTTCTAAAGTTGGATGGGGCGGCTACAACGAACTGAGGAATTTCAAGGGTGCGGAGCGAGTTCAAGTTAATTTTGGGAATTGGGACCCTTTTATTAAAATCCCAACGCCACTATTTTGAACCCCTCAAATAGACACGGTATGTGTAGGGCCGCCGATGACGTTCCGTGGAGGTCAAGCTGCGAATATTTTCGTTCCAGAAAGCCGAAACGCCGCCGAGCGCCGCGGCATGGAGTCGTGATCAGTAAGCTATAAAGCCTGTTCCCCCAGAGCTCGATGTTTTCTTCCAATCAAGCCCCCCACCTGCAATCATGAACACTGACACCGAAACGCTCCTCCGTACTCTTCACCTCGACAGCACGTTGTTGGGATTGAATCCTGAGGAAGAAGCTTTCTTCAAGTCGGAAACGGGCATCCAGGATACGGAGGAGCTGAAGAAACATATCATCCAGGTTCAGGATGATGCCTACAAAGTAAGTCGCTGCCCCCGCGTTGATCGGATAAGATCCACGGGACAATAACATCGTTTTCGTGTTCAGGTCTACCCGTACCCTTGCATTCGTGGGTTCAGGTTCGCGAGGCTCAAGATCGCCAGGATTCCCGCTTATCCACGCGTCCTTGAATTGAGGAAGAACCGGCTAGATGCGATATTTCTCGACATTGGGTGCTGTCGTAAGGATCAGCTCATTCTCGGGGTTTGCTCTAAGAACCTAACCATAATTTCGCTCCCGAATAGTGGGTGCTGAGGTGAGAAAAGTTATCCACGACGGATGGCCGATGTCGCACGCTATTGCGACGGACCTCCAGGCAGGTATGGCGCTGGGCTGTTGCCTGTACTCCTCGCGTGAAAATAACATTACATCGGAAAAGGATTCTGGGACCTAGGACACAGGTTGTTCAGAACCACACCCGAGACTTTCCCCATGAAGTTCCTAGCTGGGGATGCGTTTGACGATGCACACCTTTCTCCCACCGGTCCGGTACCATCTGGTCCACCACCTCCTGTTGCATCGGTGAACACTCTCACCGAGCTACGAGGCCACATCTCCGTCATCCACGCTTCCTCTCTCTTCCACCTCTTCAATGAGGAGAAACAATTCGAACTTGGAAAACGCCTGGCGGCACTACTTGACCCTCGTCCTGGCTCCATCATCTTCGGTGCACATGGCGGCTTGCCAGTGAAAGGTCGACGTCAAGGAAAATTCCCGAAGATGTTCTGTCATTCCCCAGAGTCTTGGAGTGAAATGTGGGAAGAGCAGATTTTCGAGAAGGGTCAGGTGAAGGTCAACACGGTCCTCAGAGAGATGAACATGGCCACCGAGAGGTTGGAGAGGGCAGTCCCGATTGAGGAGGGAGCTAAATTCTATGTGCTTGCCTGGTCGGTGGAACGGTTGTGAAAGAGACATGTCTCGATTCATGTATGGAATTACACATTTGGATGAGTACAAAGGATTCAAGAATACATCGATTGTCTGTACGTTCCAACTCGATGGCGTATTCGTGAAGCGAGGGGTGTGTGTGTCTACATCGACCTGCGATCCCCCATCTGGACCTCCACTCACGCAAGAGGAAACATTCATCCCCTGCTGGTTCCTCACTTCCCTTCCCGTAAGCTCCCGCATGACCGGTACTCTTCTCCTCGTCCGAGTTCTCCCTTAGATTTCCGTGTCTTCAGTCGGTACGTTCACGATAACATAGACGCTTGTTTTCCTGAACACTCGAACTTCCATTCGCCATCATCGAATCTGACCCCGGCGTGTTCACAGCTCTGGTCCCACGTACTCTCTCGGCGCGCGAGCCTGGCTTCAGGTCGTCGAAACTTACGACATCTACCCTTGGGCGCCGATGGACGACGAACAAGGGGTTCTTGAACTTGAACCTCCACTCTGGTAAGTCTAGACCTCAGTCTGCTTCCGCTAACATTTATAACGGGAACTTTGCCACAAAAAGCGAGAAGTAGAACGTACTGGGATGCCGTTTTTGAAGAGATGGCTGAGGAATGTGTAGTATACGGACTGATCTCGCCATTCGAGAATTACCTGTTTGCCGGAGATTGTTGGGTGGACAGATTCCGTGTACTGCGGAGGATATTTTGAGTTCTAAATGACATGAGGAGTACGTGTCACGAGCGATTGGAGGGATGGCCCGACAGGTATTATCATAGGCATGAGATCAAGTTGTGGCAGGGGTTTTACAACGAAGTAGTATTCAAGCCGTTTGGGCCTCCCTTCTAAATCGTGTCCTCCCGCCTCTGAATTTGAGGCTGGATTCCAGCCTAGCCGATAACGTTCTGTCATCTGTGGGGGTCGAGCTGCGAATGTTTTCGCTCCAGAAAGCCGAAACGCCATCGACATGGAGTCATGATCAGTAATCTATAGAGCCTGCCGTCGGAAAAAAATCCACGTACAGTGATCCACCACTCAAATGACCACCCATAATTTTCTCACGACACATTTGCTCACACACTTAGATATTTGACGGGTAGCTACCGCATGACTCGGTCATTCGTCCACTATAAGTATTTCTTAATATATTGAGAAATGCGGTTGTAGCAATAAATCCGTGTGTTGCACAAGGAGGTCACGCATACCACTCAATGAACCACCCATAAAAGGGAAATTTGTCACTATGTCACGCTATTGTCACCAGTGTTTGCATGGACAATTATAATCGATTATAATTAAAGAGACCGGTACTTTAGATCCCTGCCAGCGTCTTTGATTATAATCGATTACAATCGGATCATAATCTCAGATTTTTTCCAACATGTTCCCCCAGAGCTCGATGTTTTCTTCCAATCAAGCCCCCTATCCTGCAATCATGAACACTGAACTTGACACCGAAACGCTCCTCTGTACTCCTCATACTCCTCACGTCGACAACACTTTGTCGGAATTCAACCCTGAAGAAGCAATGTCCTTGATATTGGAAATGGAGAAGCGGGAGATGGAAGAGTTGAAGAAATATATCATCCCGTACCCTTGCACTCGTGGGCTTAACTTCGCGAAGCTCGGGGTCGCCAAGATGCCTATTTATCCACGTGTCCTTGAATTGAGGAAGAACCGGCCAGATGCGATATTTCTCGACATTGCGTGCAGCAGTAAGGATCGACTCATTCTAGGTGTTTGCTCTGAGAACCTGACCATAGTTTCACTCCCAAATAGCGGGTGCTGAAGTGAGAGAAGTTATTCGTGACGGATGGCCGCTGTCGCATGTCATTGCGACGGCCTCCCACCAAGGTATGACTCTGAGCTGTCACCTGTACTCGTCGTGCGAAAATAACATCGCCTCGGAAAAGGATTCTGGGACAAGGGGCACGAACTATTCAAAACCACACCCGAGACTTTCCCCGTGAAGTTCCTGGCCGGAGATACGTTTAATGATGCACACCTTTCCCTCACCGCTCCGGTACCATCTGGTCCACCACCTCCCGTTGCGTCGGTGAACACTCTCACCGAACTGCGAGGCCACATCTCTGTCATCCGCGCTTCCTCTCTCTTCCATATCTTCAATGAAGAGAAACAATTCGAACTTTGCAAACGTTTGGCAGCACTACTTGACCCTCGCCCTGGCTCCATCATCTTCGGTTCGCACGGTGGCATGCCAGTGAAATGTCAACGTCAAGGGCTTCTCTCAAGGGTGTGTTGTCATTCCCCCGAGTCTTGGACCGAAATGTGGGAAGAACGGATTTTCAAGAAGGGCCAGGTGAAGGTCAACGCGGTCCTCAGAGAGATGGACACGGCCGCTGAGGAGTTGGAGAGTGTAGGTCCGGCTAGGGAGTTCTATCTTCTTGTCTGGTCTGTGGAACGGTTGTGAAGGAGGCATGTCCAGATTCATGAGTATGGAGTTACACATTTGGATGAGTGCAGGGGATCCGAGAATACATTGATCGTCTATGCGTTTCAGCTTGATGGGGTATTCGTGAAACGAAGGATACATCGGCCTGCGATTTCTCGTCTGGACTCTCTTGATTCTCTTATTGTTCATCACCTCGATTCACCGCATTTGCGCGTCTTTGGCGACCAAACATTCTGCAGAAAGAACCTTGATGTATCTCCCTTGCACATTCGTCTCAACTTCGGGTTACGTGAATCAGGCTGTATGACTGTAGAAGACGTGCATGTCCTCCGAGAAGGCGCCCCGTAAATCAGTAAGGCCTAAATTAGTGATCGTGGAGTGAGATGTTTGCACGAGTCCGTTGGAAGAGATAGTTCCAGCCAACTACCGCAAATTGAGACGCGATCACGAGCGTGAAAATTGCACATGCTATACAATCC
>Ga0307512_10006022_pt1 | contig 12429 bp, 9 predicted proteins | sample 14_EM_MG_FD_200267 | JGI IMG/M metagenome (GOLD analysis project Ga0307512, IMG submission 200267) | Populus trichocarpa ectomycorrhiza microbial communities from riparian zone in the Pacific Northwest, United States - 14_EM | ecosystem: Host-associated > Plants > Roots > Unclassified | place... | reverse complement strand
TGCACATATCATGTCGCCCCAGGCTACCCCCTGGCGTGCGACCCACGGCCGGTTTCACTCCCAAACCTCAAGACTCTCAGCACGTCCGATTGCATCGAAACAACGCTATATCTCGACGCTCCCCTGCTCTCATCCCTTCCTGTCCTCCGTGTTTGTTACGACGAACCTCCCAGTCGGATTGGTTCTGGTCTTCCTCACCCAACGGCCCTAGCCTTTCTCTAAGGACTATCAGCAGGACCCTAGATCCCTCCGTCGCAACTAGGCTGGCACAATTCTGGAGAGGCGTGACCACATTTGGCTTGCACCAGTCCGTAAGTTCCTATCGTCCCAAGTTGTATCGATACCCAGCAGAGATGGCCGATATCTGGGAGCTACTTCCACGTCTCCATGTCTTGGAGGTCACCTGGAGCTACGGCTTGGACAGTATCCTATAACCCCTCCTCGAGCCCACCGATCTTTGCCCTACCCTTTCAAGGATCGAGGTCTCACCTTCCAGTAAGCTTATGGACGACTGGGGCGCACTCGACTTCTCCAAACTCCTCGAATCCCGTGCCGCGCGGGGGAAGCACCTTTCAGAGATCATTCTCAATCACAAGATGAACTCGGACGGCTCTCCCAAAGAACTTGTTCCAATTCACCTGCGAGATTGGTTCTGTGGGTATTCCTCTTCTCCCGAGGAATCGGCATATCATCCCAGTTCTCATCACTTGGATGCATTTTGGGCCGTTTTCAACGAGTGTTGTCGGGGATTCCTTAGACAGGCATAGGACATTTACGTTGTATCACGATGTACCCCTCCCATGCGCTCATCATGAGCCTCGGAACATCTGTTTATATGCCAGCTCGTTGACCATCATTATAAAATAGCACGTACTGGTGCAGAACTCGTATAATTTTTCGGGTTATTGCTAGGGGTCACCTGGCCAGGAGGGGTGCGCACGCTTGCAAGCCGCAATCAACCCTCCCTCCTTTCTTTCAGTCCATAGTGTCGTCCTAGGTCCGATTCGTCCGTGTGGTTATATTGTCTCCGCGCTTCCGGCTCCCCGTCCGTCAATGTCAGTCCTAAATGCTGCAGGTTGCGAGGGGTTGCAAGGGAATATATGGTAGGCATGAACGCGTAAATACAGGGGACAAACTTCCAGCAGCGAGACTCGAGCGCTCGGCGCCGCTATAAAATCTGAGGTCGCCTGGGCGTCGTCGTCGGGCAGCAACAGCTTCTGTGGGATAGCGACGAACTTCTCGATCAGGCCCAAGGTTTAGCTCGTCTGTAGGGAATTCGAATAGTTAAGGTAAACAGCTGGTAATCGTGGCATCTCTAAGCTAACCCTTGGGATACCTATATGCATGTAAAACGATTATAAAAAGGGAGATAGAACGATGTATGATACAGGAGGCATATTACTAACGACGGTCGGTTGGACGACAGATATAAAACAACCTGCGTGAATAGATGAGATGAACTAAGAGAACATTCTCGAAGAGGAAGCAAGTAACAGTATTAAAGAACGTAAGGAAAGGCAGGACGAAGGGACAAGGCTTTGGCGACCTGCAGGAGGGTGAATTTGAGGAACCCGGCGCAACCGTCGATGCTATCACTCGGTTCCCTGAGCTTAGAACGGATGGTTAGTATGCGTAGGAAGTAATGTCATTTAAAGGAGCTCAGCGCAGCGCTCACAATTGAAATCGGATTGACTAGTGGCCACCGAGGTGTTCAGTTTCTCCTCTATATGCCGGAGGAGCCCTCTACAATCCTCCACGTCCTTTGCAGCCCCAAGCTTCTTGTAAACGTCGGCCGCGCGTAAAGCCTCATACTTCGCGTCTTCAAGTCTATCCTGGTCATACCAAACCAAGGCCTGCAGCTCCATCGCATAACCCAGGTTGTATGCGCTATCGACTGTGTGCGACTTGGCGCGTTCGGCGTGAGCCTGTGCGTCGTCGAGCCTCCCTCCCTCGCGAAACAGTTGCGCCAGTCTGTAATTAGCCAAAAAAAGGAGATAGTGCCAGTCGAAAGGGGACGCAATTTCGAGGGCTAGCTTGAAATGGTGAATCGCCTTCTCGGTCTCGTCCTTGGATTGATATATCTCGCCGAGAGCATTATGAGATCGGCAGACCAGAAATTCCTGGCCTTTCTCTGGGAGGATATCGATTGCGCGGAATGCGGCTTCTTCTGCGGCGTCGAGCTCTCCGTCCGATTCCAACAATAAAGCGAGCTTGATCAAACATTGTGCTTGTTGCGCCGCGTCACCGAGCCGTTCATAAACTCCCAATGCTTCTTTTGCCTGTTGTATCCCTTCCTCGTAGAGGCCCATGTGCCGATTTACTTCAGATAGCTCCATTAATGTTCTAGCAACCTCATGGTCACTCCCCCGCTCTCTCCGAAGCTGCAAGGCGTGAACAAGGAGTTGTCTGTTCTCCACCTGATTTCCAACCGAGCCAAACAACCGTGAGAGCTCGAACAAGCATCCTGGTTTGAAACGATGATCATCCGGGAGACCTTCGATCTTCGGCTTCAGAACGGTGAGTCGCTTCTTGTGCCAGAAAAGGTGCCTCATGAAATCAGTGCAAGCATCCCAGACGTCATCCGAGTTCGCGTCGATCGTCGTGAAGATATCGAGCAGGTGCTCGACATTCACATCCTCTGATATGATCCATTGCGATTCTCCGAAGCCAGGTTTTCCTGGATCAATATCGGCTGCCATCCGGGTGAAGTAATGTTTTTTGGTCGTGCAGAGCAGTGGAGATGCCTTCGGATCCTTGGGAGAAAGGTAGTCTCGGAGTGGCGCGAGCATTGTGACAAATCCATTGCTCCGGTACGTCAAGGAAAGGATGCAGAACTTGTCGAAGACATTGGTTCTATTTGGGATGGTGGGAAACAAACGCTCGAGGTTGTCCTCATCAACACCCTGCGGGAAGAAGGCGACGACTCCAAGCAGCGCTCGGGCATCGGGACCAAGTTCTCGGAACAGGGGGGAAGCGAGCGAAAGTTCAATTGCCGCAGCGAGGCTCTTGTTATGCTGGGTCTGCAGCACACTTGTCCGCCGTCCCTCCCATTCTCGGGTCAATCGTTCCGTGTCCCATTTGTTTTGATGCGCGACTGTAGCGAGCAAGGTGATAGAAAGTGGGTGAAAGTCGAGTTGTTCGAGAATGGCGTTAACGAGGCCGGATCGATCATCGCTGTCGTAGATCCCGCAGAAGGTATCGCATGCAGCGCCCATTGACAGTGTCGGCACATCGAGATGTTTGCAACCTGGGGGAGTAGTGGAGATACGGGACGTGATACAAACACAAATGTTGTCGAAGCGACTCAGTTCCTCCACCACGTCGTAGATCTCCTGGGCGTCCGTCCCTTGCGGGTCGAGAATAGATTCAGCGTTATCGAGGACTATCAGCATCTCCCTTGAGGACAGGGATGTCCGCAGGGGAATTAGATTCTCGGGGTTGTCGACGCCCGCGCCGATGACGCTGGAGAGCCGCCGGAGGAGGTGAGTGTGTGAGGTAGGGAATTGGTCACAACGGATGAAGCGACGGTCGTGGCCAAATCGCTGCTTGATCCGATCGTTGTGGAGAACGGCAAGGGCGATGGATGTCTTGCCGATTCCACCGGCACCGATGAGGGCGATTGGAGTGAGGTTCTGAGCGAGATCGACTATCTTCTTGATCAGCTCGTCGCGTCCGAAAAAGGTTCTTGACGGCAGAGGCGGGGATTCTCCAGGTATGCTGGATTCAAATGTAAGATAACGAGATCATCGGTAGTTCAGGTTGCTGACCTAATTTGAGTCTGTACAACGGTGAGTGGTCATTCGGTAACGACTAGAGTGCGCCACTCACCGGAAGATGTTTACTACCATTTCCCTCCTGACCTTGCACAATCGTACGATGAAGGGTACTCGTAACATTGCGCTCAAACTCGGAAACGATAGCGCGTACGTCGTGACGAATGTCGGAAATTGTTCCATGCGTACCTTTCGGTACGGGAGGCGGTGATTCTCCAGGTGCACTGGATGCAAATGTTAGATACAAGTTTCATTTCCAGCCGAGTTCGCTGACCTGGCGTGAGTCTAGGCGGTGTTAAGTGGTTACTCAGCGACAGGTAGAGTACGAACGGTACTTACCATCCGATTTTGATCGCGTGTATTCTCGGGGCCTTTTAACGTGTTACGATGACTGTCGGAAACAATGGCGGCGGTGTTTAAAACGTCATTCCGGACGCCGGAAACGATGGTGTGGGTGTTCATAGCATCATGACGGACGGCAGAAACGGTAGCATCTGTGTTTATCGAAAATTCATTCTGGAAGCAGAAAGTTAGCAACGGGCCTCACTCGATCGACAGGACTCACGTTAAAGACCTGAAGAATCTTGTCGAGGTCCAACTTCCAGGAGGCGATCGTCTCTTTATCGTTCTTCACGTGGAAACGTCGAGAGACCACATTCCGTTTACCCCACTTGACTAGCCTCTTCTGAATCTCTGCCACGGTCCTGCAATCGAGAAAATTGGTGGACGGTTCGAAATTTACATCGCTAGTTCACTCACGGCGTCAACAGATTTATCGCATCGTGCACGGACCGATTGAGCTCGCCCGGTCTCTTTCCGTTCGTTCCCCGGTCAAGTGCTCGGCCGATATCAGCGCAAAGTAACCCAAGCTCAACGCAATCCAGTTTGTTAACCATCGAGTCCTAGCTGGGTGTGAACCTGGAGCAGATCGTAGCAGAAGTGCAGGAAACATACCCTGATCAGTGTAAGGAGAACGATTACGGAGCCAAAAACGGCCTTGGCTGGTGGGATGTTCGAGTTCTTTTCCGCGAGATTCAAGGCTTCTATGGCCGCATTCAACGTTGAGATAGCACTCTCCATGGTCGAAACTCAAGGTAATTGCGAGAGAACCGTGCGACGTGAAGGCTGTGAGAACCCTAATAGAGATGAGCGGCAATTTTTCCATGACGCGCCCCGTGTAAACAGGTTCATTTGATGAAGGTAATTGTATTCGCGGCTGTAGCATTTGAGGGTTGGTGTGATCGACCTCCTTCCTCCCTGCCTCTTGTTCAAGATGACCTGAAGAAATGGTCATTTCGTTGACCGCTGGCGCAACGCTGAGACTTTCGGCTCGGATTTTCTGTTTGTTCCGTCTGATCTACACGCTTGAAACATCCATTGTCACCCATCCTCCACACACCCCTCTCTCCAATCATCAGGACTCCGTCGATCCCCAACTATCCGTGGACGTACAGCATCGGCGGGTCGGGGATCAACAAAATAACGGAACGCGGAAGATGACTCGGATCGATATTCGTCTCGGCAAGGTCGGCGACACAAAGTTGGTGACGGGATTTCTTGTTTCACCGTTCGGCCAGGTCAGGATGATCGTTAGATTCGACGGAGTACTTCAGGTGAAAGGTGCTTTGTCGCTCTCGGTATGGGAGGAAGAGGGTGAGACTGGCTCGGTGGCGAGAAGGAGCGGGAGGGATGAGGGAAGGTGCACAAGTGGACGTTTAGAGAGTAGTTGAAGGGGACAGAATGGTACGGCGATGAATATTTAGGCGACAGCGTTAATCCTTTCTAGCATCCTTCTTCTGAGCGGCCATTGCGGCTTTAATCGCAGTTATATTGAAGAAAAGCTGTATTCGATGTGAGGTTAGCGAAAGGGTGTTCGGCAAAAATGTTGGAGAAAGCCCAGTGCAGAACTGGGCGAAAATGAAGAGCGGAATCAAACTACACTGGAAAGAAAGTGGGCGGAGATGAGGGGTATGGAACGAGAAAAGCCGTGTAACCTCGGGTAGCAAGAACGTCTGAGCGAACGTGATGGCAGCCGGGCTCGCACTAATCCTTCTTCACGACCCTCGACCAGGGCACTGTTCGTCAAAATCAGAATAACCCACGAGTGCACAAAAATGAGTTCCAAACTATCCTAACTAAGTCACCGCAAAGAGGTACACATATGGCGAGGAGTACTACATAATTCAACTGTTTTTCGTTCCCTGGGGTGAAATACATGTCAGGTTTTCGTTCACTAAACTATGAGTTCGTCGACAAATTTTTTCAACTCATCGATCTGGCTCGGGAGGCACCGATTCTCCCCAAGTATCTTAACCGTCTTCACCCCGTGACCCGCTTCTCTTCTCTCCCTCAAAACTCGCGCCAACTCTTCAAGGCGGAAATGACTATCCTTGGGAATGATCCGTATCTCCGACAGTTCGGGGCAAGGAACCGATTGGATACCACCAGATATAGTGCGTTTGGCTTGTATCATGAGTGCCAGCGAGTCTGTTTCCCTGATCAGCTCAAGCGTCCGCAACCTCTCGAACAGATGGATCGGAATATCTTCGACGGGCGGACAACCTCCAGACGCCTCTACAGTCAACATCTCCATCTGCGTGAAGGAAATCGGTGTGGATGATGAGAGCCAGCGGCCGACAACGTTATCGATGGTGCGTCTCTTTGAGAGCTCGCGGATAAATAAGTAGGCGGGGCTACCGTAGCTGAAACGACACACTCGAGTGCCGTTCTGATAAACGTATTCCAACCCGATCGGCTCGACGAGTAACGGGAAGTGGCCGCCGTGAGGGGGAAGGATGGTAGAAAGTGTGACCGCCTGGGGTTGGGGACTGCGAGTTACCCTGACCGCCAAGTCGTTGAGCCGTGGAGCGATGAGGCAAGGTATCAAGCTAATCAACCCTTCGTGGTCGGTCCAGTCGAGCCTGTGTAATTGTTCGAGAGTCACCTCCCTCAACGGCTCGTATGACCGCGTTCTTCGAACCTTAACGCTCATCTTGATCTCTTCTATCAGCGGAGACGACACAAAAAGGTCCAATAATTCCTCTATTACGACGTACGCGTCGTCGGCGACCCAGTCGATGGTGGTTAGCTTTGGTAAAGGGAAAGTGAAGACCACGCTTGGCGAGATTGCGGAAAACTTGATGCTGCGTAGTTCGGGAGCGTGTCGTCCGAGGAAGTTTGGGGGGACGTAAATGGCACCACTGCCACCACCACCAATACCACCTATAGGCATGGGAGAATGGTATGAACGGGGCTGTCCACGAAGTATGAGGTGCTGAAGATTTGGGGTTTTATGGCACAACCGCGTGGCGATCGTTTTCATCTGAACCTCGTCCGCCTCGATATGTAAGGACTTCATCCTGGCGACCCAAGGGATAGCACCTAAGAACGCTCCTTCGGGGCCAACAATACAGCTTCTCGTTCTCCCAACACTGACGTCGATGAGTGCCACCTTGGATCGTTCGAGGTAGAGGGACGCGCGGGTGCTATCTTCGAAATCAACCTTGGTCCAGAGCGACTGGGTGGACGTGAGTATGACACGCCATCGTGCGCAGACGTGGGTAGCTGCAATAAGGTCGCTCTCATATTTCCGGAGCTCGAGCACCCTCGCGAGTATCTCGGGTGGAAGACGATTGACGGGCGCCGATTCGTTCATGGCTGAGCGGATTATGGTCAAGATCCGCACAACGTCTTGTCCAAGATTGGAGATCTGCTCTCTGGGTTCAGACATACTCAGAAATCGAGAGACATCTATGTTCTATTCGTACCGTTTGCCCTGGTAGACTCAGCAGTTCCCTAGATTACCAATCAGCCACGTCCGATAAGCTCAGATGTGTGGTCTTGCCTACCCTCCGATAAGCCCCTTATCTGCGCCAACCGCTTTCGAGAGCGCAGATACCAGTTGCTCGATGCTCGAATCGGATCCTGGGTCTTCCGTCATCATCGCGGGGGGGGTGGGAGGCTGTGGCGCGGCGCCTGCCGGTAAGTCCTCAGCCACCCTCGGTTGACATTCCAGTCGTTGCGCTCTACCTCGGAGTTTGTAAAGAGAGGAGATGCGCTTCATCTCAGAGATCGTGGAGAATAAGCAGGGAGCCTCTGGAGCTGCGATGGGTGGATATACTAGAGTGGCAAGATGATCGGCGCGTGTGGTATGGTTCGATTTGGTCAACAATACATAAACTGGAGTCAGTGCGGGCCATGGCCAACGCCCGTCACGTGCACAAGGCGTAGACCAGAACTGGTTTCATTTCCGTGAAACAATGTCCATTCACGCTCCAAACTACACAAAACACTTGTAAGCACACAAAAGAGTGGTATGAAACATAGATCTGCGCACACGCCTTTGCACGTGGAAGGGACCAACCCCCCCGTTGCGCTTTCGACGAAGCCCGGAGCTTGACCCTCCTTTGTTCACACTGTCTACGAGCTTAGCCAGCCCCGAAGCAGTGTTGGACAAACTGGCAGTTGCTATCAGATTACGGCTATTCGCCGGTAGCCGCGGCTGACAGCCAGCCATCCGCTGCACCTCGGGCGCCATCGGCCCTCGATCATCGACATCTCCTGTAAGCGTTTGCAGTTTTTGGTTTCAGATGAGTTGGCATGCTGGGGAGGTTTTCCGCTATTTTTTTCGATCGCTCCTGGCCGCTATTCTTTTGTGCTTGTCTCCCTCGACGTCCAAGACCTCAACGTTTCAACAGCCTAGCGGACCCGCTCGATTTCTGGGACGTTGCAACGGTGTCGTCGAGCGTTTTCAACCAATGTTAAGTTCTTCCCGGCATTTAGATTTCGGACTCGTGACTCTTGATTTTCATCCCCACGACCATAAGGGAGGTGGTCTCGTTGAAATAATTCTGAAACCTCAGGCCATTATCGTTCGTTGGGACCGTCATCGTCTTCGCAGAGTGTTGCGGGGCGAATGAACAATAGACGCATCTCTTGTTACGTGAGGCAGAGGAAACAAGGAATTTTAAACATACCGGACGGTAACGGTAGCATATCTGGAAGGTAAGCGTGGAATACGGTTACCCTGACGGCATATACACAACAATAACAAAATCTAGTAAGCAGAGGTAGCGTTCACGGACAAGCGGAAAATCACAATTCTGTTCTCATCTCGATGACGAGATCCTTTCCTGAACCTCGAACCAAAAAGCCCTTGAGGTTTCCTAACGCACGCAATTCCATCTTCTTTTGAGAATCCTTCGTCTCCGTCCCCATGTGAGGGAGCAGAGTTACGTTATCGAATTCGAGCAGTCGCGGGTTCACATTGGGCTCATTCGGATACACATCCAGACCCACACCTCCCAGCTGCGAGTGAAGTAGGTCGGAAAAGGCACGAGTTGGATGACTGGCGGACGTACGTGGCCATCTTCCAACGCCCTGATCATTGCATCCTCATCGATGACCTTCCCTCTCGCTGTGTTGACGATGAATGCTCCCTTCTTCAACCCTCTGATTATTTTCTCTCCTACAAGACCCTCTGTTTCCTGGTTTAGAGGTACGCTGACTGCCAATACATCTGCCTCTTTCAAAAATGCCGCCAACCGCTCCTTCGGATAGTATTCAGCCCATGACGGCGCACCTTCAGCGGGCCGTCGATTGTGATAAATCACCCGCATGGGGAAGGTCCGAACCAACTCAGCGATCCTTGTTCCGATTCCACCCATCCCGAGGATGGCCAGAGTCTTGCCGGTAAGATTGAATGCCCGTCCGGAGTTCAGACCGGAATTCCATGCGCCCTTGCGCAGGTTACGTTCCGCGTTGGTAAACTGACGGAGCGTGGATATGATAAGATATAGCGCCGTCGTAGCCGTCGCGTCATCGACAGCGCTCGGTGTGTGGGACACCTTGATACCTAGAGCGAACATTATGCTCGCAGACCGCGACGACAACAGTTTACTCACCCTTGGCTATGCAGGCGGGGATGTCAATTTGATCGTAGCCAGCTCCATTGTGCGCGATCCACTTGACCCCCGTTTCAGCCAGGGCAGAGATAATTTCAGGATCGAAGGTCCCAATAGCGTCGGCGGAGGTGTTGTCTCTGTACGCGCCGGTAATCCCCGCGTATTTCCCTCCAGGTTTGAGATTCTTTAAAAAATCAGCCCTGTTGAGAGATTCCATTCGCTGAGGGACGGAAGAGATTGCTTAGTCCAAGGCATATATAACTCGTGGTATGGACTGACGATGATCTCCGCCAACCCAGCGAACATTTCCTTGGCCTCAGCGTCTGACCATGCAAGGTTGCCGCAAATTAGAACCTTGGTCATCGCGGTTGATCTGCAAAGTCTGCGATCAATGCTGGGGTAACCGAGGTTCAGGATAAACTGTCAGGTCAAATGGGGTAACATCAGGTGTAAAAAGGACTCGGATACGGGGAATCGAACCCCGAGCTGCCGCGTTGGGCGCCTAATCTGCTTGAGAGGCGGCAATGTTAGCCGTTACACCATATCCGACTTAAAATTCTTGCCCTTTACATCAATATAATCTGCTAAGTTTCTCTGCTCCTGACCTGGACATGGGTACTTTTGCCAAGTTGCAGAATACTTCATTAATCCATGCATAACATTGAACACTACCACAAACTTATCAGGCTCCACATCTAAAACTATGTCTATAGCCTCCTTCCAGACTGGAATCATAGAGCTCACTCCTGTTAGATTATCTAACCACTGAGTGAAAATGAAGAGAGCACAAAGATCTCAGTTATTGAGGCATCAACTAAACTTTTGTATGGCCTTCTATCCTAATGAAGTTATGAGGGTACCACTCATAGCAATATTGAGCTTGTCCATTCTAAACCTTTTTTCTCATGCTGGATCCAATTTCTTTTGCTGTGGGGGATTTTATATACACTTATACTCTACATGATATGCTGTAAGATCTATGTCTGGTAAGTGGGTGTTTGCAATGTTTAGTGTCAGTATCTAAATTCCCAGAGGATTCTTATAGCTTTTGTAAATAGTTGATTGGAAATGAGGTTTTGAACAATAGCCCTGTTTTTTTTTCACCCATTGTTGAGCTTGGAGGAAGGCCTTTGATGTAGTGGGAGTGGAACAGTGCTTGACAACCAAATGTATGATTGGTTGACTCAACTCCTGATTTATCCTTGGACAATAGGCTTAAGCCAAGTGTGAGTTTGTCAAAGGTTATCTGAGCATTACCAAACCTTTGAAGGGGCTCAGTAGAACCTTAAGGGGGATAACACCAACTGTTGTTATTTGGAGGACTTCTTGATAGGGGGAAGTGAGAGACTTGACTCTGAGATCCCAGATGCAGTCTTTGCAGTAACAATGACTCAGAGGCAGGTGACTCTAATCACAATAATAGAAGGGAATATGGATTGCTTATAACACAATCCCTGCTTAAGCTGTGAGGTAATAGACTATTAGGTATCCCCTAATAGAACTGACACCTAAATTCTCCACAAAAATACCCCCTTGCAGAAAGTAGTATACTCTTTTCAAGGGGAAAACTCTAGAAGAGAGTTCTAGATGAGGGGGATGATGGTGGTCTGAGACCAAAAAGTTGTTGGGTTGTTTGTGGGGGTGTTGGCTCTTTCAGCCTGAGAGGAGCTCTATAGATACTATCCTAAAGTGGCTGTGCAGGTGATTTCCCATGCACTGCCCATCTTACATAATTTTTATAGAGAGATATAGTTTCTCCCATGGTATTATACATAGGAATAGAATTAGAGAGTTTTAGAAGGAAACTTAGAGATCTAGAGAACTCTGAAGAGAGGATAGAAAGGACAGAGATGAAGGGAGCCCATAAGCCCCCTATAAAATATTATGGAAAACCATGAAAAATAATAAAAGAGCATAGAAATCCCTGGGTCATAGTCTCTTTCTTCTCCTTCCATGGAATTCCACGACCTTCCACAAGGTTCCATGGCTTTCCATCTCTTTCCCACACACACTCTTCTTCCCTTTTCCCATAAACCTCTCCCTCATTCCATAACCTGTTAGGGTCCAAGACCACTGAGCACAAAATACGAACCCTCGGGGATGATCGACTGACTAGTAACTTCAGGAGCCGCAGTTAAGGGACTGAAGGGAGAGTAGCAAGGACTCACTTAGTAATCATCTCGGGATTTACTAAGGGTGGCAAGACAGAGGCACGAGATAAGGGGGGAGACTGGTCGCTGTTCACAGGGTCTCTCTGATGAGAAACCAAAAGACAAGGTGGTCGTTGCAATCCAAGTTGAAATCAAATCTAAGGAGCAAACATGGTATGCTAGGGCTACCTATATATACTAGTATGGGGGGCGCACGGACAGGTGCATGGACCATATTTGTACTTATTTGAATCCAGAACACGATTACAAATCATGTGAGAAAAAGATATAAATAACTATCGCTGACAAACCGGGATGAAGATAATCCGTTATCTTCGTAATCATCAAGATCCGATTGGACGATAAGGAATGTGTTAGGGTCTGCTACGACCTCTTCTAGGGTGTGCCTCGCCGCTAAGCACAAAATCACCAGGTAAGAGATTCACCAACTAAATGACTCTAGTGGCCACAGTTAAGGGACTTGAGGGAGAGGACAGGGAACCAGCGGGGTGATCCAAGATATCACCGAGGGTGGATCGACAGTGGTGTCATGAGATGATTGGGAAACTTGACTGCTGTTCACGGGGTCTCCACTTTATAGGA
>Ga0307512_10006021_pt1 | contig 12434 bp, 7 predicted proteins | sample 14_EM_MG_FD_200267 | JGI IMG/M metagenome (GOLD analysis project Ga0307512, IMG submission 200267) | Populus trichocarpa ectomycorrhiza microbial communities from riparian zone in the Pacific Northwest, United States - 14_EM | ecosystem: Host-associated > Plants > Roots > Unclassified | place... | reverse complement strand
GAAGAAGGTATCAGTGAACTTTTCATAAATGCATAACGACAGGGCGGGTCTCATCTGGTTGGTTTATCTGTTGTCTACAAAGAACTTCGTCCACGTGTTAATTTGGTGTTGAAGGCTGTTTATCATTTAACCTCATAGAATCCCGGCAAGCGTGTGCTGGGAGGGCACACAACTATGGGTACAGCAGTCTATATCGGTTGCGGCATGTTTCTTTCCGCAACGCACGTTTAAAGAACTGGACGGCCGAAATTTCGAGCCAATGGTATGTTAATACATTATCCTTCAGGTGCTTGGATACTAATATGGGATAGATCACACACGTTGCATATCAGAGTGACGGCCCGATGGACTATTTTGCGCTTGGGGACGAGAGAGTGCACGGAGCATTGAAGATGCACATCCGTTCGTAATTCGACTCCACTCTGCATTACCCACCCAAACACCGAGGCTGGTAATTTGTGCCGTGATAGTAAGGAATTCGGCAATTGTCACTTCCGCTGGTATAAGTTTCGGTTAAACCTGCACGGCCATGGCTCGGCACCACGCATCCTGATACAAGGTGAGTCTGGCCCGTGGATGCGACAGGTGACGGCGAGCGACCTGCGCAAGGCGTTTATCGACAGCCTCGGAGACGTGGTCGAAAAGTTCAGGACAAAAGATTATATCAGGAGACTAATATAACACCTCACTCTCCATGAGTATTGCACAGGGAATTAAGTCTTGAGATTAGATATAGGGACTTGTTTTATCGATGGAAAACTGCAATAAGTAGGCTTGTGGGTTTCTTTTACTTCCTGAGGGCCAAAGCAACTTTATGTGAAGGTGAACCATTCCTTGCAAGCTCAGTAAATTTAATATTACTTATCAATAAAATCTAATATCGAGTCCTCTTATGTAGCATTTCATTACACACATATCTTACTCCGTGCCATTGCACACCTTGACCATCGTGTTCTGAGAACGGTGCCGAGCGCATTCAAACTCCGCGATGATCTTGACATTACTGTTCTGCAAGTTTCTGAAGTGCATCACCGGTACCCACCAAGCATGCCGCATTATCTAGAGTAGCTTCCTCGGCAGCGTTTTATTTTCCAGCGGAATCTTTAGCCCGATTCCCATCGATTTTTGACGTATGTATGCGCACGCATTCGGTCCAGGACTGCGGTGATAGTGATGGTGGCAGTGATGGTGATCACAGCCTCACATTACCAGAGCTGCACCGACGGCCATGGCTCCACCGCTCATTCCACGCAGCAATCCTCTGAAGATCCCCCCTAGGGTTGGGCACGAGCGTGCTCGAGCAGTACTCGCCATATTTGAGCATATTCGTGGCTACTCGAGTATGAGCATTTTATATGGAAACTTAAATAGCAGTAGGCCATGAGAAAATAAAGTTGGCTTTACCAACTGCATTATTATTTTACCGCTTCTTCTATCCAGTTTTTCCATTATTATATCAGCATTAAATGTAGGAAATGGAATACCTGACATTCCACGCGACTTTTGTCGCTCTGGTATGTTGGGTTGCTTAGATTCGAGTAGCCCCGAGCATACTCGAGCGATACTCTAATTGCAATACTCGAGCATGCTCTACTCGTACCCATCACTAATCCCCCCAGCATCGAATGCGTCTGTAGCTGCCACTCCTAGTGTTGTGCACGAGACGAGAAGTCCCGGACAGGAAGAGGCTTCTGCAGCTGCGGGATATCCCGGGACTCCGCAAGTGATGACCTACAATCGATTTCACCAATGGTTCGACCAAAACAGGGATGGCGCGGCTCTTAGTACTACATTTCCAAGAACCCGAGTATCTGTCTCCCTATGTGCAATCTGCGTGAAGTTGAAGGCTAGTCACGTTGAGGAATCAACAGCCTACGTAGTACATTGTAGGAGTTGATTTTGCTTGTCGATTTAGTTACGAGACGCCCCGGGACTACCACCTGTCAAAGTTTCGGGCCCACAAGACCATGGGTACCGCGAGATGGACGCCCTGGGTCCTACTGATACCTCGTCTCCCCCTACTAGCTGCATCTATAGCTGATACTCACGACTGGGTGTTCCAGCTCATGATGTGGAATCACTTCAATTGGTGTCAGACCCAACCCACCACTCTCATCCGATCTACCTATTTCACATGGTCTAAAAACGGATACTTTCTGAGGATCGCCAGCAGAGAATTTTGTGAAGTGATCGGCGGTGTTTCCATCGGCATATACGGCTATGTACAAAGGCTCCTTCACAATGATCTAGAAGAGAGTGTTACACCCGATACATGTCCGAAGTTATGACAGTCTATCTTTACACATTACAATGCTTACTTACGTCAAAGAGTGCAGTCTGACGGGCTACGATGGGTGGTGCAAAAGTCACGGCGCTCACTGAAACAGCTGTTGTGGCTGCGGGTTCCACGGTCCAGACTTCGCGTTGGATGGCGTCCCCTCGGGTTAGCGCGCACCAGCAACGCCGTTTGCTACGTTGGAATTCTCGAGTTCATCATAGGGATTATAGTAGATATGCTTTGTTCAAATTTAGCGAACCAATCAGCGACGTTTTCGATTGCGGCTTCAGGTCGGTGATGGGGGTGGGGTGAAGGAGTTCACGGCGAGCGTAGGCGGAGCGGGTGATGTTTTAGAAAGCTGTTTCCTCTCAAAAAATCAATCCATTCAGATAATCCCGTGAAATCTTGTTAAAAACAAAATCATACAAAACAAAACATCTCCCCGGAATCCCCGCCAACTTAGTGCTTGTAACAATTTTTGCCTACGCCGCCTCCACATCGTGAATTAATCAAGAGCCTATTACTGTGAATCTCCCCTCAATCGCTACCCCGTATCCGATGCCGTTGCATCACCTCAACGAATCTTGCCGAGCTCCTCTGGATCTGGATCTTGTATATCGTAACTTCTCTGAGTAATACACGGTCTCGCAGCGTTGCCTGCTGAATTCTTTGCGTCTATCGTACCGTAACTACCGTAACTAACGTTCCACTAGTTCAAGATACGGAAAGCGTGGCGAGGATCAGCGGGTTGATCACTTGCAACTAGAATGCACAAAATCAAGTTCATTCATATCTAAACCACGAGCATCAAATACAGGCAAATCATACCTGATGGACCGTTAGCAAGTTGCAGAGCAGAAGAGCGGGGAATATGACTAAAAGAGAGGTGACTTCACCGACCGAGACTTAACTTCCCACTTTCGTATGTCAGAGACAAGCAGAACCATTTAGAGAACGTTAGACAGGCGGTCTATATCTCTCACAGTGATATAACAAGCCTCTTGGGACTCGTAAACAACCGTATGCCGTGGTGAGGGCATCTTGGTGAGGGAATCCTATTCAGACCCGTAGGCTGCGTGGGGTGATGGGAGGTTGTGGGTAGTGATGAAGAATGGAATGGTTGTTAGTTTCAGAAATTACCAGCGCAGACAGACCCGCTCTGCAGAGTTCCTCGTCAACGACTCAACATTGCAACACAGAAATACTTAAATAATATCTAGCACACTGGCAGGCTAAGTTTTCTCGACGACGTACTCGGTAACGCATTGCAATATCTCCATGTACTTTTGCACCATCATAGTGCCTCATACCCTTCCCCGTCCGCAGAATTCATGAACACTACTAACATGTTAACATTGTGCCTATGCGAAACATGTAGCCCCTCAATTAATGATTATACCACAATCGTGAGCTCGTTTTTGGTTAAAAAGCGAAGGAGACAGAAAGTATTAATTGCAATGTATATATTCCGGTTTATTATCAGCAAATTTTACTTCCCTCAGAGTTTGCCCGAGTACTTCCCAAACATCTACCTCACAATTTGACAGCCTCATACTTGGTATAGCCAGGTGTCTTCTAGCGTAGCAAGCACTAACTAGATGTCGGCGAGACATCATCAAGATCCATCGCGTCGGAACCCATTGCTCCGTTTGCAGAGAGTCGGTAATGGACCAAGTGCCTCGTTGCAGAAGGCGGGGTTTGAGACGAGGATGGATGATACAGAGGATGGCGAAGGTCTTCGGTCCGGGATCTGAAGAGTGACAATGTAGGAATTCCCCGAGAAACTTGGTGGAACTGCTGGTGGTAAACTTGACGGGCGCAGGGCGAGAGATTGGTATCCACGGGACAGCGAGATGTTGGAACGAAGCAAGAAAAGTTTATAATTTTTTTCAGAAGTGAAATTCCTTCGCTGGAAACTATCTCCGACCAAACTACTCAGTAATCCTAATTACATCTCAAACCTCATTCTAGGCTATGTAGTTAGAGTTTGTCTCGCACCCAAACTTCACCGTCCCAGCGATAACAGCAACGCCGAAAACGGCTGCTTCCGCTACTTCGCCTGCGGTTTTACAAGGAACAATTCGGTCGAGCCTCCACTAAGTAAACAAATCCGTCGACATCGATTCGTGCCCTGAGAAGAACCCACGCCGACACTCCAACAAAATAGTACAGCCGCAGCCATGCTGCCATTGTGAGAGCGCCGACCACGAGCTCCGGGAGTGTGCTATTCTACGTGTAGACCTGGAGAGCGATCTCATGAGTATTGATAGTCGTGGTCGACCACTGCTTGGACACACTAGGAAGAAATATCAATGTTTGCTTACTGGTCATGATGGCCGCATGATGAGGGACTTCATTCGTGCGTCGGCAGTACCAAGGGCACCGTCACCACCACTGTTACGACCGATCCCATCACCACCTGGCGCGACGGCATCACCCAGCACCTTCGCCATCATCACCTCCACCAGTGCGACCGGCCCGTTCAGTACGGCTGTCGACACCGCTGCTGCCATCTCAGCTGCCATCCTATCGCCAGCACCGGCACAACTGTCGAGATTTGCAGTGCTCCTACCGCCAGAGAAATTAGCACTGATAGTGCAAGAAGTCAAGGAGCACTCCGCACAATCTCGCCGGTACAAGGTCGACATCGATGCGCAGCAGCCGGCCGTGACGGTCAAGTCGCATCCGACACCACGGAGAAAAAGAGGTCGTCGGAGAAGGAAAGCACCACAGTCAGTACGTGTGCGCTAACAGCATGGCTAAGAGCTGGAGCGAAGGAGGGAAACGTGACGAAGAGGAGAGACGTTGTGCAGAGGAGAAGGACAATGACGATGACTATGGCAACAAGAGAGCGCCATCTCGTTAAACTAGTACAACGAACACCGACTCGTTAAAGCGGGATGACTACCAGCGGGAGGCATACGTCTGGAGAAGATGAGCATACGCACCGTCTCATTAAACCGAGGATAATTCGTTCGAAACAGCTCGTCAACGAAAACCCAATCCTCTGAGCGGCACACCCTGAACCAGTCCACGTAGGCCGTGTGGTTGCTTGCCAGTATAGGAGCACCCAATCACTCACTCGAGTACTTGAAGTACTGTTGCCACTTAACTTCTCCTTATCTAGCGGGGTAGACTGAGGTAATCTATGCTGCACATGAACTATCATACACACATCTTCATTCGCTTTTAGATCATCTAGCCGTGTGCTCAATCATACACTTACTGAATATTCCCGAAGCAGACAAACTTAAAGTTTCTGCCTCGCTCGCTCAAAGGCCTAAAACCGCCTAGCCAAAACCTTGAGCCTACTTTAATCTAGAGGCCGCGCCTCTAATGAACTCTAGAAATTGTAGGCATGCATTTCCCCCATACTAAATAGCCACAGAAAATGCTAGGCCACACACAACGCATAATCCCTGCGCCCCCCCAATAGAAATAAACACCCTCTGCATTTTTTTCATACAAGCAAGAATTACCCATGATTTTCTTTGTCATTACCAATAGATTTCCACAACTTCTAATTTAGTTCTGTGTAGGGCAAGCTTTTCCACCGGTTTTGTACCCGCATATACAAGGGTAAATCACAGGAAATCCTTGATTGTATGGGAAACCATTCGGAATATACATGGAAAATTATGATGATATTGTTTAGACCCACGAACCATGGTATTGAAGTTTTCAACAGGCTCTAGGGGCCGTATTTTGGCTGCTCTACTCAAGGGGTTATAATTTCTCGAACTTACATTTTGATGTGGCTTAATTTGCTTCTGTTTCCAGTGTTTTCCCGCTGCGTATGGGTTCGGCACTGCAATAACAGTCGGCGACGGCAGCAGTGGTGATGGTGGTGATTGTGGTGAGGCCAGGGCAGGATGGTGACACGTGCACGCACAACCCCAACCCTTACACGTGGTTTCAATGTAATATCCATCCAATGTAATTGTGTGGAAAGTGGCTGCTTATGTGGTGGTAAATACAGTTTATATAAGTGTATATTCCATAAACCAATATACCAAACATTTCCCTACAATTTCTAGGACCCATAGACGTGGATTGTGCAACATTTCAAGGCAGCAACCACACCACCAATCAAAACCACCTCATCGCAGTATCTTCATGCATATTACACCAATTTGCACCAACAGGTGGCAGTATCGAGGCGCAGCGTTCTCTATGCAAGCCTTGTCCGAAGCGCAGACTACATAAACTAGAGACAGAACTGAAAATGGGTTTCCACAATCAAGTCCGCTAAATTCCAGGAACAGCCAATACGTAGATATACTATTTAAGAGCTTCAATGGACGCCAGTTTTGACCTGGAGATGCAAAATTACCCCAAAGGCGATAGCGGTGATGGTGGATGTCTAGGTGGGTATCTAATTTTGCAAAACTGACGAAGCACCCAGAAAGCTAACGAAGCAATAGCACCACGCGGCGGTGCAAGGAACATTAGCATCAGCATTTCGTCGCTTCAAAAACTCACCAGTTCCCTGAAGTATGATTGTCGCACTTCAGGCGAAGCCGCGGTCTGCCAAGATCTGGGCCCGTACTACGAGTATCTGGACAGAGCGCGGGAGAAGTCTCTTATATGGTACAGCGAGAGGCTAGGGGACAGCGATGCGTTTATCGAACTGTTCTTGACAGTCTCCAGACATTTTGCCTCGGCGACGAAAGACGACATGATCCGCCCATTCTCAGATACTTTGCGGCAAAAGATTAATTCGGGACTCCAGGAAAACTCCATGTTTAGCTGCAACGAGGTATTTGAGATCGTTTTGCATCATATTGGGCTCTGGCTACTCATGGAAGATTCGTTTGCGAAGGATGGTTTTAGGAGTCGCTGGATGGCTTCTTATTGTGATCGAAATTTGGCGGAGCAGGAAGAGCATGTCTTGAAAGGCAACATAGGCCTGAGGAAGCTATTGCGCGGTGGAGGTCTTCTTCCTTCCCCTAGAACGAGGGAAAGTCCTAGTATAGCAAGAAAAGATCTCAACGCCTACAGTTTGACAAAGCTAGGTCGCATCAGAATCGAATGGTCCACAGACATTACCGAGCACTTGACCTTAAAACATGAGTATGAAAAGACTAGCTTAATGCTGTTCAGTTTACCATGTATCCTCGGGCAGCATTCAACACTTGCACTAAGGTATAGTGACCTTCAAATAGCCTATAGCTTGCGACGGTTGCTAAGATTGTCTAGCACTGTGGGTATATCGAATGAATTGCAGTACGAAATCACCATGAGTTATGGACTGTTATTTGGGAGGTTTCCGGACGAGCATTCGCGCAGATGGATTCCAGGTACATGGATGTGTAAATGTATTGGATGCAAAGTAGCTGGTGTGCTGGAGGAGACAATGATCGCCATCGAAAACACAGATCAAGTGTTAGATCCATCCCTTTGGAGGCATTGCAGAGAGATGAAGCCTGCCTGCAATGTATGGGTTCCCTCAGATTTCAAGCACTTCTGGACTCGCATACACGACCTCAACCAATTCCTGCAAGAACGAAAGCCCCGCAGCTTGGTGCAGCTTTTCAAAGATAGGCGGGATACGCTCCAGTATTATACATTCTGGTGTGTACCCGCTCTCGATCCTGAGGAGCGTCTCGCTAACTTCGAACAGCTTTGCCGCCGTTATCTTAGTGCTCACAGTTGTCCAAGTTTTACTTGCTATCATTCAAACAACAACGGGAATTCTGCAGGTTATTGGTACATGAGTGAGTTTGCAGTATGTGTGGTGAATATACCACAAGGATTTGACTGTTTAGTACTAGAGAAGAAAAGAAACCGAACAATAACTAGATTCTCATCACACTATCGCAGAATTCAACACATCTTCGGGCAGCTTCATACAGGCGCCGAAAGAAATGTATCCATCAGCACATCCTGCCTTTAACTTGTCATCGGGCATAGCGAACTGCCGGTGGTGACTATCCTGAACAAAGGATTGAAACCCAAGAAGTGACTCCGTATTATCCTCCTTTCTAACAATTACTGGTGCCCCACTCCACCCATCCCAGCCAGGCGCGGCATTTAGAGGCCTCCAGAGCGTACAACGGCTTACCAGTCGTTTAACATCGTCGGCTTTCCATTTTTGGTCCGATGGTAACCCAGCTTGATTGAGTATGATTCCTTGGCCAACTGGCTCCACCCACCGTCTAGGCAATCCGTGGCCATCTATTTGGTGTGAACCGATGATATATAGTTTGCTTCTGGTATCCAGCGCACCGTCTCTATACCATTCGGGAGCAGGGCTTTTAATATCGTGTATTATATGCATATTTTGCTTGGCAGGCCTGATCAGCGATATATCGTACGGAAAGCCAATGGGGTACAAGGCATCTTCCGAAGCTTCTTCGTCGTACGTCTTACAAAGATCGCCAACCTGACATTCAAGCAAGGATGTCCAAGTCAGTCAGTTATGTCCAGCAGATATGGTCAATCTTAGGCCAATTAAAATGAATACTGACTTTCTTATCTGTGCCAGCTGCGTAAATTTCCACCCCTTCCCACCAATTCGTTGAACACTTAGGTTGCTGCGACTCGCTGCGGTCATTTTCGCCTCGATCCGGAAACTTGGTGATGAACCTGTGCCAGAAACTATGTTCTTTAATCTTCCCTCTGAGTTTATTTTCGTGAATACGAGGCGCAATGACGGCATGCGATGTCATAGTAATCACTTTTTCACCCTTCATCGAGATCGACACCCCGACGCGACTCCTGGGTGAGCGCCCAACAATCGTGGAGAGAGCAGGCGATTTGACTTCTATTTCACTTCCGCATTTCATTGTTGGGGTTCTGCTTATTTGCCGAGGGGCAACCACGTTCTGAGAACCACTCATGATAGACTCAGGGCTTGTTTCTTCCAAAGTATTTTGGACATGAGAGAGACCGGAGGGACCAGATAGTCCTGATGTCGCCGAAGGGCCGTGTGTAAAGTATGAGACTTTCAATCCCCCAAATTCTCTCGGAAAATAAGACGCTGCCCATTGGTAGTCAACGTCATCGTCAACCCAAATCTGACAGAAGCCATTGTAAAGAATATAGAAGCCTAATGAAAATGGGAAGGATTCGAACAGAGCAGTCACCATCTCGTCAGTTAAATCTGCACGTGGATTGATGAGTTTCGGATGAGGATCTGGTAAACAGACAGACCCTGGATGAACACAGGGCGGCGAGTAGACTGTTCGTGGTTGATCAGCAACAGCTATCGCTTGCTAAAGACGAATGCTCGGGTAGGTATCATGCCTGGTATGATCACAGTCGCACCGGCTATCCTCAGCGGGATGGTGCTTTTGATATTCCTTGGGTCTTGGAACAACGTCCAGCAATTATTCTCAAAGTATACGCTCCAGCGGAGATCATCGGGAAGGCTATTACGGATCGTTTCCCACGTTTCTTCAGTGACTGAGGCATCAACCATAGCGTATCCATCGGAACATACGAACTCCATAGTCGCTAAACGTTAGCTACCCCTCTTGTACCTCATTAAGAGAATATCCTAATTACCTGAGACTCAGACTCAGACTCAGACTCAGAGATTAATAACGCATCTTTCTCAGGAGCACAATGGGAAGTGCATCGTTGCGAAGAGTCCTTTTCACCGACGACAGTGATCACCTCTGTGATAGGACTAGGAACCGTTTCCGTTCTTCTCAACGCTTCCATATCTGGGGGACTAAAGATGGGCTCCCTATTGCGTTGCAAAAAGTCGGAACTCGACATCTCACGGGCACGTTTACGGTCCCGGGGGAACATAAGCGATGTATTGTCTAGAGATGATATGTACCTTGGTACGTAATTTGGTGGTGGTGGTGGTGAAAGTGGCTGCTGGGAGGTGGCGACAGCTTCGATTGACTTGATGTCAAAAGTGGCGACATAACACAGTTTCGAGTCGCCAGACCGTGCTAGTAATGTTAGAATATATGAACACCCGTCGTGGGAGATGAAATATGTACCATTTGTCGGATTGAGAAGGAGGGATCCTTTATCAACTGAAAAGGCGAGCACCAAGCCACGCAACGTCTCGCCAGTGCTACCAAGGGTTATATCTACCGTCTTTCCAATCCAAGTGTTCGAGCACCATTGAGACATATTACTAGAATTGGGCCGATGAGTCTATTCTATACAAAGCTCTGAGATTTAAGTCCTTTGTAGTAGTCACGAATTCAGAGTTGTTAGCAGGAAATATGTCATTGAGCGCGTCAAGGCGATTCCTGGGCGTCAAAAGAGCGAGCGTTCTGTGCGTTTTTGAAGCCGTGGGGACCGTGAAAGTTTGAGGATGAACTTGCGATATATAAATGCAGGGATCCTGGGTGACGGAGGAGGTGGGGTTCAGCCGCAGAACTCACATGACAGATATTGTGTAACGGCAGAATTTAGTGATGGATCATAAATGCTGTATGATAAAACCTAACTACGCCAGAAGGTTTTAGACTGTTGCGACGCAAGTCACAGAGAATCGTCTGGAGATACTTCGTGAGGCGGGAAAAAGATACTGATTTTGTGCTAAAAGTAGCTAAGTTAATTCCCTTTCATCATTCAGAGACCACATGCTTACCAAGGTAATGAGTATCAGCACTCACCCGGCTTTTTCGGCTGCAGCCTTATTCGTTGCTATTGCTGCCTACAGCATTGCTGGTTGCTTGTCCAGCTGATTGCTATTCCTCCAAGTAATATAAAAAACATATCATCCTGACGTGGGTTTCCATTTCCAGAATGCATGATCCAAATCGGAACATTCACACATCTCAGCCACTAGACAAGACACGCGAGCGGGCGTCAATAGCGGGACCGGAAATTAAAAACTCGGATTTATAGTCTCGGCGCAATAAACAAGTTTGGAATATGGTTGGGGACGCCTATTTCCGGGGTGTTTTAAGCTTCATTTTCTAGCTCTAATAACTCCACCACAAAAAGTTTTCTTAATTTTTTCCTCTATAGATTGCTTTATTGGTGTCTTCTCTATAACTATATAGAGATATTTTATTTTTCCAGGTATTGGTGGTGGAGCTATTGAATTTTGAAAAGTTGGGTTTTGTGTGGCAGCCAGACCAAATGTCCGCCCTATTAATTACCTTATATGGTAATAAAGTGCCAATAATAGCACTTAACTACCTAAAATGGAAATACTAAAGGTCCCATTGTGGCTTTTGGCAGTTAAATATAATATCTTGGCACCTGATGGCTGAGTCAACCTTATTTTTGGGGCTAATTATTACCATTTTGGGTAATATTTGAGCGCCAAACCAAATGTCCACAACACCCCCACTTTAGGCGTCCCCAACCATAACTTGACAGACTAGATGTTGAGGCAGGGTTAGGGCATTAAGGGTAGACACAATGCATGGCTAGACTTACCACATTTTGAACGCCACAGCCAAGGCTTGATTCAGCTTTCAGCTTTCGATAGGTTGTCAAGTACTCTCTTGGTGCTTGTGATAGACTGATTTCAGCCCAGATCAGTTTCCTCCCGCAGCTCGATTACTGATCGCCGCCAATCAGTGGAACACATTCTCATCCTCTTTTCTGATGGGCTTAAGGAGCACCGAATACTACGATTTTGCCACCAGTTGTGCCCACCCTGAGAGGAGATAACCCCTCTTTCCCCAGGTGAACCACTGGTCTTTAAAGCCCCGGTAAAGATCCTCCGTCTAGGCGATATTTCATGGTTTCATTTCGTCTCGGCAGGCTTCCTGTCAAAGTAAGTGATGCGGGAGATGAACATGGGACCCGGCCCTCTGACTGGTTGATTCCATGACAAACTCACGTGTGCGACATTAAGATCAGCTGAAAACGGTCATCGACAGAACGCCTTACTTCCTTATTCGGACTTCGTCCGATAGGTGAGCGCAAGTATAAATGCCATATCATTCCCATTATGTAGCCACCGCAATTGTTGTCTCTGCTACATCCACAGAAAAACTATGGTTTCAATATCACTCACTATGCGAGGAGCAGTAGCATTCGCGCTCTTCCTCGCTTCTCTGGTCTCCGCAAACACCCCGCTCTCCGATAGTGTCGTCAGATCGTCCATGGCGTCAAACGGTAACCGCGGTCTCGCAATCGCCAACGCCAGTCGCCCGTTTGTCCCCCCCTCCCCTCCCCGGTCTCCTCCGCCTCTAACGCGAAAAAAAAAAATAGAATGTGGCACTTT
>Ga0307512_10006020_pt1 | contig 12434 bp, 14 predicted proteins | sample 14_EM_MG_FD_200267 | JGI IMG/M metagenome (GOLD analysis project Ga0307512, IMG submission 200267) | Populus trichocarpa ectomycorrhiza microbial communities from riparian zone in the Pacific Northwest, United States - 14_EM | ecosystem: Host-associated > Plants > Roots > Unclassified | place... | reverse complement strand
TGTCCTTGAGGACGTACGCTCTGCCCTCGGTAGTCCTCTCTTTCAACAGGACAATGCAAAAATCCACACTGCGAAGATTATGCTTACGTTTTTTGAGCGCTATGCAATTCCACGCGAAAGTCACCCTGCGTACTCCCCCGACCTTAATCCGATCGAGCATGCCTGGGCCCTACTCAAGCGACAACTTCTCGCAGATTACCCCGACATTGGCGACTATCCAGGCGACCCCGAGAAGGTGAAGAAGAAGCTGGCCGAGGTTCTTCCTCGCTGCTGGGAGAAGATTCCACCCAAGCAGTTTGAGGCTCTGTGGAGGTCCACCCCTGACCGAGTGCAGGCCGTCATTGAAGCAAAGGGGTAATACACTCGCTATTAATTCATGTACTGAGACTTTCTTACTCTTCTCTCATTCTCTTTCTCACTTTCGTGTGTTGTGTATCTACTTTAATATACGTTGGAGGCTCGGCGAGTTGAGGAGGCCCGTCGACCAGGGGCTGAAACATGGTTCGAGCTCTGAGACATCACGAACACTTTTGCCTAGGTACTGTATATATATATACTCACTCACTCGCTTACTTCACGGCTGCCACATGCAGACACGAGGTCCTTCCTTTTCACTCCGGTCCGCCGTTCCGGGGACCCCACATATGTAGCTGCTTACCCACTCGCAATGTCTCACACGCTCTTGAGCCTCTTGCATTCGATGCCTTCCTTCCTGGAAGGTGTTCTACTTTTCCCCGGAGAACTGAGCTGTAAGGTACACTGCACTATGTGCTATATCTACTACGCCCCGACAAGCAGCACCCTGAGTGGGCAAGGGATGAGGAATTCGGATCCCGCTCTGGCACCTCTGGCACCGTGACGTCCGTTACCCCCCCGCGAAGGGAGTTTTCCTTGCTAGATAGCAAGTGTTTCTCCTCTCTTCTACGACAAATATTTGGCTGGCTAGTGGTTACCCTGGCCTCCTCTCGCCCGTGAATAGACTAGAATATCAGAGGTCTAGTCACTCCCGGAACGGACAGGTCAGTGGATCTCAGCATCGAGTTGAAGCGGTTAGGCGGGATGCTACCGGATGGAGTAAGAAAGTTGTCTCTCTAACCGGGCCCTCTCGAAGGGACTGCCTGCTTAAGTAAGCCCACTACATACCTGCATCGGACCGTGCGGATGAAGCTGGGGGTTGGGGTGGGACATACGCTACTCCGGGATTTCAGTGTGGATACACCTACATCTCGCGAATTGGGAATCTATCGTTAGCCCCCGGATTGGGAGGGTGGGGGAGTGTGGACCGTATGGACTATTTTTTTGCTTCATTACTTGCACCTGGGGATCTCGAGAGATCACGGCGAGCCAAAGATGTCGCCAAGATTTCCTGCCTGCAATAGGTCAAGAAATAGGAGAACACAACTCAGGATTCAACCCTAGGAGGAAACCCAAACACACTGACTGAACCGCAAAGGGCCTGGGAAGCCATAAAACTCAGCGACCAGCAGAAACCCACCTAAACTGCAACAGCCAGTCTAGGTCCAATCCAGGGCGAGTTACGATGAAACTTCCAGACCCCGGGAACCCGTTGTCAGGACTTTCAGGACAAAACTCCTCAGAAGTGCAAAGGATGCCAGCCTCTGGTAGATTAATCAGACAAATACCAAGTCTGAGGAATATTTTTGCTATTTGACCAAAGATATGGGTTTAACGATCCATTCCACCGAACGAGGCCCGATACAAACTCCTACGAATGGATTTTAACGACTTCAATTTTCGACAATTTTCATCCAGACTTCCGAAGGGCTCCTAGTCCTAGACGTTACCGTATTGGCCTGAGTTGCCAAAGGGCGTCCTGTAGACTAAGCCTGCTTCTTCAATTCTTCCGTACATTGCTGCAGGGTGAGTTTTATGGCTTCCCAGGCACGGACCGTGTGGACTCGATCAGGTTGATGCTCATTGCCCAATAGATCTGCTAAACCAACATGGAGGAGGGAGAATGGCCGGTTTGAAATACATGACCTCGCCGATGCTAGGTGCAGCCAGGAGATACTGGGCTTCATCCCCACCACGGAAGTGTGGGGGTCCCGCCCCCGGCTGCGGAAGACCCGCAGAGCGAGGCGTCAGAGTGGGACTCCGGGAACGCAGAGAAAGGGAAGGGGAGCGGAAGCAAGAGGTCGAGGAAGTGGGCGGTGGTGAGAAACCTCTATTCATCCCCACGTCCTACTTCATGGCCTCTGTGGGAGAAGAGTAAGGTCTCGGGGCCGGGCTGCCCTCCCCCTGTCATTTCCTTTGCTGTTTCCTTGGTGCGAACTGCCACTTTTGGGACGGCCTGGGCGGAATGCAAAGGGGGCCCTCCAGCGGGCCGCCTGTAGAATGTTTGAGGTCGGGGCGGTCGACAGCTAGGAAACGAACAGTTGTTTCGCTATGAACTTGCTACCTAGGTCGCATGCAAATAACGAATGGATAATGGAACAAAACCTGCACCAACAAGTGGCATGCAATGGCCGATGAAACGAAAGAAAAATCAGATTGATAAAACGGCAATGAATCACAAAGTATGAACAGAAATAAAAAAAATCACAATCAGGCAGGCGAGTCCATCATCGTCATCTCGATCTTCGACCTGCCATCGGCGATACCGTGCACCGGCGCGACGCGCAGCTTGAATTTCTCCCCGACCCGGCGCATGCCGTGCTTGTCCATCCAGCCGGCGTCGAGCCCGTCAATGTCCTTGCGCACCGTACGCTCCATGTCGTAGAATGTGCCTGCGAGTTGGCTGGTGCCGAGCCAGGCGACGTGGGTGCGGCGCGCTGCGAGTGCGAGCGCCAGCAGCAGCAGCAGCGTGCAGAGCCAGACGGCGGCGGGCAGCGCCATCCACGGCCAGTCCACGGCGCAGAAGCGCCTGGCCGTCCACGCGGCGCCGGCGACGGTGTCGCCGTCGTTGCGGATCGCGTTGGTCATGCTGAAGGCCATGTCTGCAACGACACCGTCAAACGGCACGCGCGCGAGTTTCTCGTACATGGCGCGGTGCAGCTCCGAGACGCCGCCGGGCACGGGCACCGGCGACGCTGGTTTCGCCGACGTTCCCGTCAGCGACGCCGCTAGCCCGCGCGAGAGCGCGAAGATCGCCGCCACGCTGACCCGCGCCGACCGTGCCGATCGCGTCAGGTTGATTCCGCGTTCGAACAGCTCGTCGGTGATGCCGCTCAGGTCCGGCCGGTCCATCGTCAGCTGCTCGAACGAGTCGTCCGCGACCGACCGGATCTCGACCAGCGCGCCGTCGACGATCGTCGAGCGCAGCCGCTGCTCGCAGTACGACAGCGCGCACGTGTAAGCCTTGGCCCGGTCCCGTCCGTTGTTCGCCGACACGTGGCCCGGCGCGACCGGGAAGCGCGTCTCGAACACGGCGCCCGTGTCAGGCAGGTCTTCGTCGCCTGGCTGGATGAACACTGCGGTCAGGCTCAGGACGTCGCGCGAGATCGAGACCTTGCCGTCCGTCGAGTTCTCGAAGTTGATGCCCGAGGCGACCACGTCGAGGAAGGTGTCGCCGTTGCCGGCCGTCGCGTTGGTCGCCGAGTGTGAGTACGTGCACATGCGGCCGGTGGTGAAGCATGTGCCCCTGCTCACGCAGAAGGCGCTGGCCGCCGTCAGGTCGCGACAGTCGCGGGAGAGCGAGTCGGTCACGTCGGTGCATTTGGAGCAGATTCCGACCGTCGAAGTTGCGGCGGGGATCGTGCAATTTCCCGTCGGGCAGGACGCTGTTGCTTGCACGGCCTGGCCGAGGATGGCCGAGTAGGCGCCCCAGAGCACAACCTGCGGGGTTGCGAAGATGAGTCCCCGGCCGAAGCCGCGCGAGGGGGAGTAGTCGGTGTTGACGGCCAGCCGCGCCCCGCCGACATCGACCTGGACCAGATGGTACCGCACCAGGTGCTGCATGGCTGGCTCGAACGCGACGGCGGCGACGACCAAGGCGGCGCCCAGATTGACGACGACGCCGCCACGGAAGCGCAGGATCCAGGCGAGCGCGCCGAACGCGTTGCGGCTTGCCGCATCGGCGTAGTCGAGGTCGGTGAGGCGGCGCCGGTTGTTGAACAGCGCCCACTTGGCCTGTCCGATGCACTCGGCCAGCGGGATAGCCAGTGCTAGTTTCGCCACGGCTGCGAGCCAGGCGACAATCGTGTGGACATCATCCGCCTGCCGTCCGTCCTGTCGCGCGAGATATACCGCGACCATCGTCAGCGCTGCCGCCGACACCAGCAGCCAGAACAGGTTGAGCAGGAGATACCGCCAGCGGAAACTCGGAGCGGCCGCTTCGTCGTCTCCCGGGGAAGATAGCTTCGACTCTGTAGGTATATCCCCGCCGCGGGTGCCATCGAATCGCGAAACAATCCTGCGAGTGAGAATCCACATGATGAATTTGGGAGGTAGAGCGACCGAGATAGAGAAGGAAGCAAGGAAAGAAAAAGAACCGAAAGACGACAAGGCGCAGCCCGAGAAAGAGAAACAGAAAGAAAATCGAGGCACCCTTTTCAAAAAGACGTCGAAGTAGAAAACCGGTGTTGCGACTTCGCGGGAGGTTTTGTTTTATGTGCGTTGCCGACGGGGGGGGTTGATCCCAAAATAGAATGGCGGACGAGCCAACGGATGGCGCATGTAGACGCTCTGGGGTTGCGTGTAGGTGGTTTGAGGATTGGCCAGCTCGCTTGACGTGGGCGGCTTCCCATATTGCACTTCTATTTACGGAAGGGCCATTCAGACTGAACGAAAGAACTTTTTCGTTACATAGAGTAAATCTCGGCACCATTCTAAGGGCGCGGCTGACAGACACCGCATTTTCAACCCCCGACATCGGCTGTACGATCATAACGCAGCGTCGCGAAGTTACCTGCTGCTTCTGCGTCCGAAAAACGGCGAGCGGCAGTGGCACGATCGAGAGTAGAAGTGAACGAGAAAGTCCCATAAGGTAGTAATCGCCCCGCTGCCGGCGGAAATGCTCTACAAAACCCGCTGAGAATATCAAAAACACCTGCTATACATGATTCGCTGCAAAACGAAGAAATCAACTCCAAAAACACATCCCACAACTCCGTAATCCCCATAGAAAATCCAATCGACAAAAATGCCAATCCCCGCAAAGAAGCGCATCACACAAAGCTGCCACTAGCCCTCCTGCGCGCGAAGCAACCCAGGGCCACATTCGCCATGGTCAGGCCCTCGACCACAGCGATGCCCCAGGCAATCGCGAATGAGAAGCACATGCCCGTGCACATTGTGCCGAAGCCGGCCTGCGGGTGATTGACCAGCCGGTGCTCGCACGTCCAAACGCGCAGTTCGTCGTCGCTGCGGAACACCCAGAAGAAGGTGGCAGCGCCGACGGCGAGTGTGAAGTTGACGACGCACGTCGTCAGCGCGACGAGGTCGCCCGTCTTGGTGACATGCCGGACCTTGGGCCAGATGCCGGCGACCAGCACGACCAGCGAGGACGTGGCCGTGATGGCGCCGACCGCCAGCAGGCAGTTGGACGCCGTCAAGTCGATTTTGTCCGGCCAGATCGGCTCACCCGCGTAGATCAGCCGGTGCCCCTTTGTCGCGAAGAAGGCGCTGTAGCTCGTCCCCATCAGCCCGACGATCAGCATGCTCAGGATGCACGACACCAGCCGCAGCACGAAGCGACACCGCGATATCGTCAGCGACACCAGTTCGGCGCGCGACCGTCGCGCCGGCGGCATCAGCCCGTGCGATGACACGGCCGACTCTGGGTCGAGGCTCACGGTCGCCCAGTTCTTCTCCGCCGGGATTTGGAGGCCGAGCCCGGAAGTGGCGGTGGGTGACGAGAATGAGCTCGCGTACGGCGGCGGTGATGAGGGGGCATTATCGGAGTGGGTCGACATGGCGGGGGTGGGATATTGCTTGTTTGGGTGTGTACGAGGGGGAGACGAAGTCATGGGCGACGACAGTCGTGTGTATCCGGTGCTCGATGTGTTGTTGACGGGTTGGTCGAGTGTGATTCCGGTCTCGCGCAGATCTTCGTATCGTGAAGTCTTGGTCGCGGTGATTGTATGGTGGCGGTTTGTGATGATCGAGCTGTGCAGTGGGATAACGCAATTTTCTCTCGGAACAGAAAACTCATCGTGGCGGGACCTACCAACGGATATATAGGTGTCTCTGGTAAGCTGGATATCCTCACCGCTGCCTTCCTCCCTGTGAGGATATCGTGAAGCAGACTCGAAACAATAAAAATACGTGCGAAACGCGCTCCAAGTTTAGCCGTCTCAGACTCGATGCCAGCATTTGTAGGTCCTTGGGGTGAGGAATCATGTGGCTGTAGCCGCCGTCCAGTGACGTGCGGATTCCTAGCAGCCTCTGACAGATCTGCGATCCCCACACATGCATGCATGCAAGGATCAAGTCTTGCCGAGCAGCTGGGACGCCAATGAAACATGGGGAAAAAAGAGGCGTGTATCGTTTTCCTATTGTTTCGTCTTCTGTAGCACGCGCGTGCACTAAGACGCTCCGGCGCGCCGGAGAATGAGCGACCGGACAGGAGATTGTGTCGTGGCGCGTTGTCGGGGCGTATTACAGCACTGCCGCGTCGTGGCGCTTTCCACAAGACTGGCGTCTTGCCGTTGATAGAGCTGGTTGGCTGGTCAACGTCGATGCCGTTCGCGATGGATGTTGTCAGAATGGCTGGTCCGATACCTAGCTAGGTAGGTTTAGCTATTATTGTATCCTGTCGCCGACAAGTCTAGATATGTCGCACGTCGTTGATAAACAGGACTCAGCGCTCTTCGCAACACAGGACGGCGCGCTATAATCAAGGGAAGATCACATAATGCCTTGCGGAGGATTTATGGAAGCCTTTGTCACGTGGAGTCGTTATCGGCGGAGACACCTATTTATATACATACATACGTCATCGCAAAACACTAATAATTCCCCCGCTTCGAGCGGGTCAAGCAGGCCCGGTGGCATCTGTCACATGACATTCGCAGCGATACCGAGAGAATATGCGAGTAAAGCTGTGATGTCTCGGCGAAGCGACGCCGCGGCGAGGCGGCCCGAGCCTGGTGCGGGTGGTTCCCATGGTCGGATGAGGATGCATGCCCATATTAGGAGTTTTTGCAGTATTTCGGCGCCGTATATGGAATCTCCCTACGTCTGATCGCGAGCTGCAGCGGCAATTGCGCAGTCGGTTTTCCCCATCGAGTATTTGCTCGTCTTCGCGGAAGCTAGGTTTTGGTGCTGGCTGCGCAATGCGCCAGCGGGACCATGACGGCCAAGAATATTGGGGACCCATGCATACTGACGCCGAGGGAATGCCGGCCCAGTACTAGTACTGTCCATTGCAGGGAACGAAGTCTGCTGTTAATTGCCCGAGTCCTGTCTGCGGATTGCAACGGGGGACACAACTGTATGGAAGGAGTCAGAAATGGCTGTGATTCACCACGTGTACACATAGAAACACAGCTAGTGACTCTATCCGGAAGACCAAGAGGGACAGCTAGAACCGGTTCCTACAGAAGGCAAAGGGAAGCGACATCTGGACCGCCACCGGATATACCTCACCAAGTACCTATCGACAAGGCAGGTCAGGCACTGTTGCAGAGGATGGATCCGTAGCGGAAGGCCATTATGACCGCGAACAGGCCATCTTATGGGCCCATTTCTGGTAAGGCCACCAGGTGCCCGGGGTGGAAGCCCCAGCAGAAGATCCTGTGGGCGGAGGTGTAGAAGGAGGCTGGGAGGGGGAGAAGCCGGTTCACGATCCGGGACCTCCTTGCCGATGGGAGGTGCAGCTAGGCGGTACTAAACAGACTTCCTCTCCACTACGGATGTGGGAAGGCCGGTCCCGGCTGAGGGAGACGCGGGGATCGAGGCATTTGAGTGGGAGCGCAGGTAGAGTAGAGAGCGGGAAGAAGAGAGGCAGGCGGAGGCGGAGGAGCTGGGTGTTGCGGGGGGATTGGGCGCTGGAGAGGAGCTACCGCTGTTCCTACCCGCACCCCCCTTCATGGCATCCTCCGAGCACGAGGAGGACGGGCGCGCTTTTCTTTTGCTCTTTCTGTTCGGACTTCTCTTTCCTGCGTTCTTTATTTTGGATCCGACTCTTTTTCTTTGCAATTTCTTTGTTGCCCGTATTATCTTCTTGGGACAGGCCAGGGCGGAGGGCGAAGGAGGGCTTGCAACGCGCCACCACTGCGCGGACAGCGGACGCGAAACATGGACAAAAAGTGCGCCGCCATAGCCTAGATAGGCTACACGCGAGTATAAATATACAAAAAAAAATAGTACGGAAGCAATGACTCTATCTTGATCGCCGCCCGTGGAATGTATCTTATGGTGGCAGGGATCACCTCTCGTAGACCTTCATTGCTGTATGATTTGACAGTCCATTGTACTTTTGTCTTTCATTTACCGCTTTTGGATTTTATTCCTCCTGGTTAAATGCTCGGGTTACCTAGGTGTCCCCAAACATACACCTCCAAGACCACAAGACACATTCTTGTCGAGGTAGGTAGTTAGCTCTACCGATCTGCTTTTCATTTTCCAGAAAACCAGGCGGGGATCGCCACCGTGCGGAGAATCAACGCGACCGGGCGGGTACCGGTTGCTCTCAGCTGAATGTAGGGGGACGGAATGAAGCGCGAGCAAGTTTCCTGACAGCGTCACGTATTCGCCGCTAAGAGAGATATCGAGCGCGCTCACTTTGCGCTCTCATCACGTGCGCCTTCTGTGAATCCTGCTGCCTGGAAGGAAAAAACACTCTCCCATCTCGAATGAGCCCACTGTCAGACGGTGGAGGCGGCTGTGATAGTTAATTTCCACATCTCGTTGGCGGCGCTGAAGGGTTCGGGATCAGTTAAACCGCTAAAATACCATGATAATCAGCCTCAATCATCGTTGTTCTAACTGCAAATGGAAGCATCTTTCCCCAGTCTGCACTGCCTTTTTGCATATTCAATGTGGCGGAGCCCCATTGGTGCATGTAGTATCTACACCCGCGGCTGTTAATACAAGAAGGTTCGCTTATCTTTGATGTCTCTTCCTCACGACAACACGTCAATGCCCGCAGGTTAGTATTTCACTCCACCGGCTTCAAGGCCGCGACTCACATCCATATCGCAGAACTCCCCGCCCCAGTAACAGAGAAAACGCGTCAAGCGACGTTTCCCTCATGGTCGCGAGTCCTGTCATGGGTACCAAACGTCAGGGAGAGAAAGGAAGCCCCGATGCAATGTACGACCCCTGCCCCCAACTACTGACATATATATGCTGAAATCCAGCAGTAGAGGACTACCGCCAAGGCTACCCTCGCTTCTCCGCTCTGATAGCCAGCCATTCCTCGTTCTCGGTATTTCGACGCTTTGCTGTCTCGCGCACTAGGCTACTATTATATAAACAGGACGAGATCGCCGCATTGGAGGAAGACCTGGAGAAGATCGACCGCGACGAACCGTCCGAGTTATTTCTCGGTGCTAGACGGCGGGATAGGAATCAGGAGCGGAAGAAAGTATTGCAGGCATTGGAGGGAAAAATTGCAGAATACGGTATTGAACTCGCCTACCCTCTTCCTCGGGATGCAGCTGACACGATGGAAGACGATCAGCTGGGACGGTATCGTAACATCATGTGCTACGAATCGCCGAGAGAGAGGGATATTCAAAACCTTAGGAACTGGTGCATTGGAAATGGAGCGATTGCCAGGAAAGAAACCGCGTACCTCGCGAAAGGACCGGATTTGATGAACGCCGCGGGGACAACCGACGCGGGGGTTACGTTTCTGCAGCCATTTGTGGAGGATGCGCTTCTTGCCGTGTATCGACTGTTTCGGAGGGTATGGGGTCCGGAGAGGGGGAAATCTTTTTCGAAAACTACTAACAGATACAGGCTCCACAACAGGCTTCTCGAGACCGAAATGTTTTTATCCCGTCGGGTGCCAGCGTGTTAAATCTGAGTAGGTCTATCGTAGCCTGGATTTCGGTGTCCTTCCTGCTGGTGCCACTCGTGGTTTTGTACTATATCCAGAATATGTCGTCCCGGTTTGTGGTGATTTTCGTTGCTACAGCGGCGTTCATACTCACTCTATCGTTTTTTGGGAAGGCGAAGGCGGCAGAGCTGTTGCTGGCCAGTGCTTGGTGGGCCACCCTGCTCTTGTTACTTCGGACCTATAGCTAACGGGAACAGTTACATGGCAGTGATGGTTGTGTTTGTAGCTGGGAATGGGCCGCCACCGGGAGGATCGCCTGCGGTAGTGGAGGCATAGGATCAGAGGTAGGCATGCGGGGGTACCGGTTAGCCACATCTTCCATCTGCGAATATAAGGAAGTTGTACTCCTACACACACACCGCGCACACGTGGGGCCCAAGATGCCCTAAAACTCGCTCCGTCACTTTGTGAATGGGTGCATCCCTGAGGATACCTTGTCTTCGATTTGATTGAAGCCAGTCGAGTGGAATTTGCAGCAAATGGTGCGTCGCGGTCGACGTCTCGCAGGTACCCAGCTTCAGGTATAAAACTGAGCTAGGTACCTAACTCTAGGTAGTTAGATAGTGAACATAAATAGTATCAACAGGTCAAAATATATACTTCGTGATTTTCACGATGCGTCCTTTACCACTTTGCACCCACCCAGTACTGCCCGCAACCTACAATGTATGTAATCAAAAAAAAAAAGGGCCAACAAGCTCGGATGATATGCTAGCACATACAACGATGAAGAAGTTTCGCATTACTTTCCCATAGTGCTATCCCACATTGCCTTCCCTTCCACCCACAGGGCTGCCGAGGTACTGTACCTTTTAAACATCTCAATAGATGCGCCAATTGGGTAATGACCGGAACACCAACCTCGCATCTGCGATATGCGCTCGGATAACTGTTCCCTTCTTTCCGCAAAGGTTAGCCCCTTCCCAGCCGCTCACCTCATCGATCCCAGCGGTGCTGTCCCCGCTTCCCATTCAGTATTCGAGAAATTCGAGAAGACAGAGAGAGAGAAACAGTAGGCTCAGTTCCCGTGGGATTTCCTACCCGTCGCCCCGCCGCCACCTCTTCCTTTTCCCTTAATAATTGTCTTTCCCTTTCTCCCACTCTTTCTTTCACATTCTTTCTTCCTCTACTTTGCCGCCGCGTCGTGTTGTGTGGTGGCGGGTACATATCAGGTAGTTGAGATTCGAGAATGGCTATGTTCCTTGTATCCACGCAGTCAAACGCCCTCACAGCGGACAGGAACTGGGCTGTACATACTCTCGCCATGATCTCCATAGGTCGCACGCGAGTAATGAATAAACAAAAAAAAAAGCAGCCAAACGCCCTCGAGGTAAAATAGCTAGGATACCCAGGCCGCGCAGAGGCACGCGATGCCGCTCACCAGAACCCTCGCGCACCTGAAGCAGGAGATTTCCGAGAAGAAGGGGGCGGAAGCCCGCCAATGGGCTGGAGGCCGGGCCTCTAGGAATAAGTACAAGATGCCGAGCAGGCAGAAGCTAAACGAGACGGTAGCAGGTAGTTCCACGAGGCTCGCCTTGGGGTTCTACCTGCTGAAGACAGGCCGCTGCCTTACTGGGCAGCACCTGAGCTGGACGAAGAGCCGACCCACTGCTCAGTGCAGGTAGTACTTGTGCAGGACGCAAAAGCGGGATCACCTCTTCAAGTTGTGCCCCGAGTGGAAGGCCCAGCAGAAGATCCTGTGGGCAGAGGTGTGGAAGGAAAGCGGGAGGGGGAACAGCCGGTTCAAAATCTGGGACCTCCTCGCGGACAGGAGGTGCAGCCAGGCGGTACTAGACTTCCTCTCCACCACGGATGTGGGAAGGCTGGTCCCGGCTGAGGAAGACGCGGGGAGCGAGGTGTCAGGGTGGGAGCTCAGGGAGCGGGAAGAGGACCGGGAAGAGGACCGGAGTGTGGAGGCTGAGGAGCTGGGTGCGGAAGGTGAGGAACAACCTCTGTTTCTCCCCACGCCCTCGCTCATGGCGCCCGCCGAAGAGGAGTAGGGGCCAATCACTGTTTCCTTGTTATTTCTTCTGTCTCTCCTTTGCAGTTTCCTTGGCACGACTCTTGTTTCTTAGGGACCGTGACGGTTCGTGAACTGGCTGTGGTTCGTTGAGCCAGCCTGTTAAGGAGGCTACAACACATGCTGGTGGAGTCCAGGTCACCTCGGCTTGAAGGGGGGTATCCCGCTCATCAAGTCTCTGCTTATAAACTACAGTCACCCTCCTGGCCGGTTCGAGAAGCCGTTGAGTAACATCCATGTGTTCTGCCTCCTACCGTCCGCGTCGTCAACCAATTCGACGACCGAACCCGCGCTCAAAGTCGGCCGTCTCATATAGCACCCCGAGGGCTCCCCGGCTACACGCAACGGCAAAAAAAAGCGTCTAGTAATGAAGGGGCAAATGTAGATTCCATCATTATCAAACGACCTTCCATGCTCAGCACAGCACAACTCTTTGTACCTAATCAC
>Ga0307512_10006018_pt1 | contig 12434 bp, 8 predicted proteins | sample 14_EM_MG_FD_200267 | JGI IMG/M metagenome (GOLD analysis project Ga0307512, IMG submission 200267) | Populus trichocarpa ectomycorrhiza microbial communities from riparian zone in the Pacific Northwest, United States - 14_EM | ecosystem: Host-associated > Plants > Roots > Unclassified | place... | reverse complement strand
TCGCCGCCGTCGCGCAGGCCGCGGCCAAGGAGCACGGCATCAAGGTGCAGGTGCTCGACGAGAAGGCCCTGGAGAAGGGCGGCTACGGCGGCATCCTCGGCGTGGGCATCGGTTCCGCGTCCGCGCCCCGCCTGGTGAAGCTGTCGTACACCTCCTCCAAGGCCAAGAAGCACCTCGCCTTCGTCGGCAAGGGCATCACCTACGACTCGGGCGGCATCTCGCTGAAGCCGGCCGGGCACAACGAGACGATGAAGTGCGACATGAGCGGCGCCGCCGCCGTGTTCGCCGCGGTCGTCGCCGCCTCGCGGCTGGGCCTTGAGGTCAACGTGACCGGCTGGCTCGCGCTCGCCGAGAACATGCCCTCGGGTTCCGCGACCCGCCCGGGTGACGTGCTGCGCATGTACAGCGGCAAGACCGTCGAGGTCCTCAACACCGACGCCGAGGGCCGGCTCGTCCTCGCCGACGCGCTCGCCAAGGCCTCCGAGGAGACCCCGGACGCGATCGTCGACGTGGCGACGCTGACCGGCGCGATGATGCTGGCGCTGGGGAACCGGACGTTCGGTGTCATGGCGAACGACGACTCGTTCCGTACGGCGGTGTACGAGGCGGCCGAGGAGGTCGGCGAGGCGGCGTGGCCGATGCCGCTGCCGGACCACCTGAAGAAGGGGATGGACTCCCCCACCGCCGACATCGCCAACATGGGCGAGCGGTACGGCGGCGGACTGGTCGCCGGGCTCTTCCTCAAGGAGTTCGTCGGCGAGGGGATCACCTGGGCGCACCTCGACATCGCGGGGCCCGCCTTCAACGAGCAGGGCCCCTTCGGTTACACGCCCAAGGGCGGGACGGGGTCGGCCGTACGGACTCTGGTGCGGCTGGCTGAGCTGACCGCCTCGGGCGATCTGGGCTGATCGCGCCCACGATGGGGGTCCCCCCGGTCGAGCGAAGCCGAGAGTGGGGGAGAAGCCGCACATCGGACTCGGCCCCGCGCCCCTTGACGGGCGCGGGGCCAGCGGTAAACGCACTGCCGTGTGATCGATCAGACGTCTCACTGCCCGGCCCGGCGTCCCGCTCGGCGCCGACAGGTGCGAAGATGGGTTCTCGGCAGGACAGGGCCCACCTCAGGGCCGAAGAAAGAGCGGCCGGACACCAGCCGCCGCCCGGTCGACGCAGACCGGCGTACGGCGCACATGCATGGAGGACGTGACGTGGCGAACGACGCCAGCACCGTTTTCGACCTAGTGATCCTCGGCGGTGGTAGCGGCGGCTACGCCGCGGCCCTGCGCGGAGCGCAGCTGGGCCTGGACGTCGCCCTGATCGAGAAGAACAAGCTCGGCGGCACCTGCCTGCACAACGGCTGCATTCCCACCAAGGCCCTGCTGCATGCCGGCGAGATCGCCGACCAGGCACGCGAGGCGGACCAGTACGGTGTCCTGACGACTTTCCAGGGCATCGACATCAACGCCGTCCACAAGTACAAGGACGACGTGATCAGCGGCCTCTACAAGGGCCTGCAGGGCCTGGTGGCCTCGCGCAAGGTGACGTACATCGAGGGTGAGGGCCGTCTGTCGTCCCCCACCTCCGTGGACGTCAACGGCCAGCGCGTCCAGGGCCGTCACGTGCTCCTGGCGACCGGCTCCGTGCCGAAGTCGCTGCCGGGCCTGGAGATCGACGGCAACCGCATCGTCTCCTCGGACCACGCGCTGAAGCTGGACCGCGTTCCGCAGTCCGCGATCGTGCTGGGCGGCGGCGTCATCGGCGTCGAGTTCGCCTCCGCGTGGAAGTCCTTCGGCACCGACGTCACGGTCATCGAGGGTCTCAAGCACCTCGTGCCGGTGGAGGACGAGAACAGCTCCAAGCTTCTTGAGCGCGCCTTCCGCAAGCGCGGCATCAAGTTCAACCTCGGCACGTTCTTCGAGAAGGCCGAGTACACGCAGGACGGCGTCCGCGTGACCCTCGCCGACGGCAAGACCTTCGAGGCCGAGATCCTCCTGGTCGCCATCGGCCGCGGGCCGGTCTCCGCCGGTCTCGGCTACGAGGAGCAGGGTGTCGCACTGGACCGCGGCTACGTCCTGGTCGACGAGTACATGCGCACGAACGTGCCGACCATCTCGGCCGTCGGTGACCTGGTCCCGACGCTCCAGCTCGCGCACGTCGGCTTCGCCGAGGGCATCCTGGTCGCGGAGCGTCTCGCCGGTCTGAAGACCGTTCCGATCGACTACGACGGCGTGCCCCGGGTGACGTACTGCCACCCCGAGGTCGCCTCCGTCGGTATCACCGAGGCCAAGGCCAAGGAGATCTACGGTGCGGACAAGGTCGTCGCTCTGAAGTACAACCTCGCGGGCAACGGCAAGAGCAAGATCCTCAAGACCGCGGGCGAGATCAAGCTCGTCCAGGTCAAGGACGGTGCCGTGGTCGGCGTCCACATGGTCGGCGACCGCATGGGCGAGCAGGTCGGCGAGGCCCAGCTGATCTACAACTGGGAGGCGCTGCCGGCCGAGGTCGCGCAGCTCATCCACGCCCACCCGACCCAGAACGAGGCGATGGGCGAGGCCCACCTCGCCCTGGCCGGCAAGCCGCTGCACTCGCACGACTGACCGACCCTCGGTCGATTCACATCGCCGCGACGACACAGACTTCCGCAATTCGTAAGGAGCAACCGAAACCATGGCGGTTTCCGTAACCCTTCCGGCGCTCGGCGAGAGCGTCACCGAGGGCACTGTCACCCGCTGGCTGAAGGCCGAGGGCGAGCGCGTCGAGGCCGACGAGCCGCTGCTTGAGGTGTCCACCGACAAGGTCGACACCGAGATCCCCTCCCCTGCCGCCGGTGTGCTCGCCTCCATCAAGGTCGCCGAGGACGAGACGGTCGAGGTCGGCGCCGAGCTGGCCGTCATCGACGACGGCTCCGGCGCACCCGCCGCCGCCCCGGCCCCCGCTGCCGCCGAGGCTCCGGCCCCGGCGGCCGAGCCCGCCCCGGCGCCGGTCGCCGAGGCCCCCGCCGCCCCGGCGCCCGCCGCCGAGCCCGCGCCCGCCCCCGCCGCCCCGGCAGGTGGCGCCTCCGGTACCGACGTCGTGCTGCCCGCACTGGGCGAGTCGGTCACCGAGGGCACCGTCACCCGGTGGCTCAAGGAGGTCGGCGAGGAGGTCGCGGAGGACGAGCCCCTGCTCGAGGTCTCCACGGACAAGGTCGACACCGAGATCCCGTCGCCCGTCGCGGGCGTGCTGCTGGAGATCGTGGTCGGCGAGGACGAGACCGCCGAGGTCGGCGCGAAGCTCGCCGTCGTCGGCGCCCCGGGCGCGGCTCCGGCCGCCGCTCCGGCCCCGGCAGCTCCGGCTCCGGCGCCTGCCGCTGCCCCGGCCGCTCCGGCGGCTCCGGCTCCGGCCCCCGCTGCTCCGGCCGCACCGGCCGCACCGGCCGCCGCCGCACCGGCTCCGGTCCAGCCCGCGGCTCCGGCTCCGAAGCCCGCCCCGGCTGCTCCCGCGCCGGCCGCGGCCGCTCCCGTCACCCCGGCCCCGGCTCCGGCCGCGACCTCCGGTGACGACGGCGCGTACGTGACCCCGCTGGTGCGCAAGCTCGCCGCCGAGAACGGCGTCGACCTGGCCACCGTCAAGGGCACCGGCGTCGGCGGCCGTATCCGCAAGCAGGACGTCCTCGCCGCCGCCGAGGCCGCGAAGGCCGCCGCGGCAGCTCCGGCTCCGGCCGCTGCTGCCCCGAGCACCGCCAAGAAGGCGCCGACCCTGGAGGCCTCTCCCCTCCGCGGCCAGACCGTGAAGATGCCCCGCATCCGCAAGGTCATCGGCGACAACATGGTCAAGGCGCTGCACGAGCAGGCCCAGCTGTCCTCGGTCGTCGAGGTCGACGTCACGCGGCTGATGAGGCTGCGCGCGCAGGCCAAGGACTCCTTCGGGGCCCGCGAGGGCGTCAAGCTCTCCCCGATGCCGTTCTACGTGAAGGCGGCGGCCCAGGCGCTGAAGGCCCACCCGGCCGTCAACGCCCGGATCAACGTCGAAGAGGGCACGATCACCTACTTCGACACCGAGAACGTCGGTATCGCGGTGGACTCCGAGAAGGGCCTGATGACCCCGGTCATCAAGCACGCGGGCGACCTCAACATCGCCGGCATCGCGAAGGCCACCGCCGACCTGGCGGGCAAGGTCCGGGCCAACAAGATCACTCCGGACGAGCTGTCCGGCGCGACCTTCACGATCTCGAACACCGGCTCGCGCGGCGCGCTCTTCGACACGATCATCGTGCCGCCGAACCAGGTCGCGATCCTGGGCATCGGCGCCACGGTCAAGCGTCCGGCCGTCATCGAGACGGAGGAGGGTACGGTCATCGGCGTCCGCGACATGACCTACCTGACGCTCTCCTACGACCACCGCCTGGTGGACGGCGCCGACGCCGCCCGCTACCTGACGGCGGTCAAGGCGATCCTGGAGGCGGGCGAGTTCGAGGTCGAACTCGGCCTGTAGGCTCCGCCGCCGCCACATCGCACGACGAGGTGCCCCTGCCCGGCTCTCCGGGCGGGGGCACCTTTGCGTCGGAGCCAGGCTGCGTCCCGGCGGGGGCTGGTCGCGCCCACGCGGCGGAGCCGCACATGCGGTACCCCATGCTCTTCAGGGGCGCGGGGAACCGCGCACCCCAGCCACGACGTGCCCGCAGCCATCAACGCCCCCGTTATGTTTTCCGCGGTCCTGCAAGAGGGCCGCTGGCCTCCGGGTTCGGCATGACTGTGTCCCCCTGTCGAACGGATGACCTGGGGGGTGGTGTCACCGGGCCCGGGGGTGTTCGTCGGAGACGCTGATCAGAGGTCCGGCCACCGTCCGGTCCGGCGCAATGCCGGACAGTTCGCGGACGGCAGGTCTGCATAACGTGGATGCGCGAGCACGACACCCGCGCCGAGGCCGGCACCGTCAACACCCCTGAAAGGGCACGATGTTCGAGATCGAAGACGTGGGCGTGTTCCTCGGCCTGGACGTCGGCAAATCCGCTCACCACGGCCACGGGCTCACCCCGCCCGGGAAGAAGGTCTTCGACAAGCCACTGCCCAACAGCGAACCGAAACTGCGGGCCGTCTTCGACAAGCTGACCGCGAAGTTCGGCACCGTCCTGGTCATCGTGGACCAGCCCGCCTCCATCGGCGCCCTGCCGCTGACCGTCGCCCGCGACGCCGGCTGCCGCGTCGCCTACCTGCCCGGCCTGGCCATGCGCCGGATCGCCGACCTCTACCCCGGCGAGGCCAAGACCGACGCCAAGGACGCGGCCGTCATCGCCGATGCCGCGCGGACGATGCCGCACACCCTGCGCTCCCTGGAACTGACCGACGAGATCACCGCCGAGCTGACCGTGCTGACCGGCTTCGACCAGGACCTCGCCGCCGAGGCCACCCGCACCAGCAACCGGATACGCGGCCTGCTCACCCAGTTCCACCCCTCCCTGGAACGCGTCCTGGGACCGCGTCTCGACCACCAGGCCGTCACCTGGCTCCTGGAGCGCTACGGCTCCCCGGCCGCCCTGCGAAAGGCCGGCCGCCGCAGACTCGTGGAACTGATCCGCCCGAAGGCCCCGCGCATGGCCGCCCGACTGATCGACGAGGTCTTCGACGCGCTCGACGAGCAGACCGTCGTCGTCCCCGGCACCGGCACCCTGGACATCGTCGTCCCCTCCCTGGCCGCTTCCCTGACCGCCGTGCACACCCAGCGCAGGGCGATGGAAGCCCAGATCAACGCCCTGCTGGAGGCCCACCCTCTTTCCCCGGTCCTGACATCGATGCCCGGCGTCGGCGTCAGGACCGCCGCTGTCCTGCTGACCACCGTCGGCGACGGCACCAGCTTCCCCACCGCCGCCCACCTGGCCTCCTACGCCGGACTCGCGCCGACGACAAAGTCGTCGGGCACCTCGATCCACGGCGAACACGCACCCCGAGGCGGCAACCGGCAGCTCAAACGCGCCATGTTCCTCTCCGCCTTCGCCTGCATGAACGCCGACCCGGCCTCCCGCGCCTACTACGACAAGCAACGCACCCGCGGCAAGACCCACACCCAAGCCCTCCTCCGCCTCGCCCGCCAACGCATCAGCGTCCTGTTCGCCATGCTCCGCGACGGCACCTTCTACGAACCCCGGACGCCGAAGGACGTCGAGCTCGCCGCATGACCCCAGCAACCGTGAACCACCCCAAACCCGACAGGGATGCCTTGACGAAAGACATAGAGGCACCCCCCCGCCGACCGCCTCGTCCGCGACGCGGAAACCCGGCTGGTTGGGCAGCCAGTGGATCACCTCGGCAGACTCTCCGGTAACGTCGGAATATGAGCCATCCGCATCCTGAACTGAAAGCCGCCCCTCCCCTGCCTGAAGGAGGGCTGAGGGTCGTAGCCCTGGGCGGTCTGGGTGAGATCGGCCGCAACATGACCGTCTTCGAGCATGCCGGCAAGCTGCTCATCGTCGACTGCGGCGTGCTGTTCCCCGAAGAGACCCAGCCCGGCGTGGACGTGATCCTCCCGGACTTCACCTCCATCCGTGACCGCCTGGACGACATCGTGGCCGTCGTCCTCACCCACGGCCACGAAGACCACATCGGCGCCGTGCCGTATCTGCTGCGCGAGCGCTCCGACATCCCCGTCGTGGGCTCGAAACTGACACTGGCGTTCCTGGAGGCCAAGCTCAAGGAGCACGGAATCCGGCCGCGCACGGTGCGGGTACGTGAGAGCGACCGGCGCACCTTCGGCCCCTTCGACTGCGAGTTCGTGGCGGTCAACCACTCCATCCCGGACAGCCTCGCGGTCGCGATCCGCACCGGGGCCGGGCTGGTGCTGCACACCGGTGACTTCAAGATGGACCAGTTCCCGCTGGACGATCGCATCACCGACCTGCGCGCCTTCGCCCGCCTCGGCGAGGAAGGCGTCGATCTCTTCCTCACCGACTCCACCAACGCCGAGGTCCCGGGCTTCACCACCTCCGAACGCGAGCTGAACCCGGCGATCGAGCAGGTGATGCGTACGGCCCCGCGCCGGGTGATCGTCTCCAGCTTCGCCAGCCATGTGCACCGTATCCAGCAGGTCCTGGACGCCGCGCACCAGCACGGCCGCAAGGTCGCGTTCGTGGGCCGCTCCATGGTCCGCAACATGGGCATCGCCCGCGACCTCGGGTACCTGAAGGTTCCCAGCGGCCTGGTCGTGAGCACCAAGGAAATGGAGAAGCTGGCCGACCACAAGATCACCCTGGTCTGCACCGGATCCCAGGGCGAGCCGATGGCGGCGCTGTCCCGGATGGCCAACCGCGACCACGTGATCCGTATCGGCAAGGGCGACACCGTCCTGCTCGCCAGCTCCCTGATTCCGGGCAACGAGAACGCCATCTACCGAGTGATCAACGGGCTGACCCGGTGGGGCGCCCATGTCGTCCACAAGGGCAACGCCAAGGTGCACGTCTCCGGGCACGCCAGCGCCGGTGAGCTCGTCTACTGCTACAACATCGTCAAGCCCCGCAATGTCATGCCCGTGCACGGCGAATGGCGCCATCTACGGGCCAACGCCGACCTGGCCATCCGTACGGGGGTCGATCCCGAGCGGGTGGTCATCGCCGAGGACGGCGTCGTCGTCGACCTCGTGAACGGGCGTGCGTCGATCACCGGCAAGGTGCCCGCGGGCAACGTCTACGTGGACGGCATGGAGGTTGGCGGCGCCACCGAGGCGTCCCTGAAGGACCGCCTCACCCTCGCGGAGGAAGGCGTGGTCACCGTGGTGGCGATCGTCGACGCCGACACGGGCGCCCTCGCCGAGACCCCCGACTTCCTGGCCCGCGGATTCGTCCACGACGACACGACCTTCGAACCGGTCATCCCTGTCATCGAGAAGACTCTGGCGACCGCAGCACAGGAAGGCGTCGGCGACGCGCACCAGCTGGAACAGCTCATCGCCCGCGCCGTGGCGAACTGGGCCTTCCGTACCCACCGCCGCAGGCCTCTCATCATCCCCGTGATCATCGACGCCTGACCGGCTCCGTTCCCTTCCCCTTCCCCTGTCCTGCCTTGCCTTGCCGGCAGGGCAGGACAGGACAGGGCCGGTTTTCACGCCTGCGTCCGCACCTGCGCGGAGCGGCGTTCCCGGCACCGACTTCCAGCACCGACGGTGCGTCAGAAAGGCAAACGGATGAGCGCGCGCTTCGAGGAGATCGACTGGCGCCCCACAGCGATGGGCGACATCAGTCTGCGGCGCCGACGAGACCCGGCATCGGGCAACGACGTGTACGAGGTGAAGCTCGGCGACGAGTTCCTGATGTCCAGCCTCTTCACAGCCGGTGAGATCGCGCTTGCGGAACTCGGACTGGCGAAACTGCCGGACGCCGAACCAGGCGCCGGACTGGACACCGGACCGGGCGTCGAACTGGACGTGGTCGTCGGCGGACTCGGACTCGGGTACACCGCCGCGGCTGCGCTGGACGACCCCCGGGTACGCTCGCTGACCGTGATCGACACGCTCGCCGAAGTCATCGACTGGCATCAGCGGGGCCTGGTCCCGCTCGGCGCCCGGCTGACTTCGGACCCCCGCTGCCGCCTGGTTCAAGGCGACTTCTTCGCCATGGCGGCCGACTCGCACGGCCTGGACCCGAAGGAGCCGGGCCGCCGCTTCCACGCCATCCTGCTGGATGTCGACCACTCACCGCGCCATGTGCTGCACCCGCGCCACGCGGCGCTCTACCAGCCTGCCGGGCTTCGCGCTCTCGCCCAACACCTCCACCCCAACGGGGTCTTCGCCCTGTGGTCGAACGACCCGCCGGACCAACAGTTCACCTCTGTACTGGCAGAGGTCTTCCCGCAATCAGCAGCCCATGTCGTCGACTTCGACAATCCCCTGCAAGGCGGCACCTCGACCAACACCGTCTACGTGGCCAGGACAGAACCGGGCTCGCCGTAGGCAGACAGTTCGGCCGGCTGACACAGGGCACCGAGATCATGGTCCGGGTCTGCGCCCAGCTATGGCGGGCAGTAGATAGTCGCGGATGAACTCCCTTGGATTGATCTCCTTGTTGATGCTGTCGTTGCTGGTGTCCTCGCTGGTCACGAGCACGATGTCCGCGCTGGGAATTACAAAGACGAACTGCCCGCCGTATCCCCAGGCAAAGTACGTCGAGCGTTCGGAGATGGTCTGCATCCACCAACCCTCGGAATAGGCGAGTACGTCGTCTACCTGGGTGATCTGAGCTTGCGCCGCGCGCACCGCTCCACGTGGCACGAGCTGCCGGCCACCCCACTTGCCGTCGTGCAGGTAGAGCCTGCCAAACTTGGCCATCTCCCGTGGCGTCAGGTAGACGTTGTACCCGCCGGAGAAGACGCCTTGCGGGTCACGGCCCCAATGCTCGGCCGTGATACCCATCGGTCCGAAGAGATACTGGTGGGCGAACTGACAGGTGCTCATTCGGGTGGCCTTCTGCAGCACTGCCGAGACGACGTGCGTATTGCCGCTGCTGTAGTTGTACGTCGTGCCGGGGACGGCCACGAGCTCACGGCGAAGAATCGCCCGAACCCAGTTCGATGTCTTCTCGACCTTCCCTTCGGTCGAATCCTCCGTCCAGTCGAGACCCGACCTCATGGTCAGCATGTGCCGGATGGTGATCTTCTTCTTGTCCGGCGACGCATTGCCGAAGTAGTCCGGAAGGTAGTCGGCCACCGGGTCATCCAGGCTTCCGATATCGCCCTTCGCGACGGCGATATGGACCAGCGACTGAAGGACACTCTTCGAAAGCGAGTGGACGTTGTTGCTCCGCTGTACGCCACTACCGTCGTAATACCGCTCGGCCACGAGACGGTCGTGTCGGACGACCAGCACACTCAGCAACGACGCGTTGTTCCCGAGCACGGCCAGTCCCCTGCGCAACATGGCGGCATCCATCCCCTGCGCCTCCGGCGGGCTCGACGACCAGTCCTCACCATCGTCCCGGGGATCCGTGTACGTCGGATTGCTCTCGTAGAACGTCCGGCCGCTACCTGCGATCCGGTCGCAATCGACGGTCGCTGCCGTAGCCGCCCTTGTTGCTGTCGACTTCGACGCCGGCGCCCCGGCGCACCCGGCCAGGGCCAGAAAGGACAGCATCGACACTATCCAGGTGATCCGCCGCAATCCCTGCCTTCGCAATCTCATGACTGACTTCACTCTCCTCACCGCGAAGCGACGGCGCCAGCCTCGCATTGAGGAGAGCGGCTGTTGCGGCGGAACCAAGAACAGAACGCGGGAACCGGCAACTCAGGGCGCACCCGCTGTCTAGACTTGTCGCGTGCAGTGGCATCAGGTACTCGGCTTCGTAGCCGCAGTCACGCCCCTCACATTGATTCCCGGCACGAGCTTCACGCTTGTCACCCAGCAGGTGATCGTGGGCACGCGGTCCGATGGAGTGCGCGCCGCACTTGGCTCGGCGTGCGGGCTCTTGGTGCACGCAACGTTTGCCGCGGTCGGTCTGTCGGCCCTGGTCATGTCATCGGCTCGGGCGTTGACGGTGGTGAAGCTCCTGGGCGGCATCTATCTCATCTGGTTGGGCGTCACGACGTGGCGCTCCACACGTCGAGGTACCGAGCCAACGGTACGGAAGCGATGGCGCTCGCCGTGGGCTCAGCTTGGGGGCTTCGGCCAGGGGCTCTGGTCCAATGTCCTCAATCCGAAGGCGGCATCGGTCTATCTCACCCTGCTACCGCAGTTCCTCACACCCAGCCGCCCCATCGCGCCACAGATTGCGACGCTTGGGGTAACGCACGTGGCCATGATCCTGATCTGGCTGCTGTTCTGGACGTATGTGGTCGCCACCGCGCGTACGGCGATCGACACACCTCGGTTCCGACGTGGGATGAGTCGCCTGGCGGGAGCCGTGCTGATTGCCCTGGGGGTTCGAACAGCAACGGCGAGCTGAGCCTCAGGCCGTGAGAGTACGGACGCGGCGCGCCGGGCCCGGCCGTGGAGCCTGCCCCGCCGCAACGGGACGCCCACCGCCCACGTCGCACTCCCCCTGCGGGCCGACCTGACCGCCGTCGCTCTCTTCCACGGCACTTCTGTCCCACCTCTTGACCCGCTGGGCCGGGAGGTGCAATCTCTCGTCAATGCGCATTAGGTAATACGCATTAACGATGCCGTCGCCGACAGCCCCTGCCCCTGCCCCTGCCCCTGCCCCTGCCCCTGCCCCTGCCCCTGAGGAGAGAAGCACTGTGGAACCCAGGAAGCGGCCCGGACGTACGCCCGCTCCGGCCGGTCGTACGTCGCGGCCCCGGCAGGCCGAGGTGGCTCGGCTCGCGGGGGTGTCGCAGGCGACCGTGTCCCTGGTGCTCTCCCCGAAGCCCGACGGCAAGGGGCGCATCATCTCCGAGGAGACCCGGCAGCGGGTCCTGGAGGCGGCCCGCAGCCTCGGCTACGTGCCCGACCCGGCCGCCCGCCGACTGGCCGCCGCCCGCAACAACCTCCTCGGTGTCTTCAGCTTCACGGCCACGTTCCCGACCGATGTGCAGCACTCGTACTACCCCTTCCTGGTCGGCGTGGAGCGCGAGGCGGCGGCGCTCGGCTACGACCTGGTGCTGTTCACCGGGTCGAGCACCGGCGGCGCGGGGGCCGCGGGTCCCGACGCCCTGAGCCGGGTCCGGCTCGCCGACGGCTGTCTCTTCATCGGTCGGCACACACCCCGGGCGGAGCTCAAGCGGCTGGTCGAGGACGGCTTCCCGGTCGTGCACCTGGGCCGCCGCGAGGAGTTGGAGGGCGTGGCATGGGTGGGCGCGGACTACGTCGAAGCCACGCGTGAAGTCGTGGGCCACCTGGCCGAGTTGGGGCATCGGCGGATCGTCCTCGTCCGCGAGGACGACGACGCGCCAGCCTCGGCGGACCGTCAACGCGGCTTCCTGGAAGGGCTGGAGGCGGCAGGTCTGCCCTCCGGGCCCACGACCGTCTTCCGGTCCGCGGATCCGCAGCGGGACCTCACGCCCGAACGACTGCGCGCCTGGGCCGATGAAGGAGTGACTGCCTTCGTCGCGGAGGAGACCGACACCGGGGCAGCCTGGCGAGGCCTGCTCTCCGCCGTTCGCGAGGCGGGCCTCGACTGCCCCACAGAGGTGTCCCTCGCCCTGCTCGGCAGCCCGCCCGCCGACCTGACAGGTGAGCCCGAACCCACCGGATTCGACATCCCCCGGCCGCAGTTGGGCGCCGCGGCCGTACGCCTGCTGGCCGCGCTCGTCGCGGGCGAGGAGGCACGGGAACCGCTCGTCAGCTGTGTCTTCCGCCCGGGCCTGACGGCCGGACCGCCGCGTAGCAATCCCTGAGCCACAGCCCATACGAACCTCACCCCGAATGAACCCGAACCACCAGCAAGGAGAAGCGTGATACCCGAAGCAGACATCCTCGTCGTGGGCGGCGGCCTAGGTGGCGTGGCCGCCGCACTCGCCGCCTGCCGGGCAGGTCGCAGCGTC
>Ga0307512_10006017_pt1 | contig 12435 bp, 10 predicted proteins | sample 14_EM_MG_FD_200267 | JGI IMG/M metagenome (GOLD analysis project Ga0307512, IMG submission 200267) | Populus trichocarpa ectomycorrhiza microbial communities from riparian zone in the Pacific Northwest, United States - 14_EM | ecosystem: Host-associated > Plants > Roots > Unclassified | place... | reverse complement strand
GAACCCGGCTGGGTGATGGGCACAATCACCAAAACGGTCCAGCAGCGCATGGAGAGATTTCGGCAGAAGCAGATGAAGCTCGACGAATTGACCCAACCGGGATGGGAGGATGCAGCCGACTACTTCCGTGAACGAGATAAGAAGTACAGCACCACCAAATTGAGGGTTCCGGCCGTCGTACAGCCGCACACAATGGATGACGCTCCGGCACCTCCACCAGCAACATTTGGAGAGCTGATGGAGAGTCTTGACATTGTCCCCGGAATATCGCAAAGGCCGCAAGGGACTTCTCGACCAGGAAGTAGTCATATCAGGCTAGGTTCGGTGAAGCCGCATTCGCAATCGAGCATACCAAGTGGTGAGCCAGCTGCAGAGGCCGATTCGTCAATGTTGCTGAAAGCGAAGCCAGTTGAACCAGTAAGCTTTTACCCCTGAATATAGCCTCCAGCTAATCACCATATACATATCGGATTCCGACGAAGAGATGGTAACGGCTCCAGCGTCTGCGGAAGACGAGTAGTGCAAACTGTACTTTTTGACGTCTGATTGTGGTGAAAAGCAAGTTGTATACCAATTTTGCTACCTGTCAGCTTTGGCTTGATTTCAGTGACCAAATTGTGAGAAATGATAATTCGTCTGTGCATATGCAAAGATCGAACGCACCATGTGAAAGTTCTAAAACCCAAATCGGGTTGTAAGACGGCCATCACGTTCGGTTTGCTTCTGCAAGTGACTCTTAAGTGACAAAGCAAAAGCAATATTAGTGACGAAATGTGGTAACAAAATTTAAGTGAGTGATATCATACGTGTCATAGGAAGAGCGGTCAGTGTGCGTGACGAATCAATTTATACGACAGCCGTCATGCCATATTCATCCATGTATCTAACTGCATAACTTTCCGCACAGACCTGGTGCACATGGTTGAGAGATTTGAAATTGCTTGTGGTACGACATGGAAATCAAGGAGAAGGAGCTGGATAAGGAATGGTGAGGAAGTTGAGCTATATTTACCAAAAACTAGTGAAATGATTCACTGTAATGGCGAGGTCGTGTACTAGAGGTTAGGGTTGCAACGGCGAGCACGTAATGCGGCCGGGTAAGTGCAACCTTATCTCGACTGCTCGTGAGGACTTAGATCCTGACCGATAATCTTACTACACTTCTACACCTAAGATCACTCGAGGCCACGTGTGCAACCGTATCCCTCATATTACCACCCTGATCCATACGCCGCCGGAGGCAGGCGTACGTGCTCTTAAACTATGATCAGTTGTTCAGTAATTAGATACGTTTCGCTCACGGGATTTCGAGAATTGCGATTTTACCCCTTTTTCGACGCATCACCACACGTACAAGAACGAAGCAATTCCACCACTAGAATGCCTCCTAAGAAGACGAGTAGATTCCCACTTCGCACTGCTAATGAGCGTGGAAGCGCAGAGACCAGTTGGGCATCGATCGGTCATGGCACTCCGAGTCTCGCGAGTCGAATTACCCCTATTGAACGGCTTTCTCCCAGAGTTCTCCCCGAGGCTGAAATCGACAATAATTCCGATCAAGAACGCCTGATTGACGACGAGACTGATGGTCGCGAAACCGACGATGAGGAGAATGACGAGAATGAAGATATTGATCCACGCGCCCCCTTACGACCGAATATCATTTTGGCAGATGTAGTGGAGCAGCAGCGAGCTAAGGCGGAACGACAGGAGAGAATGATCGAATTCCTCTTCCAACAGAATACCAAACTACTATCCCGACGAGAATCGACAAGCAAAAACGACAAATTCGTCATGACCCATCCGAGACGATACTGCGGAGGCGCACGCGAATTAGACACCTTTCTCGGCTCTCTTCGCTCGAACTTCCGCACTCACTGCCACCTCTTCTCCGATGGTGATACCGACAAGGTCCAGTATGCGCTCGATCACCTCGGAAGCTGGAGCAACCACCGCGATTATACCCTACATAAGACGAGCATGATCGACCCAATCACCTGGGGCCAGGACCTACTTACCAACAATTCCCCATGCATTCACGATTTCGACCTTTTCGTTAACGAAATCCAGAAGATGTACGGCGAGAAGGACCGCAAACCCAATGCCGGCACCCGACTCTACCATGAGTTTCGCCAAGGTCACCACGACCCCGATGAGAGCGTCCGAGCATATGCTAACCGACTACGACAAAACTGGAGAGAAGCTGGCTGGGATGAAGAGCAACAGAAGCTATCGTGCTACCATATGATCTGGGCGGGCCTCAAACCCGAACTACATCCAAACATCAGGCCCTTTTCCAATGAGGACGGGATGTTCGACAGTATCGATGAGCTTTTCGATCGAGCAGCGGATGTCGAAACCAAACCTCAGATATACGACAAATCACAACAACAAAGGCAATGCGGAGAAACATCCTACAAAGGCGGCAGAAAACGCGGATACCGACCATCCATTTCAGAATCGAAGGATGCACCGAAGGAAGCACCAAAGCCCGATAAGCCGAAGCCGAGCGGCGGCGGAAAACGATCCGATTTACCCCCAGCACCGTGTGTATCATCGGAAGTCTATGAGAAGCGGAAGGTTAGCGGGAAATGCTCACGTTGCGCCGGCGATCACATGTCATTTAAGTGCCCGAGATACTCCCATGCGACTTTCCCCGATAAACTCACTCCAGGAGATGGCAAAGATGGCGGAAACCGACAGATCAAAAGGCAGCGATCTTTCGATACCCAGCAAGCAAAACACTAACGTACCTCTCCCGGGACTTAGCTCGGCGGGGGAGGTTGGACGAGAGTGAGCTTGAGTTGGGAAAAGTGGGGTCGCAGGCGTTGATGGCAACAATGGACGAGATATGACCTCATCGGATCGCACTGAAATCGAAGGTTTTCCTGCACAGCCCGAGAGCACAAATGTTAAGTCAATATCTATGCGGTACAGAAACACCTGATTCTGCTCACATAATCCACGAGATTCAGATACAAGATAAACACGGCGAGATGCAACCCGTACGGGCTCTTCTCGACTGCGGAGCTACAAGCATCTTTATGGCTCCAAGAGTACTTGACAAACTCGGGATATCACATGAAGCGGCACATATTACTACACTCGGCTTGGGCGGACAGATTGTGCAACATGCGAAGGATAGCCGAAAGACGTCAATCACCGTTCAGTATATGGAGCATCTCGCCCCAGTTGCGGAACCGGAAGTGCTAGTCGTACCGATGCGAGCCTACGATCTAGTACTTGGATTACCGTGGTTCAGGGCCCGGAACACGGAAATTGATTGGAACCTCCGCCGATTGACTGCCTTATGCTCACCTAACGGTCCTCAGGCTGCGGATATATTGAGTGGTGAGGACAAGCCTCCTCCGGAAGCACACGAGAAGCTACCGGAACGTGACGAGGACACGCCTGCTCCAGATATTGAACTTGGTGGAGCTACCGCATTCGACGATCTCGTAGCTGGCGAGGAGGTCGTTGAGGCATTTGCCCTACGGATAGGGGAATGCACCGGTCTGCTGGGAGCGACTATGGAGATCACCACGTTGTCAGGTGAGAAGCCCTGGCGCTGGACGCGACGAGCAGGGAGCAGCGACGGTAGTTGCGGCAGAAGGGGGTCCACATGGGAATCCTGAATGACTGCTACCGGCTCGCCGAGACACGAAGAGAGTGATTGGACTGCAGGGCTTGGCTCCTTGTGAGCGAACCGCTAACGACAAGGCCTCCTGGATTACCCTTTCTTCGCCTCTCTATATCCCATCCCTGTAAATACGGCATGGACTAACATTGCTAGATGGAGCGAATATGGAAAGGATGTCCACAGACGATGGGGGCTTCATTCCCGCGGTGTACTCGGAATTCGTGGACATTTTTAGTAATACCAAGGCGGAAACACTCGCGCCGCACGGTTCCATTGACCATGCGATCGACCTGGAACCAGGCTTCAAACTACCATATGGACGAATCTACAATCTCTCAGAAATCGAACTTAGAACGCTCACAGCCTATATCGAGACGAACCTAGCCAATGGCTTGATCCAGCCGTCATCATCCTCGGCGGCAGCACCGATCCTATTCGCCAAAAAAAAGGATGGTGGACTACGGCTTTGTGTGGATTACCGGGCCCTCAACACGGGGACAATCAAGAACTGGTACCCCCTACCTTTGATCTCGGAAATGCTCGACAGACTACACGGAGCTCGGATTTTCACTAAACTGGACATCCGGAACGCCTATGATCTCATCCGAATCAAGGAAGGTGACGAGTATAAAACCGCATTTCGAACCCGGTACGGCCAATTCGAATACCGAGTTATGCCCTTCGGCTTGACAAATGCACCGGCGACGTTTCAGGCCTACATCGACGACTGCCTACGGCCCTATATCGACGACTTCGCCGTGTGTTACCTGGACGACATACTCATCTACTCGACCAACGAGAAGGAGCATGAAGATCACGTACGGAAAGTGCTACAAAGGCTACAGGAATTCGGTCTCTATTGCAAGGCCGAGAAGTGCCAATTCGGTGTCTGAGAAGTCGGTTTCCTCGGATTTATCATCAACTCCGACGGGATCGGCATGGAATCAGACCGCATATCCAGCATCGAAGACTGGCCTACTCCGAAGTCGGTACGGGATGTACAGGTGCTGTTGAGATTTGCGAACTTTTACCGACGGTTCATCAGGAAATATGCAAAGGTTACGTTACCCCTGACGGAGCTACTAAAGAAGACAGAAACATCAAACGCACCGAAAACGAGCCAGAAGTCAAATAAGCCTACCTCAAAATGGGAATGGACTCGTGAGGCCGAACTCGCATTTCGGAAGCTGAAGAGGGCCTTCACCGGAGCACCGATCCTCCAGCATTTCGACCCGGCAAAGCCGATCATTCTGCAGACCGATGCAAGTGGCTTTGCGATCGCCGGCATCCTGAATCAATATGACGGATTCGGAACCCTCAGACCGGTCAACTTCTACTCTCGAAAACGCTCCCCTGCCGAACAGAATTACGACACGTACGATCGGGAGCTCTTAGCCATCGTGGAGACTATGAAGCAATGGCGACACTATCTCGAGGGAGCAAATCATAAGGTCTTGATACGGTGCGACCACAAGAATCTCGAATACTTTCAAACGTCAAAAGTGTTCTCCCGGAGACAGGCTCGCCGGGCGGAAATCCTCTCTTCCTACGACTTTACTATCGAACACCTGGAGGGAAAGAAGAACGCTGCCGACGGACCATCCAGACGACCTGATTACGAAGAAAGCTACGAAAGGCCCACCACACGACTCTTGGCAACTTTGGCAGCAACTACCGTTGAACCGTACGATGACCTCCTACCGGGAATTAAGGCAGCTCAGGCCTCCGACTCGTTGGCCGCCGACGTGAAACGCAGAATCGTCGACACTCCAATGGTCGGATACCCTGACCCATCGAAAGCTGGTGGGCCTGATGGACCTACCGAGGAGCAATGGAAAGTCATCTCGGGAGCTCTGACCTACGAAGGGAGAATATACGTACCGGCGGACGCTTCGCTCCGCAACAAAGTGATAAGTCTTTTTCATGATAACCCCGAATCCGGTCATTTCAGAGCTCTTAGAACTGCTGAACTCGTATCTCGAGACTTCTACTGGCCCGTGCTAGATGCTGCAATCCGAAAGTTCATTGCCGGTTGCGAAGTATGCCACAGAATCAAGGCCCCGCGCCATGCTGGCCACGGAGTCAACAAGCCACTACCGCCACCTCACCACCCTTGGGAAGGAATCACCATGGACTTCGTCACGGACCTCCCGGAATCAACAAACTCGGGCTTCACTGGCATCGCAGTAATCGTCGATCGACTGACAAAGATGGCGATCTACCTACCCTGCCGAAAGGATATCGACTCACCGGAGTTGGCACGTATGTTTTTCGAGCACGTGATCTGCAAACATGGTGTACCAGATAATATCATCACCGACCGCGGCACGCAATTCACCAGCCGATTTTGGACTCGAGTCTGCTCTCATCTGAGCATCAATCACCGACTCTCCAGCGCATTCCATCCACAGACCGACGGCCACACGGAACGCCAAAATCACACCATGGAACAGTACCTCCGAGCCTTTTGCAACTACGAACAGGCTAATTGGGTCGAGCTCCTACCATTGGCGGAATTCGCTTACAACAACTCCATGCACGCTTCAATGAAAATGACCCCATTCTAGGCCCTTTACCATCGCAATCCCCACATGCAGTTTAAAGCACCGAAGCCGCCAGCATCGCACCTGAAGTCGGAGATCCAAGCGGATGCTGTGCTTAACGGACTACAAGAGACTCATCGAGTCCTCTGCGAAAACCTACTGGAAGCTCAAAAGCAGCAATCTAAGTAAGCCGGCGGCAAAGAAATCACCTTCAAAGTCGGGGATAAAGTGTGGCTCTCAACCAAGCACCTCCGGACTACTAGGCCATCGAAGAAGCTCGATTACAAGCGCACTGGACCATACACGGTAAGTGGGATCATCAATAAGAATGCTTACAAATTACAATTGCCGAATACTATGCGCGACCACAACGTTTTCCACCTATCATTACTCGATCGATATGCACCGCCGGTTGCGGGCCAACCTCCATCAGAACCGCAACCGACGATTGTGGACGACGCCGGAGAGCAAGAATGGGAGGTTGAACGGATTCTTGATGCTACGCTGCGTTATCGGAAGCTTCACTACCTTGTTCAATGGGCGGGATATAGTCAAGTCCGTACAAGCTGGGAACCGGCGGAAAACCTCGAGAATGCCCAGGAGCTGGTCGACGATTTTCACCGAACACATCCGGAGAAGCCGAGGAGGAAATGAATTGACTTTCGGGACTCGGAAGCAGAGGAAACGGGTTGAGTTTCGGGACTCGGGGGCGGAGGAAAAGCATCAATTGGACGATCTCTTTTGCTTCTCTTTGCTTCACTTCTTTTCATATTGGTCCGGCCCGGTACAAATCGCCTTGGCACGTGTTTTACCACCTTCGGATCAGAGTCAAGTGGAGGTGGAGTTTCCCCGTGCGCCGGATCCGCAGAATTATTGTGAGATTTGTTTGATATTTTGTTTCCATCCCTGTATGAAGATATGCAGTCCAGGAGGCCTGCGAATAGAGAGGGGGATGATGTAATGGCGAGGTCGTGTACTAGAGGTTAGGGTTGCAATGGCGAGCACGTAATGCGGCCGGGTAAGTGCAACCTTATCTCGACTGCTCGTGAGGACTTAGATCCTCACCGATAATCTTACTACACTTCTAGATCTAAGATCACTCGAGGCCACGTGTGCAACCGTATCTCTCATATTACCACCCTGATCCCTACGCCGCCGGAGGCAGGTGTCCGTGCTCTTACAGAATATTATAAATTGTCTCTCAGCATACTCCTATGTCGCCCACTTCCATGTATCCTCACACTGATCATAGCACTCACTCCATACTTTTAATCAAGCGTGTGGTTCTTGTTTTTAAAGACCCTCATCGTGTAATTTTACCTATGAAAGTTACCATGCAGAAGTGGGTCACGATATTTAATATGTTGATACAGGATTGTCAGTTCATTGCAGTTTAACCATCACAGGAGGGTTATGCATCATCGCGATTATGATTTCACTTGTTTGAGATACGACTTCAATAAACCATCAGTTCTATTACATTTACTACTATTAGGATATATCGATGAAACCTAGAATAAAATAACACACAAAGGACATTCTAAATTGAATCACTGACCCCATTCCTGACCTCCAAGCGATATTGCACCCTCTACAATCTTACTTCCATTGACTAATCTCATATTCTGAACTCTGGTCATGTTGGTGATGCTGCTGATGTCGTTGCTGTTGCTGTTGCTGTTGCTGCAGAGGACGGGCTGGCTGCTGCTGGCGATAGCAGACCCACCCATAGCCAGAACAGCTGAGATTCGCATGCTAGCTTCAGTAGCAGCAACAAAACTCCAGAGACGATGAAAACAATTGTGGGGCTGCTCTATCAGCTTCTCCGGGACATAATCAAGGAAGTGCATATCAAAGGAGCCCTGATGGTTGTGAGGTTGCGCCATAGCTGGGTCCGCACCAGTTGGGTGGATCCTTCAGCGAATCATGCTGCACATATTTTCTATCTTTTTGGCTAGAACATCTGGCGGGGAAGAACTAAAATCTGCGTCAAGACGACAAAATACATCTGTTCATGCATTATTCACTGTGTCATTAATGTTTCTTGAATCACACTTATGTTGTGCTCCACCACCTGGACCAAACTCTGGCGGGATCCTAAATTGGCCTGGGTTCCTGGCCGAGAGAAAATGGTGGATGGCCGTAGCGGTGCGGGCAATGAATATCGGGTTGATTCAGCGATCTATGATCTATCTTTCATTCCCATTTGTTGAATGCCAACGAAGTATGTCTGGTGAATATGATCCAAAATTTCAGTCACTGCAAGTCGAAACTTGCACATCAAAATTGGTGGTCAAGACAACGAGTAAACAAGAAAGGAATTTTGAACATAGCTCCCGAACGTTTTTGGAGCATTAGAACATGTTCTTGGCCAATAGTCAGGTTACCATTTTCCGGATCTCTCTAGGCGACTGTGTTCAAAATCCATAAATAGAGTCGATTGAGGTCTTGCAGCTGTAAACCATCGCCGCCTGGGAGCAAGTGATCTTCTTAAGAGCCTGATGCACAAAGTCAGTATTGAAAACAATTGTTGAGATGATTTAGTTACCACTGATATGTGGGCACCTGCAGGGTCTGAGTTTCTCTGGGCTGGATCAATCCTGGCGATTTCCTCAGACCACCAACTAGGAATGTGGGATATCTTCGCCCCATTCGTGGCAAAAGGAATCGCAAACATCGAATAATTGATAGCTTTAGGCTTCACAGGTGACATGACCATCGCCGGAACGCCTGAAATGGTTTTCTGGGCAGTATATTCTGCACTGACCATGCGGCCTGTCACGTCATCAACAAAGCGCTCATATTGCCACAGATTTGCGGCTGTCCATGCAACCAATTGCTCACCAGCTTCATTTGAGTCCTTCCTCTAGATACTATATACATCACCGGGCGGATTGAACCATTCAAATGGGTAATCAGATACCTTCTTGGATGCCAGCAGTGCAGGCTTGCGTTCATCCTCCTCCCCCGAAGCAATATTGACCTCCCAACACTCAGGATGTAGGGGTTGTGCCGACATGAGAGTCAATTGAGTTGCCGCAACTCATTTTCCAAGTGTTGATGTGAATGAATCATTGATGGTGACTTCCCCATAGCTTTCCTGCATGGTTGCCAAAGAGGCTCGTCGTCGGATTTTGGATTGTCATTTCGACGATAATTCCCATTGTCAGGTATTGTCCAGAGATGGTCACTGAGATCCTCATGATGGATAGATCGTTGGCTTCTCCTGGTGCTGGATGGATGCGGAGAATGAGGAGAAGTATGGCACCTTCTTGTCATGATTCAAAACGGCGGCTTGGGATAAGTAGGAAAAAATTGAAGCACTGACTAAAGGAAATGTGAATAAATGTAGAGTAAATTAAGTAAAGCATTGTTTGAAGGAACAAAAGCGTCGATATGATTAAAAGCATCATCGTGATGAGTCTATTTATTCTGTCGATGATTAAAGGATCATGGCTTGTCCCGCACCCACACTTCCAACTCCTTAGATTGACTAGAACTCGGAACTAAGAATGGCAGGTGAGAAGTAAGCGGCACGGTTTTTGATTGGCTTCCTTTGAAGAAAATCGTAATCGCAGCGAGCTCAAAAGTGTTCACCTTTCACTAATGATTTGGGCTAACTTCTGCTGGGTAAAGGTACCGAACTATCTATTTCATTATAGCAATACACTCAGTCCTATTGCTGCCACTATGCCTTTCCCAAAGATCACAGTCACAAGGATAAATCGCAACATTGTGAACTCTCAACATAGCCCTCCATGCATGAATATGAATGGTGTAATAATAAAATAAATTAAACACCAAAAAGAGACCCAAAACTTCACCAAAAAACTCCAAATTATCACCCATCTGTCTACCTTCCAAAGTGCCAGAGCAATACCCACCTACAATACGAATCCTTCAACAACCGTCACGCCAGTGCATTCCTTCCTCACCACGAGTAATTTGCAGCTGGGCGGCTGCTTGTAGGCTTTCTATTGGCCAACATCAACAAAAATATAGTTCTTTCGGGCAGAATGGCTCCCTCGGACTGGATGCGCTCCTTCACAGCCGCCTGAGACAGGCCAGTGCCATGAGAATTGCTGAGTATTGGTTTCGCCCACCCGCTTCCCAGCAATGTCGAGATCCACATGGGCGATGGTAAGGCAAAATGGCTCGAATATGAAAATCAGTCAAGGGGTCGCAACACACCATTATCGGAGAAGACTTGTCACCCGAGGTTTCTTGCAGGTTGCCTTCTGTATCTACACATCATCAGGAAGAGCAAAAGAAGCATCGGGGCGATGAAATACATACCAAAGTACACGAGTTTCCTCTTCTTAGTCAGGGAGTCTTCCACCCTATTCTGCCTTTGGTGAAGGCCAACCTCCGCAAACTTGTCTAGGTCTTCCATGACTTCTGTCCATCGAGGTTTGTCATGTCTGCCATGTACGGTTACAAAGGCGGCCTTTTAAACCACAGATCCCTGATTCGAGTAACACAATGATCGATTAGGAGATCCCATTGCTCCGGCGCGGCGCCGTTTATGGCGATGACGCTCATGCACTAGGCAATCTGCCAGATGTGCTCCCTAACTTTAGTATCTATCTGTTGTGTTGTCAAGCCAAGCTTACCCTACCAAATGCCGACGGTTAATGCCGCCCATTGGCTGACTCTAATACTGGTGTACTTGGCGCAGAGGCGGACTTGTAGAGTCCGCACCAGGATTGTATTGGCATCTCCAACGATTGATTTCGTCAACCAGAAGGGATCACATTGCATCGTAGTTTCTCAATGGTGGTCAATGATTGAGTGTTGTGTGTCGAATGCTTGTTACTCGAAACAAGGGTCGGGAGTGTTGAATATATCATCCACGGTGATTCAATGCGGTAGGAGATGTGAGGACGGTCTGTCGAAGGTTCTCAAGATTGTGACTAAGGTGGGCAGGCGAGGCAAATATAAATATGATCTTGGAGGGTTTTATTTATCCGGTGACATCATCTTGGCTGCAATTCAGGTTCGAAACAATCTGGAGAGCATTACCTAAGCGCTGTGATTTGTTGGCTGAACGCTTAAGTTCATCACAACGACAACTAGAAGCATGCTCTGCAGTCATATCTCACTCGTTTGTCATTGCTCCAGTTCTTGTACCACGCAATGATGATGCTGGGTTGGTATGTAAGGAGAATACGCTGTGCATGCAAGGTACAAACATAACAAAACTTGGCAACAACAAATCAGGCATTGTGCGTAGGAGGGTCAACTGAGGGTGCAAAACAATCGCCGTGACGAGCGGAATGCAGATGCAGTATACTTGTCAAGATCCAATGGATGTTGAAATTGAGAGAGCAATTCAACAGTGTGCGGATTGGTGAAGGAGGATGAGAGATATCCGACGAGAGGGGTAGAACTAGTGTTAGCAACTGTTCGGTGTTGCCCGGCTGCGGTCCGGGTATGGAACCGGATCGGTCCATCCAGTCCGGGTTGTTACCCGGAATACAGGTGTACCCGCCGGGTTCGGGGACGGGTTCGAACCGGATCGCTGTTCCATTGTACGGTCCCTACAACTTTGGCACGAATGAGGTATTTGAGTTCTCATCGTATCATGACGTGTTCAGTACGTAAATTGTGCCGTGCTGGCCGCTCTTTTACCTCGCGCATTGCGATTTGCGATCCGACTGATATTCGTTCAGTCGCTGTGAAAAAAGGGCAAATGTAAGCGAAATTAGGTGGTTTTCAATTGCGACTCAACCAATATTTATCGGATCACATCTGAGATCGGGAGGTGAAAGAGCGGCTTGAACTGCACAATCTACGTACTGATCATATCATGATACGATCAGAACTCTAATACTTGATTGGAGGCAAAGTATTGATGTTGAAATGCCGGGTTTTGTGTGGTAATCCGTTGCAACGGTTCGGTTCCAGGTTGGACCCGGACCCGGATCCGAACCGGGAATTTGGACCCGTTGCTAACACTAGTAGGACCCCTCTTTAGACAGAGCAAATCAAGGAGCGGCTTGTTCTGAGGACCCGTTGGCTTGTAACGGTATGAGTACACAAAACACAGTCTAGATGCTTCTTAAAGTTGTAGCTAGTGTTAGCAACGGGTCCGGGTAACCCGCCACCGGTCCGGGTTTGGACCATAAAAACGGGTCGGTTCGGTTCCAGACCCGGCCAAAAACCCGACCCGCAGCTTCTTGGCGGGCCAAACCCGGACCCGTACCCGTCAACCCGCGGGTTTCGCCGGGTTTGGCTAGACCCGTCGGTTCC
>Ga0307512_10006016_pt1 | contig 12436 bp, 1 predicted proteins | sample 14_EM_MG_FD_200267 | JGI IMG/M metagenome (GOLD analysis project Ga0307512, IMG submission 200267) | Populus trichocarpa ectomycorrhiza microbial communities from riparian zone in the Pacific Northwest, United States - 14_EM | ecosystem: Host-associated > Plants > Roots > Unclassified | place... | reverse complement strand
ACGGCTACCGGATGGCCAACGGCCGTCAGTTCCACCGGTCGGTCGAGTTCGTCAACGACCCCGCCGATGCGCATGGCGTCATCAAGGTCGACAAGCCGGGCGGGCGGGTGAACCAGCTCAGCTGGCCGGTGGACGCCACCGCGAGGGAGATGGGGCACGAGGCGGGCCACTTCGGTGGCATGCACGACGAGTACCTGTCGAAGGACGCGGACAAGCCGGTGTTCCAGCACCAGGACGGCAAGGGCCGCGTCATGTCGGACAAGGCTCCGATGACGGACGGTTTCAAGCACCGGGACGCCCGCCTCAAGCCCCGCAACATGTGGCTCATGGAGAACCGCATGAAGGTGCTCGAGTCCGGCCCCGGCCTGCGGACGTCGCCTGGTGAGTTCCCCGCGCCGCCACGCACCCCCGGTGACAACGGCACCGGACCTTCGCAGCAGGGCGGCTCGGGCCGGTCCGGGCAGAACCAGTCGGGTGGGCAGCAGGTGCGTGGGTTGTTCGACGACCTGAGCCTGGATCCGGCGCACAAGGCGGCGCAGGATCAGTTCAACGCCGCGATCGAGGCCAACAAGGCTTCCTCGGAGGAGGCGCGGCGGCTGCAGGACCTGTTCAGCCAGGACAAGATGAGCCCTGAGCAGCGGGCGGCGGCGCAGCAGTTCGACAAGCTGTTCTCGGGTGAGGGCAACAAGAACCAGGGCGAGCAGCAGCCGGCTCCGTTGGAGATCAGGCAGGTGCCGGAGTCGGTGGACTCCGGTGGGCGGGAGGGTTACTCGGTTCCGCCGTCGACGCCGTCGCGTGGGGTTCCTCCGGGGCCGGCGTGGACGCCGCTGTCGGCGACCGTGGACCGGGCGCAGGCGGAGGCGCTGTACAACGAGTTCACCACGTCCACGTTCCGGCATTCGAAGCGCGGGGAGGTGGCGCTGCCGACGGAGCATCCCGAGGACGGCTGTTACTTCCGTGCGCACGAGTGGGCGGAGACGTTGCTGAACCGGGGCGTGGATGTCCGCAAGGTGTTTGTCGGGCGTCAGAGCCCGTCGTTGAAGACGATGTCGAGCAACGCTTTTGGTGCCACCCCGGACAATCCGCGGGCGATTCACTGGGGTTACCACGTCGCGCCGATGATCGCGATCGATCCGGGCAACGGTGGCCGGCCGGAGTATGTGGTGCTCGATCCGGCGATGGGCCGGGGTGTGGTGGATGTGCGGACGTGGTTGGACCTGGCCGGTGTCAAGGACGGCTTCAACGAGCATGATCTGACCAACCCGAAGCCGTACCACCACCCGCACAACGCGAGCCCGCTCAACGCCGGCGAGCCGCGCGTGCTGGTCACCGACCCGTATGCCCTTGTGCCGCCGTGGTTGTCGGTGAACACCGACAAGTCGACGGGCATCCGGGAGGTGCATGGCCCGGCGTCCCGTGAGCACGCACGCGGGCAGGCGCGGTCGATGGAGGACCGGATCGCCCAGTACAGCGATGAAGCCGCCAAGCGTAAGGAGTTCCGTAACTGGGTGGAGTCGCTTTCGGAGCGGCAGCGGGCGTGGTTCGATCTGGCGAACAACTCGTTGCAGGGCAACAAGCTGAAGGACTTCCAGAACTGGTTCCGGGGCTTGTCGGGTTTGCAGCGGGCGCAGTTCCGCACCAAGTTGGGCGAGATCCCCAGGGACAGCCTGAACCGGGTGCCGGAGTTGCGGAACCAGGTGCAGGAGGCGCGCGACTTCCTGGCCGGGCTGCCGGAGAACCGGCGCAACGAGATCAAGGGCGCCGCGAACTTCATCGTGCTGGCGGACCACCACCGGGAAGGTGGCGCTGATCTGCGTGCTCCGTTGTTCGACGACATCGTGGACGCGGTGGCGCACAAGTACCAGGCCGAGAGCGTGGCGAAGGCGGAGGAGCTGTCGGCCGACCTGGTCAAGAAGTTCGGTTCGGAGGAGTTCTGGCGTTCTCGCGGCGGCGACCCCGTGGCCAAGGTGCTGGAGGAGGTACGCGGCGGGCCCAGCCGTTCCGTGCCCTCGGCCACGACCAGCCGGTACGCCCCGCCGACCGCCCCCAGCACGCACACGCCAGGCTCGAGCACGTCCGCGCCCGGTCCGGCGCCGGATGCCGGTCGTGGTGGGTCGTTCGGCGCGCGGATGCGTGGTCTGACGTTCGGCTCGGCGTTCACGGGTCTCCTCGACCTGATGACCGGTTCGCGACGTGGCGACGGGCCCGATCTGGAGGGCGGGTTCCCCGACCCGCCGGCCGCGCCGCCGAGGAACAGCGGGACCGGACCGGCGACCGCCGCCGACTTCCCGGCCCCGCCGAACGCGCCGTCCCCGCCACCGACCAGGACCAACACCGAGCCGCTCGAGACCATCCACGAGTCGCACGAGATGGAGACACTGCCGTCGCGTGCCGACACCCCACCGCCCGCCCCGCCGAAGGCGCCCGCGCTCTCCGGTCCGATCGACGGGGACGCCGTGCGGTCGGGGATCCCCGAGTACATGCTGGAGAACCGGGGCGCTGGCAAGTCGGACAACCCGTCGGCGGTCACGGGCGTCAACCCCGCGCGCACCATCGGCGACGCGGTGCCCGCGTTGCGCGGCAACGACAAGCTCGAGCAGATCCGCCGCGAGGTCACCGCGGACTACCGGCCCTTCGTCGGCGACAACCGCAAGCCGCCGTACCGGATCGCCGCGGGCAAGGAGATCTACGAGGTGCGGCCGAAGGCCACGCAGCGGTGGGACCAGGTCGAGGTCGTCGACCCGGACGCCGAAGCGGGCAAGATGAAGCCGGGCGGCGACAACAAGACCATCTCCACCAACAAGACGAGCACCGCGCTCGACGGCAGCATCACCAAGCAGGCCAACGTCTCGGCCATGCCGCCGCTCGTGGTCAACGTCCGAGGCGGGGGCACCCTCACCCCGAACGAGACCCACGAGGTGTCCGGGCAACGCAAGACCAACCAGTCCACCGAGGCAGAAGTCAAGGCACAGCACCGGGTGCGGGTGCCGGTCGAGCTGTCCTACGAGATCCGCAACGGCAAGGGCGAGCTGGTCGGGCAGGTCACCGACTCGGCCGGCGTGAGCCACAACCCGTCCGAGACCGGCAAGGCCGAGGTGGACGTCCCCCTCAACCTGGGCCGCCGAGGCGAAGACCCGCACGTCATCGACAAGCCCAAGACCCTGCCTGCCGCGCCGCGGGTTGAGGAGCTGTTCACGAACACCAAGCCCGGCAACGGTTTCTTCGAACAGGCCGCCAAGCTCCTGCCGACGAGCCTCACCGAGGTCCGCTCCTCGGGCCGGGGAGACCTGCAGGGCTTCATCGGCGACTCGGGCCTGAAGTCCAAGTGGCACAAGATGGCGGTGACCGAGGAGGACATCCGCCACAACCCCGACGCGGGCTGGCAGCGGTCCCCGGGTCTGGTCAAGGGCCCGGACAGCAACCGGTGGTCCAACAAGGCCAGCATGTTCGAGGTGCGTGCCGTCGCCAAGCGCGTCGAGGTCATCGACACCGTGCCGGACGTGAAGGCGACGGACAGCCGGTTCGTCAAGGAAACGCTGACCAAGAAGGACAGCACGGCCCGCGGCGGCGAAGGCGCCCTGATGGTGGGCGTCGGCGGCGACGTCGCGAACGCCGCCTACGTCGGTGCCGGGCCCGCGGTCGGCGGCTCGATGAGCTCCTCACACGCCATGGAGCACACGGCGAAGGACCTCTACAAGACGTCGGTCTCGAAGACCGGTGACGAGGTCCGCTACCGCACGGAGCACGTGCTGCAGGTGCGGCCGCTGGGCGGCGCGGTCAAGACGCTCGACGGCGACATCGTGACCTACCAGTCGACCTCGTACGACAAGGCCGCGGACGCCGGGCTCGTGCCGCCCCGCGAGGACACCACGCCGACCTCCGCCGACACGGACCACTCGACCGACCCCGGCCCCTCGACGCGGAACGTGACCGAGCAGCGGCTCCCGCCGCCGTGGATGCAGGCCAAGAAGTCCCTGGGCGGCACGGTCGTCGATGACTTCAAGGGCGGCGACAACATCTACCGCGCGGTGGCCAGGAGCCTGCGCAAGCTGCCCGGCCGCAAGTGGTACCACATGACCCGCAGCGACTACGTCGTCGAGTTCGGGGACATCAAGGTCGCCTCCTACTCCCGTGGCCTCAAGGCGAGCGTGGAGCGGCTGCTGTCCCGCAGTGACGGGCTGCGCAAGGACATCTCGGACGGGCAGCTGTCCGAGCTGGTAGACACGATGCTCACCGACCGAGGGGTGACCTTCACCGTCAAGCCGAAGGACGCGCTGCCCGGCGAGTTCGGCACCACCGTGAACCTGAAGGCCACGCTCGACGAGATCAAGCCGTCCGGCAAGCCGGACGAGGTCACGTTCACCAGCGAGGCCAAGGAGAAGCTCTCGTCGACGCTGTCGGACGAAAGGTCGAAGAAGGGCGACATCGGCGTCCAGCCGCGGTTCTGGCACCCGCTCGGCAACAGCGGCCTGTCGCACGCGGGCAACATGAACGTGGGCAAGAGCAAGCTCTGGTCGAGCTCCGGCGACATGTCCACCAAGAGCAGCGAGGGCACGAAACGGACCCACGGACCCAGCGCCGCCGACGACGGCAAGGCCGCCGCGCAGAAGATGTGGCCGTTCGGCGCGAAGCTCACCATCACGCCGACCGTCACGTCGATCGTCCACTCGAGCGTCGGCCTGCCTGGCAAGTCGGCGCCGGCGCCGATCACCCAGACCCTGCCGTCGCACGAGGTCCCGCTCCGCGTGCTCGTGCCGGACCAGCTGACCAGCTCGAAGGTCCGGGACTTCGAGATCCCGGCGCCGACGAACAAGCACAACATGGACTTCGTGCCGAAGCCCAACCAGCTGACCCGCAAGGCGCCGCGGATCCTCGACGACGTCGACGTGGTCGCGGTGTTCGGCACCGACCACATCGGCGACGCCCTGGACGAGCGGGTGCACGCCGCGTCCGGCGACCCGGTCGACGCGCTCGGCCCCGACGGCCGCGCGAAGGTCCCGCACAGCTCGCGAACCGATGAGGACCAGCTGACCCCGGACGCGCTGCGGCGCAGCAGGGGGCGCTTCGAGCCGATCAGCATCGACCGGAACTGGAAGCGGAGCTGGGACACGCTCGAGGTCGACTCCTCGGTGCTGCTCACCCCGTCGAACCCGAGGCCGATTCGGCGCCACGAGTTCCAGGAGATCGAGAAGACCTACGGCGCCGGCGCGGGTACGGGCCGGACCGACAAGACGTCCTCGTCGTTCGGCATCACCGCGGGCGACGTGGCGCTCCCGGTCAGCAACGCGCTCGGCGACGACCCCGTGGTCCGGTTCCGCGGCATCGTCGGCGGCGAGGCCACCCCGTTCGAGCTGCGGTGGGGCCAGGGCAAGGCGTCCGACTTCTCCAGCTCGTCGGAGACCACGGTCAAGAGCGCGCGGCTGGTCAAGGAGACCCTGGTCTGGACCGACTACACGGCCGACGTCGTGGCCGACGCGAAGTACACGAACAACTACGACAAGGCGAAGTTGTTCCCCGGCAAGGAACCGGGCCGTGCTGGCGTCAGCTTCGACCAGCCCAAGGGCATGCTGATGTGGGCGACGGACGAGCAGATCGCGGCGATGAAGGCGATCAGCGACGCGAAGGCGGACACCCACTCCGAAGGCACCTCGGTCACCTCCGACTCGGCGTCGGAGACCAGGTCCGAGCCGGCCTCCGACCACGGTTCCGAGAGCCGGTCCGAGGGCGGCAGGTCCGAAGGCTCCCGGTCCGACGGCGAGCGGTCCAACGGTGAGCGGTCCGATGGCAGGCCCGCCCCGAGGCACACTCCCCGGTCCAACTCGTTCCCGCTGAACCCGATCAGCAGGACGACCACCGAGGACAGCTTCGCGACCATGTCCGTCGGCCAGATGTCGAGGCAGGAGAGCTTCGAGGAGAACCTGGCGGAGGACCCGGCCCCGTCGCTGCCCGCGCCGGCGTCCGTCGTCGACAGCAAGGGCGTCTCGCTGGGGGTCGGCGCGATCACCACGACCGTCGACGTGCGCGACCGCATGCGCAATCTGCACGCCAGGCTGGCGGAGAGCCTCGGCGACCAGGGCGCCGACGCGCTGCTGCCGAAGTCCCGGCACGACGCGAAGCACGACAACCACGGCATGGTCGACCACGTCCTCGCGAACGTGAACCGGGCGGCGAGCAACGCGCTGAACGGCGAGCAGATCGCGCCGATGCGCCGCGAGCTGGGTCGTTTCAAGGGCAAGACGTACTACCTGAGCGTCGGCGCGCACTTCGTCGACCCTCCCGCGTTCACCGGGATCGAGCACGTCGACAAGCTGGCGGTCAGCGACTCCGTGTCCAAGGGAGACAGCAGCTCGAAGTCGTCTGGCCACACGGTCGGCAAGGTCGGCGTGATCGCGCGGCCCGGCATCGCCATGACGGGCAAGGCCGACCCGGCCGCCGCGAACAACACGACCGGGCACGGGCCCGGGAGCGGCAGCCTGGCGACCGGCCTCGGCGCCGACGCGGCGCTGGGCCGCAGGGACGACGAGACCACCCGGAGCGTGTCGAACAGCCACAAGCAGTCGGCCGAGACGTCAGGCCCGATGGCCGCCTACGCGGGCAAGATCGCGCTCGACATCCGGATCGAGCGGGGCTTCGGGCTCGACGAGCACGGCAACGAGGTCGCACACGAGTTGGTCGCGAAGGACTCCGCGGCCCAACGCGACGTCACGATGCTGAAGCTGCCGGAGGAGTCGTTCCCCGAGCCGCGCGGCGACAAGCTCGGCGAGGCCGACCCCGAGCCGTGGTCGGACTCGAACCCGCACCCGAAGAAGGCCACGGCCGAGCAGACCGGCCAGTGGCGCGACCAGCCGGGCCACATGGCGCTGACCGAGCAGGACGCGCCAAAGCCGGACCGGGCGAGCTACGAGCGCGGCACGTTCATCGCCGAGCACTACTTCGGTGACATGACCGAGTTCCGCAACCGGGCCGAGCAGGCGCTCATGCGGGTGCCGGGCGTCAAGGAGCTGCCGTCGCGGACGATCGCCGAGCTGAAGTCGGAAGTGACGCTGGCAGCGGTGAAGGCCGGCGCGCCGGACATGATGGCCGGCAAGTTCACCTTCCCGCTGTCGGGCTTCGACCTGGAGGTCCACCTCGGCCTCGACGACGAGCCTCGGCTGTCGGGGGCCGGCGACTGGGTGGACATCGAGGCCAAGTCCGACACCACCTACACGGACAAGTCCAGCTCGAAGACCGGCCACGACGCGAACCTCTCCGGTCTGCCGATCCAGGGCGGCGGCGGTGTCACCCACCCCGGCGGCAAGAACTCGTTCACCGAGGGACGCAACAACTTCGGCTCGGTGTTCGCGGGCAGCCAGGCCAACAACGTCAAGCTCGGCGGCCACGAGAGCGTGCTGGAGGGCGAGGGGACCAAGAAGGGCAAGGCGGGCACGCCGAAGTCGAACACGGACCACGGCAAGATCACCCAGGTCGACCTGCACCACGCGCAGTTCCTGTTCGTGGCGCGGAAGAAGGGCGCGGCGGACGACGCGGGCGCTGGTGTCGCGACGATGCCGGTGTCCGACGCCTTCGCCATCCGGCACTACCCGGACCCCGCGAAGCCGCTGCCCGAGTCCCTCACCAAGGCGGTGACCGAGCACGGCGAGGCCCGCAAGGCATGGACCGACGCGGTGAAGGAGCTGGACGCGCAGCGGCTGCGCCAGCACGGCGGCAAGGGCAAGGCGACCGACCACGCCACGGCCAAGCGGGACCAGGCAGAGGCGAAGTACTGGGCCACCAAACAGGAGTACGACACCCAGATCGTCGCGGCCCGTGCGGCGCAACCGATCAGCGACGCCGCGCACGCCGCCGCACAGGCGGAAGCGAGGACGACGCGGGAGATCGCCAAGGCGACGAAGGCAGCCGAGGAAGCCGCACGTGCGGAGAAGCTCGCCAAGGCCGCGGAACGCAACGGGCAGCCGACGGTCGCCAAGGAGGCGCGGGCCGAGAAGGCCGCGCAGGAGCGCATCCAGCGGGAGTCCGCCAACAACGCGCACGCCGGCCCGGTCATGGCGCGGGACTCCGCACAGGACGCGCGGCGGCAGGTCCGTCCGTCCATCATGGACGCCCGGCGCGGCGCGCAGCGGCACGTCGAGAACTTCCCGGCCCTGAACCAGGACGGGAACCGGTTCGTGCTGGACGCCATGCGGGAAGGCAGCCGCATCGGGAACGACTTCGCGGGCCGGGCCCAGGAGTCGGCGGACCGCGCCGAGCAGACCATCCGGGGCTTCGGCCGGGACAACGGCGACGTCACGCCCGACACCGACGGCGGGTTCTGGCAGGAGGGCAGCCACTCCGGCAGCGAGCCGGCCTCACCGGTCCACGGCACCTTCGACGACACCCCGGTCCCGTCGGGAAGCAGGCGCGGCGACGCGTTCTTCGTCCCGAGGATGAGCGGCGCGCTCGACCCAGACCTGACCAGCGGCACCGGCGGACCGGCCCGCAACGGCGGGCACACCCGCGACCTCGACAGCCACCAGTCGCGGTCCGCGTCGGACCGTTCGATGTTCTCGTTCCGGCCGGAACCCGATCGCAGCGTCTTCCAGAGCCGCTTGCCGACCGAACCCGGGCCGGTGGCACAGCGGTCCACCGACCACAGCGGACCAGAGCACTCCGACCACAGCGGGCCAGAGCAGTCGTCCACGAGCAGGCCGTCTGACGACAACGGGCCGGTTGAGGTGCCGGCGGGTCTCGCGCTGCTCGACCGGTCGGACACGGCCAACAACGAGGCCGCCAGGAACTACCGGGCACGGCCCGGGGAGTACGTGGTCTTCGCGCACGGCACGCCGACCGGACCCGTCAAGGGCGGTGAGCCGATCTCCGCGGCGACGCTGGCCGAGATGATCCGGCAGGATCCACGGTCGCACGGCAAGCGGATCGTGCTGATCTCCTGCTTCACCGGCGCCGACCCGGCAACCGGCACCAGCTTCGCCGAGCAGTTGGCTCATGAGCTGCCCGGCACCTCCATCCTCGCGCCGACCGGCACCGCATGGGTCACCCCGTCCGGCAGGACAGTCGTCGGTGGCATCACCATCGGCGCCGACGGCCGCCCTCGGCCGGACCTGTCGCAGGGCGGGCAGTGGCGCGAGTTCGTCTCGACGGACCCGACGACGGTGACCCCGCCCAGGGACATGGGGCAGCAACTGTCGCCCACTCCCGACGCGCGCACCACCGACCGTCCGGCTCCGCTGACGGCCCACGATCTCGACGGCGCCGTGCCGTTCGTGTCGATCAGCACCACCGACGCCACGGTGAAGACGTTCACCGACACCTACGGTGGCGGCAACCTCGGGCGCGCGACGCACACGATGCGGGAGCGATATCCGCGGAGCAAGGCACATGAGCCCGAGAAGCAGACGTTGAGCCACCTCTCCTTCGCGTTCTACGACGCCATCAACTACCTGCGTGACCGGAGGAACGACTCAGGCATTCCCCGAGACCACGAGATCCAGGGGATGCTGATCAACAACAGGCTGTTGTTCAGCAGCAACTACAACGTCTCCATGGATCTGGTCCGGGACTACTTCGCCACGGCACACACCAGCTCGGACCCGCCGTTGCGCAGACTCCTGCGGCTCGGCCAGAGCGACAACCGCAAGATGGAGGGCCGCCCCGGCGTCGAAGGCGCCAACTACATCTATCGAATGAACCAGGCGCACAACAAGGTGGAGGAAGCGTTCGCGGGCATCCGTGACAACGTCACGTCGGACGCACTGCTGACCGATTCGACGAGGTACGGTCAGCGAATTGTGTTCGCGGACGTCAACGTCGCGCCGGACGATGTCGAGGGGCGGCAGCGGCTGAGGGACATCCTCACCCACAAGGACTATTCCGGCAGCATCGTCATGCTCAGGCACTCGGGCACCGGCGACAAGTCGATGCACGCCGAGCAGAAGTCCCTCGCCGCCGTGTACAACGCGGGCCTGAGGCCGAAGGACGTGCATGGACCGCACGTGGTCATGGGCCGGCTTCGCCCGTGCTTCGCCTGCTGGGGCGCGCTCCGGTTCCACCGCCAGAACGGGTTCGACGTCCGCATCAACAACAACTTCGGCCGGTACAACCTGGAGGCACTGAAGACCGCCGTCAGATTCCTGCCGGCCGGTATCTCGGAGTTCCTCTACAACATCCTCGGCAGCCAGTCGAAGGGGAGGATGAGCACCGCGACACTCGCGCAACAGGCCATTCCCCAGGACGCACAGATCACCCGTGAGCGCATCGTCCCGGCCGGCGAAGCCTCCCGAGGCGGCGAGGTCACCGCCTCCGACACGGAGACGGAGATCACCGAGAAGCACGGCAAGCGGGTCTACCGGCGACGGGACCGCGAGTTCTTCATCACCGCGAAGAGCGTGACACTCGGCAAGGGCGAGAAGGAAAAGAAAGGAAGGACCACCTACCGCACACTGACCGAGTCGGACGAGGACAGGTTGGAGCTGGCCGCGGAACGACGCGACCGGGGGGAAAGGGAGTTCGCCGAGTTCGTGGACATGCTCAAGGATCTCCACGTCCGCAAGAAGGCGAACTACACGGAGTTGAGCGGCAAGTCCGGGATCACCCCAGGACACGCGTCACGGCTCATCAACGACAAGACCGGCCACGAGGGCCGGCGCAAGGCTGACAAGGAAGGCAAGGAGCACAAGCTCAAGCGCGTCGTGACGCGCGGTGGAGACCGCAAGAGGAAAGGAAAGGAGACCGACACCACGTCCGTGCCAGCCAAGAAGGCCAGGCCGCCCGCCGACGACATGGACGTGGATGACCAGGGTTACGTCGGCGGCGACGAGGAGCTGTGGCAGACCTACGACCGGGACACCTGGGAGGACCCGCGCAGTGCCGGGACCACGGTGGCCGGCCCCAGCAACTACGGCTCCGGCTTCACCGGCGCGAGCAGTCACTCCAGCCGACACACAGGACAGTCTGGTTCGTACCCGAGTCAGCCCAGCCCGCCTCGGTACAACAACGCGCCGACGGTGCCCGCTCCGTCCTACCAGCAGCTGCCGCCCGGCATCGAGCAGGCGCGCGACCTGACGACGGGTGAGCGGACCTTCTACGACGCCAGTACCACCACCTGGTACCGGTACAACCCGACGACCGGCGCGACCAGGTACCGGCATTCGACGTGGGACCAGTGGTACCCCTACTCCCGCGGCTGACAGAGAATGGCGAACACATGAGAAGTCACCTGCACCGGACCCTGCTGCGACTCGCCGGCTGGGTGCCGGACGATCTGCTCGCCGACGCGCGGGCCCGGCTGGTCGACGACCAGTTCGCCGAGATCGCCAGGATGCTGGCCTTCGCCGGGCAGCGCACGGTGTTGCCGCTGACCGCAGCCGACCTGACATTGCTCGCCGATCTGCTGGTTGAGCACCCGGACGTGTTGGACCGCGTCGAACTGGTCGTGCCGGACACCCCGCCGACGTGGCAGTTCGTGGAAACCCCACCGGAGACGGGCGGCGACCGCGACGGACAACCGCCGACTGTCGACGACCTGGTCGCCGCGGTGGCCGACGAGCCTGCGGCTCGGGGACTCTGGCTGGCGTGGCGACTGCCCGGCAACGGCTCGCCGTACCCGCCGCCGACCGCCGTCCACATCGTCGAGGCGGATGACGGTGACCTCGCCGCGTTGACCGGGCGGCTGCAACAACGGCTTGCCACCGCTCGTGACGGAGTCCCGCTGATCGAGGTCGTGGCGGTGGGTGAGGAGCCGCCCGCCTACCAGGCGTTGGCGCGCGAGTGTGGCACCCTGCTCTGGGCTCGCACCCCGGAGCGGGACATCGCCGTCGCCCGTGTCTTCGACACGGTCGACCCGCACACCGGCCCCGGTTTCGCGCCGGACCACCCCCGGCTGACCGACGAGCGGGAACGCGACCGGGTCCTCCGCTACCTCGACAGCGGCACGGTCCTGCTGGCGACGACGAGCACCCTCGCCGACTCGCTGGATCCCACGCGCGGCGCCGTGGTGCCGATGAGCTTTCGCACGGACGGCACCTGGATCTGGACCGACACCATTGCCTACTACCTGCGCGAGCACCAGCTCGCACCCGAACCGCAGTTGCTGCGGCACATCCAGGAGGCCGGCGGGCTACCGCCGGACCTGGACGCCGTGACGGTTCACCGCGCCATGCGAGTGTTGACCCAGCCATCGGACACCGACCCGGTGCGGTCCGCCTGACCGCGAGGAGCCGGACGCGCCCAGCGTGGATTCTGGCTCAGCGTGGATTCACCGATGGTTTTCGTGGGCTGTTGTGGTGTGGCGGGTTGGGGCTGGTCGGGCCCGCCGCGCGTGGCTTGATGTCTTGAAGGTGCCCTTCAGGGCGCTGAGCCTCGATCCACCGATGATCTTGGTGTTGGTTGATCGCGGTGCGTTGAGTGGGCCTGGTCAGGCCCGCTGCGCGGGCGCCGGGCGCGC
>Ga0307512_10006015_pt1 | contig 12438 bp, 19 predicted proteins | sample 14_EM_MG_FD_200267 | JGI IMG/M metagenome (GOLD analysis project Ga0307512, IMG submission 200267) | Populus trichocarpa ectomycorrhiza microbial communities from riparian zone in the Pacific Northwest, United States - 14_EM | ecosystem: Host-associated > Plants > Roots > Unclassified | place... | reverse complement strand
TCCAAGGCAGGGGACAAGGACGAACCGGTTTCCACCCTGCAATCTGTTCGTCATTCCAGATGCCAGGTGTGTGGAAGTATGCTCCCACGCGTGCGTCGATGCATGTCGCCTCGGTGATGGCCAGTGTTCCTAGGGCGCTCGTCCGCTGCTTGTAGTACTCTAGGGTGAGGGCCCCCGGGACACGCTGAAGATCGGCGCGGCAGCGTGTCAGTGGGGCCAGCACGACGCGGTGCTGTAGGTTGGTCGTGCCGACGCGGATCGGCTGGAAGAGCTTCAGGTCAGGGGACGTTGCCATAAGTCCTTGAGGATACAGGCTTCAGGCTAGAGGATATTTATATGCTGTGATATTTATATGCCGGGATATTTATATGCTAGGATATTTATACGCTGGGGATTCTGGTTGGTGACCCGGACTGCAAGCTTTCTTTCTTTGAGTTTGAGAAGCCCCAAGAAGAGCCCCGTAGGGTTTACCGAGCAGTGTCGTTCTGTCTGTGAGCCATGCCGTTCAGCGAGGGTAGCGCAACCAATGGGACGTCATACCTATATTGAATGGCCTCTATACGTGCCGAACACGACTGGGGCGCGCAGAATTGAAGGTTGCCAGGTTGTGCGGTATAGTGACAGTATATTCTGCACAGCCCGATGTGTTGGTTCATGTCCGCGATTGAGTCTACAGTCATCAACTGCATTCGTCAAGACCCGGTGAGTGAATTACGCCGCCACAGGATACGAAGATACCCATTCTGTAACAAGCCGCCCACTTATGGAGAAGTGCTATTGGCCTCAGTGATAGTGATAAGTGATCATAATACGACCAGGTAAACTACCTCGTTGGCGCGGAACAAACAAACAAACAAACAAACCAATCGCCAATAATCCACAAACAAACACGCATACACAATCAACCGCCAATCAACACCACCGTGGCCACTCATGAAAAGAAAGTGAAAGTGAAAAGGAAGTGAAATGAAGTAGTGACGAACAAAGTTGGTTAAGCGAACGAAGTGAAAGATTGATCAAGAAGGACGAAGGTGTCGAAGGTGTGGAGGCAAAGCAAGGTCCACTCCACACGATCCACGCGAACCAAGGCCCGACTCACGCAACGGAGGAGACGAGGCGGAAGCGGAGTGCCGAAGCACAGAGCCCCAGATACGTGCCGCAAGACGAATGGCAGAAGTATGGCAAGAATGTGCGACACGTACCAGAGGACGATGGGCATCTGCGTTAAGGTGGCGACGCCCGGGGTTGGGTAGAAGAGGAGGTATGAGCCCCAGATAAAAACGAGAGGAGCCCAAGGGCCAAGAGTCGTCATCTTGGAAAAGGTGGGTAGTAATGTGGTCAATGTGGGAACGGATTGGATGAGGTAATGAGGCCTGTCCGAAATGAGCGACTGAGAGTATTCGTTCCGAAGGCCCTGAAAGGCTGGGCAAAGGACAAAAATATGGTGGGGATCCTCCAGAGCTGCGCAGCCGTAACGGCAGAACGCGGACCGATCTCCAAACCAAGAGGCAAGGGGGACGTTGGTGGGGAGCTGGGCAGACCGTGCATAAAGTTGAACGACAGCAGAAAAAGCGGAAGATGCACGAAGATAGGGATGAGGAGTGGGCGGCGCCTACTAGAATGCGATCATGTGATCACGTCGCGTCTATGAAAGTTCTCACGGTTGAAGGTCGCGTACGCCAGTGTAAGACCACACAAGCTCACAGCTACGGCCTGTCAACATGGCCTCGACATCCTCAAACTCGTCTCAGTCTCAAGCTCAATTTTCAAAACGTCTCTTGCGTCCGACCTCTTTGTTCACTCCAAGGCGCTCCCTCTCCATCTCCTCAGCATCTTCCCGTTCTTCGACTTTGACACCATTGAACCCACTCGCCTCCGCCAAGAAAATCAAGGCGGCCATTACGTTGGAAGCGCGCAGTAGAACCACTGTAAAGACCAAACCACCGGCTGTCCACCCCGCCCCAGGAACCCCTACGAAACGAGACCCATCGCGACCCAAGACCCCTGGCACGCCCCGACAAGGTGAAGATGACCCACTCCACGACGACCGCAGCGAGATGGACGTTAGCAGAGTCGACCCGGAAGATGTCCTCGTAGATTGGGAAACCGTCGACCAGGCCGACATCTCCGGTGAGGTCGACGAGAATTTCTTTGGCCCTGCTTCGAATGGCGACAAGAACGACAAAGTCCTCGTCTCGATCCGCGTGCGCCCTTCGGACTCTCCCTCTGCGTGGGAGACACAAAAGAATGTCAACTCGATCAAGCTCTTTCCCCAGCACCACCGCAATGCAGCCACGACACCTCCAGTGTTCAATTTTGATGAAATTCTGACAGGCTCAGATAACAAGTCGGTGTACAACGCCGTCGCACGTAACCACGTCTGCGCAGCTATGGACGGTTACAACTCTGTCATTTTTGCATATGGCCAGACAGCCAGCGGGAAGACTTTCACCTTGGTCAGTTATCGTTGTGCCCATATCACCACGATATGTTCTGACACATCTGCAGTCTGGTGATGACGACCAGCCCGGAATCATACCACGTGCCATGAAAGACGTCTTTGCTTTCATCAGACGCACGCCAGCGCGCGAGTACTTGCTCCGCTGCTCATATCTTGAGATATACAACGAATCAATTCACGATCTCCTCGCGCCCTCCTCAGCTCCCACAGTGCAGCTCCAAGGTAGCGGCGCGAATGTGTGGCTCTCGCCGCTCAGAGAGGAGGTCGTTACGAGCCTTGCGGGCGTGCGCGCCGTCATTGCGCGCGGATGGGCTGCGCGACGAACGGCCAGCACCGATTGGAATGATCGGAGCAGTCGCAGCCACAGCGTCTTTCGAGTCGTAATCGAAAGTCGAGAGCGTGGCGACACGAGTGGGGGACGCCAAACCCCAGGCCTTCAGTCGCGGCCGCCAACACCTGGTGGGCCGAGGTTGCAATCGATCGGTGGGAGGAGCGTGCAGACGAGCGTGCTCAGTTTGATTGACTTGGCGGGATCGGAAAAGGCGACCTCGGACAAGGAACGGACACGAGAAGGTAAATTCATCAACACGAGGTCTGTACTGACAGTTGGTTTTCTGTCTTGATCGCTGATGATTTTGGCATCTAGTTTGCTCACTCTTGGAAGTGTGATTGCAACGCTTGCTGAAAACGCATCCAAGGGGAAGAGGTACGCAGAGTCGATCCCTTGGATGGATGTCGTGCTGACGCCGAGTGAAGTGACCACGTCCCGTTCCGCAATTCCAAACTCACGCGGATGCTGCAACCTTCGCTTTCCGGCGACGCACGCATCTCAGTCATCTGCACACTAAACCCGGATGCCAGTGCCGTTGCAGAGTCGACGAGTACGCTTCTATTCGCGCAGCGCATCAAGAAGGTACAGTTGAATGCCAAGAAGAAAGAAGTCGTCGACACAGATGCCCTGCTTGAGCGGTACCGGCAAGAGATCGAGGAGCTTAAGAAGCGCCTCACAGAGAAAGAGAAGGAAGCGGAAGCACCAGAGAAGAACCGCCGCCTCTCCGCACGCGAGGTAATTGATACACACCAATCCAGAGCTTGAAAAGTCGACTGACAGGACCCGTAGCAACTGGACGAGAGCAAAGCGATGAAAGATCTCAACGCGCGCATCAAACAACTCACGAATCTTATTCTTACGAGCCAGACAGTCGACGAGAATGGTGGTGATGAGTCTCGCCCAGCGAGTCCCTCCAAGGTTGACTTTGATATGACACCTTACCAAGTGCGTGGCTCTTCTCGCCTCCTTCCTCTTCTGGGGGTCAAGGGCTGACACGCACACAATCGTCCAGCTCCAACAAGAACTCCTTTCCGCGCGACGCGAGATCGAGTCCCAAGCGACGCAAATCCTCGCGCTCGAAGTGTCGCTCCTCGCACGGCCTGAGCTGCCTCCCGACGCGCCGGAGAGCGAGAAGGACCGCTTGCTCGCCGATCAGGCACGCAACATCCGCGAGCTGGAAATGGTCCTTAAGGGGTACGAAGACAACCTCGGTGCGCCATTACGCGCTGTACGCGAGGACGTCGAACGCGAATGGGCGGGACGGCTCGCCGCGGAGGAAGCGAAGCGGAAGGAGGCGGATGAATGGGCGACGGAGCTTGCTCGCGCGCTGGAGAAAGAGAAAAAGGTTTGCCCACTTGACGTCTTCAACAATGTTTGATTAGGAATTGACGATGATCGTCGTCTGCGTAGGCACGACAGCAGTTGGAAGACGAACGTCGTGCGCTCGCAGCGTTCGTGACCAGGTTCGACTCGCTCACTTCGGGGCTCTCGTCGGCGACGTCTTTGTCGAGCTTGAGCAATACGCCACCCGCACGGACATCTAAACTGACCCTTGCGCGCTTGCCGCCGATCGTCGAGTCGCCTTTGCGAATGGACCTGCGCGCGGAGCCGAGTCTGCTCGAGGAGAAGTGGGACGGCGGGATGACCTTCGACGACGAGAGCTTCGATGCTGACCGTGCGATAACCGCCAGCAGCCCGAAGCGCGCGCAGTACCAAGGTAGGGGCGTTGATAGTCCGAACCGGGGCGTGCTGGGAGGGAAAGAAAACCTGCCCCTGTGATCTATTGGTGCATTCTATCACATTTCTTGAGCGTCGAGGCAAAGACTGATATATGCTGAACTGTGTTGATAGAGATACCATTGCTATGCTAGGGAACCGATGTACGATGTATTATTGCTATTTCATCCTGTTGAACGAGGCAGCTAGATGTAAATATCCTGCTGGCCAGGTTATGCTGAAATGGCCTTGCATTATTAAAACAAATAGGTCTAAAATGCCCGTAAAACCCTAGTGGTGAAAGCAAAGCATGCGAGGTGATAAAGAGGTTGTCCGTCCTGCTCTTGTTCAAAATGTACCCCAAAGGTACCGCCACATCCCGAACATAACATTCATGATGAAACCCACGACCAGGCCCATCTGCATACGTCGTCTGCGAGCACCAACACATCGGCGTTAACCATTGATCTCGGAAAAACAAAGCGCAAACGCAAGACTGATAAAAAAAAAACACGCACGAAAAGACGGTGCTCTCTGACGTCTCGAGAGCATGTCCGTTGTCCCAGAATGCGGCGGGCTTGGGCGCTCGGAGGAAAAAGAACGGGAGGAGGGGGAAGAAAAAGCCGATGATGATGCCGTTAAGCACCGCGCGTGCGCGCGAGTCGCTCTCGGCTGATGCGCTACCGGAACCGCCCCCGCTGCCGAGGGCGTCGATCCACTGCTCCTCGAGTGCGCGCGCGTGTTCCTCATCTGCGTCCCCCAGGTTATCAGGATAAGGAGAGTGAGTGGGAGGCGAGAGGGGAGAGAGAGAGAGGGGGGGGGGGGGTACGCACATTCCTCGTCTGTGGGGAAATCGGCGGTTGCGAGGTAGTCTGCGGCCGAGCGCGAGTGGAATTGCCTTCGAAAGTTGATGATGTCGTCTTCGGAGAAGCCTGCAGCAGCGAGGCGGTCAAAACCACGGAGAGGCTTGATCTGCGCCTCCTGTGTACACCGTACGGGGGGGATGCGGTGCATGTCATCATGCGCAGACAGACAGTCAGATCAGGAGGGATGGCGGACATGAAGCAGCAGCAGCTGCTGTGCTGTATGCTGCGCACCTGCGTCTGTGTCTCGCCGTCTTCCTCACCGTCGGTAAGTTGCGCGCCGACCGAGCAGTGTAACCATGGTGCTGGTGCTGCGGTGGGCAATATTGATGAGTCGGCTTCGTCCTTGCCCTTCCCCTTCGTCATCGCAGCACGCTGCTGACGCTCTTCGAGCGTGCCGAGCCAAGATGTCAGCTGCGTCCTATCGGGGAGGAGCCGCCCTGCGTGGATGAGGCGCAAGCGGCGGCGTTGCAGTTGAGGGCGCGCTTCTCGTATCTGGGACGGTTCGACAATGTGTCATATTTTTTGAGTGAGAGAGAGAGAAGTGGGATGTGTGGGTAGATGGATAAGCGAGGGGCTGAGGGGGGGAGGGCGTACCTTGGCCTTGACGTCGCGCACAGAGTCATGCTCGGCAATATGCAACACCAAGTCTTGGACACCGTCCGTGAACCGTACCATCAAGTCGCGTTGTGGCAGGGGAGCACTGGTATCAAATACATCTTCTGGGACAGTGTCTGCGCGCTGCTTGCCTTTGGCTTTCTCACTGAGGGGTTGCATCGTCGTCCAAATCTGCGTCTCTGTGTCGCTCTGTGCGGCTGACAAGGACACCGCACCGTTTATTATGTAATCAACGCTAGTGCTCCAAGGTTTGCACGCGCGGTAACTACGGTCTACCCATTGACCTGATACAGCCATGCACTATATAATATCAACCTTTCAGCTGCTTGTCGTACCAGCAAAGGATTTGTCGCCATACGGTGAGTCTAGGGAGCGATTCAAATTAGATCATCACCCCCTCCATTACCGGTTTTCACTCACAGTAGTCGTACACAAGGCGAGCATAAACAACTTTACCACCATGCCTTTCGGAAAATTTTATGTGACGCGTGTAGTGCCTCTCTCCCTGGATCTCTTCAAAGCCCCACACCTGTGATGGAGATGGTCTAGAATCAATACCAACATAGATACCACGACACGCCGAACCCACCTCATCCGAGGTCCAGCTATATCCGCTCTTCTCTTTATCACTCTCAATCCATGAACAGATAACGCCGTGTTCCTGGGTGTCAGATAGCCATCCGTCCTTCAAAAAGTGGTCTTCCATCTCGTCCACTTTGAGCCTTCTGGACTTTCCAATGATAGCGCCAAACACGTAGTCATAATGACCTCTCGGTGTCCAGTCCAAGATTCGGTTCTCAATGGTTCCGGGAACACCACCTGTGAGTCTCTGGTCGGTGTCGATGTGTTCAACGCCGTTCTCGTCCTTGTAGTGATTGACATAAAGGCTGATGGTAGCATAGCTGATAGCCGTGCGATTGAACCAGGTCACGCCTTGCATGCTCAATATGGGGTCGATGTCATCGCTCAAAGTCTTGTTCTGGTGTCCTTGCCAAGTGAGAATCGGAAAGCCAACAAAGGACGAGAATGGACATCTAACCATGGTATAGACCGCGCTGACATTGAGGGTTGTCAGGTTCTTTGGTGCAGCCATGATCAAATTGTACCGATGCGGTCTGGGGGCGGGCACCACTGTTCTGATGGAAGAGTTGAAATCCTCATTTACCGATGGGGAGGGCGTCAAACCCGTCCCTGGATTTGGTGCCCGGTTGGGGTCTTCATGTTAATTGTGAGAAAGTAGAGAAAAGGCATATCCATTGGGATTGTCTAGTCGCACGACTGTAAAGTGCTGTAAAGCTCCTTCCTGGAGCCGTTTTTACGTGTACACGTTGCCTTCCTCGTGACTTGACTCACCCGGCGCGCATTGGGGGGGCTCCGCGATTGCGCAGTGATTGCGCCATCGCTCGTCCTCAGTGAGTATAAAGACCGAGCAGGTTTCGTTCGTGCATCCTCGCGAAGCTTCTCCCCTACGTTCCTACTCCTCCATCGTTACCCCCCAACGTTTACCTGCTCATAGTTCTCCGCCTACCCCGACTTCTGATGGGCGCCCATGATGACCCCCGCCCCACTCGCCTGGTCCTCAACCCTTTTTCTGTTACTTCCATTCAGGGATCTAAGCGGAACGGGGGCATCTCGAGATTCCACGCAGCATAACCGGTATTCCTAGTTCCGTAGGGCCTCAATTTTGTACCGTCTAGGAACGCACGTGCTATATCGAGGCTCCCCTCTTCGTCATTTTGTCATTCACCATCTCGAACCTCCGCCGTGATTGTGTCCCCTGACATGTACAAGCTCCGATTGTACCTGTTGCAGTACGTATGAGTACCGCACATGGGTTTACGACTAGAAGACAATTATCCAATCCAATCCCAATCAGTAGCTCGTAGCTCAATTACTAAGGATCTCAGATGAGTCAGGTGAGGTATTGGAGTAGTCACCCCGAAATAATTGGTGTCCTTGGGTCCTTGGAATGGAGCCATTTATAAACGACCCCTGCCTGCTACATCTTATCAGGAGAGCTCCGAAACTCATCGCTCTATCATGTCTGCGCACATCATTGATGTCCGCCTAGACCATAAGACCACCAACGGCGAGGTCAACATCCGTGACGAGATCATCAAGGGACTCTCTCAACCGGCGGGCCAGAAGACCCTTCCGCAGCTCTTGCTCTATGACGAGGAGGGCCTCCGCATTTACGACGAGATCACCACCCAGGCTGACGAGTACTATGTATTCCCCGCCGAGGAAACGCTTCTAAAGAGGCACGCAAATGACATCGTTCAAATCATGCAAGGCCGACACGAGAATAACGACAATCATCCCATCGAGAGTGTCGTGCTCGAACTTGGTGCTGGGTACGTTCATCAACTCCAGGCACTTCACAGTCCGCCCCTGTTTTCCCATGCCTTCCTTTTATGTACTTCCTGCTTGGCCTCCGCATTGATGGCTGTGCCAGTGCGGAGTGTACTTGGTTGTGTTTTCTTGGCGCTAGAGCTGCATGCTGCATGCTCTTTCCGATGGAAACAAGGCGTCAAACAGAGAAGACCGTTATTCTCGCTTCCCTTTTTATCCCTGTCTATTTTGACAGACCTCTGATGCGTCTCCCCTCTCTCATATAAAACAGTTCCTTGCGCAAGACACAGCATATTCTTTCTGCGCTCTCGAAGATGTCGCCTTCACAAACGTCTCCTACACCGATTACCTACTACGCGTTGGACTTGGAGAGGCGCGAGCTTGAGCGCTCCCTCGATCAACTCGCGGCATCGCCCGTTGGGCGAGAGATGCAGGGCAAGGTCGCCACACATGGGCTCTGGGGCACGTTCGAGGGCGGACTCAGGTTCGTGGAGGAAGGGGGCCTGCGAGGTCGTGGGGTGGTAGAAGCGGCGACGACTCGGGCACGTTCGCTAAGTTCTGATGACACCACCACGCAACTGTCTTCCGCGTCGTCGGAGCAGGACACAGCCGAAACTCCGCTTTCCACGCCAGATTTGGGGACCCTCGAGACGCCGCTACATCTCTTGTTCTTGGGTTCCTCACTCGGAAACTTTTCGCCTGGCGAGGACCTCGCATTTCTCAGGTCGCTTCCTCTCCGCGCTGGTAGGGGGGACACGTTACTCCTCGGGCTCGACCACACGTCCGATACTGCAAAAATCGAACGGGCGTACGACGATCGAGCGGGCATTACACGGCGCTTCATTCTCAATGGGCTCAAAAGCGCCGGCCGGGCACTTGGAGATGAATCCCTGTTTGCTCCAGAGAAGTGGGCCTACGTCAGCCGCTACGATGCGCAGGAACGTAAGTTAGCGCTCCTGAGATCCGTTTTCGTAAGGGTGGCTGAGGCCCATCATTTGCCGTTCCTGTTTTAGGCCGACACGACTCGTTCTATCGGTCATGTGCCGCGCACATGGTGAGCGACCCCCAGTCACAAGTCGAGTTTGCGTTTCTCGAGGACGAGTTTGTGCACGTTGAAGTTTCTCGCAAGGTAACTTTTCATCGTTCTATATCGTGAAAAACAGACTGAAAAATGATGACTGTAGTATAGCGAGAGCGACGCGTATCGGCTCTTCGTGGATGCCAACCTGCGTCCATTGAGACGCTGGACGGATCCCAATTCGGGCTTTTCTCTCTGGCTGCTTGAACGCCCGCCGTTCAACTTTAGACTGCTACGGTCTCCGGCGTCAGCGATGTCTAATACGCCGTTCGGAGTGCCTACATTGCAAGAGTTCCAAGAAATGTGGGCGGCATGGGATTTCATCACGAGGGGGATGATCCCGGATTCCATGCTGTTCGAAAAACCGATCGATTTGCGGCACATCTGTCTGTTCTACACTGGTCATATACCGGCATTTCTAGATATCCATCTCTCTAACCTCTTGGGTGAACCAAACACGGAACCCGAATATTTCAAAGTTCGTTTTATTTCCACGTTTCCCTTGGCGACATTCTTACACGCGGTACGATAGGATATTTTCGAACGCGGCATTGACCCGAAAGTGGACGACCCCACAGAGTGTCACGTAAGGAGATATAGATATGATCGGTTTTGTATTCTCATCCACAACAAATAGCCACACTCGCAAGTTCCTGAGAAGAACGAGGACTGGCCATCGCATTCGGCTATTCTCGACTTTCAGGGGCGTGTCCGTGCTCGTCTGGCGAATTTTTATGCTGAACTGGAGTCCGGTCATCGCCCACTGACGCGCAAGGTGGCCCGTGTACTCTTTATGACTCTTGAACATGAGTCCTGGCACACTGAGGTTTGGAATCTTTTTCATCTGGCTCAGCCTCGAAATAACAGGATCTGTAGACTCTACTATATATGCTTATTCAGCGCGCAGGGACTGGCACGATCCCGCCATCTGTAGGTGGCTTTGCCACCCCTTGTTGGGAGTCACTCGCCGAGGCCTGGGATGCTGCTCCGGTCCCTTCCTGTGCTACCGTCACCCTTGGCCCCGCTACCGTTGAGATTGGCCATGACGATCCCGAGGAAGACGATTCGTCCCCCGATGTGAAGGACCACGAGCTTGGGTGGGATAATGAACACCCGCGACGCGAAGTCGAGGTGGGCGAGGTCCGCATGGAATGGCGCCCTATCACCAACGGTCAATTCTACGAATACTGGAAATCGGCTGAAGGGAAGGTGCCGATGCCGAAGTTGTGGGTGATCCAAGATGGCAAAGTTATGGTAAGAAGTTTACCCGCGCGTTATTAATAGTTGTGCCCGGTGGCTGAGACCCTCTGTGAACACCCAGGTCCGCACTCTTTTCGGACCAGTTTCGATGGAGACAGCACACCTCTGGCCCGTCGTTGGTGATTACAACAGTCTCTCCACATACGCGATCGTTCGCGGAGGACGCCTACCAACGGAGGCTGAACTCCTGCTCTTCTACGACAAATTTGAGTGCGGCTATGAAGGTGGACGGAACGTTGGATTCCGTAACTGGCACCATGTGCCGTGAGTACCTTCCGTCCTCTGACGAGTACCACAGCACTCTGACGGTCTTTGGGATCCACAGCGCAACGACGGGCGTAGAAGACGGGGGGCGGGGTCATAACGGCGGCGTATGGGAGTGGACTTCGACGGTGTTCGATAAACATGAGGGCTTCAAGCCTTCTACGCTGTATCCTGGATTTTCGGCAGACTTTTTCGACACCCTCCATAATGTCGTGGTATGTGGCATGCTTTTTATTACACCTTTTTTTGATCGTGTGTACTCACGGAGTCTACTCAAAGATTGGTGGGTCCTACGTCACGACTCCGCGTCAAGCGGGACGCCGCGCACTGCGCAGCTTTTTCCAGCGCAACTATCCTTACGCGTGGAACGGTGCTCGAGTTGTGTACGAGGTGGCTAAGTAAACCCCGACTTGCGAGGGTGTTGTCTCGAGAAGTAAAGCGAAAGTGCCAAAGTGTATTTGTACGAATCACGTGTTCTTGACGTCTATTCCCGTGTATGAGGACGCCTTGCTTGTAAGGGACGGTTTATCTCCGTCATGTGCTGCAGAATAAAGGCGTTGTATATTTTGCCTGGAACGGAGACAAATAGCAAGGGTTAGTTTCGGTACCACAAGACTAGGACCCCATGTTGTAGACACGAATTGGTGAGTATAGTACGGTAGGGACGTGATTGTAGGGTTAAGCTGTTATGTGGGGCCTTTGGGAACGGTACCGCGAGTACGTCGAGTCACGAGTGATCCTCGTGGGACGATGACAGAAATCAGGAGAGGAGAATAAATACACATGATATGATGGACTACCTTACCCTACACGATGCCCCGGGCGAGCCATTCTTCACATCACAGCGGGGACTCGCAGCATCGAGCCCGATGTGGAAATACCCAAGTTTAGCGGCTGGTGATCGGACGATGGCGAGACGCTGGCTTTGTTTTTGAACTAAGAGGCAAGTGTGGTGGGAGCGCTGACGCGACGATGTGGGGCCTCAGACAGCGGAGAAGAGTCCCTTTGGGGAATGCTACGCCACCTAGAGTTTGTTCAAGACACCACTATCCTGTACGGGAATAATGACAAACGCGGGGCGCTAGGTGCGCACCTATTCTGACGAGCGCCAGGCCCTAAGTTTCAGATAAGCAGTAATCTAGGGTTGAGACTTGAAACCGCGGCCCGTAGAAGTCGAGGTGGCGGCAGGCTGAGACCACCACTCCTGATCGCGATAGTGAGTTCTTATGGTGCACTTCGTGGTACATCCAGATTTTCTGGGCTTGCGCTACTTGAACTAAACCCAAGTGGCCTTCACCCACAAAACCTAGACAAAGCACCCTCGTCGGGCTATCAGTTTGGCTACGAAGATAAGATACATCGGAAAACAGGTCCGACTAGAGATGTTCCCGAGTCGGGTATATGTGTGGTGATGTAAAATAGATCGCTCGAGTCGGGCTGGATGGCAGTTGATATGATGCCAAACTAGCCTAACGAAAGGATTCCCGTCGCGAGT
>Ga0307512_10006014_pt1 | contig 12439 bp, 16 predicted proteins | sample 14_EM_MG_FD_200267 | JGI IMG/M metagenome (GOLD analysis project Ga0307512, IMG submission 200267) | Populus trichocarpa ectomycorrhiza microbial communities from riparian zone in the Pacific Northwest, United States - 14_EM | ecosystem: Host-associated > Plants > Roots > Unclassified | place... | reverse complement strand
ATTGGGAGGACCGTTTTTCCTGCGAAATAAAAGGTATGGGAAAAACGTGTGCGGAGTTCGAATTTGCCAGTACGGTGCCAGTCCCCAGTATGTGGATGGATTCTCTGTCGGTTGTGTCCGAAGATCCGCGTGACTGAACTGTACAGTACATCCTCAAATTTTCTCACGGCCATCATTCTCCTGGTCATCCGGACTCGCTCCGAACGAAATCCCCAAGTCTCAACGCCCTCAAGATGGTCAACATCCCCAAGTAAGTCCGATCTTTGTGTGTGTCCCATTGGTGACTGACATCGATGTCTTTCCAGAACTCGCCGAACCTGTACGTTAATCACTGGAGCTCTATCGATCTAACCTTGGAGTAACACGATACCGACGTTCTGCTAGACTGCAAGGGCAAGACCTGCAGGAAGCATACGTCAGTCTCACTGGTTTCCATCTCAATTCCATGCATTTACCCGTTCCAATAGTCCTCACAAGGTCACACAATACAAGAAGGGCAAGGACTCACTCTACGCCCAGGGAAAGCGTCGTTACGATCGTAAGCAGTCAGGCTACGGTGGTCAGACTAAGCCCGTCTTCCACAAGAAGGTGCGTTTGTCTACGTCGTTCCCATTTATAACCTTTTGCTTTAACCGTCAATCTCCAGGCAAAGACCACAAAGAAGGTTGTGCTGCGATTAGAATGCACGGTGTGCAAGTACAAGGCCCAGCTGGCTCTCAAGCGGTGCAAGCAGTGCGTCCCATCTGCCTTTTGTCACTTTGTCACTAGGTCTCATTTGTCTGTTCAGCTTCGAGCTCGGTGGTGAGAAAAAGACAAAGGGTGCTGCCATTCAATTCGTGAGTGCCGATCGTGCTTATTGTCATGAGACCCGCCTAACCATCCACCTAGTGAGCGCATCCGTCATCGTTCATGTCTTTCATCGTTTCTCTTGTGCAAATACCGTATGATATCAATGCAATGTTGCCCCCATGTACTATCCACAACTGGCTACAGTAACGTGCCAATTGCGAGGGATCAGGTGACCCCATAAGTTGGTTCCCGCAGGCATCAAGCAAAGTTCCCACTCGTGTCTTCTACGAACAATTGTCATTTCTTGCTACTACTGCACAAACACCCACTTAAGGAAAGTAAAGAAATCGAAGCAAAGCCTAAACTAGATGACCCTACAGATATTATGATCCAACGCTAGTAGTGTGTATGGTATGAGGTCGCGCCGCAGAATACTTAGGGATGCCAAATATTTACAGCTGTGAGATGAACGAAGCAAACGAAAGCAAGGTCGACGGAGAAAGCCAGGTTTACGATTACTCGGAGGTCGAAGCACTGGTTGGGGGATGAAGGGATCCTCGTTCTACCCTACTTGGTGTACCGTTTCCAGCCAGATTCGTGAGTTGAGGTAACGATGGCTGAGGTCCGCGGTGCTCGGGACCAGGAGTTACAGGACGGGAGACATTTGGAGTGTTCAACTGCGATCTGTTATGGACCAGGTGAGCGCGGACGAGATGCCCAGCGGCAAGAGCACTCATGAGCGACAACTCTCCGGCCATGACAGAAGCCGCGATGATCCGAGCGAGCTGTTGAGCGTTCTGTCCTGGGTTGGTAGGATGAGCACCTTTGACTCCCAACATCTCGAGCATCGCTTGTTGAGGAGAGAGCACAGTGCCGCCGCCCACGGTTCCGACTTCGATGCAAGGCATGGTCACGGTCATCAAGAGGTCCTCGCCATGGTTGGTTCTGAAGGAACGCATTAGCATCTCAATCTAGGTAGTCTGGAAAAATGACTCACGGCTCCATCAGCGTCATGCAGTTCGAGCTCTCCACATTTTGGGCAGGGTCTTGCCCGGTGGCGAGGAAGACGGCGGTAAGGATGTTAGCAGCGTGGGCATTAAAACCTCCAACGCTACCGGCCATGGCGCTTCCAATGAGGTTCTTCTTCACATTGAGGTTGCACAGGGCATCTACGGTGGTCTTGAGAACGCTCTTGACGATTTTTCCAGGGATAACAGCCTCAGCGACAACACTCTTGCCACGACCTTCGATCCAGTTGATAGCGGCAGGCTTCTTGTCGGTACAGTAATTTCCAGAAAGAGCGAGGACAACCATTTCAGGGAAGTACTTCGACATAACCTCGAGTGCCTTTTCAGTACCCTTGGAGATCATGTTCATTCCCATGGCGTCACCAGTAGTAGTGGCAAATCGGACGAAGAGCGTGCGACCGGCCATGGCGACCTTAAGCGACTGCAACTTGGCAAAGCGAGAGGTAGACTCGAAGGCCTCTTTGAGAATATCGTAGCCGTCTTCATGATCAATCCACCTCTTCGCCTTAGCGGCTTCGACGATGGATGGGAAATCAATCGCGGGACCACGGGTCATTCCGTCATAGATCACAGTTGTGGTAACACCTCCACCGGCATTGAGGGCTTTACAGCCTCTAGAGGTGGAGGCAACCAGCGTCCCTTCGGCAGTGGCCATCGGAATCGGGAACAGACTACCATCGATCTTGAGGGGACCGGCGATACCAAGTGGGATGGGCATATAACCGATGACGTTCTCGCAGCAAGCACCGATGACCCTGGAGTAATCGTAGTTGGTCATTGGAACGTCGGAATATTCAAGGGTCTTGGTCAAGGAGGCGCGGGCTGATTGATTTAGTTTGATGAGAATGAAAACCAAGGGAAGGGGAAACCAAAACTTACAGATCAGGGCACGACGAATCAACACCGCCCGTTCATTGTCACCCAACATCTTTTCAAGAGCGTAGGCGGCAATCTTGCCCTTCTGGGAGAGAAGGATAACCTCTTCGTTGTTGAGCATGGTCAAGGAATTTGCGACAGGCCGGGGACCATTTTCGAATATGTCGAGGATCTCCTCGAAGGGGCGTACACCTTCTGGAGGGGGAGTGACCGAAATAGTAGATGAGGGCAAAACCGATCTCTCGAGCTCATGGGCCCGCTGTTCCTCGAGCTTTTGGTCAATCCGATCGAGGTTGAGGGACAAGGCCCGCGCTGGAACTGGAATGGGGGCAATAGGAGCTGGCAAAGTCGTGTTGAAGTAGGTGGATCGTGGAGTAACTTCTGTGGTGGGATCAACCTCGGAGAGGACTGGACTGTCAAGGGTGGAAAGTCTGGGGAGCACAGGCGATGGTTCACGAGTGTGCTCTTTAGCCTTCTCTTTGGTCTCATCTCCTCCAAAGCGAACTGCTTGTAAGATGCCGGGTCGTAGTGTGTTTGTGCCCCCAACAGCAATTCCTTTCAGGAGGTAACCATTCAAGGCCACACTGACTGCGAGAACGAGAACAATCCATTTGGAGAGGACTTCATCCCCTACGAGTCGTGTCCACGATTCCATGAAATTATGGATGATGTGACCCGACTTGACAGTATCTTCACGAGAGACGTGAACGTGAAGGGGAGGGGCGACACGGACGAGAATCTCATCATCCTTAGGCAGTTCGACATCGGAAGATTGGGATTGTTGGTCTTGTGTAGCCAGACTGGACAGAACGCTGGAGATAATGGGAGAAGTGATGTCCACCTTCTTGGTTGGCCCTGGAACGGGCTCACTGAACAGGTGCAGAGACTTTGAAGAGGGGTGGCTGTGGTAGCGTTGAAGGGCCGTAGCGGGCGTGAGTGTCGTGCAGAGGTTGAGCATATGGAGCGTAAGAAAGGAGGCGATCTAGGGCGCGGGACATCAAAATCCCGGGAGTTGGTAGAGAAAGATGGTAACATACCAGTAACAGCCGTAGACGAGCGATAGGGTTTTCATTCTTGTTTTGGGCATTCTGGTCCTGCCTAAGGAAAGAACCCTTGACCCCCAACACAGCAGCGGAGACTCGTTGGCGCAAACTCATATTGAGGTTCTGTTCGATGTCGGCTTGGATACGTGGGCGGACGAGATTGCTTGGTTTGAAGTCCGAGGTGGTCGAGTTACGGCGAGATCTGGTAAGAGCCCTGGCCAATTTGATTCTTCGAACCTGCAAAGATAAATAGTCGTAATGGTCGTGAGCAGAGGTGTGATGAGGCGATGAAGCTGAAACCAGGTCCTGCGTGGGAAGGTCCCGTGATCGAATAAACTCACCTCGATCATTACTGCGAGGATTGCGGTGTAAAATGTGCAGAGCATGAAACAATCCAAAGTCAAAGCGAGGACGGCAAGAGCGCAAAATTCGCGGAGACCCCCTACATGGCTGCTGGCCCCCACGAGGAGAACAGCGATCTCGAGGGCGTAATCCCTGAGGATCCCATTTCCTACTTGATCGACAGCCTCGAGTACAACGTCGCCAGCAAGTTTCATTTGGCCACGCCATCTACCATCTTGAACTGCGGGGCGGGTAACGTGAGGATGAGTGAATACAGCGTGCGCCAAACGAAGCGGCTTGTCGAAACCAACGGTGCAGACCAAGAAGGGGAGGGCCTCAACAAGGCAAACAGGGTCGAGGGGAATGTTGAGGTACATCGCCAAGGGGAGAGCGAAGAGGAAGGCAGTGACAGATGATGAGAGGATTGCGGTCATGAGCCAGAAGTTTGAGCCGAGACTACGGGAGGACAAAAACAAGCGTGCAAAAGTTATGTGCATCAGGACATAACCGAGCAAGACAAGAAGGATGTCGAGAGAATCCGCTTTCTAGGATGAAGTTAATATAGGTACTCAGTTAACGAGAATGAAAAAGGTCACCTTTGCCAAATCCCAGAAACGAACAATGAGTGCTTGGACGGCGTAACCGATCCAACGGCCACCCTTGTTCATTACATCACCATCACGACCCTCGACGTGGTACTTGACATTACGTTGGTCGTGGAAAGCGGGGGCCCTCCTGTGCAACACGCTAACGAAGTCCTCACGGGTGCCAGGAGCAAAGGACAGAGTCAAGACATTTGAGGTGAGGAGATTGGAGGCAGAGTGAACAAAACATTCGGATGACTTGTTTGCAGAGAAGCGGAAGCATATCGAGTCGTAGTCATCACCGGAGTGTATGACGAGATCTTGGGTCAGATAGTCGGTGAAGTTGGAGAGCGAGGGCTGGAGAACAGAAGAAACGGATTCGGAAACATCCTGCGGGTACGGTCCACGATCGGTACTGCGCTAAGGAGTGAAGCTACTCACCTCGACATTGTCGAACGAGAAGACGATCGGTTGAAGCTCAAGATGGACGCCCGCCTTGAACCAGTCCTTTCCGGAGACTGGGACCCATTCGTTATCTGTAAGGAGGGCATATGCGGGCCTGAGGTTGTTCGGTGCGGAGAGAGCAAAGTATGTGGATTGACGGATAGCAGAGAGGATGTAAAAATAGGAAAGGGTAGCAAGGACGAAGACGAAGACGATTGTTTCTATAGGGGCAAACGCAGTGCGCGCTGCGAAGGGTCGGGGAATTGCACGCATTGTTTTGGAGACCTGGTGTAGACAATAAGGATGAGAGTATTGGAGAACGGAGGTGACAGACCAAAACAGGAGACCTCTCGTTTGGATGGCGAGTGGCCAGAGGTCGGACGGGACGACTCGGACGACGATGAAGCCGACTTGGGAGTTGTGAGTGATGGGGGAGACAGAGGGAATGGGAAAAGTCGTTCGACCGGGATATTTATTGAGCACTAGTAGTATGTAATGCCCAAAAAGGAAGGTAGCATCATCACTAATGTCGTCTCACTTGGACTCCTTTTATTCTCATTCTCAATCTAATTGTTCTACTAGTAGGTGTCTCGATCCAACCTTGTCAAATTCTCTTTTCCGAAACCATAGGCTCGTTTGACAAAACAGCCAGAACGTTGGCGATAGTCATATTCGCCATATCTGTTCTGGTCGCGAACGTTGCGCTTCCAATGTGAGGCACAATGACACAGCTGACAAGCACCCGTGAGACATGAAACCTGTGATGCTGGATTGTTAACTCGCCTTGGTTCTTTCACCAACGGATGGTCCGCTGCGATATCCGGCTCTCCCTCCACCACGTCCAGCCCTGCGCCCCAGATCCATCCTTCTCGAAGCGCCTTCGCGAGGGCCACTGAGTCCACTAATGACCCACGACTCGTGTTGACCAGCACGCTAGTCCTTTTCATCTCCTTCAAGAAATCCTCGTTCACGATGTGTCTTGTCTCCGCCCCACCCGGCGCTAGGACGAATAGCACATCGCTTTCTCGCGCTAGCGTCTTCAGGTCTACCTGTCTTACGCCCCCGAACGCTGGGTTGACGCTCCGGTGCTTCTCCGTCAAAGTGTCCTCGAGCTCTGTCTTTGGCGGAGATCCTACTCTCGTTGTGTAGACGCACTCGGTGATTCCAAATCCGACCAACCGGGTCAGAGTTACCTGTGCGATTCTTCCGAATCCGAGAAACCCCACTGTCTTCTTCGGACCACCCATACTGCCACTCAATTGGGGTCCACACCAACCGAAGGGAGACCAAGATGTGTTCGGCCACTAAACAGACCGGTTTAGCCGGACCTCGGGCCATTCTCTGGGAAGCATCGGACACTCTACCTCCCCGTTCCTCACATGCACTAGAGCCTTCCCACCGTTCCGACCAGCCATTAACGCCAACATGACAGAAAGGTCAGCCACTATCCAACCTAAGGCTTAGCTCGAACGGTATTTTGCAATAACCCTTGCGGGGTTCACAGAACGGGGCGTAATAAGCACACCCACCAGCGTCGTTCAATATATCGGGAGTGTAACCAAGCCTCACGCCCCGTTTCGCAAGGCCGGCCAAATCCACATGGTCTGTTTTTTTCTAGTCAGGAGATCTCCACCCAAAGTAAAACATGAGCCCGCTCACCATATCCGACCGACATAGTCGATACCACTTTGAGGTTCGCTCCAGCTGTGCTCATTACATACGATCAAGACAAATCTGTTTGATAATTCCCGTGTCTTGTCGGAAAAAAAACACAAACCCTTGACCAAAAGCTCCTCGTCCACCTGTTTCCGCATGGTCAGGAATTCAAATCCTGATTTCGATTAGATTGCTGGGTGTTCTTTGTGCGATTTACCTTATCCGTGAGCATCACCACCAGCCCAGTCGCTCCTTCAACCTCCTCCAGTAACCATTTCCGATCACAACTGCAGTCTTGAGGCCAGACAGCCAACTATTAACCGTACGTCATGCCCTCCGTCATCTCGAGAAGCGAGTGGAGATGGCGCACATCAACGGAGGGATTCTCTCTGAGCCCTCTCAGTACATCGGGCCCCAGATCTCGCGTCACAATAACCTTCGATTTCTGACTGTCAAGCCCATTGTTTGGATCCAGCGATAGTGAAGATGAGTCCATCGATTATCACTGATAGCAATCGACCGCATAAGCACAGAACTTACGTTGTCGCCATGCGGGACGCCACACACGATGGTGAAAAACAGAATGGTATCAATTCAAACGCGTGTCGCCCTAAACTCAAGTACACAAGGGCCAAACAACAGCGGGAAAAGAATTAGTTTGATCGCACCACCACGCCGGCCGGGCCGAAGTCGTCGAAACCGAGATAAGAGAGATATGGAGACAAGTAGAAAGACAAGCGGACATTTGGTACAGCCGTTTGCGTTTCGATGGACCGTTTTCCACAGAATACGGCCCCAATTTGTTTTTTAGTCCTTGACTGCATTGGGACTCGGCATCCCGCAGTACATCTGGGAACACCGTGACACACGACCCTGAGACCGATGTACGAACCTACCGACGCCGCAACGCCGGGGTGTCAAACCTCAATACGATCAAAAGGTAAATAATGAGTTGAGGACATATTCTGCGGAAAAGGGCTATCATCAAGACCGCCCCCCTCAGGTAGCGCTACCAGAGCTTAACCAAGCCGTTTGATGAAAAACTGAATAGAATTTTGTTAAGCGGTCGGGTAGCGCTACGTAGGAGGGGGGGGGGACATTTTGCTGATGATCGATCTATTCAAATGTAACCAGCGGCAACACAATACATGCATATCCTCCTATCACGGGGTTGTACCTATTTAATAATATTGGAACGACACAGAGGGCAGCTAGATGAGTGGCTGCTCTTGAACCACTAGATACGGGATGACGACCATCAGCTGATCGCTGATCGGGGGAGACAGGGCAAACAGAAAACACACGTACCTCGTACAAACATGAGGCATGGAAGCTATTCTTGCAAGTTTGGCAAGGTTTGTTTGGAAGGTTCCCATCCATGGCACTAATAAGCCTGCAAATGCGCATTGAGAATCCCTAATCTGGAACAACAAAATCAGCGCTTACGAGTAACAGATAGCACATTCGGTCTGATTTTCAAAGTGGGCAGAGACGTTCTTTTTGAATAGTTCGAGCCCATCCACGACGCTGCCCTGCGCGGTGCGTGAGTGATTAAATCGCCGACAAGTTCCGACGGTAAGACCGACCTGAGTAAGCACGACCTGACGAACGCCGGATATCCAAGATTTCCACCTATCTTCCTTCACACCAACCTTCTTCACTCCACGTACCTCAATAACGTGGAGTGGCCAGTCCGCAGGTATCTTCAGGCTCATCTTTATCTCGCTTTCGTCGATCGTGTATGTTGTATTGACTTCACGATGAACCGGAATGACCTTCACGTCCATCTTCTCATCTCCGAAACGTGTTGATATTACACGCTCCAGCTCTGCATCGACGAGGACGGACGAGAAGTACTTGGAGGTGTACGCCGTGACTGCGGCCGATAATCTCCGATCCTTGCATTCCAGGATCCATAAACGAATCAAAGTCGGCACAGTCTGAAGAGCCCGGTAGTACAGATGTGCACAGAGCAGCACGACGCTCAGCGGATTCTGTTCTTCATAATCTACAACATCATGAGCGCCGTTCAAAGAAGGATTTTTCAATACACACATGGAACGTGATACTCCTCGATTCCCCACACATCCAGTTTCGGAGCGTTCGCGACGCCTGAATATAGATCAAACATACGGAACGCCGCTGGGAGGAAGTGAGAGGTAATCATCTCCAGGTCCCTCAGGTGGTTTATATACGCGATCTTCACTTTCAGGGACTGAAAGCAGATGAATCAGTCCGGTACCTATCGGTCTTGCATGTAGTCGCTCACGGCATCCACAAACAAGTCAAATACAGACATCCAACCAAGTAAGTAGCCAAAGGTGGGTGGCGCATCGGGATCATCTTCGTCAATGCTGTGTTGCAAGAACGCGATGAGTTCGGGTGGAAGCTCAGGCTTTATCGAATCGGAATCAGGAACCGAGACGCCCGCTTCGATGACGATGTATTCCGTCCTTTTCTTTGCACTCTTATGTAGGAGCTGGTACGCCATCTTTTGTACCTCGACAGACTTGTCGTTCAAGAGGTGGGTGGCCTGTAGCGAGGTCACCCCAAATCCATTCTGAAGAAAGTGGACGCCTTACCTTCCCGAGGGTATCAATCTCAATCAAGGACGAGGGGAGATTCTGAGCTATGGTCAACAGCAGCTCGCGGCAGGTTGATAGTGGTCCTGATCGAACACCTGGATTCGAATCATTTGAGTGCACTACCCAGGATTGGAACGACGAACGATACCCACTGGACTCAGCCGTGGTGATATCCCTCACCAGTGTTAAGATCTTATTCTGCCGCGTTTCCCAGTCTGCGCGGAGAACTCGGTTTGTAGTCGTCAAGTCGATTATTTTCGAGATTGTCTGCAAGCTCCGAGCGAGAGTGACAATCGTAGAAGGTTCTTCCATAGCAAAGTTCTAACCATGTTCCCCGAAACAACCATAAGCTTTATCTCGGAAAAGGGGAAATCCCGCACCTCGAGATTGTTCTCAATGACATCGAAAATGAAATCCCAATGAGATCCGGGTACGTGCTGAAGGATTGGGGCAAGATGGAAGAACAAAACAGTCATCTGACTTTCTACCTCTTCTTCGATATCTTCATCAGAGGTCACCCATTTTTGACACGCCTTCATGAAATTGATTGCCCTCGTTTGCGGAATGAAAACGACATCCGAGTCAGGATCAGGAGCAGTCACAACGAGCCGTCGAAGAACCCATAGACCCTCGGTGTTGATCTTGGTAGAGCGCACACCCATCGCATTCGCCGCGAGTTCGTTACGATAACGATCTAGCCGGAGGGGTTCCGAACCAGATCCAGCGACGGAGAGAGCCACAGCCATCGAAGCGAATGGAGCTACCGAGGGACGGTGAGTGTTATACTTCTGAGGGAGGGAAAGATTATCTACCCTTGGACTCGATTTTCCGACACACCCCCATCCATAAGTCGCCCTCCTCTTTCGAGGTATGACTGAGGATATGATGGAGGATCGTATGCAATATCCGCGCGTCCCTCGGGTTATCGTCTGAGACAGCAGATCGTAACTGGCTCGTCACGAACTTTCCGATTTCACCAATATCGTTTTGCGCTTTGGCATCTATGCATGCGGCAGTAACCTTTTGATGCCAACTTTGATCATCCCCGACGTCCGAGAGCACGTAAGTGGTCACTTGCTGTACTTTGTGCACCAACTGCTGGAGAGTGGAGGATGATACAGTCCTGGCGTCGAAGACCTCAGACGAGTTGTTCGGCAGATCGAGAACATCTCCGGCGTAGATGGTTAGTGCAATGAAATGTCGGAGGGCCCAGGGATGAGCCTTGGCAACGATTCGATCCCCCAAGAATGCATCAAGCAGGAGGGAAATAATCCTTGCGTAGCTAGAGTAGCCATCCAAGTCATAATTGTCCGCTACGACCAGAGGTGGGTCTTCGAGGCCCGATAATGGTAAAAGTGGGGAGCGAAGGGATATCGATGCATCCGCAGGTTCAGTAGGAAATATGCTCAACATGGAATCGAGTTTTTCCCTGGAAGGTACTAAGTCCATGATCGCCAGGGTCATGTTCCCGGACAGCTTGGAAGCGGCTTTGAAGACCGTTATGGGACTGTTTCGGATTGAGAAAATGCAAGATTGGTTGTGAATAAAAGCTCACCGTGACCACGAACCCACACTTTCCACATGGAATAGTAGTCGTACACGCAAGTTTGACTTCACCGACACAAGGAGGTTTTCCGGACTCCGAGTGAGGAACCTCGACCAAATACTCAGGCATATCGACGAAACGTTCGACGAATCTTCGTCATCCTCATTGACTAACGAGCCTAGGAGGAAAATTTCTGGTAGTAGCGACTGATAGACGTCCCACAACGATTCGTCGTCCAGGTAACGAAAAAGGGTCGACTCAAAAAAGATAAGATGCCTTTCGATCTGAACCCACGGCACGGAAGGGACACGGAGAGTTTCCTGAATGACAGGCACAAATGATTCAGAAAGAGAACGGAAGAGGGATTGCAGAAAAGTTTTGGTCACGAGCCGATCTAGTGTTGTGAATCAGCAAGTGGGTGAGAGCAAGCTCACAGACACAAACCAGATCGTTCAAGCAGCGAGATCGCTTGCTTCAGGTGGCCTGTCTTACTCTCCAACACCACGGTGATCGTCTTCTTGACAATTTCTTCAAAGTCCTGAGAAGGTTGAAGGTACAGCGGTGCATTTGTGCCGTTAAACTTGTCCAACCAATCCAACGCTTCCAGAGTGGTGAAGGAACCAATGGCACTGAGAACCCGGTGCCAGTAGGTGTTTCCCGGTTGTTCTGAAAGTAGTCCCATGTATGTAGACACCAGAGGAGGCCCGCAAAGCACAACTTGTGGCAACCTCTCTTCCATGAATGTGTGGAGAAGCTGAGCATGGAATCTGTAAGGACGGTCGGACTTCAGAGTGGGTCGGGACATACAGTTGAAATTTCGGGATCCTCTAGTCCATCCTTACCCCAAACATCTAGCAACGCTTTGAGCGTGGATCTAGCCTGGACATAATCGGCTCGATGTTCTGGCGACGTATCGAAGTCTTTCGAAATAGCGCCAATGACAATATTGAACGTTTGACGAATCAGTGATTTCACAGAGCCTTCAAATAGTGCGCCGGCAGCCGAGTTCTGAAGGCCCTTGAGGTAACTGAAGTGCCGGACATCGATCGACTGTGATATAGCCTGTAAAAGCTGGATATAGCCGCCAGAAACGCAGTCCCACGCGGTTTTCGATAGATCTGTTGGGATTCGGGGTCAACAGACAACATAGAAGGCCGCGAATTAAGTCATACCTTTGTCTATCTCATCCAACTTGGTGACAACATCGCTCAAAGGCTTGGTAGCTGCGGGAGGATCAAGCTGAAAGCGACCCCGGAAAATCTCTCCGACAAATCGAGTGGTTTGTTTACGGACGAAGTCATGGAGGGCGGTACCCGAGGAATACTCGGGATCTGTCCCATCCACCTCGGGGTTGCCTCCTATCAGCGAGCACACGACACTGTGGGCCGAACTTCGTAGTCGTTTCGAAAACAGGAGGAGGCAGTCGACGAAAGCGTGCGCAAATGTTGAGAAAGTTTGTGCCTTGTCTGTCATCCCAAAGGCACGGGAATCCACAGCAGACCAGATGGATGTGAACAGATCGTCTAAGGGGGATTCGGATGGGAGG
>Ga0307512_10006013_pt1 | contig 12441 bp, 14 predicted proteins | sample 14_EM_MG_FD_200267 | JGI IMG/M metagenome (GOLD analysis project Ga0307512, IMG submission 200267) | Populus trichocarpa ectomycorrhiza microbial communities from riparian zone in the Pacific Northwest, United States - 14_EM | ecosystem: Host-associated > Plants > Roots > Unclassified | place... | reverse complement strand
TAATCATGTCCTTCCAAAATTTCGCGCCATTGAAATACGCCAGCTTCAGCGATCCTCGCAGTGGAGGGATGAAGGTAGGAACGAGCGTCGGATCGCCCGCTTGTTCCTTCAGAAAGGCTTGGTTGGTGAGTTCGAGGTCTTCCAGGTCCCGAAACAGTCCGATGAAGTATATGATCTGCCGAGGGGATCCCATGGGCCCTTTCAGGACGAGAGATCGAACTGTCGGTAAGAAGTGCCCAAAGTACTGTTTAATCCTCGGCATGAAGCTGGGGATGTTCAGGCAATTGATCTCGAGTTTCTGGACGTTGGTTAGTGCAGAAAATCGACGTAGGGCACAATATGTGAAGCGGTCTGGGGAAAGCCAGGGATATCCCCCTTGGAGCCGGAACTCCTTGACAAGGGGAAGCAAACCGAGCCTGTGCCTATCCCGGATGGAATTGGGCCACATAAGTTTTCTTCCGTTGGTCGATTTGAAGAGAACAGTAAGGGTGTGGTGGAGATGAGGAACAGCGGCGATGTACCAGGAGCGACAGGTCTGGGTGCATGCGCGAAGACTGCGGGTGTCATATCTAAGATAGGCGATGATTATTTCGACGACCTCCAAGGGAAGCCTGGTGGCAGGGGAACGGTGCGTTGTAGAGGCCTCCGGAGAAACACCCTCTGAGCCAATTTTCCGGATACCGGCTAGAGTTTGAGAGAGAACTCGCTTGGAGAGTAACTCAAGCACTGTAGCAGTAACCGCGGTCAAATATAGCGATAAGAAGTAGGCAGTATAGCTACCTGAAAGCGGGGATGTGGGGATCTTCTTCGGTGGCATCGTGTTGATACTTTAGGGGGTTTGTCTGGCCGGAAAGTCGTGTGGTGAATAAACGAGCAGTCTAGAAAGCGAGCGCAGCAGGCCATCCCTAAGGTAAATACATGTGAACGAGTGAGTGAAAATAAAAGACTAACCTCAATGTGCGAGAAACGAAAAGCGAACACTGAGGGATTTCGAGGGATGCCAACTGCATCTTATATTGAAAGAGAACAAAAGGCAGAGGACAAGATGCACGGGTTTCTACCATGGGAAACAAAAGTGATGAACAAACAAGGCACAGATATAGCGAAGTAGAAAAATCAACGAGAGTGAGCTCGGTCGATTGTCATGGCAGGGTCCAGTTCAGATGGGACCGCCGCGGGAAACCTGCTTAGCTTCTGTTTGGTTGAAGTTCGGTGTGGTTGGCCGCTCATTGCACAACTGAGACTGCGTTCCCAGTAACGTCTTAGGGCTGCTTGGTTTACCTCTTGAGGATATCAAGCAGCCTAATACCGTGAGATTGCGCACTGAGGGGTATAGCCGAAATGGAATGTAAAACAGTGAGGGCTGCACAAAAGCGCCATGCACAACAATGTCAAATGAATGGAGTATTCAAGATCTCTCGGCCTCCGGAAGTCTTTCCGGGTGGCTCATTCCTTCCAAGAGCCATGATGGACCAAGAGGTATTGGGACGAGGGTGCCCACCCGACCCCAAGCGGGATCCAGGAAACCCCTACCAAAGGTCCCGAGCAATTGAGAATGGTCGGTTTCGACGCGTTGTCCGCTTTCCAAACATTGGTTCCTGGGCCTGTCGTTACCCCTGCTCGACGGAGGAAGTCGATATATCGCAGCTGCGATGCTTCTCCGCTGCCTCCCCTCATCAACAAAGCTAGCCTGACGGAAGCGAATCGATTGGGTGATGCATTGAGGACGCGATTGTGGAGGATCTGAAAGCGCTCATCAGGAGAACAGAGGGGAGACGCAGAGCTGAGAAACAGTAATAAAAGACGTCCTGAGCAGGAGTGCGGGTGTAGCGCCCAGCAGGAGCGGCGGTGGATATGGGGAAGGGGGTGCATACCGAGGCATGCCCGAGATGGGTGGTAGTCGACAGAGGTTCCCCAGCCGCACCCCACACCAACGGAGGATGCGGACGTTCTAAAACGCGGGCGTTTGAATATCGATCCAGGTTTTCCTCGGTGATCGAAGGAGTTAGGGCGACAACTCGCCAAAGAGAGACACATGAACGCACTCTTCACAATCAGAGTCGAGAATAATTGACGGAGGAAGCAGATTAGAGGAAAGCGTGTACTTGAATGTCTAGGATCTGTGGCCCGGAGGCGGCTCGAGTCCATTCATGATAGTATCACTGATCATGTTTCCTGGTGCCCGCCTAATGATCAATCCTACGGACACCCCGGGGAATATCGATACTATGGTCTCGTGAACCACACGAACGCATTCGATTCGGAGGTAATGTGACGTCCAAGAGTGGCCAAGACGAGTAGTGTTTTTCTTCAGCCACTGGTTTGTCCGTTACGAGCGGGAATGGCCCAGACGTGGGCATATGTCATGGAGAATCGTGATCTACTCATTCTTCACGCTGAAGCGTTGTCGGCCGCTAGTGTGGGTCGGCTGCGGGGAGCGTCGATGGCAAGCAAGCGGACAGGAGGTAAGCAGATCGTGAGCGCTAGCAACTTGCCGTTCCGTCATCTCGGCACGGACTGAGTCGATAGTCCCCATGTTTCCTCTCCAGCAACGAACAGAGACAAACTTTCAGAGTAGCAGATTGAAGCGACTGGGATTTCAACCGGATTTCAGCCACTATAATACAATCATGGAGAAAGACGGGATCTCTGTGGGTTGTAATCCACAAACGGATCGCAAAGAAAATCATTAAACCCATTTTCCGCTCTTTCCTCAGCTATGGCCTCTTCCAAAATTCGCACCGGCTCCTCCCCTATGCAACCCCAAATGGTTACATGCAGCTCCAGCCGAAAGTCCCGCACTCTATGCGCCTCGCGAAACACCTTGAATATTGTACGGTGCCGTGAGACTTCTTCCGCTCTCTCAGCTTGTGACAGCTCGCGAAAAAGAGGCCGATCTTCGCGCCAGGATCCCACACCACGGAAGTTATCTTTCTTATAGTGAACGGTGATCCTGGAGAATACCGGGGATGTGATGGTCGAGAGCACATGGTCGAGAAACCGTGAGGCACTTTGTGAACAATTGCACGGGACCTGGAGTGTCCGAAGCGACACGTTCCGTGATAAATCAAAATCCAGGAGGGAGGGCCTAACTGTGAAATCGTTGGCTAGAACTTACATGCCCTTCAGAGAAAGTTGCTCACCAACAGGATCGGTTGGATCCAACACCACGGATTCCAACGTTTCCGCGCAAGCGTCCAACAGGCGCCGCATCCCTGGCACGTCGTAAAGTTCCATGTGACGAAACCGGATTCCCTCAAAGAGGTCAATCATATCTTTTAAAAGGTCCACATTATTGAAAGATACCAGCTGCAGCCGTCCTCGTAGCGGAGGGCGGAAGACGGGAGTGAGTGTCGGATCGCCCGCTTGAAAACTGGACTGATCGCGGAGGAGTCCGAGGTCTTGCAGGTCCTGAAAAAGTCCGATGAAGTATATGATCTGTCGACGGGATCCCATGGGTTCTTTCAGGACGAGAGATCGGACTGTCGGTAAGAAGTGCCTAAAGTGCCGTCGAATCCTCGGCATGAAGCTGGGGATGTCCAGGCAGTCGATCTCGAGTTTCTGAACATTGGTTAATGCGGAAAATTGGCGTAGGATACAGCAATTGAAGAGGTTTAGGGAAAGCTTCTCATAGATTGGTCTCGCACGGACCCGGAACTCCTTGACCAGGGGAAGCAAACCAAGCATGTGCATGTACCGGATGGGATTGGGTCACAGATATTTTTCCCCATAATACCAACAGAAGTCTACGGTAAGGGTGTGGTGGAGATGAGGAACAGCGGCGATGTACCAGGAGTGACAGGTCTGGGTGCATGCGCGAAGACTGCGGGTGTCATATCTAAGATAGGCGATGATTATTTCGACGACCTCCAAGGGAAGCCTGGTGGCAGGGGAACGGTGCGTTGTAGAGGTCTCCGGGGAATCACCCCCTGAGCCTATTTTCCGGATACCGGCTAGAGTTCGATAGAGAACTCGCTTGAAGAGTAGCTCAATTACTGTAGCGGTAACCACGGTCAAATATAGCGATAAGAAGTAGGCAGTATAGCTACCTGGCAACGAGGATGTGGGGGTCTTCTTCGGTAGCATAATGTTGATGCTTTAGGGGGTTGAGTTCAGGTGAGACCGCCGTGGGAAAACTTGCTCGAAAGCTTCTGTTTGGTCGGTGCGGTTGGCCGCTCACATGGTCACAAAATGCAGTGCCGCTATACTCGCCAGCCTAGCAAGAGCACGGACAGGACCGCCTCTTTATCATGCCACGATCAGCCCCCGACGTCGAATTCGAATGGCCTGAGCGTCGAGGATCATTGATCGTCCCTCCAGCTCCGAATTCAGACGTGGCGTGTCCCCTCTCAGCACACGCAGCTTAGTCATGTAAGTCCGCAAGCCACACGTACCTCATTCTTCCCCCTCCCAAAAAACGAGCGCACGCTGATCGACAGCCGAGCTGTCACTTGGGTCAGATAGCAAGCAATCCGAGATAACCTCTTCAATTTCCCGGAAACACAGCAGTATCGCCGCTACAGAAAACCTGCAATTGCTACGAAACGAGACACCCTCGCCAGCACTTTCCAACCGGTCTGGTCAAATTATTCGGCTGTGAACGCGACGACAAATCACATGTGCTCGTCCCTTACTTACCCATCTTTGCGCCCGCACCATCCATCACGAAGAGGTCGAAGAAACCTTCGAGTATTGGGTCCCCGGCCGAGAGGATGCTGGAAGGTGCTAATAGTAGGATGGGTCAGTGTTTGAGGGGACGTACCACCTCTTGGTAGAAGGTGCTTCCATCACCATGACACATCATAATGACAACATCAAGCACCCGAGAGTCGTTACTCATCATCGAGGCGACCTATAGGTGCGGAGGGAAAGAAAGGCGAAGACATTAAGTAAACAAGGTGGGATGGGAAAGAAAAGACCCACGAAAACGTTACACAACCATTTGCATGTTTGCTACTCTTCTTTGTGAGAGGCACCGAGGGGATCTAGGCACTGTTCCATCAAAAACTATGAGCGGCCTAAAGCCCGAACCGGAACGTCCAAAACTAAAAAGTCAAACGGCCTCGAGGTTGATGCAGCATGGATCGGCGGTCCAGGCGTACAAAGATTTGGACGTAGAGTGTAAGTGGGGGTCGCAGTCGACCATCCTTGGATTATCTGTGATATGGGTAGAAGCAGGGACCGGAAACCCATGCCATTTCGCCAACGAACGACAGGAAAAGTAAAGTGGAGAGTAGAGTACTTGGTAGAATCTATTTCTTCTTGACGGCCTTGATTCGGATTTGTTCTTTCCCAACGAAAATACCCTACACGGTGATTAGGTCGACTAATGTGTGCTGGATGAAGAAATCAGAAACCAGACGCACCTTGCCCTTGTATGGCTCCGGTGGCCTCCACTTCCTGACCTTGGCTGCAAATAACCCCAACTGGTGCTTGTCCGTGCAGCTCAAAACAATCTTCGTCGCTGTCGGGACCTCCGCCTTAATGTGGGGTGGAATTGGGACGAAAACGGAATGGGAGAAGCCCAACTTCATGTTCAGCCTCTTTCCGCCACCACCGTTCTCCGTCCCCCTCGGGTCATCCTCCAACGCGGCACGGTATCCGACTCCCATCAAGTATAGTGGCACGTTGAATCCCTCGGTCATTCCGACGATCGCGTTGTTAATTAGCGTTCTCGTGAGACCCCACATGCTCCGCTGTTTCTTCAGGGTTGCGTCGTCTACGGAGAGCGCGACAAGACCGTTCTCAGTCGGGGTGAGGTGCATATATGGTTCGAGCGGGACGAAGGTGGAACCTAGTGGACCGGTAACTTCGAGTTTTGTGGGTGTCATGCTGAAGGTGACGGACGGAGGAACGGGAATGGGTGTTTTTCCGATGTGAGAGGTGTAGCCATGGGTTGGTCGCGTAGAGGAGAAGCAGCGAACTGCCCTCTGGAAGACAGCAGGCCGAGGGAGCATTGGGTCAACTTTAAAATCCACGTGACGGGGATCAAGACCGTGATCGTGTCAGGTTCGACTGAGAGGTTCGGTTCGATCAACCAGAATGGTGAAATTTTCGGACGCGGAAAGAAAGAAAATAAAAGAATCCACCTAGTCCGTTCTCTCCTCAATTTCCACGTATGTACAGCTGTAAACTCTGGTGACATGAGGCAAGTTGAATGGCTGGGGACGAGTGAACCCGAAAGACTACAACAATGAGAGCATGCGAAAGTCATGCACGTCTCACGCCTTCTTCCCTCCCTTCGTGGCACTTTTTAGGTTCTTAGATAGCTGACCCCGGCCCCTGATCGATGCTGCTTTGGATTGTCGGAACTATTTGGAGATGGTCACTCCACAGCCGAATGAAGTACATGATCAGCTAGAGGCTGAGAGTGTGTCTTCCAATCGAAAATAACCCATGTAACGTCGCCTCAAATCCATATCACATCCCTCACATACCTCCGTAACATTTCCAACACTTCCGCATCCAATGGAGCCGGAAAACCGTTTACTACGATCAACGGTGACCGGTGACCGGTGACCGATGGACCGGAACACTGGTCTCTCGAGCGAAGGGGGTCCTCCCCCCATGATCAACGGTGTGTCGGGGGTTCCAGGATTGGAAACCTGGGTACGGAGATCTCGCGGAAAGGGGTTTGGACGGCAAATATTCGCGGGGTGGTTGTGCACGACGATGGAGCGGTCTAGAGCCTCCAAATAAGGTAAATCCACAACGCCTAACCTGCCAGACATGTGACGCAAGGAATTTCAGGACTTGGAGGTCCGGACTTCTAGTCAAATCGGCAGAAATTTTGACCGCTTTATCTAAACCCAAGTCTTGCCATCGAGCCTCGTCCAGATAGAGGATGTGGTGAAGAGGTGTTCCGCCAATAGGAACAAACGTTAGGACCCGCAACCAGATCCTTCGAAGCTTGACCCTCCTGATTAGTACTTCGGAATCATCCCTAAGATCTCTTCCCCCCAGAATTTACAAGCTCGACTGTGAACACAGCGTGAAGGACATTACGTTTTAGGTCGGGGTTGTGGGAACGGGGTGTGAGTTCCACGCGCGCAATGTTAGAGAGATTGAATGAGTCCCAGAGGGTAGGGAAGTCGGGGAATCGAAGAAACTTTTCCCAAATCGCTGCGTTGGCCGCGAATACCACCCGACAGGTAGGCAGAATGGAGAGCTGATTGAACAGACCAAGTCGGAGCCACCCAAGGGGCGATGCGTCGGTAAACGAATGTAGGTAAGAGATGGGAACGAGATCATCGGTCGTAAGGCCCAGCTGTAGCTACCACTCGATCACATGAGTCTGATGCTATGCTGCGAAACGTGTATACCTACATCAACTCTGGGAACTTGTAAGCCAGGCTCGCTCTGTGTGCTAGTCGCACAGTCTGACTGTCATTCACAGCGACAAAGGCGGCACTTTCGATTACGGTCCCTTCACTTACATCATGCCTGTCATCAATAAGGACAAGGCTTACGGAGACTTCGTCAACACGGGGATGGGCGGCGTTGATGTCTCCAGATTCTGCGCACGCTCTACTTCCTGCAGATGAGGGCCAGAAATCCCCTGTTCCCGGGAGCAAGAAGAAAGAACTCCAAGACAACTTAGATCCTGAGTCGGTGGCCTAATATCTTCCTCGTATGCGTTGTCTTCGCCCTTATGCATGTCAGCTTTGAAACCTGGAAATGCTGCCAGAGGGGGAAGCAAAGATGGGAGAAGAGGTTGACCGCTGAACTCGGTCTGGGAGGGAAACGCCGAGAAAACCGTACCTACCTCGGGTTGCAAGACTCTCACAGCTACAGGAATTCGCAGGACAAGCTGGGTTACTACCCAAATCATTGAAACCGACAACGACCCTCTAATCTAGGTTACGTCGTGAGCCGACGGCTTGTTTCCCTCCCCTAATTTCCGTGGTCATTCGGTGCTTTCCTCGTATCTCTCATCGCCCTGTCTCCAGGGTCAGAGTTCGTTTTGCAATACTGTGTTAAGTACGCCCCAGCTTACTGAGTTGTACACCTCTCTCGTCATACACACACCCACATACCAATTACCCTATGTATTCACCTTTTATTTCGTCATTGACCATGGGTTGGTCCTATTAAGTTTTACTGTTGCCGCTGGGTGGAATGAATTCAATTATCCCTTCAGGCTTCGTTGAAATTTCCCTGGCACCATCCGGCAGGCGGGAGCGGTTAAACCCCCTCCCGCCTACCCAGGCCCTGGAAACGACTCGATTCCGTGCCTATCTATATCTATCCATAGATAAATAGGATTATGAGCATGGGGCTTATCATCATTACCGCACACCCCCGCTCATTATATCTGCGGCGTCGAGCATTCCCGTTGGTCGGAGCTTCGATGGGCGAACCGAAAGTGGCGGCTCGCCCCCTGAAGACGTCAGGAGGGAACCCAGGCACAATTCCAGGGAGCATCGACATCGCCAGACAAGCTCAGGTCATAGCGAACTTCGCCCGGATTAAACATTGTCCAGCGGGTTCGCGAGTGGCCAGCTATAGATAGATAAAGCCGGCCGATCCTAGCCTCCATGTGACAGTAATACTTATCACCGACGATCACTGATGAGGAATGTAGGCCGATATGGTCCGGCACGGCTTACTGTACCATCCCGACCCAATGTGCGGTCGGTGCGCAACGGCACGCGGTGGTACCCGACGGTACCCGTGTAGGTGCCTGTGTAATTTTGCTGATGGGGGTCGATACGTTTCATCACGGCTAAACTGGTACCCTAGTTCTGTAGGGTTCAAACCTGGTGTAATACCGTGCTTTACAAATTCCTCAAATTGACCGATACTGAGTGACTATCCGTAAGGCTATGACCGTGTATAAATGAATATCCAAGAGTCTTTCAAGGGAACTGCCAGTCGGGACCCCGACCGTTGGGCTGGGTCGTCGATCCTGTTTCTAAACCCCTCATCTAGAATCCACAAAATCCGATGCCTACCCCAGAATACGCTCCCTGGTGGGGGTCTGGCGGAACTTTCTCCTCAACCCGCCCTGACCCCCCAGAGATATGAATTGATCCCATTCAATACACCACCTCCTTGATTCCATTTCTGGTCCTTCCATGGTCGCGAAGATCATGCACGGAATACATAAACCTAGTTTAGCTTAGATGCTGAGTTCGTTGTATGGCTCAACGGGCCTCTCGTGGACACATCGCCGTGGTTCACCCCCGCACCGGAGAGAAGTTATATTCGCAGATGCTGCGACAGACAGCACTTGGATGTTGGCCGATAGAAATCTCGGCTAGTGGTACCCTCCCACGATGGGAATAATATTATCTATAGGCGGGGGCCATCAGTAAATTTACAAATATGCCGATCGTGCTGAAATTAGCATGTTTAGCACGTTTTAACACGTAAAGCATGTAAAGCATACGTTGGGAACATCACAGCGAGGGTTTTTTAAGCAGATTAAGCACATTTTTGATCATTTTGAACGAGTTTTCGGCATCTCTTAAGCATAATTCAGCAAAACGCACGATCAGCATATTTGTAAATTTGCTGATGGCCTAGTGTTACGGATAGTCACTCACGTTGTGAATAATCTTCAACAAGACCCCAAAATCCTGTACGCCATCTTTGAAAATCCCATTCTTTTCAGGCAGCGGGCCTGTTTCCGTTTTGGCAGCTTGTGATAACGTCCTACCGAGGGTCTTGGTAACAGCCGGAGTATATTTAAGAGCGAGCAATCTCTCCACTGCTCTCCATTCAATCCACCCGTTTTGCCTTCTGCGAACAGATCCTCCACCACAACCGCAATGCAGTTCGTCCGTGTCTTTGCCACCCTCTTGGCTTTCGGTCAGTGGCATCATTAAAGCTCGCTTCAATCGTTGGTTGCTTACCAGTCGTATGGTTTTAGCTGCTGCCTCCACTTTGGCCAGCCCAATTCCCGCCGACTCCCTCTCTAAGAAGGAAATTGCCGTCAAACGCAGCGCTCTCGCCTGGATGCCTGACGAGAGCCCCTGCCCCGAAATTTCCAAGACTTGCTACTAAACGTACCACCACGGTTCTTTGACCTGTTCTAATCTCTCCTTTTCAATTCCTTTCGGTTACCCCCCTGCCGCCTAGCCGGTCAGACGAACAGCAGGAAATAGATCTCCCTCACCTTCCGTGACTCCTTGTCGCCATCCTTTTCCTGCTTGTTCTTGTTTCTTGTTTCTCATATGTATGATTATGTTTGCCTTTTTCTGTATCCCAATTTCGGTGAACCCTTTCGTTACTTCCCTTCTTTGATCTCTCTTGTATTTTCTGAGTGTATAAGACACCTTCGATAGAGCGGAATGCAGTTTCAAATTGGGTTCGCCTGACCAAGTGTTGATCACTTACACTCATCGCCGACCGGCCACGATCGTCGACGCTTTTGACACAGGACTGGATATGATCAAGGTCCTTAAAGATGGAAGCGATGGTATTTGCATCCTCCTTACCAATCCTTCAATCTCGATGAGATCCAGGAGCTCCAGAACGGGGGTAGACTGATCCAGTGGCGAGAGGTTCGGTCAGAGACAAGGGGAGGAGAGGAGGGTCGCACGCCAGAGGTGACATACGTGGTAGCAGCGATGAGGGGAGTGCCGTCTTTGAAATGGGAAGCAACCATTGCGGGGGCTTCATAGGGGAGGCAGTGGCGGTTGATTATCCGGGGGAGCTCTTAGGCTCCTGTACTCAGATCGTTCTCTACCGACCTAATCTGGGCCAACGATCAAACAAGCGATTTTCTACAGCATTGTATACCAACCAGCGAGATGAAAATGGAAAACCTAGAGTCACCGCCCGAGTTGGTTTCCCGAAACAAGTGTGCGTTGTAAGTGTACCCCGAGTCATCTGCTTGAGAGCTAGAGCGAGTCTCGAACGCGGGCTATTACCCAGCTTACAAATGTCGTCGTCAGGTCGGACCCAGGTAAATGACCCAAAACTGTGTCGCCGCTGTACTTTGCTTCCGTGGTCATGACCGGTACCGGTGGGATGCTGACGAGGTTCTATTCCGGGTGGAAGAAAGTTCAGTGTTGGACTCGTGGGAATGGAGACTAGGGCGGCCTACAAACGCAACTTCAACGGCAACTCAAGGCTCTCACCACCACCGCCACCACCACCTGATGTCGACCACTCCCACTTCCGCTGCTCACGCTACTGGGTATACCACCCCGAGTTATCTATCCACAATAATAGTTTCGTCTTCCTCTGCTATTCCCATGACCATTCCCAAACCTAAGGTTCCGAAAGTGAACTTGTTCTCGAACGATGGATCTTTCCTTGAACGATTTCATAAACTCAAGCGGGTAAGTTGACTGGCGCGCTTCTCTCTACAGAAAGCTGAGTATTCTTGACCTTGATGTGGGTAGGACGAGCTCGAGATGAAGAAACAGGAGGAACTCCTGCAACGGTGCGTGAACACGTATCCTCAAACCTTGCACGAGTTATCGTACTTACTTCGGCCCGGCGTCCCTTGGTATTCAGGAAACGCAACTTCGACGACAGATTTAGGAACCGAGGCAAGCGTCCTCCTCCAGTCACCACGATCCCTTCCTCCTCTAGTGATACGACGTCGATTCTTCTCCCATGGTGAGTTGGATCCCCAAACCCTTAGTTTGGCTCGCTTGAACCCTTTTTCTTGCTTCTCGAAGAGCACAACTGTGATCTCCCTCACATGTGTCGTACGGTGGACGAGTCAGAAGGAACGAATGGCATAAGATTTCCGCATAGAATCCATGTTACGATACTCTAATATTACACAGGATGGGCCGATACCTATGAATGAATGATAAACTGCTCATATTCCGAACATCTGGTTGGGAGTCTGAACCATCTATGAGTGTTCGGTTTCTCCACGTGCACCATGGAAGAATATGATCAACTTCCAGGGCTGATCTCGAGACTTGCCCTTCCCTTCCAGTTTGCGCTGTTCCTCATCCTTTTTTGATGCCTCCTTCGTCAGCTTACGCTCAGGCTTCATCCCTCGTTCCTGGGATTTCAACGCCTTTTGCTCAGCTTTTTGTTCTTGTTTCCGTGCATCTTGCTGGCGTTTCCATTCGTCCTGCTGAACCTTCCGCTGATCTAGCTGGGCTTTCCAAGCTTCTTTCGAGTCGCGATCTGTGGGAGATTGCGAAGGTTCTCCACCACCTGGACCTGCAGTCTGCGGCACTGCTCTGGGACCTGGACCCCCGAGGGCGGACTGAAGGCCACTGTTAACGTGATAGAAGCCTTCGTTAAGGCCTCCGTGAAGGTTACGAAGACCAAGGTTGACGCCATATTGAAGATGATAAAGGCCATCGTAAATGCCATCCCGAACGCCATTAAGGCCACTGAAAACGCCATGCTGAATGTCACTAAGGCCACCGCTGACCGCCGAGCCAACGTCCGTCGTCCACCTCTCAGGCTTGTTTGGATGACCCTTGGTAAGGACTTTCCCCAGCGAAGGCTCATGGGTGT